>Ga0116112_1000221_pt1 | contig 49288 bp, 82 predicted proteins | sample June2015DPH_8_15_FD_89721 | JGI IMG/M metagenome (GOLD analysis project Ga0116112, IMG submission 89721) | Peatland microbial communities from SPRUCE experiment site at the Marcell Experimental Forest, Minnesota, USA - June2015DPH_8_150 | ecosystem: Environmental > Terrestrial > Soil > Wetlands... | reverse complement strand
TTTCTCTTTGTGGTATATAAACCTTATGCTCACCAGCATCACCGAGTAAACCGGCACCACCAGCACCACCAGACACGCCCTCTCCCACACCATAACCCCAACAGGTATACTCTCATTCACTCACTATCTCTCACTCTCTCTGTCTCTCTATCTCTCTCTATCTCTCACTCACTCTCTCTATGTCAACACACACACGTCTCTGTGAACACACGCGTCTCTGTCTCTCTCTCAGTCTCTCTCTCTGATCCAGCCGCACAACTACGGAAAACACGCACAAAACCAAGGCACCAAAACACCACTAAACGCAAACCAAAAAGCGCAACAAATTATCCCCACCACTAATAAAACCACTCACCACGAAACGACAACTCAGTGGTGTCCCATCCCCTTCACTTTCAAACCGAAAGCCAACAAGCTTCAGGGCAAATTCATACAGTGTACCAAAAGGTGTTTTAATAGAGAATCGAACGCTCGACCCAAGCATCTTCTCAGACACTCAGACGGAAGCAAACCAAAGGCTTCTTGCGTCGGTTGCTCTCTTCCCTGTGGCAAAAGACCCCTACGCTTCAAAATGCTGACCACGTTTTGACAGATCCAGGTAAGGCAATGTCTCGACAGAGTTATGAACCCGCCCGGATTCGGCTGACATTGCAGGCGCATTGGCTTGCTTCGCCATACTCGGCTTATTCCAAAGCTACGAGTCTCTGTGCCCTCCGAAAAGGTTTCTGTTTTCAAGTCAAGCAAAATAGAAGAACTTGACTTCTCCACAAGTGGAGCGCGTCTTCGGGCCTGCATTTAAATTTCCAACCTAGAGCCGGGTATCTCCTTCTCTGCCGCTTTTGGTATATAACACTTTCAAAGCGAAATAGACAAGCAGGTGCCCAGTGAGGCGCAGAAAAAAGAGAAAAATGTTATAAACTATTCGCGTGCATACTGGCTGTCTGTGTGTGTGAGTGTGCGAGGTAATGCGTAGATGAGTGCAGACGACGAAGAAATGAAGGCAACCCACCCCAGCCGAAAACTCCGACTTCAAATTCTCCAGGATGAAATCAACAAGAACAAAAAAATGCTCGTAACCGACGTCACCAAGTTTGCCATGAACAAATGGTGGCTTAGCAGCCGAATAATCGACATATACCTGAAAGAACTCGTCGCAAGCGGCAAATACCAAATCACAACAGAAACCAACGGCGACTACATTGAATACCTGGGAGGGCGCTAAACCTGGTTTCGATGCGAAAATTCCGAATAAAAGCCATAAACTCCCTCCTAGACGAAATCAAAGCAAAAGGCTATCTCACCTACAACGACGCACTACGCTACATAATGGTTAATGAAGTAGTCAGCCGAATGACCGCAGAACGATACCTTCAAGACCTCATCTTCATAGGACGCATTACCGAGAAACAAGATAAACTCACAATAGCCTCTCTCAAATGAGTGAATGAGTACAAACAAACAAACGAACGAACAAATAAATAAACAAACAAACGAACGAATGAATAAATAAGAAGGCTACAAAATGTGGAAATGCAAAAACCCTGAATGTGGCAAGACTTTTCCTATACCCGCAAGAAAAACAGAAGAACGACACCCCATGCCCGGAGACAACCCTAACGTAACACGCACAATGCTCGATAAAGCCGTCTGCCCACACTGCGAAAGCCCAAACATCGAAGAGGTACGGAACCCATAAAGGAGAAGCCTAAAATTGGGAAAACACAGCCGAGAACTCCACACCGGACTAAACGAACAACAAAGAATCGACAACTCCATAGCCGAGAAGGCCCGACAAGAAGAAGCAGACCGACGACGCCACATAGAAGTAGTCAGACAACTCTTAGCTCTGAGATCCAAACGACAAACCGAGGAAACAAACACATCAGAAAAAGGAACATGGGTAAAAGCGCCGGAACAATGATAAAAAATCCATGCCCAAACCTTCAGCCAAACCTTCGCCTATTTAGCCAAAATGGCAAAATGGCATAGACCGTGTATCATCCATGGCCGAACACATCAGAGAAACAGCACAACTTCAACCCGACGGCCGAGTCTGCATTCCAAACAAAATTCTCAAGGCACTAGGCGCCGTCGACCAAAAAGCCTTCCTGGAATGCGAAACCTACAGCAAAGACAAGATCCTCATCACTATCCTCAGCAAATGGACACCCCCCAAAAAAGGCACAAGTCCAGAGAGGGAAAAACCAAAATGAGCCACACAAACGTATCAAAACATTACATGACCTGCCCAGGCTGCGGTTCCATCATCAAACGCACCGAATGGTTTGAACACAGAACCGTATGCCCCAAGAAAGCAACACTCGCAGAGGAGCCGATTAAAAGTGAAGATTGAAGTTGAAGTGTCCAAAGAGGACTATGAATTACTCCTGGGAGTCTTTAGGATGAAAGACCTCTCCGCTTTTTTAGGTACTATGCTTCAAGAGACTGCCCGAACAATGAGAGAAGCCCAAGCGATGAAGACAGCCGGTATCCCCTTCAACCAACAGCAGGTAGATGATGCATGCTTAGAAGTCGCAACGAGAACCGTAGCTGCCGTCTCAGCAGCCGTTTGCTTGTATTGCGGAGACCCAATCCATTTTGAACTCAGAGAAGGATGGGTACACGAGAACGGCGAAGCCTTCAAAAAAGAATGTGGCTCTGTACCGGGTCACATGGCATACCCAAAAAGAGACGACAAAACAAAATGACACGCCCCGAAATACGCAACGAAGAAACAGTGTTCCTCAGACTAAAGATCGCCGTTGGCTTAAGCAGAAAAAACCGCGTCCACTGCCCCCTAGCCCAAACACGCAGCAAAGAAGTAAGCACCACAACATGCCAAACATGCGGATTCAAACAAGAAATAACCGAACGCGGCGTCTACTGCAAAAAAGTTTTACCCTACTTCAAAAACGTGTGCTTCCAGAACCCACCCAGAAGAAAATCATCACGCGCACATACCCTTATATCCCCCCAAATCAAAAAAGAAAGTTAACGAGGTAATTTTATGGACATCCTCATCTCAATATTTTTGCTTGAAGTAGACATACTCATAGCCATAGTTATCATCTTCTTAATTCTGCTCATTTGGATTCTCTTAGGGAAGACAGTTGTGACCGCGCCCTCAATCACCCTTGCCCCATTGTCCCCCGCCCAATACGACCACGGAGACACCGTATCTTGCAGCGGTGTAGTCTACTCCGACAAGACCACACCGGCACCAGGAGAAACCGTTGACCTTACGCTCACGGACTCCAAAGGTACGCTGTTTGACCTCGGAACAGTCGTAACCGACCAAAACGGTGCCTTCTCCGACAGTTTCGTGGTTCCAGGAGTAGCGCCCGGGGCCGTCACGCTTACGGCGACTGACACGGCGCTTGGGGTATCGGCGACACAATCCTTCACACTTGAGAGATCCAAAATGAGATTTGAAGAGTGAAAGAATGTCGTGTAAAGGCGATTGCCTAGACTTGAAAACCTGCCAGATGAAGGCGACTAAACAGCAGTTTCCAGAACGCTTCACGGGCACATGCAGATTCTATCAGCAGCCAAAAAAACGGTGAGTGAGGAATAAGACGAAATGCAATGGTATAACTGGACTCTTATCGCGTTTGGAATCGGAATAGCCGTAGACGGTATTGGCAGCGTCTTAATCAGAAGCGGCCAGTATCACAACATCTGGTTTGACGGAGAACGATATGTCCGAACAGCCGCAGGCATTGTTATCCTAATTCTCGGATGCGTGATACCGTGAGCAAAGGTACTTTAGATCAGTTTTTCGGCACTAAACCCCCGCCAAAAGAAGAAAGATGCTCAAACCCACGCTGCGGCAAGAAAATAGACCCCAAAAAACCCCGCTTCAGCCTAACCGTCAAAGGCGAAGAAAAAGTCTACTGCCCAGAATGCTACAAAGCCAAACTCCGACCACGAGAAAACAGCGAGGAAAGTATATGAAGCTAGTATCCATATACCTTCCAGAACCATACATCCGAGAATTAGACGTCCTAGTGGAAAAAGAACGATACCCCAACAGATCCGAGGCAATACGCTTAGCCATACACGACCTCCTAAAAACTGAAGTGTGGAGTCTACACGAGGCAGAAAAACCAAAATGATAATCCACGCACGCGCAATATTAATCTGTCCACGAACGAAACAAGAAATCAGACTAGACGAAGAATGCGTAAACGCAGACGGCAAACGAACCCCCTGCCTCTTCTATAAACACTGGCTAATGATCGGATCACGCCCGGCCGTCTGCTGCAACTACAAAGAAGAACCCCCCGCAGAAGAACCAACAGCCAATGAAGAACAAATCGACGACGAACACGAAGACGACAAAGAATGGCGAAAACCAACATTCATAGACGAACACGAATAAGAGTGAGAGAGAGCTGAGTGAAAGTAAATTGAAGTATTGGATATGCCCAAAGTGCCTATGCGTAAATGTGGAATCCTTAACGAAGTGCGAGGGCTGCGGAGTCCCACTTGAAGCGGTCTTATTACTGCCCGTAACGTGGTCGCTATGGGTTCAATTCCCCAGCACAGCCGAACTAGACGAATGGATCACCTCAATGCAAAACATAATGCGCTCAAGAGTATGGAGAAAAACAAATTGAAAGTTTGCCCCTTCTGCGATTGCACGTTTGAAACCGACCACGACTACACCCTGCACATGAACGCCTTCGGATGGAAAAAAGAAGAACACCTACAAAACCTCATAAAAGCACGGCGCCTACTAAACTGGTCTTACAACGATTAATGCAGCGCGCGCGAACATGAAACCGCTAAAGGCTGAATGGGTTCACAGTAAAGCCCCATACACGGATTGGACATACGAGATAGACCCTAAAGCATTGAAACTTTTAGAACTTTACCCGTTCTTCTTCGATGATGAATATTGGTATTGGCACCCAAAAACCCGCAAAGGCGTCCTTAACCGCACGATTCTAAAACGTGCTCCATTATGGACTTACCCCAACAAAAGCTGCCCCGCAGAAAGCCCTAAAGTCCGACTAAAAGACCCCCATCAACTCAAGCTAGAAGCTTCAATAGCGCGCGCAGTTTGCCAAAAATCTTAGAAAGACTTAAGTTTATTCCGGCCGCGTGTGTGTTAAGGCGAGAAAAAGTGGAGGTAACTATCCGAGTTAAAACGATTGAGTGGGGCGACCAGTTTCTACTATGGCGCCAAGAGAACACACCAGTTTACCCAGGCGTGGATGGAGCCATTCGCTACGAGCTAAAGTTCTACAGAACAGACGACGAGATGAAAGCCCTCAAAGCCCAGGGCATCGAAACAGTGAATCCTTACGTTTGTGATTTATACGTTCAGCCCTTCAGCCGCAAAGGCACTTACACACAAGAAAAAGGCGGTCATGTTTGGGCTTGGGATGGCAACAAAGACGCGCCAACTCTTTCACCGTCTTTCGCGCTTGATGCTGGCACAGGATGGCGAGTTCACCTATTCTTCCAGAACGGAAAAATCAACTTATGCTCCGATAGTACCGTAAAACTTGAACAGTAAAAAGGGAGGTGAACCAAATGGAAGAAGAGGAAGGAGAATCGACAGAGGTAGGTACGGAAGACGAGGAAGAAGAGGAATGGTGACAGAAGACGAATCGCTAACCTGCGACGGCTACCTGCGACCACCACACCCCGCGCCCCCCGTCCTATATCTTCAGTGTCCAGACGAAACCAGAAAAGCCCTCTGCCAAACCTGCGCCCTCCGATGGCTACTCAGCGAAGACGAGTGGCCGTCCACGAAATCCAAACATGAGGCCAAAGAGTCTAGCCCTACGAGTAACGAAATATCCTCTTAATCCCCTGATTTTACAAATGATTTTCCTTAAGTTCTAACTCTTGTGATGTAGAAAAGGCAGCATTAACTATTTATACATAAATGAATAATAAGAAGCGTTAAGGTCTTAATGAAATGTGCAGGTTTAGTCGGCGTGAACTTGAAATCTTAAAACTTCAGAAAGACGGCGTAAAAAGTGACAAAGTTATCGCAGACCAGCTAGGCATTCACAACCCCGAACAAGTTGCCGTGCACCGAAGCAATGCTAGAAGAAAAATTGTTCGCGCAAAACACTTCTATCAAACGGCTATGAAGGAATACGGTTCTTTCCTCTTTCCTGGAACCGCTAAGAAATACAAGACTTAAGCAATCCAATTCACCAACCCACAGGTGGACTTAGCTCAATGAAGGAAGGTGCAGCTTGTTGTGTGCTTGACAGCAGAAAAAAGTGTCTCCATCCTAACCAGGCTCAAAATTGTTGGAGTGGAACGTACCGAAATTGTGGACGCCTTAAATACGCGAACCGCACGCGCACGCCTAGAAAGCGCGCGCGAAGGCTTTAAAAGGAATACTCGCCAAAACATTATTTTGTCGCTCGCCTCCTCACCGCACACGCAGTGAGGATAATAGGTTACTACGCGGGGAAGCAAACGTGACAAAGCTACGTCGACAGCCGCGTCACAGTTTGCTTCAGTATCATTCAACATCCCATCACGCCAGGTAATTAACGCCTCCCTCGTAACCGGCGGGCGACAGCCTCAGCGCGCGCCTCAGCAAACACGGAAAATCTTTTAAACTTTTAGAGTATACTGAGTTTTGGTTAGAAGCATTTGGCATTACAACCGCGTACATCCACCTCTAAAAGAAACGATACAAGTAATAAAACCGTAAAATTCCTTTTAGGCTTAACGCCCGAACTCAAAAAGAAAGTCAAAAGTGAAGCTCACAGAATGTTTGGAAACAGAAAAGGCGCAGAAAGCATTTATGTTGAAATGGTGCTGAGAATCTACCTGAAAATGGATGTTGAAGGCGTGAAAGAAACATGAGCGATGCTGATTTTGAGTTTAGCCAATGTTGCTTCTGTCAAGAGACGTACTTAAGCGAAGCGTGCCGAGACTGCCCCGCAAGAGACTATCTCATGCCAGATGAACTAGATGAAATGGAGGAAATAGCTGATTGAGCGAAGACGCAGATGAGATTAGCCCTGAAAACGCCGAGTTGTTCGAGCACTACCGAAACGGAACAATCGGGCCAGACGAGGAACTTCAACTTTTCGAGCTTCTGAACAACCTCAAACGTGAACATGGAAAAACCTTCAAGCTTCGATCCATCACGGAAAAACTCAACTACACCGGATTCGACCACAAAAAACTAGAGAGCGAATGGTTCAAGTGGCGAAAACGACAACAAAAAGCAGAAGGCATAGGCAATGAACTAAAAGGAGTATCGCCACACACAATAAGTGAGAAAGGTTCAGAAATTAGTAAGGGCGCAAGCAAAGCCATGTTCGACGAAGTACAAGAAATCGGCGTCCTCCTAGTCACGCAATTCTCTCAAAACGCGGCCAACAGAAGCGAAAGCCTCAAAGACTACGTGCTAAAATGCATCGAACTCAGAGAACAATACGGCGACCAAATCGAAAGCCTACGCCAAGAAAACGACGTACTCAAAACACTATCCGCCATGTTCGCCGAAGCCGTCAAACCACAATTCAAACAGTTAGCAGCCGTCAGAATATACCTCAACTGGACAACAGGCTTACTCCAACTACAAGCACTCGGCATAGACGTAGACCAACGATACATAGACGACGTAACTAACCGAATAGAACAAGCCATGGGCATAAGACTCATGTAACGGTGACAAAAATGAGTGATGAACAAGGAAAACAAACAGAAGAAGAGCAAGAAACGGAAGAAGAGACACAGGAATCGCGCCAACAACACCTAGCGCAGACACGTCCCACGCAAATAGTCGAAATCAAAACGCCGTTAGATCAGCCCGAATTCGACTACTTCATCAACACGTTCATGCAAAAAATGGGCTTATCTGACCGAAAACAATCAGCCATAATGCTTACACAAATGATGTACGACATGGGCATAGACCCATATTCAGACTTGAAAGATATACAGGGCGCCATGGAAGAAATGAACAACATACTAAAAAACCTGCCCAACACACCAACAGCCATGAAAGTTAAAGACACAGTGGGCGCCATGTTCGCCGCAAAAGCCGGCAGAGCCATGACCGAAAGATTCCCAAGAATGACCGGCCAAGATCCCATGATGGACAGGATGGAGCGCATCATGGACAAATACATGCCCATGATAATGGGTATGAAAATGGTCGGCGAAATGATGAGAGGCGACTACCCGCAGCAACAGAAGACACAAGCACAGGCTGACCTTCCCGACGCAGTTAAAACCGAATTTGCCGACTTGAAAATTCAAGTCGCAAACATGACCGAGTTAATCTCAAAACAAAGAGAGGAAGAAAAAGAAAAAGCATTCGCTGAAAACCTCTTCGAGCAAGTCAACGCGAAGATAATGCCGGCTCTACAATCATTACAAGTCCAAGTTAACGAATTAGCAAAGCAACCCCCGACGCCATCTGGCCCTGACAGAGCAGACGAGCTAAGAGAGATCAGCAAAGAAATTAAAGACGCCGTGGACAGAATGGGCGAAAAGGCAGGCGCAAAGCAACTCACGTTAGCCGATGTCGACCCTCTCCTCACCATCATTACCAAAATAGACGAAAAATTCAAGAAGGAGCCAACAGGAGAATTCGACTGGAGAGTTGCGACGATCAGCACCTTGGGCGAAACAATGAAAGAAGGCATAGCCGCATACAAGGAAGTACAGGCAGCAAAAGCCGCAGGAGCAGGAGCAGCACAGGGACAGCCACAATCAAACGCGCCCGCAAACGCGGAGATGGCGGCCATAATCAGGAGGCAGGTTCAAAACTACATTTTGGGGAAGCTTTCAACAGGCGCAGCAACAATGAACATCCAGGACGCAGCTCGTGAGTTAGGGTTAACTCCCGAACAAGTGGCGTGGGCATATCAAACGCTTACGGCTGAAGGATGGATAAACGTGAAAGTTCCAGTAGGACAGCGACCAGGACAGTCTTCGGGGCAGCAAAAAGGAACAGGAAGTGAATCAAACGTCGAAGCACATGAAGAAAAAAGACAAAACCAGGAAAATCAGCCCTTCATCGAAACCTGAGCTACCGACTACCGTAGAAGTAGAAATGACGCCTAAACTCTACGAAGCCCTCAAACAACAACGCCTCGAACACATCAACCCCATCGTAAGAAGCCACATCAGCACATATTTTGATTGGCTCAAAAGCATTCAACCAGGCGACGTGATAGACGCCATAAACCGGGGCACAACACCCGAACAAGCATACAAAGCCATGGGGTTAAACCCCATGCGCTTCGGCATAGCCGCCGCTAGAGGCTTCCTAAAAGTAGCAAAAGGATACCAAAAACAACTTAGAGAAGTCGCGTCCCTCGACATGGCGCTGCTCACGTTAAGATTCGAGAACCCCCCCACATACGACATCATACAAAAATACGGCGACAAAGGCACACAATTCCTCAACACCTGGATAAACGGCAGCTTAGCCATACTAGGAGTGGAAACCAATTAAACCCATAGCCATAATTTCGGAACCGAAAGCAGTAAGCTTCTGGGAGATCTCCCAGCAGATCGCTTCAGTTTTGAAGAAAGAAGGCGCAGAATGCAAAGTGTACCCGTGGGATACGCCGAACATTAAAGAACCCAACATACTCTTCTTCGGCAACGTGTTTAGCCTCCCTATCAATTACCTTCAAAGATTCATGCCCGAAAAAAACGTGGTGTTCTACGCCATAACCGAAGGAAACCCCATACTCGACACAGTAAGCCTAGACGCTGCACGAGACATAACTTTCATCACCCCAAGCACATTCACTAAGCAATGCCTAGAATCCGTCGGAATCAAAATCACGGAAGTAATTCCACACGGCATAGATCCTGAGCAAAGAAGCGACGAAAGATTCCTGCAACGCATCAAAACACTTATTCCCCAGCCCTCAAGTGTTGAACCCCGAAATGTAATGCTCTGTATAGCCGGAAACGTCCAACGAAAAGCCCTGGACAAACTCCTCATCGCCTACAAAACAATCGAAAAAATAGTGAAAGACAGCTTCCTCATACTCCACTCGGGCATGGGAGACGTCAACATTATTGCTCTACAACAAGCCCTAGACCTCAAACACCTCCTCTTCACAAACTCCTGGGGCCTCCTAGATAAGTACAAAATCACAGCACTCTATCGCCTATGCGACTTCTACGTTCAACCCAGCGAAGTAGAAGGCTTCGGCCTAACCTACCTCGAAGCACTCGCACAGGGAAAACCCGTAATAGGCGTAAACTGCCCCAACACAAACCAAATAGTCAAAGACGGATATACCGGGTTACTCCTACCCGTCAAAAAAACTGAAGACATCATTTGGCAGCAACGCCACGCAATACGCCTCCATCACTTCGACGTAGACAGCCTCATCGACACGATGCTAGTCATGTGCGACAAGAACACCCGCTTAAAAATGGCAACCGAAGCCGAAAAACAAAAAGCCGCCTGGGACATGAACAAAATATACCCTCGAATTCTGAAGTATATGACATAACCCCTCAAACTAACAGAATACGAAGTGAGAAACAATGGCTACAGTGAACGTATCCGAAGAAGAAAAAAAATTAGTCCATGAAAAAGTCGCCAAGTTCCGCGAAGAAATCATAGCTTCATGGCGAAAACCATTCCAAAACCCAAACCCAACAAACATAAAAACCGTGTACTGCATGACCTTCTACGGCGAACAAGTAACACAAACCGCAAAATGCCTTCACAGAGTAGCCCCCTACGTTGACAGATGCGTCTTAGTCCACGACGGAACCCCCAAAGCCTCAGACATAGACAAACTATACGCGATCACAGGTCACAAGGCCGAATTCATCTACAGCCGATGGGAAGACCATTTTAGCAAACAACGCAACGTCTACCTAGACCACGTTGAAGAGGGCGAATGGGTCATAGTATCCGATCCCGACGAGTTATTTGACGAAACCTTCCTAAAAGATATGCGCGCAATCTTCATAGATGCGGAAAAAGAAGGCATAAACAGTATACTCATAAACTCACATGACATAACCACGCACCAAAACGGCCAAACCACAAAAACCGTCTCACCCTTTTTCAAACAACTCATGTTCAAAATGGAGGAAGGCATAAGATACATCGGGCGCGTCCACGAAACACTGTTACCCGGACTCCCCGGATGGCGAATCACAAACCTCGACCCTCGATACTACTACGAACACCACACAACAATACTAGAAGAAAACGAACGCGGCGCCAGAAACATCTTCATAGCAGGAAGCAGCAACGACGTCCGAGAAAGAAACCCCCTATACGTCCAATGGCGCAAATGGGCCAAACAACACAACATACAAGACTGGCCACAAATGCGCGCGTACATACGAGTCGGCCACATAGAAGACGACCTTAAACAACTCTTCATAGACCACAGAAACGATAGCGGCTGGGAGTACGAAGACGAATCAAGAAAAACCTTCTTCTGGTACAAAATCCTATTTCCCGAAGAAATGAAAGGATGGACTTCAAACCCAGGGCCTCCCTCTAAGGATAGCCCCCAGGAAGTCAGGGCCTACGTCGAACAACAGTACCTAAACCTCCTTGGCCGAAAAGCAGACGAAAAAGGCGCACAGCTTTACGTCGACTCCATAATCGCAGGCACAGTTAAACGTGAGAATCTACCAACGATACTGATGAACAGCGAAGAATACCAACAGAAACACACTCCAACAGTAAAAACAAAACAAAAAATGCCTCTGAAACCATTTGGAGACTTTATCTTTTACGAACAAGACTGGCTCCAAAAACTGTTTAAGACACTCGAATTTGTCGGCAGCGTCAAATACCTAACTTTCAAGGCAGCCCTCAACATCTTCCTCCAAAACAACGGACAAATAATCGTGGAAACAGGCACGCAACGCTTAAAAGACGACCCCGGCGGAGGCAGCACATCCCTTCTAGGCGCCTTCTGCAAAAAATACGGAAAAAAACTATTCACAGTCGACAATGACCCTGTACACCTAACGGTTTCGAGAGAATGCACAAAGAAATTCAAAAACTCCATAACCTACGTGCTCATGGACTCCGTAGAATTCCTCAGAGGATTCGACCAAAAAATCGACCTGCTCTACCTAGATAGCTTTGATTGTCCCTTACCTCCCGAAGACGCAACAGAAGCCCAAATACACAACTTAAACGAACTTAAAGCAGCCCTCCCCAAACTACATAAGGGAAGTATCATACTTATAGACGACAGCAACCTTGAGAATGGAGGAAAGGCACGACTTTCAAAGAAATACCTTCTCGAAACAGGCGAATGGCTATGCATTTTAGACCACGGGCAAACCCTGTGGATGAGGCGCAGTTAATTTGCCATTTTTCAACGAGAGAGACGTAGAAATACCACGGCTACTAAACTTTGTTGATGAACACTCTCAGAATATAAAAACGATTTTAGATGTTGGCTGTTACGGGTCACAGTACCTCAAACAACTTAAAGAAAAAGGTAAAATCGTGGATGGGATTGACGTTCACTTTGGCGAAACAAAACTAGGACGTGAGAAAGAGTTTCTCCGAAACTATTTTGTCGGTAACGCCGTCACCTATTCTCCTCTGGGAAAGTATGACCTGGTAATTTGTCTGTCCACGCTCGAACATGCCGGAATAAATGGATACATAGTTAAAGATTTTATAGCAGAACAGAATTCCCTTTTCAAGAAACTCATCGACGCTTCAAAACGGTTCATATATGTAACTTTTCCTTATGCGAGTACGCCTAGCCTCCAGGAAGGACAATGTGTTAATATGACTAGAGATCGCCTTGACACGTTTTGGAAGGCTATTCCCCCGACCGCCGATGAAATAGATTTGCGGTTCTACTTCAATGAAGCAATTCATGTTGTATCCGGCTGGACTGAGATCCCGCAGGATATAGCCGACAAAGTTGAATACGACCCCGCTGAGGGCTGCCGCTGCGTTTGTATCCTGAAGGTGATTCTATGAACATACTTTACTTGTCCTGTCATGCAATTAACGAGTATGAAGACGTACTACTCTTCACAGAGTTAGGCCACGAAGTTCTCTCTCAAGGAGCATACGCCAACCCAGACAACCCAGGAGAAAAGGCAAGACCACCTATCCCGAAAGCATATCATAACGAGAAACTTAAACCACTCCTTAAATTAGCGTGGGGCGACCCCATTCCCCAGCCTCTCATTGAATGGTGCGACCTAATCTACATCCTGGGAATAGAAGCATGGCTGCCTCCAAATTGGGAACGAATCAAACATAAACACGTAGTCTTCCGATCAATCGGCCAAGCGGTTGAAGGCACCGAAAAAGTCCTAAGCAAATATCGCCCTGAAGGCTTAAAAATCGTCCGGTACTCCCCCCTCGAACAATCTATACCCGGCTTCACCGGAGAAGACGCCCTAATCAGGTTTTACAAAGACCCAGACGAATACAAAGACTGGAATGGCCAGATAAACCGGGTAATCACAGTTGCACAAAACATGAAGGCAAGAGACATCTGCCTCAAATTCACCCTGTTTGAAGAATGCACACGCTATTTTCCACGCAAACTCTACGGCTTTTCAAACGAAGACGCGCGCACAATAGATCCTGACTTGTGGGGAGGCCCCTTAACCTACGAACAACTAAAACAAGTCTACAGAGAAAACAGAATCTTCTTCTACACATGCACCTTCCCCGCACAGTACACCATGGCCTTTCAAGAAGCCTGGATGACAGGCATACCCATAGTCGCAATAGGCAAAAACCTCGCGGAGTTCAACATCGAAGTCCCGCAGCTCATAGCCAACGGAATAAACGGTTTTACCTCAAACTCCCTAGCCGAACTGAGACGGTACATATCCGCGCTGCTAGAAGACTATGAACTTGCAAAAAGAATCAGCAGCGAAGGCAGAAAAAAAGCCATAGAACTCTTCGGCAAGGCAAAAATAAAAGAACAGTGGCACCAATTCTTTAATAGTCTCTAGCGCGCGCTAAGAGGCTTGTTATGAATATTTTCGCTGATCTCCACCACGGCGACTTATATCATTCGTTGCATCTGCTCTTCGAGGAAAGACTACACGCGAACCTCTTTAGACCTATAGGAATAGAATGGTTTCAGAAAGGATTTTGGAAAATCGCCGAGCCTTACGGTAACGCGGCCGACACCATCGACCAATATCTAAGCGTACCTAAAGCAACATGGCCGCAAAACAAGGAACCAATTCAGAAATATGGCGAAGCCCAACTGATAGACGGTGTTTATTATCTTCCCTTGAAAGTAGGGAGCGCGGAGTACATCCAGAAGGCCATAACGTTTGAGCAGTTTTTAAAAATGGACTTTGGCTATATAATTGCCTCATATCCTACCCATGAATATGCCTACGCCGAATTAGTACGGAAATACAAACCCGCCGCCGTGCTCATAATGCAGATAGGAAACCCATTCGTGCAACCCCAAGTTTGCCGAAACGTAATGTCAACGGTAAATACTCCTATGCCTCCAGGCGTAAACTGCATAAAATACCATCCAGAACACCATAAAGAATACTGCTACACGCCACCGACCAATCATAACGTGATAAAGAGTTTTCTAACTCACCTGCTCTTTAGCCCTGACTACCCCTTGTGGATAATGTTTGAAAGGGCGCTGCCCGACTTCACGTTCAAAAGCCACGGAATATCTTGTAGAGACGGCGTAATCACCGGCGACCTAATGCCACAAGCCATTAAAGACGCGGCTTTCGTGTGGCACGTTAAACAAACCGGCTGCGGCGGCTTCGTAGATCGCCCAGCCCTCGCGTGCGGCCGGCCATGTATCATAAGAAGCCACTACAGCCGAGACAATCAGAGCTTAATTAAGGAATTATTCGAGGACTCCGTTAACTGCATAGACCTAGACATCGGCACGACAAGAGAGAACATCGAGAAAATCAGATACTTTTCCGAGCCTGAACGTCACGCGGAAATGTGCCTGCACACGGCTGAAAAATTCAAAAGAGACGTAAACTTTGATAAGGAAGCCGAAGAAATACGACAGTGGTTGGCCAATTTGGAGAGGAAATGAATGAACGTCTTTGTAGACTTTACGCAGAACAACGACCACTACTATTCGTTGCATCTGCTTTTTGAGAAAAGACTGGGGCTGAACCTTTTTAGGCCAACAGGCCCAGAATGGCAAACAAAAGGCTTTCAGTACGTCGACTCTGCCATGCCTAGTGACGCTGAACTTATCGAAGGCATCTATCACATTCCGATGAGAATGGAACCGGAACGCGGATACTACACTCAGAAGGCCATTACTCTTGCCAAGTTTTTAAAGATGGACTTTGACTTTACCGTAACGATCTACGCCGCACACGAGGAACCATTCTACAACTTAACCAAAACTTACAAGCCTCACGCTGTTTTTATCAGGCAAATAGCAAACATGCACGAAATACCCGCTGGATTCTGCAAAAACGTTCTACTCGGAACAAGCGAACCAATGCCCCCCGACATCAATTACATAAGTTATTTCCCTGAGCATTATGAGGGATATTGTTACACTCAGCCACCCAACCATAACACAGTAAACAACTTTGTCCACGATCTACCCTTTTACCCATACGATCTCGCCGAATGGAACAAATGCGAATCTGCCCTGCCCGATTTCACCTTTAAAATGCACGGCCATCACGGAAGAGACGACGAAATACCGCATTCATTAATGCCTCAAACGATGAAGAACTCGGCGTTTATATGGAACGTTAAAGCCCATGGCGGCGGCGGCTTTGTCCTTCGACAAGCTCTCGCCTGCGGCCGACCGTGTATCGTAAGAAAAAGATACGCTGTAGTAAATAACTCATCAGAAAAAAACCTACTCGAAGACTCGGTAAACTGCATAGACCTAGATTTTGGCACTGAAAGAGCCATCGACATGATTAAAACCTGGTCGCAACCAGAACGCCACATCGAAGTATGTAAGGCCATAGCGGAAAAATTCAAGAAAGACGTAAATTTCGCTGAACAAGCTGAGCAAATAAAAGAATGGCTAAATAATCTCAGCGCGCGCTAAACGTTAAGACAACCAGGAAAGGCCAAACTCGACAGTTAGAAGCTTTTAGAGAACCGAAAGAATCCACTCATTTAGGATATACTTTTAACCAAAACAGCACATAGAACCATCAGAAGATTAAAAAGGAGAAAAAAGCAAATGTCCGTTAAAGTAATAGCGGGTGGAATGATAGGCCCATTCGTTCCCATCATCACCGAATTCGCGGCACAGGGAGCAGACATCGCACCATCAGTTCCCGTCAAAATCAGTGGCATAGTCGGCGTAGTCGGAGGAATAGTGCCCATAATCGCAGTCTACTCAAAGGTTGGCCCCTTCCGCAACATGAAGGACGACAACAAAAACGCGATATTAGCCTTCGGAGCTTCAACCTTTGCCACAGGTTTAAGCATACTCATACTCGAACAACTCCGCAAGAGCACACACTACACCTTCCGCGACGTCGAAATAGGACGACCATCACCCAACCGCGAAGGACTGACTGCCCCCGTCGGGCAAGTCATAAAGGAAATCTAAGGAGACCTGATGAACAGTGTCAAGCATAGCTGGAAAAAGACCCTTCTTCATTAACTCAAGAGACTTCAACAACTACAACAGCGTCTTAGACCAAGCCTACGCCCTAGCAAAAGAGGAAGCCATGCGAATCTACCAACAGAGAGGCATCCAAACCAAAATCGAACTCTTGAAGCCCGTACACCTTGGTTACACAGCCACAGGAGGCACAATGTATACTCTGCCCGCAACCGCAAACTCGACCTACACGCTCAAAAGCAACGTCGCATTCTTCCCATTCGGAGTCGTTAACCAAGACCCCACATGGTACAGCATCAAATGGTATGAAGGTGCTGCAACTAAGTATATAGCCGACTGGTACGTCCGACCCGTCTACTTCTTCCAAGAACAAGAAGGCGCATGGGGTGGTCAACTGGAACCATACGCATTCAGAGGCGACCAAAGCTTCACGTTCTACAACATCAGCAACGCAGGCAACGCCACAGTCTACGGATGGATCTTAGCCTTCGTAACCATACCGACAACACTAGAAGAAACCAAAATCATAGTGTAAACGCAACCCTAACCCCCCTCTCATCTCTCTTTCCCCCCTTAGTAGAAACCCAAATAGACAAAACCGTAAGGGAGACCATGAAAAACGCCTATATTATACGAGGATCTCAAGTTTCAAGGTGGAACCGTAGACTCAACTCAGCCAATCACGATCAGTTTGGCCGTAGGTAAAGGCATCATCGTATCTGTAACCGTGTACGACCCAAACGGAAAAGCCGTCACTAAGGCTTTTAACGGAGAACTTTTAGGCATGGTGATAGAAGTTCAAAACCAAGGCGACACCGACGACATATTCATATCGGTAGTTGACAACGACAACAACATGCAGCCCATAATCCGAGCAGACGGTGTTAAATGCAACTTTTACACCAGTGTAAACGCGGGCCAAAAATGGGGTATGCAAGTAGCCAGCGCAGGCGACAACACACACCTCGTTATGCCTAACCGCTTCTGGAACCTCACAGTAATGGCCGGACACGGAACACTAGGCACAGCCGTTTAGCCTAACCCGAAGGAGACCTAGCTGATCCCCATTTTATACGAGGATTACGCGCCAAAAAAGCCATACCGCTTCAACGGGACAGTAGATTCTCAGCAAACCATCTCTATCATATTGGCCATACCGTCTAGCGCGCTACAACTTGTCGACGTCTTAACTGGCAAACCCGTAACTAACGCTAAAGTCACAGCAGACTCAACAGAATACACGTCGGACAACGGCGGATTAGTCGTACTCAACTTGCCCGACGGAACCTACAAGGTCGTCATAAGCAGCTCTAGCTACCTCAGCAAGTCAGTATCCGTAACGCTTCCCATGACTCAACCCCTCACCGTACAACTAATTCCCGTGTGGAGTATAGCCCTCGGCGCCGTGGCAGGCGCAAGCGTCGCCATCGGCGTAATTGCGAAACTCGCATGGAGGAAAAAGTGACCCTTTTATGCCGATATTGTATGAGTCAGTCTACAGGCCCGTAACACTTCGACCGAAAGTAGTGAACAAAAGCGCCCACGCACTGCAACAGCCTTCATCAGCTCCCTATTGGGAAGTCAGCCAAACGTACAAAGTCGGCTCCATCTACATGGCAGGCGACCAACTCCGCAACCTCATTATCCAAAACGTCCAAAAAGGCTTCGCACAACAAAACCTCAAGGTCTACTCGCTCACCATAGTAAACGAATGGGCAGTATGGCAAGGATTCTGGACAGACTACTACTGCCAATACGACGCTATAGTCGGGTCAGCCTCAACAAGTTCAATGGCACAACCAAAAGATTTCTTCCCCTGGGTTGCGTTAGCAATCGTAATAATCGCGTTATCCGTCGTCGCCGGCTTAATCGTAATCTTCTACATACTCAAAACAGGAACAGACGCAATAAACGCCTTGTTCAGTTGGATTCCCCCACAGCTTAAAGGAACAGTCTCAACCATATTACTCGTAGGCTTAGGCGTAGCCGCAATAGGAGGAGGCATATTCTTACTCGCCTCAGTCATACCTAGAAGAAGGCAAGCGTGAAAAACCATGTCAAACCGTAAAACAAGAAAAATATCCACGTTCGACAAAAGCCTCAGCCCATCCGAAGTCGAACAGGAAAAACACAAAAACACAACTCTAGGCCACGCACTGAAAAAAGCTGATAAGCTAGAACAGCAGAACAAACAGTAGGTGAAGTAAATGCCGATACTTTACGAAAACACGGATAGAACAGTCAGAACATATTCTCCGTTCAAATTCAATCCAGACATCATGTCAAGCTTAGGAATCTTCGCCCTCGGCGTAGTCGCAGGCTTCATCATCTTACCCATCGCCCTGCCCATAGCCGGCTACCAACTAACAAAACGTTTCGGCCCCCCAGCACCAAGGTAAGTGTTAAGCATGGATGAAACGAAACAACAAATAGTATGCCTCATCGGAGGCGCAGCCACGATAGGGCTAATAAAAGGCGCTGAAGAACTCTACTACACATTGCATCCCGAAGACGCAAACAAGTTTCCATACTTGAAAACCATCAACCCATTACCCCCACTTGACGACTGGCTTGTACTCGCAATCCCCGCCGTTGTTACACTAGCCGGAGTAGCCATGAAGAAACCAAAAGTAAAATACTTCGGGCTAGGCGGATTACTGTTTCAAGGCGCCAACTTTATACGCATAATCGTTATGCGCTCAGGATGGATGGCATCCGGACAAATGAGTTTCAGCAACGTGCCCCTACGCAACGCCACAGTACGCATAGCACCCATCAAAGAAATTTAACAATCGCGTGAAAGAATGAAAGGCTGGCATAAAATAGCAATCGTCGCCGTAGCAATCGGAGCCGGCGTAGGAGTAGGCTATGCCCTCGTTAAACGCTCCGAAAATCTGTCTTTATTCGCTGAATTCCGTAAACTAGGCGACATCAACGGAGACGGCGTAATAGACGACAAAGACATAACCCTCATGCAGAACGCTTTGGGATCTACCGCAACCTCGCCCAACTGGAACCCCTATGCAGACTTAAACGGCGACGGCGTTGTCGGCGCAAAGGATCTCGCCATTCTCGGCGCAAATTTTGGTTTAACTTATCAGCAGTGGCTCAAAACCAAAGGCTACGCTAAAAACTACACTGGCCCCAATAGTGTTGTTCCCATAAAAGAAATCTAGTTGGCCGCTTAATGTGGCAACCATTCTGGTTATTGCGAACCCTTCTGACCCTGCCACACGTATAGGCTACTATTATATGCGTCTGTTCGCTGAACACGCAGCTAAACAAGGCCACACAGTAATATTCCAGAAAACCCCCACTCTACAAGCCCTCTACACGGCCATAACCACATACGACCCTAAACTCATCGTCGCAAATGGACACGGAGGCTTCAAAAGCCTAACCGTAGGCCCAAACGTCCTCATAGGCATCAGAAGCTACGACGAAGCCACACACAAAAAACTAGACGACCAAAACCCTGAATGGTTCCAAGGCCGCATAGTTTTATTACTAACCTGCAATGCCGGCCGCGAACTCGTCCAGGGCCTCATCAACTACGGCGCTCAAGCCGTCATGGGCTACCGTGAACCCTTCATTTTCCTCAGTGACGACACCAGATCTCCCGAAAGCGACCGGGAAGCCAAACCCTTTTTCGTTGGCCTCTTGCAGCCCGCACTACAGCTAATCGACGGCGCGAGCTTCGGACAAGCCATACAAGCCACAAAAAACGCTTTCACATACTACTCTGAAGAGGCACAGCAAAATGACAAGGACATGGCGAAGTATCTCAGATTCGACGAAGAAAACCTGGTTGCAATGGGCAACTTTAACGTGAGACTATGAGCATCCAACGACCGATCTACAACGAAGACTACTCTAGTCATTGGCCGATTAACGTTCAGGGAAAAACCATTATCGACATCGGCGCCGACTATGGTAGTACCGCATACTACTTCAAACGAAAGGGCGCAGTCCAAGTAGTCTGCGTCGAAGGAAACCCCCGGCTCTACAGACAGTTACAGATCAACATGCGCTTACTGCCTGGCTGCGTGGCCATCTACAAAAACATCAAGTCACCAGGCGACTTAGCCGAAGTCCTCGCATACACGGCAGAAACCGTAAAGGTTGACATCGAAGGCGCCGAAAAACACCTGCTAGAAGTAGACCCCGGCCTCCTACAGCAACATTACGAGTGGATAATTGAACTGCACCGAAACATAAACCGAAAGGCTTTCATAGACTATTTTAGATCAGTCGGATTCGACACAGTAAAAGTGTTTTCATGGGGCATCGGCTTAACCGTAATCCACTTCGTAAGGCATGATGTGACGGGACACTCGCTTACCGAAAACCTAAAACATTTCGTTCTCCTATACTCAAAGTGATCCGTCATGGCATTGTTTCCAGACCCGGAGGTTCAACTGTATTCGCCTCAAACAGCGCGGCACATCGAAAACAGGTATAAGCAACTGCCGACCGTTGTACCCTTAACGGTTGAACCTGAACAATACCTGATGATGCGGCAAGAAAGAGACCCCTTACCCATAATCGCCATAGTCGGCATAGTCGGCCTTTTAGCATTATTTGGGTTCCTGGCATTCCTCAAAAAGTGAGCAACATGACCCTGGAAGTGTGGACTCCCGAAGGCAAAGACGAAGAACAAGACATAACCGTCTCCTCAAACAGTCGTGAACTGACGAGCTGGCCTTTCAAATGGTTTACTGTCGAAGTCTACAATGAAGGGCCTGACGACGTTAAAGTAATGACAAACACAACAAGCCTCCCCAACGCAATCACCCTGGGCAACCATGAAAACCGAAAGTTTGGAACAGAAAAAAAACCGACAATATGGCGCGTCAAAATCAGCGCCGACCAGGGCAAAACCGCAACCGTCGCAGTTACAACAAGCCGCTAAAGCGGAGGAACTACTTCCTGAACCTGAGAGAGCGTGAGTTTTACTTTTGTCCCAATCGGAACACTGTTAAGACTTGTAGCATATTCCTCTGGTGACATTCGCAATACAGCAGTCTTCACAGCACTCGGCGGAGAAGTCTTGTCCAGCAACTCGACAACCGCAATACCCTCGCTTTCAAACCATGTTCTAACTATAATGTACGTTTTTTCATAAACCATTTCAATTCACCTTAATCAAACCTTTTAACTAAACTGCACATATATCTTTTTTGGGTGTCCTGTCTCTTGGAGCGAAGACGGTTCTACAATGAGGTACTGCTCTCAGACCTCATAGCCCTTTACCAAAACACCGGCTTAGTAGTGTGGGGACAAATTCAAGGTTTTCCTGGAACCTACCAGAAACTTCTCGTCCAAGCAGACGGCACAGTCGTAGTAACCGGAACAGCAACAGTATCCGGCTCCGTCGACGTAACCGACAGATCAAGCCGTCTATTAGGTATAGTCTACGGTTCACAAAATCAGCAACTTCTACAGAGAGCGTTAACATATGATCTTCTCGTCACGCTTAGGCAATCCGGGGCTGAGCTTTCAACGAGTAACCCCCTCTTTACCGGGATCGTCGACGCTTCAGGGAACCGTATGCCAAGTATGGACGTGTCCACAAGACCCGGATACGTGGACGTGATAGACAGGGCAGCACGCTTACTAGGCGTTCCTTATGGTTCTCAGGCACAACCACTTCAACAAAAAGCCACAACCTACGAGCTGCTAACCGATGTTATAGATAGAGCCAACCGCCAATTAGGCTACATCTACGGCAGCCAGAACCAAACCCTTCAACAGAAAGCCACGACCTATGAGCTGCTAGTTGATGTTGTCGACAGGGCCGCTAGACTTGTCGGCGTCGTCTATGGCTCTCAGGGACAGCAGCTCCTACAGAGAGCGTCAACGTATGATCTTCTCGTCACGCTTAGGCAAGGCGGCTCAGAACTTTCAACGAGTAATCCCGTTTTCGCGGGCATAGTCGATGCTTCCGGTAATAGACTTCCCAGCATGGATACTGCGGCACGGCGTGGCTATGTCACCATTACTGACGGAACGAACACAATGCCCACCATGGACACATCCGGAAGACCCGGATACGTTGACATGATAGATCGCGCCGCAAGACTATTGGGACACGTGACCGTTGACAGTTTACCCTCAATAAGCGGGTCTGTTGACATTACAGATCGCGCTGCTAGACTATTAGGTATCACCTACGGATCTCAGAGCCAGCAACTACAACAAAGAGCCTCCACATACGACCTAATCGTGCAGCTACGCACGGCAGGGGTAGAGTACGACGCCCGACAGATCCGCGCGCTCACGAGTGGTGACGTTGTTTCAGCCGTTCAGAGTGGAGCTTGGAATATCGGCACCGCAAACGTCGAGTCAACTAACAACTCCTCCACTGCAACGCTTGGCGCAAACGGCGTGTTCACGGGTACGGCTGACGACCTTCAAAACTACGTGGCCCTAATCGTTATGATCTATGCCGATCAGGCCAGTGCCGCGAGTGGTGCAAGTGTTCAATTCAGCGAAGACAGTACACATTGGGACTACCTCGAAACCTTCACCGTCGCCGCAGGCGTAACTAGATCTCAAATATTCACGAGACACGCTAGATACGTGCGAATGGTCTACACCAACGGCGCCACACCACAAGGAGCCTTTCGCCTACAAACATCATTACTCGCCGTGGCTCCTTCACCCTTCGCCTTAGCATTAACTTCCAGCCCAAACACCGACGAACATATTCCGTTAAACAGATCCTTCCTCGTGGGACAGTACGGCTCAGCCTTCTATAACGCTTCAGTCTCACCATCTGGACAACTCTTTACCCTTGCTTACGGTAGCCAAGGTCAGCAACTTCAACAGAAAGCCACAACCTACGAATTATTAGTCGATGTTGTCGACAGGGCAGCCAGACTTCTAGGTGTAGTTTATGGTAGCCAGGGTCAGCAACTCCTACAGAGAGCGTCAACGTATGATCTTCTCGTCACGCTTAGGCAAGGCGGCTCAGAACTTTCAACGAGTAATCCCGTTTTCGCGGGCATAGTCGATGCTTCCGGTAATAGGCTTCCGAGTATGGATGTTGCGGCTAGGCGTGGTTATGTCACTGTTACTGATGGAACGAACACGATGCCGACAATGGACACATCAACACGTGCCGGATACATTGACGTCGTTGATCGCGCTGGAAGACTTTTAGGCGTAGTCTATGGTTCTCAGGGCCAACAGATTCAACAAAAAGCCACTACCTATGAACTGTTAACCGACCCCGTTGATCGGGCAGCCCGACTACTAGGCGTTGTTTATGGTAGCCAGGGTCAGCAGCTCCTCCAACGCGCCACAACATACGACCTTATAGTGCAGCTCCGTAGCGGCGGTTCAGAAATAAACCCTCAGACAATACGTGCGCTCACAACGTCAGACCAAATTACCCCCATCCAGACCACACGCACAAACTTGACGGTAAAACCTGAACGCGAAGATCTAACAAGTTATGCTGCTCTTATCTCGCCCAACGGTGCAGGCGTGCAGCTCATCGCAGGATCAGGAAGCCTAAAAATAAAGGTGAAAAAGTGGGGATACCAGTCAACCGTAGCGGGACAGCATTTCTTCTATTTTGGGACTTCAACGACCGCGCCGACTTTAAGCGCAACGCCAACCGCAAAAGTTTTCGGCGTACAATTTACGGCAGGCACCTATCGGCAGACAAGCACCGACCCAGATGTCGGCGCCGCAGGAGACGGTTTATACTTCTACAGTGCAAACGCGGAGAGTAACATGACCGTGGAGTGGCAAAGCGTTCAAGAAACGCCTTAAGAGAGGTGATTAAAACGGGACAAATAGACATAATGTTAACCGTGATTCAAACAGGTTCAGGCTTAAACGGCACCATGCTAGACGCGGTTCTAAACTGGATAAAAAACAACCTCACCGCTAACCTACCTACAGGATGGACTCTCACAACCCAAATAATGCACGCTCCAACACAGTACACGGTAACAATAAAGATTACTCAGACAGGCGTAACCGTAACGGGCACGCTTTACGACCAAGTATTAGCGTGGCTTCAGACAAACGCGACAAGCAAACTTCCAGCCAACTACGCCATGGTATTCAATAACACCATCACCCCATAGCCTGTGGTAAGGAGTAATAGGGTATGACGGTTGAAACTCTTTGGGTCAATGCAGATACAGATACAGAAACTCCGAAATGGGGTACAGTCGGTTCAAATCCATATCTTGACGCAAGCGATTCTGACTACATAGATGTCGGAGGTTCAAAGAATGACCAACATAAAAGCGGAGACTTTAGTTTTCCTACCACCGGAGCGTCTGGAACAATCAACAGCGTCAATCTCCAGTTTCGAGACAAATGCGTTTCTCCAGCAGACAATGACTCTTATTCTGTTTGGGTTTATGACGGATTAGCCTGGCATTACATAACAGACGTTTTTCCGTCAACTACTGGTTTTAGTTGGGAGGCAACGATTGATGTTTCTGCTATTCTTGGAACAGTCGCTAAAATCAACGCTGCAAAAGTCTATGTCATTTATAACTGGAATCTTGGAAACAGCGCAATTTATGTTAGTCAACTCACGCGGATTGTTGACTACACGCCTAGCGTCGTAACGCCGACCGCACGCGGCGACGGCCTGGTCTGGATAGTCTCAACGCTCAAGCCGAAACTGCCAAAATTTCCGTTTCCGTTCCCGCTTTTTTGTTTTTCACGCCGAATCAGCATAGAACGTTCTTCTATAACAAACATACCATAACCGTTAAATCTCCAAAAAACAAACAAATAACCGACGAAAAGCCAAAAAAGGGAGAATAAAAATGAAAAACAAACTAGCCCTAGCTCTTCTTCTGCTCGCCGTTACGATCGCGGGTTCTTCCGCAGTCTGGATATGGGGCTGCGGTTCACCTGGCGCATTTTACACAATGCAAACCGAGCTGAAGAACGTTTGCACCCTATTCGGAAGCGGCAGCATAGGCCCATTCAACAACATGCAAATGGCACTAGGAAACGTTTGCAGCATTTTCGGAAGCGGCAGCGTAGGGCCATTCAACAACATGCAGTAGAAGATGAAAGATGTGCGGCATCTCCCATCTTTTTCTGACTTACGCGAATGGTTCTCCGTATCCTCTGACCTAGCGGTAGTTATAGTTTGCGCTATTTTGTTCTTTTTATACTGGTTTGTCGGTTTTCCTGAGATCATCCTTCAAACACAGTCAATTTTCACATGGCTTTACCTTTCACTGTGGCTAGCACTCAGTGGCGTAGTCGCCATGATTTATCAACACCATATGACTCATCGGTGGAAACCCAAAACTGACGTAGAAAAAGCAGAACAAGAAGTTTCCAAAACCAGGCCAATCTAACGTACCGTGTCAGCGTTACGTTAATCGTCAGAAAAGCCCGGACTCCAGCGCCCGGTCTCTAAAGTTTGCATACGTTTAACGTCTCTGCCTTGGCTGCCAAGGAGATCCTTTTTCGGACGTTTAACGTCTCTAACTCAGACGTCGACGAGGCCCTAACCAGACGTTAAACGGAGGTCAAAAAAGATGCGTCAAGAAATGCGCGCCTTTTGAATCTGCTGGACTACGCCCGCTAGGTTTTTTCGTACTTCGACGTTTTTGAACCTTAACACAGTATAGCCGCTTGCCTTCAAATCCTCATCCTCCTGAAGATCCTCAAATCCAACATGCCCAATTTCAACAACAAGACGCGGAGGCAAGAAAATATCCACTCGGTAAGCTCTGCCGCTTACGGTTCTTATCTTCTCCTGCGCTTTAAACGGTATACCCTTTTTCTCTAACCGTTTCCGCACGCGATACTCGTAGATCGTCACCACACACCTAAACGTAGGCGAGCCACGGGGAAACATGCCTTGTTTTATTCTCCATACACAGATTAGAGCGTCAAGGAGGGCAGAGAGAGTTATTCCATTTGTTGAAGGGAAGGGAGACTCCGGCACTGCCCTCCTACCTAGAACAAAACATTTCAGCGCCAGTATCTAGGCAACTATAGAATAAGAAGTCTTTACGATTTAAGTTTTGATTATTCACGAAAACTTATTTAAGCGTTAGCTTCCCTAAGAATAATCGAGGCACCAGATATGAGTAAGAAAGCTGCCGTAGTAGTTGGCGGCGCAATCGTCGCAGCCGTCGGCATAGGATGGCTCATAACAAGAACCAAAGCCAAACCCGTCTTTCCAGTAACCGTGTATGCAAACCCGATCAGAACCATACTCCTCATCGACGGCCAAGAAATCGAAACCCCCGCAAAAATCAGCCTCACACCAGGACAGCACACTTTCATCGCTGTACCCAAAAGCCCCGACCTAGTTGTGCTATACGGCTTCGACAGATGGACACAAAACGGCAAAACCATAAGCTACAACACAAAAACAACCATAAACATCACAGGCCCCACAACAATAACCGCCCAGTACATGATAGCTGAAAGCGGCCGATACCCAATAATCGCAAACCTGTGAAAAAGCTTATCTCTCAAAAACGCGAATACTACTTTTAGAAGAAGAACAAGAACAAAGGAGGATGAAATCAAACGTCAGCATTTTCTCCGTACACGAATTATAAAGTTGCCTTTCCCTTCCTGAAGCCCGGCTACCTCATAAAAATTGCCGACCAATATTACATGGTCATAACCGCAAGAAACAACCGCAAAAAAATCACGTTCACCACAGCACAAACAAAGACAGAGCTAGACACGAACACTAGCGATTCTAACTCCGTAAAATGTACAGATCTCGCAGGAGACGTGAAGGTTAACCGCGTAGTCCACATTCAATACGTCGCATTCGACGCGAGTACACCGCAGTTTTATTGGGGCACCGAACCTATGCTCAGCAAGGACGTTGACCAAGCACTAGATACCACGCGCGCAGGAGTAACAAACCCTATAGCCGTCGACAGATGGAGCTTCACCGTCGAACAGCACCTACTCCTCACTCAGCCAGCCACGTCGATAAACTACTACTTCGAGCTTATGGAGTACGAAATCACCACGTATGCAGGTATCCCTGATAGACCATACCTTCAAATCATGGCAAACGGCCAAGCTATCCTAGTTGAAAACCAGGACACAAAGAAAACCCTCGACGAATTAGTACGCACAAGCCAGAAGGCAAAACGGTAAAAAAGAGGAAAATAGGTTTGGCCAAACAAGACCTACAACGCGCAGTACCTACCGAAGTCGTAGAAACGCCTCTGATCCACGAGCCTTTCAAGCCCGAACCTCTCTTCCCTTTTAGTCAACAAATCGCTGAAGATCTAAACAGCTTCATTAAACCGTTTCCGACCCGAACAAAAGTAATGCCTACTTTGACGCAGGAAGTCAAGGACAGAATCTACCGAAACTTCATCGTAGACTTGACAGTCGCCCACGCAAACACGCCTCTAGGCATAAAAGCAATGGGTATAGTTGCCACAAGCATAACAGTCATTCAAGTGGACAGCTCCTTCAGCTACAGAATCAACGACGAAGCCAACGACTCAACACCCGTAACCACGTCAGACAAAGGAATGAGCGAAACCGAATTTGAAATAGAAGAAATCTACATCACCAACAACGCAGCATCCGGACAAGCCATCATAAGAGCCATCTGGAACCCACTGCTCATAAGACCCGAATAGGTGAACCGGAATGCCTCTAAAAATGGGACAAGCAGGACTAACGCTTAAAATAGACACAACCGGCACAGTAACAGCCGACGGACTAGAGGACACAATCATAGACAAAGTTTTAGGCAGTCCCTTTAAGGGACAATTAATCCTCGACTTATCCAACCTGGGCAGCGGAGACAGCATAATAGTAAAAGAATACACAAAAATAACCTCAACCGGCAGCCTACAACTCCTCACAAGCACAACCTTTACGGCAGTACAAGCCGAGCCAGCCGCAGTTTTCCTAGTCAAAAACCTCGCCTACGAACACAAAATCACACTCCAACAGGTATTAGGCACATACAGAACCTTCCCATACACATACTACGTGGAGGACTAAACACGCCCATAATCGCGCCAATAATCATACTCAACACCGCAATAGTACAAGAGGGCAACCTGATAGGCTTAAGAAAAACCCAATACATGCTACCCCCCTTTTTCAATATGCCCATAACGTCAAAGATGAGCACGACAGAAGCAGGGCTGATAGCCGACAGCATCGTGCAGAATGAATCAGCCAGCAGGGCTGAAACAGTAATCATAACTAACAGTTAATGGGATGAACAAATATGAGTATGAAACAAGCAGGAAAGGAAAACAAGGTAAACGTGCAAGAAGCGGGCACGGTGGCCAGTGGCGGGGGCCTAGATGAGACACCCGCAAAAAACGAAACACCCCTCTTCGCCGTAGGCATACTTGCTGAAGACTCGCTCGTTAGAGCCGAAACAGTAGTCATAACGAACACTTGAGAGGCTGAAAAAATGTTACCTCAAAGAATGATGTCTATGAAGGAATCAAATAACTTACGACGTACCATTTTTCTCTTAGGACAAAAAATCAAAGACCTACTACACATGCGTAATACTTTTGGCGACAGAATCATCATCCAAGACGAAGTTCTAGCCTGGGCAGGCTCAGCAGAACAAGTAAAGAAAGGAACAGCAAAACTATTGTTCGCAAGCAAAGGACACATCGTAAGTCAAGGATTAGTCGAACTCGTCAACCTAATGGCTCTCGGCGCCTTGCATGGTGTCTCCGACGTTCCTAGTACCGGTTGGGGTACAGGGGGACGAATACGTGTCGGCACAGGCACAGGAGCAACCACCGCAAGCATGACAGACCTAGTTACACCTAACGTAACAAACCCCAGCTCAGTTGCAGGATCAACATCAAATCCAACAGCAGGAGTCTACCGCATATCGTGGACTGCAACGTGGAACACGGGAGTGTTAACCGCCGTAACCGTTACCGAATTGGGCCTGTATCTCGTTCTTTACTTAGGATTGCAGACTTTCGGAGCTACGCCAGTGTCAGGGCCAACAAACTTGTCTTTCTTTAGTCGCCTCAGCAGTTCAGACGGAGACTTTACCGCTTTCCTCGTAAACATCGCTGTTCCGTTGACCGTCGAGTGGAGATTAACCTTCACGTTTGCTTAGGAGATGAACACAAAATTGATGCCAAAACTACCACTTTTTCAGCTTTCCGTTGAACGCCAAAACAGACTAAAAGAAATACTCCACGACGCTAAGCAGAGCATAAAGGATAGGCTTGGGTTACGCAACACTTTCGGAGATAGGATTCTTATAAAAGATGAAGTGCTTGTTTGGCAGGGAAAGAAACTGCTGTTCAAGAGCAAAGGACACATCGTAAGTCAAGGACTAACCGAACTCGTCAACCTAATGGGAGTCGGCGGCACCACTACGACATACGGCACGCCCGGCAGTGGATGGGCTGACCAATCACGCGGTAAAATGCTTGTTGGCACAGGCACAGGGGCAACCACAGCAGCCATGACCGGTCTAGTTACGCCAAACTCAACATTGCCAACTACAGTGACCGAACTAGGTTTATTCCTACAAGTCGACACAACTACTCAATCTGGGTTAATAGCTAATCCGACTGCGGGAGTTTACCGGGTATCGTTTATCGCAACGTGGGCCGCAGCAGCTTTAACCGCAATAACAGTGACCGAACTAGGTTTATTCCTACAAGTCGACACAACTCTACGCGCCTTCAATGGCACTGTGACCCCTGCTAATTATGTTTTCTTTAGTCGCCTCAGCAGTTCAGACGGAGACTTTACCGCTTTCCTCGTAAACATCGCTGTTCCGTTGACCGTCGAGTGGAGATTAACCTTCACATTCGCCTAATCCCATATTTTGTTTGTGAGGATTATACTGCATTGTCTACCCGAAGAAAAAAACCAGACGGCGGCCATTACGTGACGCAAACTGATTGTCAGGAAATGATGAAGCACGGCGATGAACAATTTAAAGAAATACGGGAAGCCTTAGTAGGAAAAGAATTCGGCAAGATCGGCGGTATGGTCAAAGAATTAGCCGACATAAAAACACAACTAGCCACGGTAACAAATCAAATGGCCGCGCAAGCAACGTCAAAATGGTTTTCAAAGCGCGATAAAGTCCTCATTCTCGTGGCAGTCATAGGCGTTTTAGGCAGCATCATCACGGCCGTAATCTCCCGCTTATAGCACAGCTAGGAAAACCTTATGTTCCCACAGCAACGTATTTTTACTCGATCACTATGTCTGTCTCAAACAAGACGAAAGCCATAGTTTTTACCGCGATCCTCTTGGCCTTACTGTTGGCCGCGCTTATCGGCTTAACCTTCGTCCTGCGCTTATCGTCAACTGGAACCATAAAAACCGTAGGCTGCGCCGCGTATTTTGACGCTGCCTTAACCCAAAGAGCAACAAGCATAAACTGGGGCACGGTCACGCCAGGAAGCGAAAAAAACCAAACTCTATATATCCTGAACACTAGCAACGTACCCGTAAATTTGACGCTTGGAACTGAAAACTGGGCGCCAAACGCCACAAGCCACTACATCGCGTTATTTTGGAACTACAACAAAACCGCGCTCGGCGTAAACAAAGCCTTCCCTGTTACTTTGATGTTCGACACGTTCTCAAACGCAACTTCTAGCGGCATCACAAACTTTACATTCGACATAATCATAGTAGCCAATGGCTAACAAGGGAGTAAAAAAATGCTCGTCTCCCAGATAATCATACAAGACGCGCAAATACAAGACATCGCAAGAAGCCTCTTCTACGCAATCATAGCCGCACTCATATACGCGCTCTCAGGCTACTTCAAACGCACCGACCCAAAAGAAGCATTCGACGGCCCAACCTTCATCACAACACTCGTCATAGGCGCCATCGCCGGATTCCTCTCATACTTCCTAACCCTAACGCCCGAACAAGCCTTCGCATTCGTCCTATCTGAAACCGGCCTCGTCGTAATCATCGAAAACTGGGCAAAAGCAATCTGGCGCAGATGGATTCAGCCATGGTTCACAACCCAACAAACAGCGGCAGCCACACCACCACTGGCACCCGCAAAACCCAATTAGCTCCCTCTTTTTTTGTTTAGACTTTATCGAAAACCGCAAAAACTAAAATACCCCACAAACCCAAATAGCATACAGAGACAAGAAAATGCGGAATTCCACAGTTTTTTTCATAGGACTCCTAAGCGCCTGGGCAGACGCCGCAACAACAGTCATAGCTTCTCATTACCCTGAACTCACGGAAGGCAACCCACACGCAAACCCCTTCCTCGAACTAGGCTCAATCCTCACCGGCCAGGCAATAATACTCTACGGAGGAGAACAACTCAAAGCCAACCGCAAAGTCACTCAGGGAATCGCCCTCACCGTCACGATACCGCCCTTCTACGCCGCAGCAAAAAACCTAGCCCTCATAGCCGTCATACAAGCCCGAACATATCCCTGGAAAACCTGCCCCCTCCTCTACAACGGAAAGTGAAAATATGACTATGTGCCCAACCTGCCGCACACCACTAAAACGCGACACCACCGGACTCTTACGCTGTAACATCTGCGGCTTCAACTACAAACCAGGACAACTTACGCCCCTGCTACAAGGCTACACTCCAAAAAGACAAATAATGGCCGCAAATAGAGATGATGCCGACGTCGACCAAACAACCTTCATAAACCGCGTCATAGACCGCATAGTACCCCTACACGCCGACTACACCCCAGAAGCCAAAAAGAAACTCCACGTCGTCCGAGAACAATACCGCCAAGGCTTAAAAGACGTCTTCAACGGAAAAGGAACCTTCAACAAATGGTTTGAAAAAACCCGCCGCACCCTCGGCTACCACTCCGTCGACCTCACCAGAATCCTCTACGAAAGCCTCGAAGGACTAACAAGCACCGAAGCCCGACAAATGAGAGAACAATGGGGCCAAGCACTCCAAGACCTCATAAACAGCTACAAACCCACAATGTAGTATATCACGTAGCATACACTGAGGTATGCCATACGCTATAGCATATAGAACACGGTAAATCAAACTTGAAAGATTATCATTGGTGTTTAAAGTGTTCAAAAGGCCAAAAATGTAAAGGATACGGAAAACCCCTGATCGTCCACATTAAAGGAAGAGTCAACACATACACATTCTGTTTATGGCCGAAGACGTGAAAAAACTTGACCGCAAACCCCAAACCTAAACGTACTTACTTCACCGGCGACGAGATCGCCGACCTGATGCAGAGAATAAATATCCTTCCATACCGGCCCCGTCTTTTAGTCTCATCACGACGTGCTCAGCCTTCACCGGCTGCTTCATCAGATCAGAAAGCTTCCGAGCAGCCTTCCACACAGTCCCCGGTTTAAGAGGCTGATCGCGCGAGTTTTCAAAAAACGCGGTGCCATCCTCTTTTAAAACCCCCACGATTTCGCTATAAGGAAAAAGCCTATAACTCTTCACCGGAGTCATGCCCTGAACACGATGAACCCTATTCCTATTGTCCAACCCGTCACCTAGGTAGATAGTAACTCGGTCGTCTTCCCCCTCTTCGACAACTATAACATCGAAGAGGATAATCCCGACACCGACCGTTAAACTCGCACATTAAGCTTCACCACTGCCTTAGTAGATGCCTAGTAGACATTTAAGAATTGCCCAATCGAAGAAAGCCTTAACTCAAAAACAGCCCTAATCAAGTAAACAACAACTAAAAGGTGAAATAAAAAATGCCCGCAAGTTGGCAAAGGATCAACCCAATACAGTTGCAGATCCCAGGAAAAGGCAAGTTCGCCGTCATGGTCATGGCCACAGCAGCTAAGAAACACGTCACGGTTTTTAGCCGAAGCCGCAGCGCACCAGGCGCAGGCGCGCCCGAAACGAAAGCCGCCTTCACGAGCGCCGCACACAAGACACTCGGAGTCGACAGCAGACAGGAAAGAAACGCCATCATCAAAAGCGGAGTTATGGGACACGGCCCAGGAGTCCGGCGCGTGAAGTCGAGAAGTAAGGCGCACCCTGGCAAAATCATCCGAGAAATCCACACGAAATAAACGCCTATTTCCCCCCCTTATTTTCCCTCCTCTCCTCTTTTTTGTGAAAAGTCTTATCTAGTTTTTAACACACACATACTTGTTAGTGACTTGTATGCCCCATAAACCCGGTGATGTTGTAAGAATCTACGACGACCCGTTGACTGAGCAAAAGTTTGAGGCCGAAGCCAAACTCGTAGAGAAAATGCTTGAGGAGCCTGAACGCGAGTATTGGCTTGTCGAATTCACCAAAGGCCACGAGAGACACCCAAGATGGATAAAAAAATATGGTTCCGAGAAGGGCGCGCACACGTATTATTTTCTGATGAATGAAGGCTTACCCACAGAAGAAAGACTCACGGTAGACGCCGACAGTGAGCCTGAAGCGGCAATCAAAGCACGGGACGAATTCACTAGACGCCGTGGAGTCTATCACAAAACAGCAAGAATAACACGACGCAACCCTGATGGTGAGCGCGCTTCTGGCTTTCATGGTGCTTGGATGGAATTGCAGCAGAAAGAACTAGATTTAGAAGCGGAAATAGCGGAAACCAAAGACCCCGAAAAGTTAAAAAGGCTTCAAGAAGAACTCGCTGACGTTAGAGGCAGACAAACACAGGAATTGCAGCAGCGTGAACTTGAAGTTGAAGAGGCAGCTAAAGAGAGTATGCACTTGTACCGTATGCGTGCCCAGAAAGGCACATATATGTCTGCTTTAGAGGCCACTACGTTAATCTGCACGGCCTACGACCAATTCATAGGGGAAGAAGAAAAAGGAATACGCGCCTACGAAGATCTTCTCCGAACAATACAGGAGGCTCTTAACTCGCTCTCACCTGACCAACAGGCAACTAGAGACATACTTGACATTTCCCGTACACGGATTAACCGAATTCTTGCCGAAGAACGAATGCACCTAGATGTCCTAAGAATGCTAAAACAAAGCCTCTGTCCATAGGCTAGTCTGAAGCTAGAAAATCGTTTATCTCCGTTGATGAGATCCCGGATACCCAAAGGTCTTTTCGGTCTAATGCGTGCGTTAACGCTGCCTTAGCAACTTCCCGCAGCTCCGGTATAGCTGTTGATTCTGGAATGACGTTGTGCTCAAGCAATTCTATTTTTAAATCGGTCAAGGTCGGCAGGTTTCCTCTCGCGCGCGCATTCCGTATGACTACACTTGAAAAATGCGTGACAAGATCCTCTAACCTCTCTAACGGCTCGTGTTCCTGGATCTCTCCCTTTAATCCCGTCGGAATGGGCACGCCGCGCCAGGTGAAAAGCGGAGGCAACCCTAATCCTTCCTTAATGGTTTGAATAAAGGTGTTAAACTTGTTCCGCAAGTCTTCCCAACTGAGAAACTGTGTTCCCCCAATGTACTCGTCAAACTCAGTTTGATACGCCATACAATCGTAGTCGGACTCCTGCATCTGAAAACAGAACACATCCCAAAGCTTAAGCTTCTCCGCACTACAAGCTCCACGCGGAAAAGGCAAATTGTAACAGAGAGGATAACTCGGAAACTGAGCAGGAGGAACCCGCCCCATTGGTGCGCCTCGTTCTGGCTGACCCCCCACGGGCGTTTCAACCCGTCTCTCTGGTCTAATCCGGCTTATTTTCTCCCTGACTGTGAAGCTACTTACTATGTCGTCTGCAACTCCTAAAATATATTCTTCTGCTTCCGAGAAAGTCTTATCGCGCACTTTATCGATTTCAACCCTGAACGTGGCCAAGCTGTTAGTAGGCACGCGGCCTAACTGTCGGAATAAATGGTCACTGTAAATGTCTTGTAGTTTATTTATGTCGGAACTCGTTAAACCCCGGCGTTCAGGTGTCGGTGTGGGCCTCGAGACTGTCGGGGTTGCGGGTACAGGTGCCGGTGGGGCTTCGCCTCGTTCTTCAGGCGTCATCCTCATCCATTTAATTAGGTTCTGAAGTTGATCCTCAAGTATTGTTCCTTGTCCTAGTCTTCGCTGAAGATCGTTTATCATCGAGTAAAAATCTTTTTTGTAAGCCCCCTCTTTCCAAGTCGCAGCAATTTCCTTAGCTTGAGGTAATAGTTCCTTGATACGATCTTCAACAGACTTAGTTTTCTCTTCGCGTGCTTCGCCTAGTATGTAAGCGACAGTCTCAGCCTTGACATCCCCAACCTTCACGCCCTTCAGTTTCGCTATGGTCTTCAACCGTTCCCAATCAAAAGCTTCTAGTTCGGGCCTCGAGTAGACTTTGTTGAAAGCATCCCACCACTCCCTAGCCTTCGCCGTAAACTCGACGTCTTGACTTGTCCAAACAACCTTTATCTCCTCACCTGAAGAAAACGGGGCCGGCAGCTTCTTCAGTTCCTCCTCGATCTTCGGTTCAGAGAATCCTTGTAAACTCAACTGTTCCCTAAAATCAACGTAATCCTCTCTCTCCTCAAGGTAATCCTTCAACGCCTGAGTGCTCAAGACACCTGAAAAAGTAGCTTCAAAACCGTCAACTAGCAAATGCGCGAAATACTCGCCCAAATTCATGCCTTCCTCCACACGAACCTTCACCCTCACCTCACTAGGAACCTCGCGCGCGACAGGAGACTTAGCTTCTACTTTTACTCTCGGAATAGGCATCTCTTTAGGCGCAGTCACGGGAACGATGGCCCCGCCGGGTGGCTTCGCAACGACTAGGGCACGCTCACGTATTATGGTTTGCACTAATGCGTCAACCCTATACACGTTCTCGTTGTACGTTCTCATCTTGTCAATAGTCGTCTCGTACCGTCGCATGAATTCGTTGAACCTTTCTATCCCTACCTCCCTCAAGTCTTCAATGAAGCTTTGCCTCAGCGTTCTTTCCTGCTCATCACTCGTTCTTTGAGCGGGCACAAGCTTGTAAATGTCGTCTTCCTTCATCTCCTCCGTAGGCAAACCTAGCTCCTCAAACCACTCTGGATAATAAAGCTGAACGATCCTGAAACCCTTAACCTGTGTAGGATCATACAAAACTCCCCCATGTGAGGAATCATAACCCAAAAACACCTTACCCACATACCCCATCTTATCAGCAAAACGTTTATAGCCCAGAATAGGACTGTCCCCGGTTTCCTTCTGAAAATTGGTTACGCTCTTCTTCAATGCGTCGACGGCCCGTACCCAACTATCGTGTAAATCATACCATTTGCGCCTATCATACTCGTCCATATCCTTCGGGTTCTTCTCTCTCCCTTTCTTGTCAATCCATGCCCCCGCGAGTCTTTCAATCGTTTCAAACTTCGCCTGAAGCTTCAACGCCGTTCCCAAAGCCTTAATATCCTTAGCGTCAGGAGCCACAACAACCACCAAAACCACAATAGCTTTTTAAACTCTTAACATTTCTCTTGCACACGCAGCTTTTAACCGCGTGGCTAGAGTTTATATCTCTCCGGCACCCTCAAAATACTTGGAGGTGAAACCAATCAAGGCCAAACTTCTGCTGTTAGTAGTGCTACTCGCGTTTGTGAGCGTGGCCATGGCCCAGCCGACAGGGCTAGTCTCCAACATTTTACAGGGACAAGCACAAGTCACACCTAGCCAACCCGTAATCCTCGGCGGAGCCGGCGGAAAACCCCCGCAAATGATGTCACTAACCACAACGGCGGGAACCCAAACTCTAATCAACATCAACGTAACCAACCCAAACCCTTACCAAGTAACAACAAGCGGCCTATACATTAACTTCACCGAACCAAACGGAGCTACAGCCACTTCAGGCTCAGACGTTAATCTCTCCAACGGCAATTACGCAATCTCCAAAACCACCGCTAACTCTACAACTAGCAACTCCATCCTAATCCACATTGTTCCACTCTGCGGCTACTTCAACATAAGCCCTGGAATAAACCAAAACCTAATCACGTTCTGGATAACATACACCATCCCTGGAAACTACACCTGGACAATGTGGATGGTACAATAAAACCAGAACACTTTCACCAATCTCTCTCTTCTCACCCTTTTTTTCAGTCTCTATGTTCTACCTGCTAACAAAAACGTTTAAAAGTCCTATAAGCCTCAATAATCCATACCTATAGGCAGTGAAAAGGATGAATTGGCTATATCTGGTATTCGGTATTCCTGTCGGCATGGTAAGTTTTCTGCTCGGCGAGTTCCTGGCAAAACGGTACACGGGCAAATCTGACGCGATCAGAGGATTATTGCTCAGCGTTCCTTTTGCAATCGTGTGCCTCATCGTTATAATTCTAGGATGGCAGTAGCATGACAGACACAGCTATCGAAAAAGTCCTCAAGCAGCTTCTCGAAGGCAAGTTTAGCAGCCAAGAACTAAGCGAAAAACTAAACATGCCCCTCGTCACGGTACGCTGCACGGTATCTCAGCTAAGACACATGGGCCTCGTAGAAGATGTGCCCCTGGAAAAAAGAGGAAAACCCTTCACCCTCACACAAGAAGGCCACGAATACATCAAAAAGAAGATGTCAAACAATGCCCCTGTGTCCTGATTGTTACAGAGACGGCAAGCTTGAACTCATGATTTATACCAATGACGAAACCTTCAAGCACAAAAAATACGTCGTCCTAGAGTGCCTCTCCTGCGGATCTTCTGTAAGAGTGAGGAAGGAGACAACAAAATGAAGGTGACGGAGCGAGAACGTAAACTCCTTGTGAGGGAGATTGCAGCTCGCTGTAAAGACGCGGTTTTTATGAATAGCGAAGAAGAAGTTAGTAGCTGTTTTGGTGTGATTACTGACGCTTTAGATAACCCGACCAAAGAAATAACTTTCGAGTTTAGGTATAAATTTCTTGGCAACGATTTCAGGCAAATGCTTGGTAGATGCAGAAGAACAGAACAGAAAAAAATGAGGAAGGCTAAACAAACATGACTATTCGCCTTACCCTAACACGAGTCTTATGGAAGCTAGATTTAGTTTGGCTACTCCTTCGATACCCATTCACTTTCAAAGAAGCGCGTTTCCAGAAATGCAAGAAACTTATGGATGCTCTCGTAGCCGATGGAATACTTGAATGGCCAATTTGCTCACGTTGTGGTCTCCGACACGATCTAGGAGAGTGTAAGTTTGACTGATGAAGTTATGTTCAGCCTAGTCATGTTCAAGGATGGAACCGTAGAAGTCCAGTACCAGGTAGAAGGAAAACTAAAAATCGTTAAACTACGACCGAGACACCCGGCCATAGTGCTATTGCCCCTCTTCTCAACGTTAGGTTTAGCCATTGGCAGTGACATCATACTGCAACAACACGTAAAGGCGTTAGTCCAAAAACTAGAGGAAACCCCAAATGGCTCTGAGAAGAAATACGACCCACACATCATTATAGTTTGGTTAACCGAGAAAAATGTGGCTGTCAAGGAGTTTCCCTACAAGGAAGATGCTCAAGCAAAATACGACGAAATACTAGCCACAGGCACACGAGCATTCTGGAAAGTGGCATTAGTAAAAATTGTTAGAGTACACGGTGAGGGATAACTTGTTTTCGTGTCGTCGTTGTGGGGTCTGCTGCAAAAACCTAATCACCAAGGCTCACGGCTGCCACATCGGCCTATTCCTAATGAAACACGAAGTCAACCTATTTCCTCCCAGCACGGTTTCGCCCTGTTGGGCTATCGGCATGAAGGGAAGAAGCCGGCCACGTCCAGACGTAAAATCGTATCAACTCAACGTCGAACGCTGCCCCCACCTCAGCCAGAAGAACCTGTGCCGAATATACGAGAAAAGACCTATGATTTGCAGAGCGCACCCCCTCACGCTCCACGTCGACCCCATGACAAGAAGGATAACATCGGCTTCCGTAGACTCCAAATGTGTCACATGCAAGGAGTTAGGAATCGGTGAAGAAGGAACCTTTGAGTACCTGGGACAGTTTTTTTCAGAAGACATTTTACGCGCCAATGTCGGTATGACTAACTATCTAGCCTGGATGTTCCCACAATTAGGAATGAAAGTTTGGCTCTATGATCTCAAAAACAAACAATGGCAACAAATCACGGCCGAAATAGCCGAAATAATGAGGTAAAACGCGATGGAAAATCATAAACACTGTGCAAATTGCGGCAATATGATAGCGCCATCCGAAATCTTATGTTCGGTATGTAAAAGTGCAAAAAAGAAAGAACATGGCTTACACCCCTCAAGGAGTGCGGAAGTGGAAGCGGTAGTAGATGCTATTGAGAATTGGATAGACCACAGGGCGAGGGAGAAAAAAGATTCGCATTAGAGGAGTAAAATCAAGTGGCTTGGATGGAAGCAGCTAAAAAAGACGTCGTTCAACGCGCCGAACAGCGTATGGACTACTTCCTCCAACAAATGAAAACCCGGCCGCAGCTCACCGGTATCTGGACTTATTGGTTTCATTGGTACAGGGTAAGGCGCGCCGACTGGCAAACCCGTTTATGGCTTGAACAACTCCGCGACTGGAAACGCGAGATCCGCGCACTCGAAAAAGCTGGAACACTAAACCAAAACATAGCACGTGCCGAGCGTATAAGAAAGAACGTCGATGCCGTTCAAGACGGCATGGCCGTCATAAGCCAAGAACTAGACGAAACCAACACCCTCGCCCGACAACGAGAATGGCGCATCCGGTTCCCAACACCACACGAGACAATGCGACGCTGGATCAGCCTAGTAAGAAGACGCTACCGACAACTCCACTACTGGATAGACCTTATCCTCGAAGAATTACCGCGTCCCTGGAAAAGCTTCGTCTACGTGATCTACTACGCCTACACAAGCCCAGGCGCCGAACGACACCTAGAAGCACACCTAGAAGGCGAATGCCAACGCAACGAAAAAGTGCAGGACACCGTTAAACGATTGGCCAACAAACTCTTACGCCTCTGGGTAGCGTCGCCAACACTAACGCCGGAAGGCAAAACAAAACCCGGCTACGCCGTACCCCTCCTCCAATCAGAAATGGCACGCGCACCCTACGAAGGACGCAAAATAAGCGGCCAAAGCATGTGGCAGTGGGGCGTACAATGGGAATCAGCCGTAAACTACGACGTCAAAGATCACCGCGTCGTCAAAGCCGAACCAAGATTCCAAACCAAAAAAACAGTCACGTTACGGCTAGAATTGTTCGATTTCGACTACGCACAGCTCCGTAAATACAACGAATATGAAGTACCGGCCTTATGGTGGCAACTCTCTGACGTCGCACTGCTCACTAGGTTAGGATTACGGGCAGAGAGAGGCGAATAGAAAGATGAGTTTTATAAGAGGACATGAACCCGCAGAGCACTCTTATGTCAAAGGAATAGCGACAGAAGTATGCCATCAAGAAGGATGGATAGTCGGTGAAGAAGTTATTTTACCGAATGGAAGCAAAGTCGATATTGTAGCTATTAAAGATGGAAAGTTGAAGCTCATAGAAATTACGACAAGTCGAATTGCGGGCGGTAGCGTTAGAGGGCGTAGAGAAAAACTCAAGCAATATGGTAAACTCCGATTGGTTAAATATAATGTGGGTGAGTCACCAGATAGAAACACTGTTGAAGCGAAAGTGAGAAAAATTCTTAGAGGCGAGTGAAAGTGAACTGTTGGGAACTGGCGGCGGCCGAGATAATCAAAGCCTTCGACATACCTTATCCGTATGATCGTTCATTGCGTGTGTGTTTAGTGTGTCGTCTGCCCTACACTTCCGGAAGATCTTTCACGTGCTCAGATAAGTGCCACAAAATGTTAGTTGAGGTTTTAGACGAGAAGGTTAAGAGATGAAGGTCAGTAAAGTTGTTCAGTTGTTTTCACGTTATCATGTCAGACATTACCCTTTGTTTTCTGGTCTTCCCCTGAGCGATAATTTTCCAGTAAACCGCGAAATTAATAGATGTGTACATTTTGAACCTAGTGGCGTTTATGGGTCAGAGATACATCTGTTGGATTATAGCGCGGTACATACTGACGGTTATCCTGTGTGCGCTTGCGTCGTCGTCGACCTTGCTGATGAGAGCATATATTTCTACCGAATTCCGCAACAACATTATCCCGTGATTGAGGCTCAAGTCGCTTGGTATCTAACTCACGAAATTCTTCATAAGGTACTATTAAAAACTGAAGGACGAAACGCTTGTAATATGCTTGACAATCTTCTTCCTGACAATGATAACCAGAAGAGACGCGCATTTTTAGAGTTATTCGCAGAATCAGAGTGGAAAGACGAATGAGTGAACAAGCCGAGTGGGAAAAACAGTTAACGGCAGCTCTTAGGCTAATGCGAGACTTCCGTTATAGGGCCATTGTTCAGGGGATAGACGCTAGAGCTACGAGAATCGCGCTCAAATGCGCTCTACTGATGGATGATTACGTGTGTAAAGAAAAAGGATTAACCCAAGAGGAAGACGCGAAACTAACAGCCATAGCGCAGGACTTGTTTAATCAACTTCTCCAGGAAGAACAAGCACGCGCTAAGGCGCACCAGGGAGTGAGGTTTGGTAGCGTAGATGGTTAAGCCTAATCATCGTTCTTGTTGGTATGACCATTGCACGGAGATCTGTAAATCTGCCTACACACGGAACTGTCCACTGCCTAAACCTCAAAGGGTTAAACAGATCAGCGTAGACTTAGACCGTGCAAGTCTACTTCATCTTCTCCGTGTAGCCTTCTCGTGGCCGTATGCCGTATCCACGGTTTGCTCCCTTCCCCTAGAAGACGTCAGGGCGATTCCGGTAGAAGTTACCGTGTCACCTAGCGGAGTCGGCTTCCACTTCAAGATTCAAAAAGAGGTAACTGTCGAGGAAGACCTGAAGATCCGCGCGCTCCTGTGGGATCACGCCGACCGGCTCGTGTACGCGCTCAAGAAGTGGGCCTTAAACAAGAAAGAAGAGTATGTCGACCTTGTTTTTGACGAAAAGAATGAGGGCATTGAAAGACACTTGCCCCTAGACGAGATCCTAAAACCACGTGAAAAGGAGGTTAAAACGATAAACGAACTACTAGACAAAGGAGAGAACGAAAAGGCAGATGAGGCAATTAAGAAATTGGCCAAAGCAGTAGAGCCACAGGTAACCGGGTATAAGAGGCCGTGTTTCGTTGGCTGCATAGCCTTCAAAGGAGACGACATTCGAGAACCTCTCGAAAAGATCTGCACCGGCATAGCTGAAAAAGACAGTACCTTCTCCTGGAAGCTTTACCCCTGTTGGTTTCCGGAGTTTGACTGGATACTGGCCGTGTTCGCAGACGACAAACAAAGAGCATGGAAAAGGATAACCTGGCTAAAGAATCGCGCGAAACAAGACGACACACTAATCCTCAAAGACGCCGACACACGCCTATTCGTAAAAGAGCGAACCTCAACATGAGTAAATCTGCTAAGATGCCCAACTTCATACGCTGTTCGCGGTGTAGTAAACGTTATAATGCCTTCATCCATCCCTGTTGTCCCGACTGCGGAAATCCAAACCCATAAGTCTTATTAGTTTTTGGGGCTTAGTGGTGTCTGGTGTGCTATAGATGGGAAACTGCACAGTCAATTATAACGTCACCTTTGCCGATCATACGCCGGCGCCCTTCACTCACATCGACGTTTTTATCGAGAAGTCTTTCTGGATTTTTCATTGGGAAGAATATGTCGGATCTGCCACGTGCGACGTAAACGGTAATGCCCAATTCAGCCTAAACAAAGGCTCAAGCTACCACTTTCGGTGCGTATCCTGGAACGCGGCAAGACAACGAAAACAAAGAGACAGCTACTTCACAATAGGCCCACAGTGTCCCTGTAACATCGGCTCCTGGCTTCCCCCCTAAAGGAGAACCGGACAAAAACGAGTCTCATAGAACCGGTTATACAGTGGTTTGCATCCTTAACAAACGTCGCCATCGGGTTCCTTCTAGGCAGCATAATCGGAGGCGCGTTCACCTGGAAAGTTGTTGTCCCAAAAATAATGAAAAACAAAGACGTTCAAAACCTCTCCGGATTCCTCAAACAACTCGTCGCCTTCCTCACGAGTAAGGAGTACCGGGAACTCATAGGTCTCTTCTGGGAAGCCACAAAACTATTCCAAGAAGCCGTACCCATTCTCAAACAAATCTTAGAGACCCAAAAAGAAATCCTGGACAACCAAAAAAACCACACGCAAGATTAACTCACTTCCGACGCCCTCGAGAGAATTTTTTCCATCATTTTCCCATCATTCCCCAAAGCCTCGAGCACAATCAACCATAGAACATACTTCTATACGGCTTTAAATAATAGGCACAGCCTTTTCACTACATGGCGAGTTTACATGGGGCATGGCTCTGGCGGCAACCAAAACCGCGTTTACTCCAATGATAAGCCTAGCGCGTTAGTTAAAGTGGTGTGCGTTCGGTGCGGTCATTGGTGGTACGTGTCTAGTGTGGATGAGTATGCTCGACAGGTGGCGATACTGTGGCAACCCTGGGAAACAAGCATGTCGCCAGAACAGAAGGAGCAAGTTAAACAGAGGAATGACCCGGCTAAACTTGAAGAGGCCGTAAAGAAAGAGGGATGCCTAAGATCTCTCTGTGATCCATGTAGACTTGAGTTAACGCTAAAATTGTATTATGGTGAACCCTTAGATGAAGCTAGTTAAGCGCACACAAAAGGCAGGTGACAAAAATGCCGAGAAAAGACCCTGAACACTGCGCTCATCGACAGGTTAACCGGGTAATGGACAGTTGGGTCTGTACCGATTGTGGAGCCGAGTTTAAACCGAAAGAGCCGAAGTATAACACCAAATGGAGCGACGATGAGGATGTCTAAGCCCGAATCCGAGGAAGAGAAGAAGAAAATACTTCTCAATGCTGCCGTCGATAAACACATGAGCGAAACGTGTAGCTTATGTGGTGGCAAGGCCCGACTCGAAGAGGTAGAGAGCACCTGCTGCAAATGTGGCGCGGAAGTCCACTACAAGAAAACCTGCCTGGCCTGCGGCTTTGTTTCATTCGTACATCGACACCTGGTTCCTTCCGAAGAGACCGAGGATTCCGAGAATAGTTTTGCAGCCTAGAACAGTCCTCTATATGTCTTTTTAAGACTGAACATTCACTGTTTAATGTGGACGTGGTAGAACGCGCTGATCGGGCGAAAATGGCGTAACTCGATAGTCTCCATATCCCCACACCAGTTCTCTGGGTGTCAGCTAAGGCGCGTTCTGCCCCTTTCTCCCTTCAATGGTGAAATGAAACTTGAGACTTAGCCTATCTGAATGTTCCGTCATAATCTTGGCCTCATCCATAGCCGGAAGAATAATCTACACCGAAGCCTTCTGGAACGCCGTTGTCATACCGCTTCTGCACTTCCATTTACCGATCTAAGGTGATTATTTGGTTAAGAGACAAGTTTTAGCGGTGGTCAAGTTAGAAAAATGTCCAGAACCAGAACGCAAATTTTGGGCTTTATGTTGGAAATGTTCACCAAATTATCCTCCTGATTGCCCATTTAAACATCAGGATGACAGAAGCAAAAGGGTAGCGCGCGCGCTAAAAAGAAAAAGGGGGCAATCGAAAGCTTGCGAATCGAAATAGACGATGAACTTGAGAAAAAGCTAGACGCGATCCGAAAGAATAACTTTCGCATAGGAGGAAAAGGACACTCCGACACCGTAAGGTTCCTGGCCAACTTCTATCAAGAACACGGCAGCCTTGAGCAACTCCTACAAACACACTTAGAACAAATACAAGCCATCATTAAAGCAGCCGTAAGGGAAACACTCCGCGACGTCGTATTAAACCTGTTGTCGGAAAGTGGTCGGGAAAATGAAGATCCCCGAAACAAACGCCGTTAAACGTCAAAAAAGCCCGGACTCCAGCGCAGGATCTCCAGGAACAGCAGACGTTAAACGGCTGCGGCCGTGGCGCCACGTGCGCCGCAAGTAGACGTTAATCGGTAGCCGCATTTTAGATCCAAAAAATCGACTTTCTGAGCATACGTTGAACGTCTCTGCCGCTGCTACCAGGAGATCCTTTTTCAGACGTTCAGCGTCTCTAACCCCGACGTCGACGAGGCCCTAACCAGACGTTAAGCGGCTGTATTCATGTTCTACACGATAGCCAAAACGTTTAAACCTCAAGGAATAGTTTAGCCTTTTGGGCGCTTGGTGTAAGGGGGTTGATCCGACGGCGCGCATGTCGGACGAAAAAAGCACAGCTACAGTCAACCTGGGTAGAAGATGCCGGTTCCCGTGGGCCTCTAGCTTGCGGCAAATCCGGCAGCGCCCACGTTTCCACGTTAGCAATAACGTTTAAAAGATTCTCTCCTCACGATTTTATGTAAGAAGGTTCAACGAATGGATTTAAACGAATGTTGGACAAAACTAACGGCGGCCGCTAAAGAAATGCTAGACCTAAACAAGCCCTGGACAGAAGAGCTACATGGCGACGGCTCCCTAGTCTACGACTACAAACTCACGGCGATAATCAACGAAGCAAAAAGCGACCTGGTACACTTGGCCGTTAAACAGATTCTAGCCAAACACGACATCCACAACGTAACGGTTAACGAAGAGATCCTTAAAAATCTCATCTGGAAAGTCGAAGGCTTCAGCACCGCGACCATAGAAGAAACCATAAGACAGCCCTACATAACGGAAGCCGACACAGAAGCCTATCGTCAACTTATGAACGTAGCCCGACGAATAATTCCATACAAAGAATTCGACCAAAAGGCCACAGTGCCGGATCTAGTAAAGGGCAAACGGCTACTCCTTCACATACATTGGTCTTACGATTGGATCGACCAGTCATATTATGCCTATCTCCAAGCCTTCCAGGTACTCTTAAAAGCCCACAAAGAAAACATACCCCTCTCTAAATGTACGCTCGGCTATCCAAGCATAGGCCAGGTGATCGAAAGGTTCAGAGACTCCACGCACCCATTCAACCAGGTAAGAGGCTACATTTACAACGTCGGCGACTTAGAAGCTTTCAGACTCTACAAAAACGGACACCTAGACCTAACATTCAAGAAGGAAGCCGACGCAGAAACAGCCGCTAAAATTCTGCTAGGAGTGTATGAAGCACCATGGCAAAAAGTAGCGTAAAAACAACAAACTACGCCGACCTCAAGCGAGAGGTTGCCTGTACCCTTGGCCGTGTTTTGTTTGGAATGAGCCGGTACGAGAACCTTAAAAAAGAGCAGCGAAGAAAGTTAGACGACCTCATGCGGGAACTTGACAGCACGTTTAAGGAGCATGGTTTAGACTGGCAACTCGACACGGCGCCAAAGTTTCGCGTTTTAGAATATAAGGGAAAGTTTGCGTGGAGCCTTATCTACTCTGATAAGACCAAGGAAGAGGCCGCCAAAATAACACACATGCTAAACGTGGGCATGTCACAGGAACGACGCGCGGAAGGCTACCACTATGAAATGGAGCCTATAACGGTTGAGCGCGGCAGTGGAGACACGGAGCGACACGGTTAAAAACCCTTAATCCCTCCTTTTTTGTGTTGTTTTTTTGTAGTACAGACGACACAGTAACTTAATAAGGAGCTATTGCCTTTTTCTATGTCGTCTATAATGTCCCAGGAGGCGAAAAAGCAAATGATGAAACAATCAAGCGTATTAATCGGAAAGCTCGCCGAACCTCACATAATCGAAACGGAAGAAGGCCGCAAGGTAAAAATTAACGAATGGGCCGGCCGCGCGGTCTGGTCTTACCTGCGCCTGGTCTACGGCCGCAAAATAGACGACACAATAACAGCAGCCGGCCCCGAAAGAGAAGACTGCCAATATGAACTTTTACGCCACGCCCCCCAGGAGCGCCCCCTTCAATTTATTATGTCGGCTAATGACGTTCTCGCAGTGGCCACTATGAAGCACCTGCTTATTGAACCGCGCAAAGTCTACGAGACGGCAGCCAAGATTCTAGGCCCCACAGCAGCCATCGCACCACAAACCAACCTACACGGCGAGACCTTCCTGACGGATCAGGGCTTTGCAGGAATCAAAACAGGCTACCAGATCGACGCAGGCGACTTAAGCACGCGCTTCGCGGTACGTGTCGGAGTCTTCGCACGTGTCGAGATGTGTTTTAACCCGTTGTCGTGGCTTGGTGTTTCTGGTGTCTCACGCTTCGGCATACCCTCAGACTATGAACGGATTTTAAGAATCAAGAAGCTTAACGAATTGTTTCCACGATTGCAGGCGGCCATAACAAACGCCAGAGCGCACCTTAAGGATTTAGAGGCCCGCGTAGATCATACGAAACAGGTTTCTCTGTCGGCTAGAAAGGCAACTATGATAAACGGCGCGCTCTGCATGGCCTACGGCCTCGGTGAGAAGGTTATGGGGCAAGTGATCGAACAATACGAGAAAGAGCCAAAGACACAGTACGGCCTAGCGATGGCGCAAAGCTGGACAAGCGAGCACGGGGAACACAGAGCCACGCCCGAAGGCAAGACGGACAGAGTACCGCAAAGCCTCAGCACCATAAGCGGCGCTACGCTTCTGATCGACCCGAAGACCGCAGAACCTAAAATAAGAACATGGCTAAAGGGGCAATCAAGCCCACTGGCCGCAGAGCTGCTTAAGGGTAAACTGCCTTAAGCCCCTCTTTTTTCCCTGTTTTCTTGTTGTACAGTTGGCAGGCAACGTTTATATCGTAAGGCTTAAGATATGTTTTGTTGAGGAGGTTTGAGAAGCATGGAGCATAAGTTAACCGAAGAGGAAAAACTCACTGTTAAGCGGTACTACGTCGTCCTCAAGATCCTCGAAGCCGATCCCGTGGTTCTTGAGCAAGTTGGAAAACTGTATATCGGCGCGGCGATCCACGCACAGGCTAACGCGCGCGTGTGGTATATCCGATAAGGAGGCTTTGACGTGCTGTTCATAATACAGCTCTTGCCGTTTTTGGCGCTAGGGCTGGACGCTGCGGTTTGGCTGCATAGGCGCGCACGTGCGGCCTGAGAATTCCCCTTTTTTCTGTCGTCTACGTGTTGAACAAGTGCGGAATAACGTTTTTAAGCTTCTTTCGACCCGTTTCTATGTCGTCTACTGTAAGGAGTTAAAAGAAAGATGGTAAACGCAAAAACACGCGAAGAGTTTGTTAAGGCTTGGGAATGCGAGTTTGACGTTATGGCCATGCTCTCCCAAAGTCTGCCGACTAAGGACGGCGTGGCGCTCGAATACTTGAAGAAACTTAGAGAGCTGCGCGCGTATATCGAAACTGCTGCGGCCGAGACCTATGGCCCTGCATAAAGGGGGTGATGGAATGCCAAAGAAAGAATTGTATGTTTGTCCTGATTGCGGTTGGGCTGGAAGTGCCAAAGAGTTAGCCTCTCGAAGTGTTACCCGTGGCTTAGAATGTGGCAGGTGTAACAGCCTAAACGTTGAGCGTATGCTTCCTGATGGCCGTCTGATTAAAGCCAACGCCGATGAGAACGACCCACGAAACGCGCACCTGATACACGCCGACGCTAGACCCGTTAAGGTCTTCCAATTTGATACGGAGGAGCTTAAGGCCAAGTATCCAGACAATGAGCACATAAGCGACCACTGCGGAGGCTGCAACTGGACAGCGACCAAGATTTACGCTAGGGCCAAGTCAGAGGCAGAGGCCGAGCGCCTGATCGTGGCAGGTGAGGCGGGTCTATGTGGTGACTGTTTCGCGGGTATGCTTGCGGAAGAAGGTTCTACGGTCAAGATTCCTGAGCATGACGCGACCGACGATCTGCCCAAGCATGAGGAAGACCGACGTGAGCAGGCCCCTGAGCGCGGAGAGTCGACCGACTAGCGGCTCCTCTCTTCTCTGTCGTCTTCTGTTGGCCTGTGTCTTCTCTGTTCTGTGTCGTCTAATCACCCCTACCAAACGTTTATTAGGA
>Ga0116112_1000212_pt1 | contig 50384 bp, 54 predicted proteins | sample June2015DPH_8_15_FD_89721 | JGI IMG/M metagenome (GOLD analysis project Ga0116112, IMG submission 89721) | Peatland microbial communities from SPRUCE experiment site at the Marcell Experimental Forest, Minnesota, USA - June2015DPH_8_150 | ecosystem: Environmental > Terrestrial > Soil > Wetlands... | reverse complement strand
ATCTCCCTCATCCCCTCGGAGAGGGTATGGGCGGAGACAGCCTCGTGGCCCGTCCTGTGCACCATGCTCGACAACATGTCGCACATGACCACGTCGTCGTCGATGATCATTACGTGTGCCATATCCTGCCGCTGGATCGTTACACTAGGAAAGAACGGCCGCCCATCCTGTTGCAGCGGCACCCGGCGGCGCTCCTATGGGACGCGGGGGCCTCGCTGCCTTCAGTGGATCGCACGCTTTGCCTTTCAGGATTTCTTGCCGTTATTGTGGTACACTAATTGCCGCTCAAGGATAATTATTATTGTACAGCAGGATGGCTGTTGTTACAACGGGAATTTTCCAGGAGCCGCAAAAAGCACCGGCAATGGACGTCCGAAAAATGGCGCGCGGGGAGGGGTAGGTGAGCGTAAGTCGTGAAAAGCGCCTCGCGTGGGCCATGGTCGTTACGTTCATCGTCCTTTTCGGGGAGGTGGTCGGCGGTCTCGTCGCAAACAGCCTTGCCCTCCTCGGCGACGCAGGCCACGTGCTCACGGACGTTTTTGCCCTCGGCCTCAGCCTGATCGCCGTCCACGTGGGCAAGCGCCCCTCGGACTACAGGGCCACGTACGGCTACCAGAGAATCGGGATACTGGCCGCTCTTATCAACGGCTCGACTCTTGTCGTGATATCCGTTTTCATCTTTTTCGAGACTTACAGGCGCTTCCTCAACCCCCCCGAGGTCAATTCGGAGCTGATGCTGTTGGTCGCGGCGGCCGGTCTCATCGGGAACATAGTCATGGCCAGGATCCTTCGAGGCAGCCACGCCGACTTGAACATGAAGAGCGCCGGGCTTCACGTAATAGGCGACATCGTGACTTCGGCGGGCGTCATCGTTGCCGCCATTGTGATCAGGCTTACAGGCTGGCGCCTCGCAGACCCGATCGCCGGCGCAATGGTCGGCGTCATCATAATTCTCGGCGGAAGCCGCGTGATCAAAGAGGCCCTCTGCATATTTCTCGAACTCTCCCCCCTTGGCTTCCATGCCGAGGAAATTTCAAAGACGATCTGCGGGATGAAGCATGTGCTGGGCGTGCATGACGTTCACATATGGTCCATCGGCCACGGCATGCCCGCTTTCTCTGCCCACGTACTCTTGAGCGACCGGAAGATAAGCGAGACGGACGAGGTAAGAAGAGAAATAGAGGAAAAGCTGTTCGAGATCGGCATCAGACACACGGTGCTGCAGATGGAGTGCGCAGAGTGCCAGGCGAACGGCCTCTATTGTCAAATCGCAGCCCCCGAGGACGTCCTTTACCATCAGCATGACTAAGAGGACGCCCGCAATGGGGCCGGCTCAAGTTCCGAAAGGACCTTTCCGCCCTTGAGCCCGCCTGGGCTCCCCTTCGCTTTTTCCGGAAAACTGGTCGGTTTCTCCGGTTGACCGCTTTCCGGCATTGCCGTCCAGGACGAAGGAGTACAGGTCAATGAAGTCCGTTATGAGGCGATGTCTCTCCCGGCGCGGCAGGGTAAGATAGAAAGGCGATTCGACGAGGATGTTCACGAGGTGTTTTACCGTCTGGGCTTTCATGGCCTCTTCCTCGGGACGGATTTTCGATTCCTCTTTGCTGTATTTTTGCAACTTGCGTACCAGCGCGGCTGAGCGGTTCAAGGGGCCTAAAGACGGCTCCGTTCCGGACGGGAGAAAGGCACGCCTGTAAAGAAAGCCGACGCTTTTCTCCCTGTCCCCCCTTGCCTTCTTCGTCGAAAAAGGGCGGCCCTGCTATAATAGGCCGGCGTTCTCCTGCGGACTCCGGGGTGTAACGGATTGTTACACCCCTTCCTTGATTGACACTACCCTGAAAAAGTAATAACTTCTTTCGCTGATGCCTGTGCGAGACATGAAAGAGCCCCTTGTCACCGTGGGCATCACGGAGGAAGGGAGCTTCGTCGAGGGCCGCTTCAATGGGACCTTCTCTGCGGAGGGCATAGGACCCGTATCGGGCGTCTTTGCGGCTGCTTCTGATTCGGGTTCGATCGTCCTCTTCGATGGCAAGAGGCGCGAGATAGGCCGCTCCGGCTCTCTGCGCATCAGGGGCAGCGCCGGGGCGACCTTCGACCTCTTCCGTGTGACTATCGGGAGCCGGTTCCACTGGGAGAGGAAGGAGGATCAGGCCTTTTCGGGAAACCTGCTCCTTCTGCCCGGTCGCCGGGGCGGAGTGGCCGTCGTGAATGAGGTTCTTTTGGAGGATTACCTCGAGAGCGTCATCGCCTCCGAGATGAACGCCTCGGCCCCTCTAGAATTTCTTAAGAGCCACGCGATCCTCTCTCGAAGCTGGGTCCTAGCCGCGCTTCGCAGAAAGGGCGGACAACGGAAGAAGGCAGATACGGAGAGGAGCATCGGGGGAGAAAGAGAGATCGTGCGCTGGTATGAGAGGGAGGACCACGACCTCTTCGATGTTTGCGCCGACGACCACTGCCAGCGCTATCACGGCGTGGCGAGGATCACCTGCGAAGGGGCTCGGCAGGCCGTCCTGGAAACGAGGGGCGTTGCCCTCACCTACGGGGATGACATCTGTGATGCCCGCTACTCAAAGGCGTGCGGCGGTCTCACGGAGACCTTCGAGACTGCGTGGGCTGATGTCCAAGTCCCCTATCTTGTAAGCGTCTCCGACGGACCCGTTCACCACCCCCCCGTTGCCACCGAGGAGCAGGCTGCCCGATGGTTCGGAATCCGGCCAAGGGCTTACTGCAACACGAGGGATGAGAAAGTCCTGGAGAAGGTCCTTCCTGCCTTCGACAGAGAGACTGCGGCTTTTTTCCGGTGGGTGGTGGAGTATACCAGCCGCGAGCTGGAGGATATCCTGCGTGAGAAATCCGGCTTCGATTTCGGCAGGCTCAGGGCAATCGAGCCGCTTTCGCGCGGCCCCTCGGGCCGCATCCGGCGGCTTCGGATAGTCGGCTCCGACTTGAGCGTCGTTGTAGGCAAAGAGCTTGAGATAAGACGCTGGCTCTCTCGAAGCCACCTTTACAGCAGCGCCTTTACGGTCCGGACCTTGCCCGCAGGGGGTTCGGCGCCTGAAAAGTTCATTTTTCAAGGGGCCGGATGGGGGCACGGGGTAGGCCTTTGCCAGATAGGGGCGGCCGTAATGGCAAGCCGGGGCTTTACGGCCGAAGGGATCCTTGGCCATTATTTTCCGGGCGGCGTGCCGGCGAGGCTCTATTGAGCGGGCGGCGGTTAAAAACGGCCTTCGTCCTGGGGGCGGGATTGGGGACCCGGCTCCGTCCCCTGACCGACAGTTGCCCAAAGCCCCTTCTTCCCCTTGGCGGCCGCCCCATAATCACCCATGCCATGGACCATCTCCTGACGGTAGGCGTCGACCGTTTCATCGTAAACACGCACAGCTTCCCCGATATGTACGACAGGACATTTCCAGACGGCCTCTGGCGGGGCGTGCCCGTTATCTTTCGCAACGAGCCGGCCCTTCTCGATACGGGCGGAGGGTTAAAGAATATCGAAGACCTGATCGGAGGGGATGAAGCGATCCTTTGCTACAACGGCGACGTGATAGCCGATTTTCCCCTGGAGCCCCTATGTGCCCTCCATAACCGGGAACGGCCGGAGGTAACCCTTGTCCTTCGAAGCAGCGGCCATCCGTTGAACGTAGACATCGACAAGGCCGGAGACGTCTGCGACATCCGCAGGACCTTTGGTAAAGCGGGCTCGCAGTCCTGCCTTTTTACGGGCGTCTACGCGGTCGAAACATCGATACTACGGTATATCGAGGCAGGCCGGGCGGAGTCGATCGTTCCTGTCCTTTTGAGGCGGATCGCAGTCATGCCCGGTTCAGTGAAGGCCGTCGTCATAGACGAAGGCGAATGGCACGATGTAGGCGCCATCGGTACGTACGAGCGCCTGTCCGCCGCATCGGCGGCGGGTCTTTCCGCGGGGACGGGGGAGGGATGCGACGGGAAACCATGATCGCCTTTGCCCGTGAAGCGCTCGGGCTCTCGCCGTCTCATCCCGTGACGCTTTCGGCGCTCAGGAAGAGGGGGTCCGATCGGGCCTATTTTCGCCTGTCCTACAACCCCGGAAATACGGCGATTCTAGTCGCTTACGATCCCGTGCGCGTCGAGAATGCCTACTGGGCTGATATCGCGCTCTTCCTCTCCGACCTGGGGGTCCCCGTACCCGGCGTGGTCCGCCACGACCCCGAAGCCTGCCTGATCGTCATGGAGGATTTAGGCGACAGGGACCTTGCATCCTTCGCCGGTGCCTCCTGGGAGACCCTGGGCAGCCTCTACAGGAAAACGCTCTCTGCAGCGCACCGGCTCCATTCTTTTCCAGCCGCTAGGTTCCCTGCCCGTCGCGTGAGGCTGATGGATGCCTTTGGCCCGGACCTCTATCGATGGGAGCGGACCTATTTCATGGACCATTTCGTGAGGGACTTATGCGGGATCGAACTGCCGCCGGCCGCGGCCTGCCGGCTGGAAAGAGAGCTTTCGGCGCTGGCCGAGCGGCTCTCAGCCTCGGCTCCTTGCCTCGTCCACAGAGACCTCCAGTCCCAGAACGTGATGATCCGCAGGGCCGAAATCTTCCTCATCGATTTTCAGGGAATGCGCTTCGGCTCGGCCTTCTACGATCTGGGGTCGCTCCTGTGCGACGCTTACGCAGGTCTCTCTGAAGACCGCAGGTCCGAGCTCCTCTCCTTTTATTATGCCCTTGCTGCCCGTGACGAAGACTGGGCGGCTTTCCAGGAGGCCTTCTGGGCGGCCTCGGCCCAGCGCTTGATGCAGGCTCTGGGGGCGTATGGGAACCTGGGGCTGAAAAAGGGCCTTGCCTCCTTTCTCGCCCACATTCCTTCGGGCCTTGGAAACCTGGTTTGCGCGACGGGCCGTATCGGATCGGTGCCTCGCCTTCATGAGCTCGCCGGGCGTTGCCTGGAGCGCCTGCCGGGGAAGCTCCCGACCCTCCCTACGCCAGGGCCTGCCTTATAGCGGCCGGCTCGCCTCGCAAGGCAGGGCCGGTCAGTCTCGCCTCCAGCCCTTGCCAATGAGGCAGCGATCGATCTCGTCACAGACCCTTGTCTGGTTGCGGGCCGCTATTTGACCGGCGGTCCTCTCACAGTTCCTTTTGTCCCTCTGGAAATCGGTGGTGGTCATCCCCGGCTTGTAGTAATAGTGGGTGCAGCCGGTAAAAAGAACCATCAAGGGGACAAGCAGAAGCACTCGTTTCATCTCCCCTCCGCTGTCTTTCAAGAGCCTCCCGGAAAACCTGCCTCGTATAGTGTAACCTTACAAACGGGGGAGAGTCTATCCAGGTTATCGCTCAGGCACTTTGCTATCCTGCCCTCTCCCGGCCTGACGCCGAAGCAGAAAGACCTTACGTCCTCTTCGCATGCCTGACCCACTACCGCCTCTGCCGTGCCGACCAGATCGAGCGTAAGGGCCCTGCAAGCCGGCGCAAGCTCTTCAAAGTGCAGCTCCAGGCATTTTGCGGTCCATCCCCCGTATACCTGGAAGTTATAGCAGAACCTCTCGATGTCGTCGTCGCAGGGCCTTTTATCCTGGCAGGGTGCATAGGTTCCCGAAAACAGCAGGAAACATAAGCACAGAGCGAAGGGGAGCGGGGGGAAGCGAAGTAAGGCAAATACGGTCTCTCGTACCTTACGCGTTATCTTACCATCCCCTTTGGCCTCCACGGCTCCGTCCTACTCAAAACTTAGTTGCCTTCGGCGCAAAGTCAAGACGGTCATCCGTCCGCCAGACCTCCCCTGACGAAGTCTTTGGGGGAAGGCCGACCAAGGGTCTCCTAGTGCCGAAGATTACAAAGCCGGGAGAAGGCATTCACGCGCAGGGAAAAGCCGTACCCGAAGCCACGACGCCTCAGAGAAAAGACTGCCTGAAATTCGGTGAGGAGATTCTCGGAAGGGGTTGAAGGGCGCCCCGGAAGGCGCGAAAGATTGTGCGGATCAGGAAGGCCCGGATGATTCTTTTTCCCAGAAGAGCATCTGCCTTATCCTCTTTATCAAATCCGGGATAACCGCAAAATTCATTATTGGCTGAGGTTCTTTCCACTCCCGCCAGTCCCCGAGCAATTCCTGATGCAGCTCCATACAGCCCTTGTGAAACCCAACTTCGCAGGACGGGTTCACTTCTTTCGCGCAGATCGCCACCTCTTCGAAAAGCCTCTCCTTCTCCTTCTCGTCGGATGCGTTGAAGACCACGACCCTTGTCGTTCTGCCGGGATCCCCTGACCCGAAGCGTCCTTTGACGCGCCTCTCACCCAGGAACCGGGTCTCGAACCGGCTGATCAAAGTGAGGCACTCCCCCTCATCTTTCATGACTGCAATGACCTTCCAGCACGCGTTCGCGGGGCCGAGATGAATTACCTCCCTTTCCCCGGCCAGTTGATCGTAGAGGGAAGTAATGCAAGGGACGCACCTCCCGTAGATTGCCCGTTTGGTCTCGACCAGATGGGGATCGCTTTCAAAGCTGACCCACTTCAATGCCTTGTCTGCGTAATATCTCCTGTCGAAGTAAAACCTTCCCATAGCTCTTCCATAGGGTACCATTTTTCTCCGGCTCTTTCCTTAGATTCCCCACGGCCTGTAGTACGACAAGTTCAAGAACTTACGTCTGATTCCCCTGCCCCATCCTTGTTTTATGGGTAGGGTGTTTACGAAAGTGGACGATAGTTTACGGTTTAGAGGATATGCGGGCAGGGCCCTTTTCACCTAATGCCGTTGACGCGAGACCGCGCGATCCTCTTGCGGCCCACCGGCCGCGCCTTCGGCGCCGGCGGGATACCCGTTGAGCCGGTCGCGCGCCCGAACGGCCCGGCCGCGGTCCGCCGGCGTCACTTGAACGGCCGCCTTTTTGGTAATATACTAAGCTACTATGAAGAAGATATCCTTTGCCCTGTGTGTAAGCATTCTCCTTTTCGCCGCCGCGGCATTTTGCCAGGATTATGAGGCGGCGCTTAAAACGGCCAAAAGAGAAAACAAGCCGGTCCTTCTCTATTTTTTCAGCACATCATGCTATTATTGCAGGATCATGGATAGATCGACCCTGTCGGATAAAGAGGTCGATGGTATCCTGAAGAAGGACTTTGTTTATCTTCGGATAGATGTAGACAAATCGAGAGACATGGGCGACCTGTATCGCATTACGGGTACCCCATCCTCCTGGTTTCTCGAGTCTTCGGGAAAGCGCATCGGCGAGATACCAGGTTACGTCAAGGCGAAGGAATACAAGCACATACTGGAATACGTGAAGGGCAAGCATTACAGAGAGATGGACTTGCAGGCATACATTAAAAAGGCCTCGGCAGGGAGATAGGGAAGAGAACCCGGAGGCTTGTAAAGGTCCTTTCGTCAGAGTACGCGCCTGAAGTGGGACAAATTGCGCTTCCAGTAACGACCGTCGAGGTTGTCTATGGTAACACCCCGCGATTTCGAGGCGTGGATGAATTCCAGGCCGTTTATCATAATCCCCACGTGATATTCGCGTTTTATGCGGAACATGACGAGGTCCCCGACGGTTACGTCGCTTTGCGGGACCTCGTGGCCGACCCGAGACAGTCCTTCTGTCGAAATGGGCAGCATGACGTCGAACCGCCCGTATACGTAATAGACGAAACCGCTGCAGTCGAAGGCATCGGGACCTTTGGCCGCATTCCTGTATGGCTTGCCAAGGAGCGTCATGGCATACCGGACAACGTCGCCCCGTGCCCTCGCGGCGGGCACAGATTCATAGAGCTTGATGGTTTTCGGGGCACAGCCAAAGGCTGCAACCAGGGACGAAGCAACCGCCAGACTCACGAAAAACCTGATGGTTTTCGTCGACCTCCGCCGGTTGCTTTTCACGGGCGCGCTCGCAGTACCTCAAAAACCTCTTTGAAAGAACCGTTATGGAGCGCATGGTCGAGGAAGGGGAGGGTTTTTGCGCCGGGATGGTACCCGATGGCGATACCCGCTTCCTCGAACATTGTCCTGTCGCCTTCGCTGTCGCCCACGGCTGCGGCCTCGTCCTTTCTCAAACCGAGGTCGCGCAGAATGTTCCTAACCCAGTAGCCCTTGTCTTTAAACCCCTTGCTTCTGCTTCCGGCCCCGGACCCATGGGCGTGGGAGGGAGATTCCCTGTCATGGGCCACGTTGAGCCTTATCTCGCCGGTAAGGACGCCCTCTTTGACGATCAGATCGTTAGCGAGGGCGTGGGTCATATCCAGCTCCCCTTTCACTTTCTCTACGAGCAAGGAAAGCCCCGTCGAGAGGATGACGGTGAATACGCCTTCTCGCCTGAGGGCCTTCATGGTCTCTTTGACCCCTTCGTGATAGGGGATTTCTCCTATTATGTCCAGCACGCGCTTTTCGGACATGCCCTTCCAAAGCGCTGCGTCTCTCCGGCAGAACTCGCCATAATCGATCACTCCGGACCGAAAGAGCCGCTGGAACTCGTCGGCCTTCCCGTCCCATAGGCCGAGCCTTTCGTGCAGATATTGCCAACTGCTCTTCACGGTTGTCAGCGTTCCGTCGCAGTCGAAAAAGACGATCTTTACGGCCATGGACACCTTATAGCATCTCGCCGCGAAAAAATCTATTTTTTGGACGGGATAGGCCGTATAATACCATGTATGCCAGTTCTGGACGGCCACACGCATATATTCCCTACGCAGGTGATACGGGGGAGGGAGCGAATTGCCGCGGAGGACCCTGGATTTGCTTTGATTTACGGCGACAGCCGGTCAAAGATGTCCGACGGGTCGGGCCTCCTGGCCTATATGGAGCGGGAGGGCATCGACAAGGCCATCGCTTTTTCCTTTCCTTTCAGAGACAGAGGGCTCATCCGCCTCGTCAACGACTACGTGCTCGATATGGCGAAGACCGACGAGAGAATCACGCCCTTCATCGTAGTAGACAAGTATGACGAGGCGGAGGGCGTTGCCGAAGCGCAGCGCTGCCTCGACAGGGGCGCTCGGGGAGTGGGGGAGATAGCCTGGTACGAAAGGTCCTTCGGTGAATCCGAGCGAAAGGGTATCGAGGGGCTTGCGGCTTTTATGGAGCAGACAGGGATGGTATTCATGATGCATCTCAACGAGCAGGTCGGCCATTCCTACCCCGGAAAGGCGCAGGCGGATTTCGGCGAGGTGGTCCGTCTCGTCCAAAGCCATCCGCGTTTGAAGGTTATCCTGGCCCACATGGGGGGCGGGCTCTGTTTTTACGAGTTCATGCCGGAAATAAAAGAAGCCTTTGCCCAGGTCTACTACGATCTTGCCGCAGTCCCTTTTCTTTACTCGGACGCCCTCTACAGATTCGCCGGGGCCTTCCTTGCGAACAAAGTGATCTTCGGATCGGACTATCCCCTGCTTTCGCTTGCCCGCTACAAGGCCGGGCTGGATGGGCTCGACGAAGGAGTGAGGGGAAGGGTTTTTTGGGACAACGGGAGGCGCCTTCTTGGAGGTTGATTGGGATAAGCGCTACCGGGAGGGCTTCTACGACGGCGCCCACGAGGTCCATGAGCTAGTTGAGAAGTTCTACCCTTTAATGCCGAGAGGAAAGGCGGTGATCGACGTAGCCATGGGCAACGGCCGGGACCTGTTGTTTTTGGCAAGAAAGGGTCTTCCCGCTTACGGTCTCGAAAGGTCCGAAGAGGCCATCAAGATCGCCAGGCAGGCGGCAGTAAAGGAGCGCCAGCAGATTTCAGCGATCCTGGGCGATGCCTATCACCTCCCCTTCAAGGCCGCCGCCGGCTGTGTCCTCGTTTTCTATTTTCTCGCAAGGGAGATCATGGCCGAGCTGACGGGGATCCTATTGCCGGGAGGGCTCCTCATTTACGAGACGTTCCTGAAGCGGCAGAATGCCATCGACAGGCCGAGGGACCCCCGATATCTCCTTGACGACGGTGAGTTGATAGGCTACTTTCGTCACCTGGACCTCTTGTCTTACGAAGAGGGGGTCTTCAACGTCGGCGGAAAACGGCGCGCTCTTGCCCGATACGCGGGGATGAAAAGATGATAGTCGAATGGAACCCTACGAGACCCAAGAAGAAAACGACCGATTTCATCAAGGGAAGTCTTGAAAACGGTGCAATCATAGGCTACCCTACCGATACTTTCTACGGCCTCGGTTGCGACCTGTTCAACATCAAGGCTATAAAGACGCTCTACGATATGCGGGGACTCGACGAGAAAAGACCGCTCTCCGTCATCTTCAAAGACATCAAGGACGTGAGCAGCTACGCGGTTCTTACCGATTTCGCCTTTCAGGTCCTCAAGAGCACACTGCCCGGCGCCTATACCTTCATCCTGAAAGCGAGGAGGATAGTGCCGAGGCTTCTCATGACCAGCAAGAAGGAGCTGGGGGTGAGGATGCCGGACCACGAGGTGACGAAGGGACTAGTCAATTTACTGGGGAGGCCGATAATCAATACCACGGCCAAGCTGTCCGGCCAGGAGGCCATGGCGGACCCCCGGGACATAGAAAAGTATTTCAAGGGTCAAGTGGGCTTCGTCATCGACGGAGGGCTCATCGTAGGGCAACCGTCGACCGTAATTAGCCTTGTCGACGACAAAGTCAAGATCCTGCGGGAGGGCAAAGGGCCGCTCACAGGTCTTCTTCGGGGCTAGCTTGCGCGCTTTCGAGGGCCTCTCCCATCTCCTCCTCGAACCCTTCGCCCATCTCGTCACCCAATTCGCTGCCCATTCTCCGCATCAGCTTCTCCATTGAGCGGGGGTCGTTTTCGTCAAGATCGCCGAGCTTAGCCGGATCTAGGAGGCTTTCCATCCTTTTCTCCTCGCTTCTCAGGACAGCGACGCGGGAGAGGACCCTCTTCACGGCCGTTGATGCGCAGTGCTTGCAATGGGGCTCCACCTCCTCGGTGACCCGCAGCAGCAGGAATGACGATGTCTTTTTGCAAGCCTCGCAATAATATTCGTAAATCGGCATAGATTAATTCTATTTTTTTCAATTTGATTTGTAAAGGCTTACGGGATAGTCTAATAGAGTCGTAGGGAGGAACGGTGAAGGCGGAAAGCTATTGCAAGGACTGCCTCAAAGCCCTGGCGAGGCAGGTCGTCGCCCTTTCCCACGGAGGCGAAGGGCTCGTGGCCTCGGCTTTCCATCTCGTGGAGACGCTTTTCGATGCGGACCGGCCTCCCACAGAGGTCTCGAATCGTCTTCTGAAGTACGTGAGGGGGGAAACGGGCGTGTACGACCCGTACGAGGAGCGGAAGGAGATCGAATTCAGGCGCGCCGTGGCTGCTTTCTCAAAGCTTAAGGGCTTTTTCCCCGATACCCTTGAGGGTGCGCTCCGGTCGTCGGCGTTCGGCAACGGCGGAGATTTCTTTAGGGAACATTCATACGATGTCTCCACCATGGAATTCGTGGGAGATGTGGCCAAAATAGCACATCAGGTTTATATTAGTAGGAAAATATTGGTGCTGGGGGATAACCTGGGTGACTTTGTCTTCGATTTGCCCCTGCTCCACCTTCTCAGACGGGAGGAAAAAGATTTGTTTTACGCGGTCAAGGAGCACCCCGTCCAGAACGATATGTCGCTCAGCGATGTGACCCGGTTCATGGCCCACGACATGTGGGAAGGCATAATCTCCACGGGCACGGACGAGGTGGGCTTGAGGAGAGAAGAGATGACGGGAGTGATTGAGGAGTGCTGGGAGGACGGCAGCATGATTATAGCCAAAGGCATGGGAAACTATGAGACTGTCTCCGAATATGACCGTCAGCGGCCGGTCGTCTACGTGATGAGCGTGAAGTGCAGGACCGTTGCCGGGGCGCTGGGACTAAAGATCGGTACATATACCGCTCTCGCAGGTGGTGATCATGGCTAAGAAAGACTATTACGACATACTGGGCGTGCAGAAAAAGGCACCCCAAGACGATATCAAGAAGGCTTACAGGAAGTTGGCCCTGAAGTATCACCCTGACAGGAATCCTGGGAACAAGCAGGCAGAGGAGCAGTTCAAGGAAATAAACGAGGCGTACGCTGTCTTGAGTGACAAGGATAAGCGGAAGGAATACGACACGTACGGTATGAGCGGGTTCCAGCAAAGGTACACCCAGGAGGATATCTATCGCAACTTCAACATAGGCGACCTCTTTAAGGACCTCGGCTTCGGTACGGGCGACATCTTCAGCATGGTCTTCGGCAGGCAATCTCCCGGCGCCTCGGCAGGCAAGGAATCCGCTCGGGCCGGGAGGCGAGTCTACGATTTCGGCGATTTCGTGACAAGAGACCGTACCGCAGCAGGAGAGCTCGATCTGAATTACGAACTGGAGATACCTTTCATGGACGCCATAAGGGGTGCGGAGAAAGTCCTGTCCTTTGCGAGCGAGCGGGGGGCGGAGGAGATCAAGGTGAAGATACCCAAGGGCATCGACACTGGCCAGAAATTGAGGCTCCACGGAAAGGGGAGCAGGGATCCCCACACCGGCAGGATGGGAGACCTGTACGTGACCGCAAAGGTCGCGGAGCATCCCGTCTTCAGGAGGATGGGGAATGATCTTTACGTTAAAAAAGAGGTAAAACTGACCGATGCCTTTCTGGGCGGGAGCATAGAGGTACCCACCATAGACGGCCCGAAGCAAGTCAAGATACCCGCCGGTGTGCGCTGCAATTCAAAAGTGCGCCTGAGAGGTCTCGGCGTGCCCCACATGGGTAAACAAGCCGGGGGAGACGAGTATGTGGAGATCGCCATTGATGTGCCGCGAAAGCTCACCGACAGGCAAAGGTCTCTTCTTGAGGAACTGAGAAAAGAGAACCTTTAGCCCCGCTTATCAGACGGACCCCAGCACGCATCATTTATTTTGCTTTCTTCGATGACTATATTAGCACTATCTCGAAAGGCGCAAAGACAAGGGGGTATCAATGAGGCATATTTGTTCGGGCCTGGTTGCAATTCTCCTGTTGCTTGGGTCCGTGCTTCAGGCGCGGGCCGTCGAGCTTTCCGCCGATATGGTCACAAAAGACGGCGAGCAGAAACAATCCGGCAAATTATACGTCAAAGGGAACAAATACCGGATTGAGACGAATGGCGGCTCGGAGTATGCGATTATCAGACACGACAAAAACAAGTCGTGGATAGTCATACCCGAGCAGAAGGCATATATAGAAATGCCCTTCGACCCGAAGAAGAAGCCTGCCATTGAGGATAGGCAATCTCCGGAAGAGAACCGGAAATTCCTGGGCTCCGAAACGATTAACGGGCACTTGTCCAAAAAATACGAGGTCACGGCCAGGGAAGGGGAGCCGGGCGATTCGTTCTACGAATGGATAGCCACGGACATCAACTTTCCTATCAAAACCATGGCGGTCAACGGAAATTGGAGCATCGAGTACAGCAATATCAAAACCTCGGTGCCCGACAGCTTTTTTGAAATACCGGAAGCCTATGAAAAAATAACAATGTCCTCAAAGAATGGGGAAAGCGATAATTTACGATAGGATGCTTTTCTAATCCGGGAAAGAGGCAGGCCCTGCGGCCTGCCTCTTTCCTTTACAGCTTGATTACGTTTGCTGCTTTCGGACCTTTAGGGCTGTCGACTATATCGAAACTGACTGCCTGGCCTTCCGCCAGCGACTTGAATCCTTCGTCCTGGATGGCAGTATAATGAACAAAGACATCCCCGCCGTCCTCTTTGGCAATGAACCCAAAGCCCTTTGATGCGTTGAACCACTTTACAGTGCCCTTTGCCATACCGGAAGTACCTCCTATGCGAATATCGAAGAACCGAACTATGCCAAAAAAAAACCGCAACACCGTTTCACGCATTGCGGCACGTAACAACACGTCCGAAACTTCGGGTACTATGATTGCACAGAATCTGTAAAAGGTCAAATAATTTTGCATCCCCTTGCCCACAAAAAATAAAGATATTGGGTGGTTCGCTAAAAAGGCGCCGGAAAGGGAAGGCCGGTTTCAATGCGGTTGACACAAAACCCCTGTTTTTGATATGGTTTAGAATTAGCGGATTCCACGAGATTTGAGCCTCGTGCGTGGGTACTGAATGCCGGCCATGGAAAGCCAGTAGGCCCACTACTTGCGTCGGACGCGGGGCGACGCGAGTAGAGCGCGGGCAAAAACCGGCTCGTTTAGCCTCGATTGGGAATATGGCAGGACCCGCATATCCGGCCCGGCTGGGCGCCGATTATATACATGGGCAAGATGGAAAGCATCCGCATCGACAAAGTGAATGTTCTTGACAGGACATTCTGCGTCTCTTATCCCCTGGAAGACGACCACCTCCTCGCCTCTGTAGCGAAGTTCGGCATAGTCACGCCCCTTGGCCTCCTCAAGAAAGAGCGTGCGGTGATCGTGACCGGACACAAGAGGGCCGAGGCTGCGAGAATCCTCGGCATCGAAGAGATACCCTACGTTTTTCTCGATCTGGACGGGAAACAGGCGCTTCTGACTTCTATAAACGACAACCTGGCGAGGTCGCTCAACACGGTCGAAAAGGCAATATGTATCGAGAAAATGAGGTCGCTCGGGTTTTCGGCCCAAGATACATATGAGGTTATGGCAATGCTCGGTCTTCCTGCCAGGGAGAACGCCCACGCGACCTGCATAGCGGCTGCCTCGGCGGAAGAGGCAACGAAATCGTTTATCGTGAGGCATCATCTTCCCATAACGGTTGTGGAGCAGCTTTTCTGGTTCGATCCGGGGGAGCAGCGGAACATCATCGCCATCGCCGGACCGCGCCGCCCGACCGTAAGCTCTCTAAGGGAAGCGCTCCAGCTCATGATGCTTCTGAAGGTGAAGCGAGGGGCCATAGATTTCACGGAGCTGGCCCTCTCCGGAGATATGGAGGCTTTGAAAGGGGCCCTCAAGCGGCAAACCCATCCTTTGCTTTCCGGCCTCGAAGAAAAACTCGCCGGCATACTCGCCGCCTGCGCTCTTCCCCCCAACATACGGGTAAGGGTGGACAAAGCCTTTGAGAAGGAAGCGATCGACATTGAGATAAGGGCAAGGAACAACGAGGAAGTCGAAGGAGCATTGGCCAGACTGGATCGCCTTGCGGGTCAGGGTTTTTTCAGGAGCATATTTGAGCTTACCCACGGTGCGGCGGATAGATTCTAAAGGCAGTGTAGTCAGGGACTGCCCGGGTACCCCAAAGCACGTCTGCTGCGGGTACAAGACCATCGATCTTGTGGAGGGCTGTCCTCTCTCCTGTTCGTACTGCATCCTCAGAGGCTATCTGAACAATCCCGGCATTGCCGTAAGGACGGCGACGGACGCGGTCATGAGAGAGATCGATGACGCGATAGGGCGCGAAAGGACTCACTTCCTCCGCTTCGGGACCGGGGAGCTCTCGGACAGCCTTGCCCTCGATAGGAAGCTTGACGCGGCCAGACCGTTTGTCGAATTTTTCGGAGAGAGAAAGAAGGCCCTTCTGGAACTCAAGTCGAAATGGGCAGGCCTCGACCATCTGCGGTCCAGCTTAAACCGCTACGTGGTCGTCTCCTTCTCCGTGGCGCCGCAAAGGATAGTCAGCATGGAGGAGAAGGGCACGAGCCCGGTCTCGAAGAGGCTGAGAGCGCTCGGAAAGGCCCAGGACTGGGGCTGCCTCGTGGGGCTTCACTTCGACCCTGTGATCATATATGACGGATTTGAGAACGATTACGCCCGTCTTATCGACGAAATAGCCCAGGTGCTCGATTTGAAAGGCGTCATCTGGGTCAGCATGGGGACCTTGCGTTTCGCGCCCCAACTCATGAATCTCTTCCTGCGCGAGGGGCGACGGAACCTGCTCCACGGCGAATTCATCGTGGGAGAGGACGGCAAGTTTCGATACATCAAGACCCAAAGGATAAAGGTCTACAAAATGCTATATGGCCTTCTCAAAGAAAAAGAGCGAGACCTTTTCATCTACCTCTGCATGGAGAGGCCTGATGTGTGGCGACAGGTCACGGGCGCCGAGGTGGCCGGAAGCGAGGATCTGATCGCCCTTTTCGACAGGAGAATAGACGACTTCTACGGAGGCTTGCAATGAGATTCAAGGATAAGGTTGTTTTTGTCACGGGGGGGACCAGGGGACTCGGCAAGGCGATGGCAGAGGCCTTCCTCAAAGAGGGCGCCAGGGTCGGCGTCAGTGGTAGAAAAGGCGAGGCTGTCACGAGGTTTGAAGAAGAGTTCAGGCAGAAGCCGGCCCGGGCCTTCACGGCAGATATGAGCGATTACGCGGCCATGGAGGCAGTCGCAGAAAAGGTCGTGCAGGAATGGGGAGGCATAGATATTCTTGTCAACAACGCCGGGATAATCAATCCGCTGCTCCCATCGGAGAAGATGAAACGGGAGGATTTCGACAAGGTAATAGACGTGAACCTGAAGGGCGCTTTCTATACGACCCAGATATTCGGCCGCAAAATGATAGAGCGGAGCGCCGGGAGGATCCTTTTTATATCGAGCCAGGTGGCACTGTTCGGAGAGAAGGGGTTTCTGCCTTACGCGATCAGCAAGGCCGGCCTCCAGCTTATGACGAGGAGCCTCGCCTCCGAATGGGGGAGGTTCGGGGTCACCCTCTGCTGCATTGCACCCGGTTATATAAAGGGCGGCATGAACGAGGGGCTTATAAAGAAACAACAGCTGGTCGATTTTCTCTCGAGCAAGACGCCCGTTCAAAGGATGGGCACGGTAGAAGAGCTTGTGGCGACGGTCCTCTTCCTTGCCTCTCCCGAGGCGGCTTATATAAACGGGGAGACGGTGGTCATGGACGGCGGCCTGACGGGATACGCGGCCGAAACGCTTCTCGACGCAATCATGAAAGGCAGATAGATGGATATTATCTCTTTCGTAGTCTTCACTTTCAACTCGCGCTATGTAAAGCGCTGGATCGCAGCCGGACTTATTTTGTTGATCCCCGTGGCCAACTTTCTCTCCCTCGGGTATCTGGCGCGCACGTGCGGCCTCACCATGATAGGCGGCATAGGTCTACCAACCTGGGAGCGGAAGAACGAGCTGCTCTGGGAGGGGGCAAAGCTTTTCGGGATCTTCATCCTCTACGAGGCGCTCCCGTGCTTCCTTTTTTCCTTCAGCTTCCTTCTTTCCAGCTTCGGCAATCCCCTTACCGCGTTCGCGGGAGGCTTGGTGAAGGTGCTGGCGGTCCTCGCCTTTGTCGTCTGCTCCGCCTTCCTACCTTTCGCATTCTGCGCCTTCATAGAGGGTGGGGAAGCACGCAGGGCCTTCGAGTTCGAGCGGATAGCGGCGGCAGTCAAGGAAGTCATACCGGCCTACGTTTCCGGGTACGTCCTGAGCCTTTTGTGCATGTACATCGGCTACAGGCTGCACACCATCCCTTATCTTTTGGGGTTTGCCCTCTCGTCCGTCCTCATTTATTATGTCCTCCTCGTGTCCACATATTATTTCACCCAGCTTTACAGGGGAACGGGACTGCCCGCGGCAAGGATGCCCCAGGGAGGCGGACGTGCAGGCGTGAGATACGAGAAGGCGCCCACCTCCGACATGCCAATTTAACGTTGAAATATCAGTGAATATTTTGTAATATTAGGTTGTTGATAAGGCCTGACCGTCCATAATGGTTCTTGGCTTGGAGGAGGAGAATGTTTGTTTTTTGCGGGATGATGACGACATCTTATGGCGGTAGCCTGTATTCATCATTCTCCACCCGAAAAGGATCTTTTTTTCAATATCTTTAAAAATTTCTGACCCTTGATGTTTAAGCGCGCACTTATAACCGGCATTACAGGACAGGACGGCTCTTACCTTGCGGAATTCCTCCTTTCGAAGGGCTACGAGGTTCACGGTCTCATCAGGAGGGCGAGCACGTTCAACACCGGCCGGATCGACCACATCTACATGGACCCCCATCAGCCTGAAGTGAGGCTCTTCCTCCACTATGGGGATCTTTCCGATTCGGGACAGCTCGCCCACCTCGTTTACAACATCAAGCCTGAGGAGATCTACCACCTTGCCGCCCAGAGCCACGTGAAAGTCAGCTTCGACATGCCTGAGTACACGGGAGAGGCGACGGGTATGGGCACGACCAGGCTCCTCGAGGCCATAAGAAGGAGCGGCATTGCCACAAAGTACTACCAGGCCTCGTCCTCGGAGCTCTTCGGCGCATCACCTCCCCCCCAGAGCGAGAAAACCCCCTTCCGTCCGAGAAGCCCCTATGCTGTGTCCAAGCTCTACGCCTACTGGATGACGGTCAACTACCGGGAAGGCTACGGCCTCTTTGCCTGCAACGGCATCCTCTTTAACCACGAGTCGCCCCGCCGCGGCGAAACTTTCGTTACCCGCAAGATCACCAGGGGCTTGGCGAACATTATCAAAGGGAGCCAGAAGAAGCTCTACCTCGGCAACCTCGACGCAAAGAGGGACTGGGGGTTTGCCCCGGAATACGTCGAGATGATGTGGCTGATGCTTCAGCAGGACACCCCCGACGACTATGCGGTGGGGACCGGAGAAAGCCGCACGGTCAGGGAGTTCGTGGAGAGAGCCTTCTCTTACATGGGTGTGCGGCTCGCCTGGCAGGGCGCCGGAAAGGACGAGGTCGGCGTTGTTGCCTCCTCCGAGGGGGGCAACCTTGCGCCCGGCTCCGTGATCGTCGAGGTCGACCCGCGCTATTTCAGGCCGACCGAAGTGGTCGCCCTTCAGGCCGATATCACGAAAGCGCGAACCCAGCTCGGCTGGCAGCCACGGGTCAGCTTTGAAGAGCTGATGAAGATCATGGTGGACTGGGACGTCCGGTCGGTCGGGCTCGATTCCCCGGGGGAGGGGATAGAGATATCGAAGTGCAAGGGCTTCGACTACACGAACCACGACTTTTCCATATACGAGCAGATAAGAGAGCGCTAAGCCCTATCAAATGGGAGTCGACGTCGCATCAAGGATATTCATCGCCGGCGGAACAGGAATGGTCGGCTCCGCCGTCATCAGGAAATTGCTGTCCTCCGGTTACACCGACCTCGTCGCCGGTTATCACAGAAGGCAGCCTTCAGCTTTCGCCCGCGGAGAGTCCACCCCCGCCGGCGCGCGGACCCGCTGGATGCAGATCGACTTGAGGCGCCAGGATGAGACCGAGGCGTTTTTCGAGAGAGAGAGGCCGGAATACGTCTTCCTGGCAGCGGCGAAGGTCGGCGGCATCCTGGCAAACAACACGTACAGGGCGGAATTCCTTTATGACAACATCTCAATCGCCGCCAACGTCATCGGCTCGGCGCATAAATCCGGCGTCCGAAAGCTCCTCAACCTGGGCTCGTCCTGTATCTACCCGCGGCTCGCACCCCAGCCGCTGCGAGAGGAGTACCTCCTTGGCGGCCCCCTCGAGCCGACGAACGAACCGTACGCAGTCGCCAAGATAGCAGCTATAAAGCTCTGCCGTTACTTCAACGAGCAGTATGGGACAAACTACCTGTCCCTCATGCCGGCCAACCTTTACGGCCCGGAGGACAACTTCAATCTGGAGACATCCCACCTCCTTCCCGCACTCATAAGGAAGTTCCATCTCGGGAAGCTCCTCGCGGCAGGCGACTACGAGCAGATTGCCGGAGACCTCGGCCGTGCCCCCCTTGGTTTCGGGATGGACGGCCGATTCGAGACTGCAGACGAAAAGTCCGTAGCAGCAGTGCTCGAGAAAATAGGGGTTACGGGAGAGGCCGTATGCGTGTGGGGCACAGGCAGCGCCCAGCGCGAATTCCTCCATGTGGACGACCTTGCGGCAGCCATGACCCTTTTGCTCGAGAATTGCGATGCCGGTGATGTGGGGGAGCTCGTCAATATCGGTTCCGGCGAGGACCGGACGATCGATGAGATCGCCCGTCTGGTCAGGGAGATAGTCGGCTTCAGGGGGGATATCGTGTACGACAAGACAAAACCCGACGGAATGCCCAGAAAAGTGCTTGACGTCTCGCGGGCGGCCCGCCTGGGCTGGCGTCCCTCCATCCCCCTCGACGAAGGCGTCAAGAAGACCTATGAATGGTATGCCGGATGGGGTTTTCAAGGAAAAAACTGAAGGGGACCCGACCACAATGAAAGGCATCATACTCGCGGGAGGCAGCGGCACGAGACTCTTTCCGGTTACCTTAGGCGTGTGCAAGCAGCTCATACCCGTATACGACAAACCGATGATCTATTTCCCCCTTTCCGTGCTAATGCTCGCCGGCATCAGGGAAATCCTCATAATCTCGACGCCCCGGGACCTTCCTCGCTTCGAGGCCATCTTCAGGGACGGTTCCCACCTGGGTCTCTCTTTCGCGTACCGGGAGCAGCCCCAGCCCAACGGCCTTGCCGAGGCATTTATCATCGGCGCTGATTTTGTGGGCAAAGACAATGTCTGCCTGATCCTGGGGGACAACATATTTTACGGGCACGGCCTGACGGCGCGCCTGCGGAAGGCGGTCTCGGACGTCACGGCCCAGGGCGGCGCAACGGTCTTCGGCTACTATGTGAGCGACCCGGAGCGGTACGGCATAGCCGAGTTCGACGAGAACCAGAGGATCCTGTCGATCGAGGAGAAACCAAAGAATCCAAGATCGAACTATGCGATCACCGGCCTATACTTCTACGATAACGACGTCATCGACATAGCAAGAAAGATACGCCCCTCGGCCCGGGGAGAGCTGGAGATTACGGACGTGAACAACGCCTATCTCAGAATGGGCAAGCTCCGCACCGAGCTTCTCGGCAGGGGTTATGCCTGGCTCGACACGGGCACCCACGAGATGCTCCTCGAAGCGGCGGAATTCATGGCGACCATAGAGAAGAGACAGGGCCTCAAAGTGGCCTGCATAGAAGAAATCGCCTATATGCTGGGTTACATCGACGAGAAGCAGCTTCTTTCCCTTGCCGAGCCCTTCGCAAAGAACGGTTACGGCCAGTATCTTCTGGCCCTCGCGAAAAAACCGAGAAGGCAAGGCTGACAGGGCCTTTGTAGGCCTTCCATCCTTTAATCATGAGGGTTCTGATAGCAGGAAAAAATGGCCAGCTTGCGCAGGAGTTTATAGGGCGGCTCACCCGGCCCGAATTCGAGGTAGAGGCACCCGAGGAAAAGGAGCTGGACATCACGAACAAAGACGCCGTGAGGGCCATAGTCGGTGCAAGCCGGCCGGACGTCGTCCTGAACTGCGCGGCCTACAACGATGTGGACGGCGCGGAGAGCGATCCCGATACGGCCTTCGCGGTAAACGCGACGGGTGTAAAACACCTTGCGGCCGCGTGCAGGAAAGCGGGTGCCCTTTTTGTCCACTACGGCACCGACTACGTCTTCAACGGGCATAAGGGGGCGCCGTATACCGAGGAGGATGTGCCCGACCCGATCAACAATTACGGTAAGAGCAAGCTTGCGGGGGAGCGCCTCCTTGCGGAGACACTGCAACGGTACCTGCTTATGCGAGTGAGCTGGGTCTTCGGAGAAGGCAAGCAGAACTTCTTCTACAAGATCCTGCAGGCAGCGCGTAACAACAAGGTACTTGAGATAGTGGACGACCAGGTCTCGACGCCCACATCAACGAGGGAGATTGTAAGGCTCACGATGCTCGCCCTTGATAGAGGCTTACGCGGCCTTTATCACCTGACCTGCACCGGCCACGCCTCCCGGTGCCAAATAATACAATACTTAGCCGCGAAGCTGGGGATGACGAATACCATCATACCCGTAGCATCTGATTATTTCCCGTCACCTGCCCGTCGCCCCCGCTTTTCCGCCCTCTCGAACGCGAAACTCGCGGCCGACCTAAATGTCGAAATACCCAGCTGGAAAAGCGGCGTGGACTGGTACGCTGAAAGGATTTCAACAACGGTGCGGGCTGGCTGAGAGCGGCAGCAGAAGCTTCGCAGAAGACGAGAATGTGGTTGGAAGCAGAGTCGCCACAAGTGCACAAATAGGATCAGGCAACCAATATGAAAAATGAAAACAAAACCGTAGTATATGAGCCCGAGTCGCGCCGGAAGATGGGATTTTTCAAGATTTGGACCATCATGTTCGGAAATATCATTCGCTCTCGGGAATTGGTCTTCCAGTTGTTCAAGAGGGATTTTTTTGGCGCCTACAAAAAGTCTTTTCTCGGCATGACGTGGATATTTATCTCCCCGATACTCGGTATCGTCTCCTGGGTTTTCATGAACGCAACGGGGGTACTGAATCCCGGCAATGTCGGCATTCCGTATCCCGCCTATGTGCTAATAGGTTCGTCAATATGGGGCTTATTTATGGGTTTTTACGGCGCAGGCGAGGGGACGCTGGGGGCGGGAAGCGGTTTCATCCTTCAGATCAGGTATCCTCATGAGGCGTTAGTCGCCAAACAGGTGGCTCAGCATCTAGCCAATTTTGCCATAGGTTTTGCTCTCAACCTGGCGGTGATGCTCTTTTTCCATGTGACACCGAGCTGGAAGATTGTTTTCTTCCCTCTAGTAACGCTGCCTCTGCTCTTCCTTGGCACCGGTCTCGGCCTCGTCATATCGGTCGTAAGCGTCGTGGCCCGGGAAATCCAGGCAGCCGTGTCGTTGGGCCTCGGCTTTCTTATCTACCTGACCCCTGTCATATACTCTCCGGACTTTGATAATCGGCTTCTGCAGCAACTCATCAAATGGAATCCCCTCACCTATCTCGTCTGCGCGGCGCGAGACACTATGATCTACGGAAGAATCTCTCACCTCGATCGTTTCATAGCAGCATCCATCTTCAGCCTAATTGTATTCCTCGTCTCTTGGAAACTTTTCTATGTTTCCGAGGAGAAAGTAATTGAGAAGATGATATAGAACAAGGCATTGGTCATGAATTACCACACGTCGAAAGAGGTCGCAATCAAGGTCGAAGGAGTCTACAAGAAGTTCTGTCTGAACTTAAAACGGAGCATGGCCTATGGCGTTTTCGACATGGCCCGCTCCATGGTCGGAATGACGAGCAACGGCAAACGGTTGAGGCCGGGCGAGTTTTGGGCGCTGCAAGACGTCAGCTTCGAATTAAGAAAAGGGGCAACCCTGGGCATAATGGGGGAAAACGGATCGGGCAAGACAACACTGTTGAGGTTGCTCTCCGGGATCTTTACCCCCGATTCAGGGAGGATCACCGTTGACGGCAAGGTCAGCACGCTGATTGCTGTGGGTGCGGGATTCCATCCTCATATGACGGGGAGAGAAAACATTTACCTGAACGGTATCATCCTCGGGATGACGCGTCGGGAGATCAAACAAAAGTTCGATGAAATAGTGGATTTTGCGGAAATTGACGAGTTCATCGACGCGCCCGTCAGTACATACTCCTCTGGAATGTATGTCCGCCTCGGTTTCGCCATTGCGATTCATTCTCGGCCCGACATTATTCTCGCTGATGAGATACTCGCAGTGGGAGACTACGCTTTTCATATGAAATGCTTCGGAAAGCTTCTCGACCTCCTAAAAGGAGGCTGTTCCGTCGTTCTCGTATCGCATAATGAGATGACTATACGCTCCGTATGCAAAGAGGTCGCAATTCTCCGAAAAGGCAGGTTCGTAGAATCAGGGAGCACGGACGATATGATCTGCAAGCACAGAAGCATCCTTTTAAGAGATAGTATCTTGAGAGACAGCATCGCGAAAAACGAACAAAAAGAGATTCAAGAGCCAGAGCCTTCTCCACTGACGAGAAAAGTCGGATTGGCCACCATTGGCGGGGCTTCTATCCGGTCGATAGAGATCAGAGATGGCAACAACGAATTAGTGAGAAGGAACCACGAAGAATTCAAGAAAATCAGGTACTCGAAGAAGAACAGGATCGTCGTATCTCTCGATGTCGATATTACCGAGACGCTGGACCATCCCAGGATAAGCTTCGACGTAAGAGATGTGGCAAGGGCTGAACAAATTTACGTCTGCGGCGCGTGCATTTCCAGTGTCAATGACGACAGGGTCGCGGCGCTCCGCAAAGGACAAAAACACATCTCCTGCGAGCTTGACATTGGCAGTCTAGCCCCGGGGATTTACTACCTTCTCGTCGTCATAGGAGACGATAACTATCACTGGAAGACTTACGAGCGCATCTCCGAGGCGGACGGCATCACTTTCGAGATAGCCTTCTCGGAGGAGCTCATCCAAGTGGATGCCCTTTTGAATAGGCCCTACTTCCTGCCTGAATATAAATTCGATATCGAAGAGCTATGAGAATAGAGTAGCTGTCCTGTTGCCGGCCGTGCAGTCGGATCAGGCAAAGAAAGGCGGTCAGAAAACAGTGCACAGAATGAGTATCAAAATCGTATGCCAAAGAGTGAGGTTGCTATTGTTATGAACCAAAAAATGAACTACCAGGGCCGTTATTGGCAAAACTGGGATAGAGGCGACGCCGCCAGCAGAATCGACGAATATTGGCTTAGTTCCGAGTCCGATTGGAGGGCATTGCTGGGTAACGACGTCGAAAAGGTGTTTCGGCAGAGAGAAGAACTCCTTGAGGTGGGATGCGGCAGCGGCCTCATCTATCAGCAACTGGTCGCGAACGGTATCGTCAACAATCACACATACAAAGGCGGGGACATAAGCCAAAGGATGCTCGACATAGGGCGGGCTCGCTTTCCTGAAGCAGATTTCTCTCAACTTGACATCTTTAATCTTCCCCGGACGGATGGCTCAGCGCCAAACGTCATCTGCATTCACGTGCTTCAGCATTTGCCCCATTACAAGGACGCAATGCGGGAATTGATCCGCATAACGGGCAAAAAGCTGTACGTGGTGAGTTGGTTCAAGACTGGGTTAGAAGACGAGCTGGTATTCAGCGCTCCCTCAGAAAGGTGGGATGGACAGGCTTTCCAGAACAACTGTTATTCTTTACCCTGCTTCATTGATTTTGCCCTTTCTACGGGCAGGCCGGTGCATGACTTACGCCTACATCATTTTGGCGGGCCGAACTACTCCATCTGCCTCGGTTTCGAGGAGGAACATCAAGACAGACGGCCTTCCGGCTTTGCCAAAGAAATGGCGCGAAAAGCAAAAAGACTTTTGTTTGCAGGCGGGTGAGGAGAAAGAAACGTATGGACATAAAACTGGCTACCGATGCGGATCCTTATTGAAGGAAGAACCTACAGAGATTATATCGCGAAGTGTCACGAGGCATTCAGGACCGGCCTTCGGGCGCTGTTCGATGTCAGATGCTTCGGCAAGGGATACGCCGGATACAGCCGCTTCGTAAAGACATACGAACAGGTGGTAAAGAGGACTTTCGCCGAATGCCCTTTCGATATCCTCATTGCTGATTCCTATTTCCCTGAAGAGCCGCAGGGTTTCAAATATCGCGGCATCCAAGACGTAATAGGGCTGAAGAGTTTCATTCTCGGTGATTACTGGGAGTTAGCCGAGCACCATTTCAACGAATTCGCAGAGTTCGTCCAACGGAACAGGATTGATATCGTTCTAACCTACTTCCCCCAACCAATGGAGATCTGGGCCGGCTCTCCCATCGCGGACCGTTTTGTCTACCTCCCCCCGTCTTTCGACCCCACTATATTCAATAACTGGGGGCTTGAGAAGAAATACGACGTAGGATTTCTCGCAGCAGGAACAACAGAGCGTTTACCGCTCTATCCGGAGCGCTTCAACATACACGCAAGGCTCCTAGAATGCCGGGACATCAAGTATCTATGGGCATCCCATCCTGGCCCCGGATGGCATACGAAAAACCATCCATTGATAGGTACAGGGTTCTCAAAGGCCATCAACCATTGTCGTCTGTTCATTACGACAGCCGGCAGATATCGAAATGCCCACGCGAAATACATAGAAATACTGGCCTCGTCAACGCTTCTTCTGGCAGAGGAGCCCATAGGGTCGGAGGCAATAAGGCTAAAGGATGGAATCAACTACGTAAGGATTACGAAAGACGACGTGATCGACAAGGCCAAGTATTACCTCGACAAGCCCGAATTGTGCGAACGAATCGCACGCCAGGGCTATGCAGACGCCCTTAAATACCACAGTTGCTACAGCAGAGCATTCGATTTCTATGCCGCTATCGCAGACAGGGTCAGCCGCTCCTGACGGCAGCATATCGTGACCCATTTCCGTCTTGAGCTGAATCTGAAGGACTAATGAATAGCCCGGGAATGAAGGACGTATGCAAGGTCGCGGGGTACGGATTTCCAAGGAGAAAACATGATTTCCCTCTTTAAGCCCTTTTTCGGAGAAGATGAAATCGAGGCCTTGCGGCCGATCTTTTCGAGCGGCTGGATCGGTCTGGGGCCCAAGACGGAGCTCTTTGAGCAGGAGTTTGGGGCTTATGTTGGAACGAAATATTGCGTGGGTCTCAATTCAGGCACCGCGGCTCTCGATCTGGCTGTCAGACTGCTCGGAATAGGTCGCGGCGACGAGGTGATCGTGCCGACGGTAACCTTTGTGTCGACTGCTCATGCGGTCGCGTATAATCTCGCCCAGCCCGTGTTTTCAGATGTGGCATACGATACGCTCTGCATCGATCCGGAAGATGTGGCCAAGAGAATTACCCGGCGCACAAGGGCAATCATGGCGGTTCATTATGGAGGACGGGCCGCAGACATCGACCGGCTACGGGCCGTTGCGGGCAAGATCCCCATCATAGAGGATGCAGCCCATGGCACCGGCGCATTCTACAAGGGCAATCATGTAGGCAGCCTCGGGGCTGTCGGCTGCTTTTCGTTCCACGCCGTGAAGAATCTCGCAATGGGAGACGGCGGCGCCCTCACACTGTCTGATCAGGAAATGGCCGAGCGCGCGAGGCGACTCCGATGGCTGGGAATAGACAAGAACACGTGGGACCGCTCGAATCTTGGCGAGAGCTACTGGTGGGAATACTACGTGGACGAGATCGGTCTGAAGTGCCACATGAACGACATGCAGGCAGCCATAGGCCTGGTTCAGCTCAAGAAGCTAAAAGCGATGAACGACCGCAGACGGGAGATCGTCGCCACCTACTACGATCAGCTCAAGGGCATTGAACAGGTGGAGCTTCCCTTGCCGGATGATGACACCTATCGATCGAGCTGGCACATTTTTCACATCAAGTGCGACAGGCGCAACGGACTGGCGACTCATTTATCTTCGAAGGGCATCACTACCGGCGTTCATTACAAACCGATCCACCTCTATTCGTGTTATGGCAACCAGCCGAGACTACCAGCCTCGGAGAGGGCCTTCGATCGGATACTCAGTCTTCCCCTGCACCCGGGTCTGACCGATGGAGATGTCCGTTTTGTCTGCGAAAGCATAAAGGAATTCTATAGGAAGTGAGCAGGCCCGGCTTTGAGATAATCAGGGGGGCGCATATCGACCTTGTCGAAGTGGATCCGGTGCACTTCGAGCAGATCGTCAGGTGGAGAAGCGACCCTGAGATCGGCCCGCAGTTTTTTTTCTCGGGCCCTTATACATTGAAGGGACAGCGGAAATGGTACGAGCGATACCGTCTCGATGAAAAGGATCTGACTTTTGTCGCGACCTTGAAAACGGGTTTCCCAGTAGGGATGGCCGCCCTGTACGACATCGACGAAGAGAAGGCAGTTGCCCAATTCGGCCGGCTTCTAGTGGGTGAAAGGGCTTACCGGGGCCAGAGGATCGCCTTGGAGGCCAGCCAGTTGTGCCTCGATCTGGGCTTTCGCGATCTTGGTCTTCAAGAGATCTACCTGGAGGTGTTTGCATCCAATATTCCAGCTGTTCGCCTCTATGAGCGACTGGGTTTTGTCGCAGGGGTCAGTTGGGAGCACGTAGGCAAAGAAGGCGGGCGGAAACCGGTGCAGAGAATGACCATAAAGAAGAGGACTGCATGGCAAAATGTTTGATCTGTGAAAATGATATCACGCCCTTCATATCGTTCGGCCGCATGCCGATCGCGAACAATTTCCTGACTCCCGGCCAGTTCGAAAGAGAGTTCTTCTTCGAACTAAAGGCAGCCTTTTGCCCACATTGCGCAATGGTCCAACTGGCGGAACAGGTAGACAGGCAAAGGATGTTCCATGATCAATACGCCTTCTTCTCTTCCACGTCCACGAGGATGGCTGTCCATTTCAAAGAATTCGCCGATTCGGTCTCCAGCCATTACCTCCGGGGCGAAGACCCCTTCGTCGTAGAGATCGGCAGCAATGACGGCATCATGCTGCAGTATTTCAGGGCTGCGGGGATCCGAAACCTCGGGGTGGAGCCTTCCGGCAACGTTGCGGAGGCGGCCAGGCAAAAGGGCATCGAGACCGTCTGTGAGTTCTTTGACGAAGGCTTGGCGCGGAGGATCGCGGCAGAGCACGGCCAGGTGGATGCTGTCTTGGGGGCAAACGTCATGTGTCACATCCCTTACCTGCATACCGTGATGGAGGGCGTGAGGCTCCTCCTCAAGCCGAACGGTATTCTCGCCTTCGAGGACCCATACGTGGCCGATATAGTCGAAAAGACCTCCTACGATCAGATATACGATGAGCACGCCTTCTACTTCTCCATCTCCTCTCTTTCTTTCTTATTTGAGCGGCACGGGCTCGAGCTGATCGATATCCAGCATCAAAACGTGCACGGCGGGTCGATGCGTTATGTTGTGGCCCATAAGGGGGCTTATCCGGTTTCTCTCAGGGTAGTCGAGCAGCGTTCAAGGGAAGTCGAGATGGGCTTGTTACGCTCCGAGACTTATGATCGACTGGCCAGAAACATCGAGAGATCCCGGACCGATCTCGTCTTTCTGCTTCAGGACTTGAAAGCGCGAGGAAAAACGATAGCGGGGTATGCCGCCACCTCGAAGAGCACGACAGTGCTGAATTACTGCGGGATAACCCCTGCGCTGCTCGACTATATAAGCGACACGACGCCGCTGAAGCAGGGGAAGTACAGCCCCGGGGCCCATATCCCCATACGCCCCTACGAAGATTTCAAGTCCTGCTATCCTGATTATGCCTTGCTCTTCGGGTGGAACCATATGGAAGAGATCATGGCGAAAGAAGACGCATTCAAGGCGACGGGAGGCAAATGGATCCTCTATGTTCCCAGAGTGCACATTCTGTAATGCTCAACTGCAGTAACCCCGGCAGAGAGTATGAGGCCCTCAAGTCGCAGATTCGCGAGGTAGTTCTTCGTGTCCTCGACAAGGGACGCTACGTCCTGGGCGAAGAAGTAGAGCTCTTCGAAAAAGAATTCGCTGCATATGTGGGAGTAAGCCAGGCAGTGGGCGTGGCAAGCGGAACCGACGCGCTCCATCTCGCCCTCCGGGCCTGCAAGGTCGGCCCCGGCGACGAAGTGATTACCGTCTCTCATACAGCAGTAGCCACCGTCGCCGCAATAGAAATGGCTGGAGCAAAACCCGTATTGGTCGATATTGATCCCATTTATTACACCATTGATGCAGGCGCGTTCGAAAAGGCGATCACGCCGAGGACTAGGGCGGTCATTCCTGTGCACCTCTATGGCCAACCGGCAGATATGGAACGTATCTGCGCCATAGCCAGGGAACATCGGATCTCAGTAATCGAGGACTGTTGTCAGGCCCACGGTGCCAGCCTTCACGGCCGGAAGGTGGGCTCTTGGGGAGACGTAGGCTGTTTTAGCTTCTATCCTACGAAAAACATCGGCGGCGTCGGCGATGGGGGCATGATAGTGACGGCTAAGCCCGCTCTGGCCGACGGTGTGCGCAGCCTAAGGGAGTATGGATGGAAGGAGCGCTATGTCAGCGAGGTTCCTGGTTTCAATTCGCGCTTGGACGAGCTCCAGGCAGCCATCCTCAGGGTAAAGCTCCGCCATCTGGACGAGCATAACGGAATGCGGTTAGAGGCAGCCGAAGAATACCAGAGGTGTCTGGCGCCGCTCGGCCTCACGGTCCCTGAAGCCCGGCCGGGCGCTACCCATGTCTTCCACCTCTATGTTATTAGGCTGGCCAAAAGAGAGGAGTTGAGAAGCTTCCTCAAAGGGAGGGAAATAAACGCCCTCGTCCACTACCCAGTGCCGGTACACCTTCAGCCCGCATACAGGGATGGGGCACGCGTGCCGGGTATGCTGAAGCGTTCGGAGCAGGCCGCTCGGGAAGTGCTCACCCTTCCCCTTTATCCTTACATAACATGGGATGAGCTGGGGCGTGTCGTTTCCGCAATTAAAGAGTTCCTTGGAGAGGCGCATGATTAACGGAGTGGTTGTAAAACAACTGGTCACCCATACGGATGAACGTGGCTTCTTCAGGGAGCTTATCCGTTCTACGGATGATTTCTTCAGCGAAGGATTCGGCCAGTGGAGCCATTCAGCGATGCATACGGGTGTCATCAAGGCCTGGCATTTTCATCGGGTTCAGGTCGACTGGTGGTATGTCGTCTCCGGGGTACTCAAAGCCGCTCTGCACGACATGCGTCCCGAATCCAGCACGTATCGGGAGATGTTCGAGGTCTTGATGGGCGACAATCAACAAGCGCAAATACTGCGCATACCTCCGGGCGTTGCGCATGGATGTAAGGTCCTTCAGGGGCCTGTCCACCTCTTCTACATTACTTCCACCGTTTACAATCCGGAGGACGAGGGGCGCATCGTCCACGACGATCCTGAGATCGGATACAACTGGCTCAAAGGAGTGGAGATAAAGTAGGTGAAGTTCGGCAGGTTCTTTCACCCGTCAACGGAACCGGAAGGACATGGAAGTCAAGGCAAGGAGGGTCCTGAGGGATATATCTGGGAAGGTATCTATGAGCATTACAGAGACGTTCCGGCGTCAGGACCCGGGTTCAACGGGGAACGATGGGTAAAAGACTCCTTTGATCTGGTAAACGAGTTGGTCAGGACTCGCAGACAAGAACAGAGCAATTCTAGACCGTCACCAGGGGAGGGTGAAAAGCTCCTCTCCCTCCTTTGCTCGCTAACTTTGAGGGATAAGGGCGAAGTCAAAGTGCTCGACTTCGGAGGAGGTTCCGGTGCCGGCTACGTTTACCTGGCCGACATGCTTCCGGATGCTACGAGGCTCCAATACCATATTGTTGAAACAACCGCGATGTGCCGGGCAGGCGAAGAGTTTTTTCAAGGCGAGACAAACATTCATTTTTTCGACAGCTTGCCCCCCGATGGCAGATATTTCGACATCGTCTACATAAACAGCGCTCTTCAATACGTCGAAGACTATGCCGGCCTAATCCATCAGCTCTGTGCCTATGATCCGTCTTTCTTTCTTTTCGTCCGGCTTTCAGCAGGGAAGATCCCAACGTTCGCTACCGCCCAGAGGAATGTGGAAGACTCAGTGCTTCCGTACTGGTTTCTCAATATAGATGAACTTGTCCAGATATTTCGCAAAGAAGGCTATTCGCCTTTGCTCCAATGTACATCAAAAGTGAGCTACGATCAAAGCAATCTACCCCTTGAATATCGGCTGAACCAGATCATGGATATGTTGCTGGGCAGGCGGTTAGAGGAGAAAAGTGACCGATAGAAGCGAAGATAATATGGTGTGCCTCAAAAAGGTCGCTTGTCCGAGGTGCGGATCCGAGGAGAGCAATGTCCTGTTCAGCGGTAAGGATTTCCTGTACTCTGTCCCGGGCACCTACTTTGTCTCGGAATGCACCTCCTGTCGACTCTGGTTTCAGAACCCCAGACCTTTGTGCGATCAGCTCGCCCGTCTCTATCCAGACTTCTACGGTCCCCATATGACAATGGGACAGGCTGTCGGGGAATCGACCACACAAAAACCGATTGGAAGACCTCGCGCCCTATTCAAGGCTAAGTGTAACTCGCTTTACTCGAAACTCCTCGCGGGTCCGTTAGGAGACTGGCTGTCAGGTGTCGAGTTGAATCCGGTGCTTGTGCCGGGTGGTACCTTACTCGAGATCGGGTGCGCAAGTGGGGCAAGGCTCAATTCCCTCAGAAGTAAGGGATGGCAGCATCTCTACGGAATCGAAGCGGTACCGAACGCAGCTGAGAAAGCCCGTTCCTTGGGCTTACAGGTAGAGACCGGGGCTGCTGAAGCCGTGCTACCGCTGTATCAGGACAGCTTTTTTGATGTGATCACGACTAGCATGGTTCTGGAACACCTCTTTGACCCCTTCGAAGTCGTACATCAGGTTAGCCGAAAGCTGAAACCATCAGGCCAATTCCTGTTCTCGACGGTTGTTCGTGATTCTCTTGACGCACGCCTTTTTGGCCATTACTGGAGCGGATTTGACTTTCCTCGCCACATGGTGCACTTTAGAAAGCGCGACGTGTACCAGATGATCAGTGAGGACTTCGAAAATATCAAATGTTTTCACCAGAACGCCCCCATCGACTTTGTCCGACCAGCCAAGTGGCGTGGCAATCCCATCGACAAGCTGATCTCCCGGGTGGCGAGTTCCTCTGCAGCCGAGCTTCTTTGTCTGTTCCTGGTCTGGACGGGCCAGACATGCAGAGTATCGTTTAGCTGCAGGAAAAAACTTTAAGCGAGGTCACGTTCCTCGAAAATGGTAGCGAAATCTCGGCCCCCATCGATTTCGTTTTCTGAGCACATGCAAACCAAGCGTATTCTTGACGACGCTACGGGCTTCGACACATCACCAAGGCAGGTGATACTGTGGGGAGGTACAGGACAGGCCAAAGTCGTTCGGCCCATCATAGAATACTACGGGGCGCAAGTAGTAGCCGTCTTCGATGATACACCTGGTCTACCATCGCCCTTTCCGGACATAGAGATCTATCAAGGCTGGGATGGCTTCGCGAAGTGGATCAGGAGCCAAAAGCGCAATGAAATAGGTTTTTGTATAGCCGTAGGCAACCCCTACGGCCGGGTGAGACTGAAGTTTCACGAGAGGCTGATCGGGGAAGGGCTGCGACCAGTTTCCGTAATCCATCCGACAGCCTGGATAGCTGAAAACGCGATGATCGGTGAAGGTTGTCAGATGATGGCGGGTGCCATCGTTGGTCCCGAGGCACGAATTGGCAAACAATGCATAATCAATACGAAGGCGAGCGTAGACCATGAGAACGTGCTTGAAGATGGCGTCGAAGTCGCTCCCGGAGCAACCCTGTGCGGACTAGTCTATGCAGAAACGAATGCATGGATCTGTGCGGGCGCAGTTGTTTTGCCAAGGATAAGAATCGGAGCGGATTCCATAGTGGGTGCGGGCGCAGTGGTCACCGCGGATGTTATGCCGGGCACAACGGTGGTGGGAGTGCCTGCGGTGCCTTTGAAAGTGAATGAAGTCAGAGGCTAAACTTTGGGAGATAGTGCGGGACACGAGGTGAAATCTATGGAGCCCATTTACATGGCAGGACCCTGGATAACCGAGCATGAGATCAAGGTCGTCGAGGACTGCATGCGGAATGGCTGGTACAACTACAAGTATGTGGAGACCTTCGAGAGGGAGTTCGCAGAGTATCACGGTAGACGACATGCGCTCATGACGCCCAACTGCACTACCGCCATTCATCTCCTTCTTACCGCGCTCGGTATAGCCGAAGGTGACGAGGTTATCGTTCCAGAGATTACGTGGATTGCTACGGCCGCCCCAGTTACCTATTTGCGCGCAAGCCCAGTGTTCTGCGACATAGATCCGGTCCACTGGTGCCTTGACCCGGCATCCGTGGAGAGAAGCATCACTGCAAAAACAAAGGCGATAATTCCAGTCGACGTCTATGGGAATATGCCGGCGATGGATGAGTTGATCGAGATATCGAACCAACATGGTATCCCTCTGGTCGAAGACGCTGCCGAAGCTCTCGGATCGACCTACAAAGGGGTTCGGGCGGGCAAGTTCGGCGTGGGTTCGGTCTTCAGCTTTCACCGGACAAAAACGGTCGTCACCGGTGAGGGCGGCATGCTCCTCCTTGACGACGAGGCGCTCTATGAACGCTGCTCGTTCCTTCGTGACCATGGACGAAAACCGAACGGTCCTGCATACTATAACTACGAAGTGACATACAAATATATGCCTTTCAACCTTCAGGCAGCAGTTGGATACGCGCAGTTTCAACGGATCGACGAACTCGTGCAAAAGAAGCGATGGATTTTTGATCAATACAGGCAACGCCTCGGCGACATAGACGACCTCTACTTCAATCCGGAGCCGGAGGGCGGTTTCAACAGCACATGGATTACGGGGCTCGTATTCGGGAAGAGCCATGATATGACCAAGCTGAAGGCCATCGACGAGCTCCAGAAATTGGGTCTACCGGCGCGCCCCTTCTTCTACCCCCTGTCATCGCTGCCCGCCTACGAGGGCGCTGAGAGCGTCTATCGTTCCCGCAATCCAATTGCTTATGACATAAGCGTCAGAGGCATCAATCTTCCCGGCGCGCTCATCATGACCGAGGAACAGATCGAAAAAGTAGCAAACGGAGTCAGAAGCATACTCGGGTTTCCCGCGCGCCCGCGCGCCATCACCTAATAAGCCAAGAAGAATGGGGGCTATGGAGTTGGATGAACTAAAGGGGCAGAAGGTTCTGATCACGGGCGGTCTTGGCTTCATCGGCAGTAACCTGGCCCATCGATGTCTGTCGGCGGGAGCCGAGGTAACGATCTACGATTGTCTCGATCCGAAGTCGGGCGGCCTCATGTACAATATCGATGCCATCCAGAAGGACGTCTCTCTGGTGCTTAACGATATCAGGAGCTTCGAGGGTGTCAGCGGCGCGGTTATGAACAAGGATATCATCTTCAACTGCGCGGCCTACACGTCACATCCTAACTCGATGAAGGAGCCGCTTGTCGATATCGACGTGAATTGCAAAGGAGTAATTAATGTTCTTGAAGCTGTTCGCCGATTCAATCCTACAGCAAAAGTGGTACAGATCGGGACTAGCACTCAGGTCGGGAGGATGTTCTTCAATCCTATCACGGAGGATCACCCCGAGTTTCCGACCGATATCTATTCATCGAACAAGTCTGCGAGCGAGAAGTACGTGATTGTCTATGGGGCCGCGTACAAAATGCGGACGACGGTCATCCGTCTGGCGAACGTTTTTGGACCGCGATCGAACATAAGAACGCCTGACTTCGGCTTCGTGAACTATTTCATTGGGCTCGCTCTGCAAGGCAAAGAGCTGACCGTATTTGGGGAGGGAAAGCAGCTGCGCAATATCACTTATGTGGAAGATTGTGTGCAAGCGCTCATCCTTGCTGCCCTGAAAGAGGTAAGCAACGGGCGGGTACTTTTCGCCGTTGGCGATAACCACTATACGGTCGCCGAAATAGCTGGGCATATAACGAGAACCATAGGGGGAAAGGTCAGATTCATCGAATGGCCAAAGAACCGGGAAGTCATCGAAATCGGCGATGCGGTGATCAGCAACAAACGCATAAAGGGAGTGCTGGAATGGCTTCCCGCCGAGGACTTGGAGACAGCCTTAGCTAAAACGCGGGACTACTTTCTTCCTCGGCTTCAACATTACCTAGGATAAGTCCACATGAAGAAAATAGTTATTACAGGCGCCCTGGGCCATATCGGTTCACGTCTGATCAGAGTCCTGCCTTATACCTTTCCGGAAGCGGAAATCGACCTGATCGACAACCTCTCGACGCAGAGATACTGTTCGCTCTTCAACCTTCCTAAGAACGGGAAATACCGGTTCCTCGAAAGGGACATACTGACCGACAATATAGATGACATCATGTCCGGGGCGGACGCAGTCATCCACCTTGCGGCGATTACCGATGCGGCGGGAAGCTTCGCCATTAAGGACCGTGTAGAAAAGGTGAACCTCGAAGGAACGAAGATTGTCGCAAACGCCTGCCTAAGGACTGGGTGCGCTCTGGTCTTCCTTTCTACGACAAGCGTATATGGCACGCAGAAAGAGGTCGTAGACGAAACATGTACCGCCGAGGACTTGAAGCCGCAGAGTCCCTACGCAGAGTCGAAACTGAGAGCAGAGCAGTTTCTCGCGGATCTCGGTCACACTGACAATCTTTCCTTCGTAGTTTGTCGGTTTGGAACCATTTTCGGCGTGTCCCCCGGGATGAGATTTCACACCGCCGTTAACAAGTTCGTGTGGCAGGCTTGTTCAGGGGAGCCGATTACCGTGTGGAGAACCGCACTCAATCAGCGTCGGCCCTACCTTGATCTTGGCGATGCGGTACGTGCGCTGGTTTTTATATTGAGAAGAAGACAATTTGACCAAAGCACCTACAATGTGATAACCACAAATGCTACGGTGGCTGAAATCGTGCAGACAATTCAATCATACATATCCGATCTCAAAATAAAATATGTCGACAGCGAGATCATGAATCAGCTCTCTTACACCGTTTCTTCAGAACGGTTCAGAAAACTCGGCTTCCGGTTTAAGGGCTCGCTGGAGAAGGCGGTTGCCGATTCGGTCGGGAGACTTAAAAACATTCGTTCTGCCGCTTCCAACGTCATCTAAAATGGAAAGCAACAGTCGCAGGCTTTTATTCATAACAGACCGATTGCTCGGTCATGTGACCATGCATATTCGGGGTCTAATTTACGAGGACCTGCTCACGAAAAACGGCTGGACCGTACGATATGTAGACCGTAGGCCCGAGTCGGACATTGAAAAAGACGAAGCGATTAAGAAACGGGAAAAAGAGATCGTAAACATGGCGCGAGGATTCGACCTCGTCTATTTACTCAAGGCGCCTTCGTTGCCATTAATCAAGCAGATCAAGAAGAAGACGCGGGCGAAGACTATCTTTGACCTGACCGACGCCTTGTGGAAGCCCCATTTCCGTTCTGTCGGGTGGTCCGACCTCGAAGGCATACTTGAACAGGTCGATGCAGTTTTCAGCGAAAACGAATACATTTGTGCCTATGGCAGGAAGTTCAACCGAAACGTCTTCAGCATTCCTGCCTGTACCCAGGTGGAACTGTTTGACGAGGCGCGTAAAAAGTGTAAACCAAGAAACGACGGCAGAATCCGCATCGGATGGATTGGAAGTCCGAGTACGATGAGCGCTATCCGCAACCTGCAGGAGCCGCTCGAGAGACTTTTTGCCTGCCACCCAAACCTTGAGCTGAGAGTCGTAGGATGTGGCCAAGAAGGCATTCCCGCCTTCCGCAACGTCCGCTGCACGGCCATCCCTTCATACAACGAAGAAGACATGATCCGCGAAGTGCTCAGCATGGATGTAGGTATATTCCCTCCCCCTTTTGATGAAGAGGACTACACAATCAGGGGCGCCCTCAAGGCAATGATCTATATGTCGGGCGGTCTGCCGGTCGTCTGCTTCAGAGCGGGAGACTGCGAGAAAATTATCCAAGACGGTATTAACGGGATGCTCGCGAGTAATGACGAAGAGTGGGAAAGCAAACTCCATTTTCTGGTGAATTCAAAGGAAGTCAGACAACGGATGGGAGAGAGTGCGCTCGATACAATTCGTCAAGAACACTCAATCGAGCACGTATTTGCAAAGCTCCAGGAAGCGCTTGTGGCAGTAGCGGACCAAATGTGACAAGAAGAAAAGAGCTCAACTTGCTTGACCTCATAAAACGTCCCGGTGCAAACCGGAGGATTTCGCCTAATTCACGGCCGCAAGTTTGAGTTCCCCGTCTTAAAAATACCTGGATAATTTACTCTCAGTTCTGGATTTCTAACTTCACCTTTTTCGTCAAAGGGATCGTCCGGATAAGTTTCCTATGCCGCCGACATCAACAAGCCTCAGGCACAAAAGGGTTGTAACCGTGCTTTATTCCCTCGAACTGGGTGGAGCGGAACGACAGGCGACAGCTCTTGCCCGTTATCTGTCCTCTGCCGAAGGCGCGCAGGTCGAGGTATGGGCGTTCATAGGCCCTGGCAAAGCGGCAGACCTGTGCGAGGAGTATGGCATTGCCTGGAGGTTGGTCTCCGCCATCCCCTGGCCCAACAGTGACATAGATGTGGGAAGATCGGCGGTTACCCTTAGCCGGCATCTTCGTCGGTTTCGGCCGGATGCAGTCCTTTCGTACCTCCTCTACCCGAACGTCGTGACTGCCTTTGCACGAAGGCTTGCAAGAACGCCTTTTCACCTCTGGAATCAGAGAAATCCGGGGACCGAAAAGTTGCCCCTGAGATTCGCCGGCCTAGCCGCAAGAAGCGCCGACGTATGCGTAGCCAACTCGCAGGAAGGTAGAGAATACCTCCGGCGCACTTTGAAAGTGCCTGAAAAAAGACTGAAAGTCGTACCGAACGGCGTGACTCTCTCTCCGCCAGTCAAGACCAGGGCTGCGTGGCGTAGGGACCTGAACATCGAGGAATCTTCTCCTGTCGCCTGTATGCTCGCCAATATCAGTTCTTATAAAGACCACCCTACACTCTTGCGTGCGTGGCGGCTTGTTGTTGACCGCTGGGGGCCTAAACCGAATCGGCCGGTCCTGCTTTTAGCGGGACGTGAAGGCGATGCATTTGAACAGATCAGAAGTCTTGTTTCCGATCTCGGCCTTGAGAATGTTGTTTGGTTTCTGGGCGCCGTGGATGACGTGGCCGGCCTCCTGAATGCCGTCGAAATAGGCGTGCTGAGCTCCCCCTCGGAAGGATGTCCAAACGCTGTTCTCGAGTATATGGCCTCGGGACTTCCGGTAGCGGGTTCTGATGTGGCGGGCATAAGGGACGTTCTACCGCCTGAGGGTTTGCCTTTCCTTTCCCCCTGCGGCGACGCTAACGGGCTCGCAGTAACCCTTGAGCATCTGTTGGCCGATAAAGATCTGCGTCTCTCTCTTGGAGACAAGAACAGGCACTGGGCAGAGCACGAATTTAGTTTTGATGCGCAATGCCGCAAAGCTGTATCGCTCATAAAAGAAGGAATAGCGTTGCGACACAGATGAAACCTTCCTCTCCCAGCCTATTCTGCCCGAGTCATGGAGAGAAGCTTTCCCGAAATGAGGAAGATTCGTTTTTCCTCTGTCCGGAAGGATGCACATTTCCATTAAAGCAGAACATTCCCCGTTTCGTCAGTTCCGAAAACTATGCATCCTCGTTCGGCCTTCAATGGAATGAATTCCGACTCGCTCAGCTCGACTCGTTCAGCGGGACAACCATATCCCGCGACAGGTTGAAGCGCCTTGCCGGCGGCTCCCTGGACGTATTCAAAGGAAAGCTGGTGCTCGAAGCCGGATGCGGCGCCGGCCGGTTCACGGAGATCATGCTCGAAGCGGGTGCGTCCGTCTGGGCCGTCGATCTCTCATCGGCCGTCGAAGCGAACTATGAGAACTGCAGGGACAAAGCCGATTATTCGGTCTGTCAGGCCGACATACTCAGGCTCCCTTTCGCCCCTGAGCAGTTCGACATAGTGGTATGCATCGGTGTGATCCAGCATACGGAAAACCCTGAAAGAACTATCGAGGCGTTGTGCTCTCACGTCAAACCTGGGGGTCTTCTTGTAATCGACCACTACACGTACGGATATGCCGTTACCCCTTCACGTCGATTTCTCCGTTCGCTCCTGATCAGAATCCATAATAAGAAAAACTCTTTATGGTTTTGCAAGGCGTTGGTCAATACCCTCTGGCCGATGCATACGTTTCTGTGGAAGCACCAAGAACAGTTCCCGTGCATTCGCAAGGCGTTTCTAAGGGTTTCGCCGGTGGTCGACTACCACGATGCATACCCGCAAATCGGCCCGGATCTTCTCCGAACCTGGGCTCTGCTCGACACCCACGACACCCTGACCGACTACTACAAACACTTGAGAAGTAAGGATGAAATCGAAGCATGCCTCAGAAACTGTGGGATGATCGACATCGAAACAACGCATGCCGGTAACGGCGTCGAAGCCCGGGCGAGAAAGCCCGAAGACCTCTGTCGGCCAACGGAGAGAAGTTCTTAATATGTGCGGCATATGCGGAATTTGGGGAAGACCCGACGAAAAGGCCGTGGAATATATGGTGAAGGCCATGCACCATCGCGGGCCGGACGATCACGGTGTCTTCACGGACAGCGTCGTCTCCCTCGGCATGAGCCGCCTCTCGATCATCGATCTGAGCCAGGCCGCCCATCAGCCAATGAGTAATCCGGACAAAACAGTTTGGATTGTCTACAACGGCGAGACCTATAACTTCCAGGAAGAGCGCCGCCTGCTCGCGGAGAAAGGACACACATTTCGTTCCCGATCGGATACCGAAGTCGTCCTGCGTCTCTACGAGCAGTACGGCGATGACTTTCTCCTTCGACTGCGCGGCATGTTCGCCCTCGCCATCTACGACAAGCGCCGGGGACCGGGGAGGGAAAGGCTCCTCCTTGCCCGTGATCAGTTGGGCATCAAACCATTGCTCTTCGCTTGGGTGGGCAACTCTCTGCTCTTTGCATCAGAACTGAAGGGCCTGCTCGCATCCGGTCTGGTCGATGCGGAGATCGATCCGGTTTCCTTGCGCATGCTCTTGACCTACGGCTCGGTCTATCAGCCTCGCACCATCTTGAAGAACGTGAGTATGCTGCTACCTGCCCATCGGCTTGTCGCAGAAGGCGACGACTACCGGATTGAGCGGTATTGGTCTTTTGGCCAGGGCAGACGCCCTTTATTGGAAAAAGCAGATCATTCAGAGATGGTTGACCAGGTCTCCGCCGCGCTGGAAGAATCGGTGAGGCTCCAAATGGTCAGCGATGTCCCGATTGGCGCCTTCCTGAGCGGCGGTGTCGACTCATCGTTGCTTGTCGGAATGATGACGAAGATTGCCGGGCACCGGGTAAAGACTTTCTCCGTAGGTTTTGGGGCAGAAGGTGCGGAACTCGATGAAAGCAGGGAAGCGGAGAAGACGGCCCAGTTCCTCGGCGCCGACCACACGAGGGTGGTCATTACGGGCGACGACCTGAAAAACAAGCTGGATCATCTGATCTATGGCGTAGATCAGCCGTCTGTAGATGCGGTAAATAGCTATTTCATCTCTTTGGCAGCCTCACAAAATGTCAAGGTAGCCATTTCAGGCACCGGCGGGGATGAGGTTTTCGCAGGCTATCCCTGGTTCATCGACATGGCGCGGTTCGAGAAGGAGCGCCTCCTGGACGGGAGGAACGGAGAGTCCCTTCACAGCAGATCGTCCTTCCTCTCCCGGTTCTTGTTACGGTTCGGGCGAAGAGGCCATCAAGGAGGCCGGGACGGCTACGATCAAGCGTTCATCACCCGCTACGGGAACAACTATCAGATCTTCGGGGCTTACGGTGCACAGCAGCTCCTCGATCCCGCCTTGAGAATGGAGGCGCAAGCCGGTCAATCTCTTCAGCTCGATCTCAACCAGATCGATGAACTCCCCAGGGCAGGGGCTGTCGAGAGGGTCTCGGCCCTTTGCCTTCGCGGATACACGAACAATCAGCTCCTGCGCGACATAGACGCGGTTTCTATGGCCCATTCCCTGGAGGTGCGGGTCCCTTTCCTCGATGTGCCCCTTATCGATCTCGCCCTTTCCCTGCCCGTCCATTCAAAACTGGGAGAGATAAGGGAAGCAGAAAAACCCGTGCACGAGATCAGCTACAGGGAAAGCGGCTGCAAGAAGATACTGATCGAAGCAGGACACAAACTGGGCATCCTTCCCAGGGATATCGATCTTCAGAAAAAGCGGGGTTTTACCATGCCCTTTGATCCGTGGATTAAGGGGCACCTCAGGGAGGTCCTGGACGACACCCTCTCTGATGAGGCGGTCACACGCAGGGGATGCCTTAAAGTGGAAGAGGTCCGAAGGATAAAGAAAGCCTTCTGCGAGGGCAACGTGCATTGGTCGCAGCCCTGGCTGCTGATGGTGTTTGAGCTATGGAGCCGGAAGTTCATCGACAGGTCTTCGACGTTCGTCGAGTAGGATGAGAAACACATTCGAAATCGATCCCTACCCAGGTAAGACGAGGATTCTCTTTGTCGGACATCCTCTCAGTACCCATGTGCACAGCTGGATCGATTTGCTAGCCCATTCACCGATTAACGTGCGCTTCTTTGCGATACCCTCCGATCCTCCGCCTGTTGATTGGCCCGTCCGCACCTATCTAACTCAGGCCAAGCCTCCCGAGGGACTCGACCTAAATATAAGGAAAACGCTCTATCCCACTCCCGAGCAGATAAGAGAAGGGACTACTGCCTACCTGGCATACGGGCTCCCCCGGCCTGAAAAATGGCTGGAGCGGATAATTGCCTTTTGGCGGCCGCACATCATCCATCTCTTCGGCCTAGATCCTGTTTCTTTCCTTTTTTTAGATATTATGAGCCTTGGCCCTATCGAATACGGCTACAAGCTGGTAGTCCAGACAAGGGGCGGCTCCGATTTGACGCTGACGAGGACAGATCCCGAGGTCTCCCCGCACATTCGGAAGGTCCTGGAAGAGTGCGATCAGATCATTACCGACAACAGGAAGAACTTTGAGTATCTCCAGGACCTGGGCGCACCGGCCGGGAAGATCGCCGAAATAGCGCCCGTACCAGGCACAGGGGGCATCGACATAGAGGCGTTTGCCGATGCGCGAAAGACTCCGCCCTCGAAACGCGAACGCATAATCGTGTGGCCCAAGGCATACGAGTGCCCGTGGTCCAAGGCATTGCCCGTGCTCGAGGCAATAAAGGAAGCCTGGGAGAAGATCAGGCCATGCGAGATATACATGCTGGCCTCTCTGCCGGAAGTCCGGCAATGGTTTCATACCTTGCCGGAGGAAATAAAGACGTCATGCCACATCGACACACGGATTCCAAGGGGGGGAGTGCTTGAGCTGATGAAGCGGGCAAGGGTCATGCTGGCACCTTCGCTTGTCGATGGCATTCCCAATTCCATGTACGAGGCAATGGCGTGCGGAGCCTTCCCGATCGTCTCTCCCCTCGAAACCATAATGCCGGTCGTAAAAAACGAAGAGAACGTGCTTTTTGCCCGCAACCTGTACCCGGATGAGATCAAAGAGGCACTCGTTCGCGCGATGAATGACGACACACTCGTCGATCATGCAGCTCGCAGGAATGTGGACATCTTGCGAGCGCACGCCGACCGGACAGCCATAGCGCAGAGGGTCGTCGCCTATTACGAAGGCTTGCGTGGACGGATCGAGGCGGACAGAAAGAAGAGCGCCAAAGCAGACCTTCCCCCGGTAAGCATCATCACGCCTGCCTACAACCAGGCGTCTTTCCTCGACGAGACCATCCAAAGCGTGCTCTCTCAAGACTACCCGAACCTGGAATACATCATACTCGATGATGGGTCAAAGGATAACACACTAGAGGTACTTGTAAGATACGGCAGCAGGATACGCTTGGAGTCCCACGAGAACATGGGGGAGGCACTAACCGTCAACAAGGGTTTTCAGCTTGCGAAGGGCGACATCATCTGTGTGGTGAACGCCGATGATCCACTTCTTCCCGGCGCGGTGAAAGAGGCAGTCTCCTTCCTGGCTGAGCGGCCGGAGATCCTCGTCGCCTATCCGGACTGGTATTACATATCGGACCGGTCCGGGTTCCTTCATTTGGAGAAGGTAGCCGAGTATGATTACGTCTTCATGGTGTCTCGCCATCGATGCATTGTGGGCCCGGGCGCCTTCATGAGAAAACAGGCCATCGACCTTACGGGTGGACGGGACCCGCAGTTCAAGTTTGTGGGCGATTTTGACTTTTGGTTGAGGCTCGGTCTCCACGGGTCCTTCGCCCGCATACCCAAAGCCCTTGCAACCTTCAGGATTCATACGTCATCAACGTCTCTGGCAATGAAAGGGAGTCGCATGGCGAGAGAAGACATCAGGCTCATAAAGAAGTTTTTCTCTCTTTCAGACCTCCCCCGTGAAGTCCGGCGGGTGAGGATGAAGGCTTTCAGCGCGGCGCACCTGCATGCGAGCCGGGTCTCAGGAAAAGCCTTTTTCGCGAGAGCGACACATTACCTACAATACGTCCTTTATTATCCTCCCGATGTCTTTCATGACCGCAACAGCGTCAAGACATCGGCGTTCGCCTGTTTCAAGTCAGCAAGGAACTCTCTCTCCCGTATAGCATCACGCTTCCTTCACCGATACATGGGACGACTCAGGCCGAAAAGCCAACATCATGGGATATTATAATTGAAGCAAGTTCCTTTCTGCTCGAGGGAACATTGCCAAACGTAAGCGTCATCATCCCCACCTACAACAGGGCCGCCTTAGTGAGAAAGGCAGTGGAAAGTGTCCTCGAACAGACCTACGCCGATTTCGAAGTTATCGTCGCGGATGACGGATCGATTGACAACACGCGAGAGATGCTCACGGGCCTGTCTGAAAGGGTGAGATACGTTCCTCTCGCGCATGGCGGTAGGTCCCGCGCCCGAAATCACGCCCTTACGCTCGCGAAAGGCAGGTATATCGCCTTCCTCGATTCCGATGACCTTTTCTTCCCCTACACGCCTGCCACACAGGTAGACCATTTGGAAAGAAATCCGGAGTACGGGATGGTATACGGATCAGCCATCTGCTTCAGCGAGACAGGCGAGTTCTTGGGTGCATATGAAGCCGAAAAATCGGGATGGCTCTATTACGACATAGCCCTTTATCTGCCCCTAACAATAACGCTGCCAACCGTTATGCTGAGGAAGTCCGTAGTCGAGGAGATAGGCGGTTTTGACGAACGGATGGAAAGGTTCGAGGATACCGACATGTGGCGGCGGGTGTCGCGCCGTCACAAAATCCTTGCTATAAACAAACCGCTTTCGAAGCTTCTTACCCATCAAGGAAATCGGCTACGGGAGCCGATAAACGAGCTTAATAACATCAAGTACTATGTGCGAAAGTTAATGAAGGAGGACAGATCTTTTCGTGATGTTTGCAAGAGAAAGCTTGCGGCGAATCTCTTCCATCATTACATGTTCGCAGTCTACCGCGACCCCCAGTATCGCTGGACGGCAATCGTTAGGTTCGCGTTTTGGTCCATATTCTATTGGCCCTTCCGCGGCAGATGTTATCTGTATTTCTTCCCAAAGCCGCTGCGCGGTTACCAACCTGTCCGCAGATGTCTGACTGCCTGCCGTCGCTATTTCCTTGTCGCTTATTTCCCTCTGCACCTTCTTCTGGTCAATCCACGCGACTTTGCGAAACGCTTAAAAAAAAGGATAGCAGGATAGAGGCAAGTCGCTCGGAAAAAAAATCGAGTGCGGGAAGCATTCGGAAAAACAAACAAAGCGTCTGCACCGTGAATCACAGTAAATACCTCCCCCTCGTCTCCATCATCACCCCCGCTTATAACAGGCAATCGCTTATCGAAGAGACGATTGTAAGTGTCATCGGGCAGGACTACCCGAATATCGAGTACCTTGTCCTCGACGACGGCTCTTCGGACGATACCCTGTCCGTGATCAGGAAATATGCGAAACACTTGAGATACGAGACCCATCCGAACATGGGGGAAACAAGAACGGTCAATAAAGGCTTAGGAATGGTCAGGGGGGAAATCATCGCCGTGGTGAATTCGGATGACCCCCTTCTTCCGGACGCGGTAAAAGAGATTGTCGGTACTATGGTGAAAGAGCCTGATGTAGTAGTAGCGTACCCTGACTGGGAGATGATCGATTCACGGGGTGAAAGGATCTGGCACAGGCAAACGTTCGAGTATGATTACCTCAACATGGTGCGATGGTTCCATTGCGTGCCGGGTCCCGGCGCTTTCTTTAGAAAACCCCTGGTAAGGGAGCTGGGTGGAAGAGACGAGCAGTTCCGGTATGTGGCTGATTTCGATTTCTGGCTCCGGGCAGGGTTATTGGGACCTTTTAAACGGGTTCCAAAAACACTCGCCACCTTTCGCTACCATTCCGATGGCGCATCGTCAAAGGCCCAGGGGAGGCTGATGGCAGAAGAGCATATAAGATTGGCAAAGAAGTTTTTCTCGATGCCTAACCTGCCGGCCCAAATAGCCGCCATCAGGCGGGAGGCGTTCGGCAGTGCCTATTACACGGCCGCCCTTAATTTGGGCAACGCCTCCCCTTGGTTAAAGAAGTTTTATTTCATGGCAGCTCTCTCCTCTGCACCGAAGAGATATCTGTTCGAGGAGTATCGGGAAAGACTGCTCGGGCCTATCGGGTCAGCCTTCTTGGGGCGTATGGCCTTTGCCATGAGAAGAGCAGCGGTCCTTTTTCCAACAAAAAAAGAGCTGCGATGTCCCCATTGAACGTTGCAACTTTTTCGCAACCCGAAACGAGAGAATAGAGAAAAGCAGATAAGGAGGATACAATTGAAAGTTCTGGTAACAGGGGGCTCAGGTTATGTCGGCGGCGCGGTGACGGATATACTCGCGAACTCGGAGCATGACGTCCGGGTCTTCGATGCGCTGTTGTATGAGGAAAGCTATCGAAAACCAGGGAATTTCATTTACGGTGACGTGAGGGATTACGATCTTTTGCTTCCCCAGCTCAAGTGGGCGGATGCCGTCATCTGGCTGGCAGCGCTTGTCGGGGACGGGGCGTGCGCGCTCCATCCTGACATCACCCTTCAGATCAACCAGGAATCCGTCAAGTTCGTCACTGAGCATTTTGATGGGCGCATCGTTTTCTTGTCTACGTGTTCGGTTTACGGTGCTCAAGACGGCGAGCTCGACGAGGAATCGCCCTTGAATCCACTCTCCGTCTACGCCTCGACGAAGCTGGCAACCGAGAAATACTTAGAGCAGAAAAACGCGATTATTTTCCGGCTCGGCACTCTCTTCGGTGTGGGCGACCTCTTCTCGCGTCTACGCCTCGATCTTGTCGTGAACACACTCACGGTAAGGGCGCACCAGGAGGGACGGATCACGGTTTACGGAGGGAATCAATTCAGGCCCCTCCTCCACGTGCGCGACGCAGCACAGGCAACCGTCGATCACCTAACCACCGCGCATACGGGCATATTCAATCTTCACCGTCAGAACGTACGTATTATCGATCTTGCTTATCAAGTAAGGAACCATTTCCCCGATATGGTTATCGAGCCCGTGGACATAAAATTCCAGGATGCGAGGAATTATCGGGTGACAAGCGACAAAGCTCATGAAGTGCTGGGCTTCAAGCCGAGGTACCTGATCGACGACGGTATCGAGCAGATCAAAGAGCTTCTCGTAAGCCACCGCCTTAAAGCGGTCGACAACCCGCGCTACACGAATCAGGCCTTTCTCTCGATGTTTAACACGCACCAGCCTGTGCACAGGGGGTAGAAAAGTGAATAACGCGGAAGACAGGTTGCCTAAGCTCATCGATGGCGGACTTGCCGTAGATGATAGGGGAGAAGTCTCCTTTGTCAACGATTTCGGCTTTGTCGGGGTCCGGCGCTTTTACATGGTGCGAAACCACGTCCGGGGCTTCGTGCGGGCCTGGCACGCCCACAGGCATGAGGCGAAGTACGTCTTCGTGACGAAAGGTGCGGCCCTGGTTGGAGCCGTTCAAATAGACGACTGGGAGAAACCGTCCAAGGAAGCGCAGGTCCACCGGTACGTGCTCTCGGCGAACAAGCCTTCCATCCTTTTCATCCCTGCCGGCTATGCAAACGGGTTCAAATCGCTGACCGCCGACGCCACTATTATGTTTTTTTCTACAGCAACCATGGAAGATGCAAAGAACGACGACGTACGGTACGATGCACGCCACTGGGACATATGGAGCGTAGTTGAACGATAAATTTACTTTTGGAAGGGGATCGATATGGCGAAGATAAAAGTGGTGATCGTCGGCGCATCGGGAATGCTTGGCTCTATGGTCACCGATTTATTATCGAGAGACCCGGGGCTGCAATTGGCCGCCACGGTGCGAACGGAGGCGCTGGCGGAAAGAGGTCGTGCCCGTTTCCCAGGGATAACCTGGAAAATTCTTGACGTTGAGAAGGACGATCCCTCCACTCTGGAACGGACGGTGGAGGACACGGAATGGGTCATCAACTGCATCGGCAAGACGAAGCCATATATCCACGACGATAACCCCGAGGAGATAAGACGAGCGATCAGAGTAAACTCCCTCTTTCCTTACGATCTCGCCGCAGCCTGTGAAAAGGTAGGGGCAAAAGTCCTGTCCATCGCTACGGACTGCGTGTTTTCGGGAGAAAGGGGCGATTACGTTGAGAGCGACAAGCACGAAGCCCTCGACGTGTACGGCAAGAGCAAAAGCCTGGGAGAATGCTATCTGCGCAACGCACACAATCTGCGCTGTTCGATTATCGGACCGGAACCGAGGAGCTATATTTTTCTCCTTGAATGGTTCAGGCGTCAAGCAAGAGACGCACAGGTCAACGGCTTCATCAATCACCAGTGGAACGGCGTGACCACGCTGCAGTTCGCTCGAATCTGCGGTGGGATCATCAAGAACAGCATCCCGCTCCCCCATATCCAGCACGTTGTTCCAGGGGGTACCATTTCCAAGGCGGATATGCTTCGATGTTTTGCCAGGGAATACAACAGAGACGATGTGAAGATCGCCTCTGTTGAAGCGGGGACCGTCGTCAACCGGGTCCTCGCCACGGAAAACTCCCGTCTCAATGCCACGTTATGGCAGTCGGCCGGATATGAGTCTCCTCCCTCCGTCGGCGAGATGATTGCCGAAATGGCGCGGTTCGGCTTCAGGATGGAGGCGCTCTTCGCATGAAGATCATGACCATACTCGGGACAAGGCCCGAGATAATCCGCCTGTGCCTAATCATCAAGAAGCTCGATTCGCTTTGCGAACAGGTACTGCTGCACACCGGTCAGAACTACGACGCCAATTTGAACGATATCTTTCTCGAGCAATTGGAAGTACGGCCAGTAGACCACTATATGGGCGCAAAGGGTACCTTCGGCGAACAGATAGGGACGATCCTGAAAGAGAGTGAAAGGCTGATGATCGAAGAGAAGCCCGACAGGTTTCTCGTCCTAGGCGACACGAACAGCAGCCTTGCGGCGATCATGGCGAAGAGGCTTGCCATCCCCGTATATCATATGGAGGCGGGAAACCGCTGCTACGACGACCGTGTACCGGAGGAAGTCAACCGGCGTATTATCGATCACTCAAGCGATATCCTCATGCCTTATACGGAACGAAGCCGGAAGAATCTGCTCCACGAAGGCATCCCCGGCGAGCGTATCTATGTTACCGGAAATCCGATCTATGAGGTCATACGCCATTATGACGCCCAGATCGAGGCATCCCAAATCCTTGCGGAGCTTGGCTTAAAAAAACGCGCATATTTCCTCGTCACCCTGCATCGGGCGGAAAACGTCGACATCGAGGAGCGTCTGAGGAAGTTCCTTACGGGCCTCGACCTCCTTGAGCAGAAGTACGGCCTGCCCATCATCGTCAGCACCCATCCCCGAACGCGGAACAGGATCGATTCCTTCAAGATAAAAGCGGAGGGAAGCCGGCTCCGCTTCCTACCCCCCTTCGGGTTTTTCGATTTCATCCATCTGGAGCGCAACGCATCTTGCGTCCTCTCCGACAGCGGCACGGTCCAGGAGGAATGCTGCATCTTCGGAGTGGCGAATGTGACTCTCAGAGATGTCACCGAAAGACCGGAAACCATCGAGTGCGGCAGCAACATGCTCAGCGGAGCGGAACCGGACTCTATCCTCAGATGCGTCGACACAGTGATGAATGCGGCCGGTTCCTGGACGCCGCCTCCAGAATATCTTGCGACGAACGTGAGCGAAACGGTGACAAAGATCGTCCTCGGATACAGGTTTACGCGGTAGCCCGTGCCCAGGGTCTCCGTCATAATCCCCTGCTATAATCACGGCGCCTTCATCGACGAGGCGGTAGACTCGGTCTTTCGCCAGACCTACCGCGACGTCGAGATCATCATAGTTGACGACGGCTCGGACGGCGAGACGAGGGAAAGGCTTCAGACCTACAAACAACCTTCAATCCGGGTGATCTTCAAGTCACATGAGGGCGTAGCAGCGGCACGCAATACCGCCATTGCTCACGCGAACGGCGAATACATCCTTCCCCTCGACGCCGACGACCTGATCCATGAGACATACATCGAAAAGGCCGTATGCGTGATGGATGGTGAGAGCGACCTCGGGATTGTTTACTGCGGAGCCGAATTGTTCGGAGAACAAACGGGGCTGTGGGACTTGCCCGAATACTCTTTCGAGCGGATTCTCCTCCAGAATATGATTTTCTGCTCCGCCTTAATGAGAAAAGCCGACCTGGAAAAGGTGGGTGGATACAACACCAACATGACGAGAGGCTACGAAGACTGGGACTTGTCGCTCTCCCTCATACCGGCACTGTTTCCAAATCGTTTGCCCTGGAGCCGCCACCCGTCCTGTTCCTATACATCCAGGTTTCTCACGTCGAGCGCATTCTCCTGGATAAAGGTTTTCCTACTCTGTACATTGTCCCCCATGAGTATGGTGAATACCTGGTCGGCTTCCAATGCATACCACGGTGATTCACGATGGTAGGCGCTGCAAGGGAAAACGGCAACCAGGAAGTGACAGGCTCCCCGGTAATCCCCCTTGCTCGACGGTTCCACTTCACATTTACTTCACACTTAAAAGATACCAAAAAGGGCATGACAGTAAGACCGGGGAGGGGGGGAGAAATCCCCTTCCCTGCTAATTGTAACCCTCCCCCCTCCGTCAAGACAATTATGATGCATGCTTAAGGTGGATTCCCTCCCCTATAAGCGGTGATGGTTTTGGGGTTTTGGCCGCCCCATGGTAGACCTCGTAAGGGGTCCTGTT
>Ga0116112_1000208_pt1 | contig 50815 bp, 42 predicted proteins | sample June2015DPH_8_15_FD_89721 | JGI IMG/M metagenome (GOLD analysis project Ga0116112, IMG submission 89721) | Peatland microbial communities from SPRUCE experiment site at the Marcell Experimental Forest, Minnesota, USA - June2015DPH_8_150 | ecosystem: Environmental > Terrestrial > Soil > Wetlands... | reverse complement strand
AGGATTCCAATGCCGCCGATGCCGGCCTGCAAAGAAATGACATCATTGTGGAAATCAACCATCATCCCGCCACCGATACCAACAAGGCCGTCGAGCTTTGCCAACAAGCCAGGGGAACCCGGATTCTTCTCAAAATCTGGCGGCGGATTGGCGACCTGGCTGGCACACAATACCTCAGCGTGGACAACACGGCGAAGGGGAAATAGTGCGGATTTTGGCAGGCGCCAGGGCAACGCGGCTCACATTTCAAATCAAAAACCGGAAACAGGAAATTGCCGGGCCGTTCCACACCGGCTTCTGTGGTTCAGAATGGAAATTTTGACAAAGTTCCCGCGCGGGCACATTCTTCCGTAATGCTGCCGTAACCAACAGCAGGGTTATGCCCGTTCAATACAAAGACTATTACGAAATCCTTGGCGTGCCGCGTGGCGCCAGTGACGCGGAAATCAAGAAATCGTTCCGCAAGCTCGCACGCGAATATCATCCCGATGTCGCCAAGGACAAGAAACGCGCCGAGGAAAAGTTCAAGGAGATCAATGAAGCCTACGAAGTTCTAGGCGACCCGGCCAAGCGGAAAAAATACGACCAGTTGGGCGCCGACTGGAAGTCCGGCGCGGAGTTTCGTCCGCCACCCGGTTGGGAGGGCTTTACCGGCGGCCAGACTTTTCGCGGCCGCGGCGCGGGCGACCAGGAATTTGAATTTCATTTCGGCGGCACCGGCTTCAGCGACTTCTTCGAGCAACTTTTCGGTTCGCGGATGCGCGGCGCAGGTTTTGGTTCGCGCGGCGCATTCGCCGAGGAGGAGGAACTGGCCGAACGCGGACGCGACATCGAAGGCGACATCATGGTCACACTCGAAGAAGCGATGCGTGGTTCCGTGCGCTCGGTCAGCGTGCGCCGCCCCGTCGGCCGCTCGGTGAGAACCGAAACGTACCAGGTCAGAATTCCTGCCGGCGTGACCGAAGGACAGAAATTGCGCGTGGCCGGTCGCGGTGAGGCCGGCAGCAGCGGGGGCGAGGCCGGCGATTTATATTTGCGGGTGCGGCTGGCAAAACATCCCGACTTCGAGGTCGAAGACCACAATTTGATTTACGAAGCCGAGCTGGCGCCGTGGGAAGCCGTGCTGGGCGCGGAAATTTCCGTGCCTACGCTCGACGGGCGGGTGAACATCAAAATTCCCTCTGGCACTCAAAGCGGACAAAAACTCCGCGTGCGCGGGCGCGGCCTGCCGAGGCACGGCGGCACGCGCGGCGACCTGATGGTGATCACGCAAATCGCCGTGCCGACCCGGGTTTCGGATGCGGAAAGAAAATTGTGGGAACAGCTCGCACGCGAATCACGTTTTAATCCGCGAACTTGAACTGGAGGCGGACAGCTTGTCCGTGAGTTGGAGTTCAAGCCTTGGCTTGTTTTCCCGACGCAGGCTGAAGCCTGAACTCCAACGCGAATTTGTGTCTCCGAACCAAAAACATACTCATAATCGTCAACGCCGGCGGACACTGATCCGGTCGCCGATTTTCAGCCGGAAGCGTTTGGCGGCTGAACCGCCGTTGACGGCGATTTCCAAAAAACCGCTGGCGCCGGGCACGGCCACCGCCTGGCCTGCCGGCACAGATTGATAAAATGCTTTCATCTGACAAAGCCGCCTGCGTCCGAGAAAAACTTCCAGACGGCTTTGCGCGTCCCAATCCGCGTGTTCGATGTTCGTAATCGCGTTGCCGAACCGGTCAATGAAAACCACTTCACCTTCAATCCGGTTCCCCCGCATGCGCGGTTGGGGCCAGGGCAACCAGACAAAATTCTTTTGCGCCGGTCCCAGTTTGCGGACCGGCAAGCCGCAGCTCAAATGGGCCGCGACCGGAGCGAAGATGTCGCGTCCGTGAAAGGTATGACTGACCGGCTGCAAAAGGTAATTTGCATTTTCGAGCCGGTGGACCGATCTGATTTTTTCCTTCGTCAAAGCCCACGATAACACGCCGTTGTCCGGCCCCGCGAAAAGGTAATTTCCCGTTTGCACGGCAATGGCCCTGCGTGTGCTGCCAACGCCCGGGTCCACCACGGCGACATGCACCGTTCCTTTTGGGAAGAACCGATAGCCAGCCGCCAGGGCAAATGCTCCCGCGCGAATGTCGCCCGGCGGAATTTCATGCGTGATATCCACGATGGCCGCGCGCGGGGCGATGCTCAGGATGACGCCCTTCATCGCGCCAGCGAACCAATCCTGCGTCCCGAAATCGGTGGTCAGGGTGATGATTTGCACACACGAAGATTACCTTGAGCCGCACCCGGTTGAAATCCAGAATCGAACCATGCCCCGCGGTAAAACCATTCTAATTACCGGGGTTACGCGCGGCCTTGGCCGCGCGATGACGGAGGAATTCATCCGGCTCGGTCAGGTTGTCCTCGGTTGCAGCCGTTCGGAAAAGGAAATCGCGCAGTTGCAAAAAAAATTTGGCGCACCACACGATTTTGAAGTTGTGGATGTGGCGGACGATGCCCAGGTTGCAGCCTGGGCGAAACGGGTTTTGGCATCTCACAGCGCACCGGATTTGTTGCTGAACAACGCCGCACTCATCAACCGCAACGCGCTACTCTGGGAAGTCCCCGCAAAGGATTTTCCCGACGTGATTGACGTGAATATCAAAGGCGTGGCGAACGTCATCCGGCATTTCGTTCCGGCAATGGTCTGGCGCAAGAGCGGTGTCATCGTGAATTTCAGTTCCGGCTGGGGACGCTCTACCGATACGGAAGTGGCGCCGTATTGCGCGACGAAATGGGCGATTGAGGGGCTGACACAGGCGCTGGCGCAGGAATTGCCACCAAGCATGGCCGCGGTCCCGTTCAATCCCGGCATCATTGCCACCGACATGCTGCGCAGCTCCTTCGGCAACGCGGCATCGGATTATCCGGCTCCGGAAGAATGGGCAAAAATCGCCGTGCCGTTCCTGTTAAAACTCGGGCCGTCGGTCAATGGCAAGCCGTTGACGGCGCCCGTCCGCGGCGCAAATGGTTGAAAGACCACTTACTTTTTCAATGCATTCAGTTCCACCGTGGCGCTACTGAATTCCATGTAGCCTTTTTCACCCGTGCCAAGGCATTTTTTAAATAGGGCCACCGCGCCTTCCTTGTCACCGGCGAGGAGACGTTTCATACCCGCATAATAGTTGGCCTGGCAAAATTGGCCGCTTTGCGCCTTCGGGTTCCGGGCGGAGGTTTTGGCCACACTCAGGAAATCTTCCTCAGTGATTGTGCCGGTGAGAAACTGTCCAATCCTGGCGGCCCAGTCGGCCGCCCGCGCGCCTTGAAGTGATTTAACGTGCTCTGCCAGTTCCCTGGTGGCGGCGTCCGGTTCACCGAGCCGGGCGCGAAGCAGCCAGATGCGGAAGCGGGAATCATCCAGCAAGGGATCGAGCTGGAACGCCTTGCGAAAGTTCTCCAAGGCGGCTTGGAATTGCAGCAGGTCGTTCTGGACATACCCCAGGTTTTCCCAAGCTGGGGCGTTTTGGGGATCGAGTTCGGTTGCCTTGGAACAATCGGCGAGCGCTTCCTCGTAGTTCTTGAGATTGACCTTGGCGAGGCCGCGATACGAGTATGCCATGGCGTTTTTGGGATCCATCCCGATCACCTGAGTAAAGTCGGCAACGGCCTTGTCGAAATCTTTGAGCAGACGCCTGGTTTCACCTCGGCCGACAAGGGCATTGGTATCGTCTGGATTCAATTCGATTGCCTGCTCGTAATCCGCAAGCGCACCGGCGAAGTCCTTGAGGTCGTATTTTACCCAACCCCGATTCACGAGGCAGGGAGCGGAATTGGAATTCAGTTCGATGGCCAGGCTGAAATCGGCAAGCGCATCGTCGTAGTTTTTAAGGCGTCTGTTGGCCAAGCCGCGAAGGTCGTGGGTTGTCGCATCTTGCGGGTTGAGCTGGATGGCTTTGGTGCAATCGGCGACAGCCCCGGCATAGTCTTTAAGATCGTACCTGGCCGTGGCCCGGATGAAGTAGGCCATGGCATAACCAGGATTCAGCGCGATGGCCTTGGTGCTGTCGGCAATGGCCCCGTTGTAATCTTTCAGATTATACTTGGCTCTGCCGCGGGCGCCATAAGCGTCCGCATACCGAGGATTCAGTTCGACGGCTTTGGTTTCATCGGCGATGGCCCCGGCAAAATCTCCGAGATGGAACTTGGCGTTGCCCCGGTTCCAGTAGGCGTAGGTGTATCCCGGAACAAGCGCAATGGCCTGGTCAAAATCGGCGAGGGCTTCCTTGTACTTTTTGGCGTTGTATTTGACGGTGCCACGAGCGCCGTAGGCGTCTGTGTAGGCAGAATTAAGGGCAATGGCCCGGTCAAAGTCGGCCAGCGCTCCGGCGTAATTGTCGCGCGCGGCCTCGGCATTGCCGCGGGCGTAGTAGGCGGGGGCGTAATTGGGACTGAGTTCGACGCTTTTGTCGTAGTCGAGCATGGCTTCGGAGTAATTTTTTAGCGCGGCTTTGGCATTGCCGCGACTGATATAGGCATCTGCGTAATCGGGATAGCGTTCAATGGCTTTGGTTTCGTCAGCAATGGCCCCGGCGTAGTCCCCGAGATGGAACTTGGCATTGCCGCGGACGAAGTAAGCATGGGGATATTGAGGATTCAGTTCGATGGCTTTGTCAAAGTCGGCGACGCTTCCGGCATAATCTCCGAGATTCATTTTGGCGTTGCCGCGGATGTAATAAGCATTGGGATATTCGGGGTTTAGTTCGAGGGCTTTGGTGTCGTCGGCGATGGCCCCGGCAAAATCGTTGACATAGGTCCTGGCTTCGCCGCGGTTGATGTAAGCGGCGGCATTGGTGGGGTCCAGTTCGATGGCCTGGTTGAAGTCAGCGATGGCTCCGGTGTAGTCCCTGAACTGGCATTTGTTAATCCCCGAATCAAGGAGTGATTCGGCAGTGGGCTGCAAAGCCTTGTGCTGCCGTGAGCACGAGGGGCAGCAAGCGATGAGAGCCAGCAGGCAAACGGGGTAAAAGCTCCAGTACCAGGATTTCATGGCGGGAGTTTACCAAGACCATAGCCGGGCGCAACTACGGCTGAAATTCAAATCCGATTGCTTTAACCACTTTGCCGGTTCACATTTCACCCATGGCTTTGGAAACGTTTCAGGCAAGCCGGTGGACACGCGGGAACTTCCTGTTTCCCACCGTCATCGAAGTGACGGACCAGGCGGTCATCCGGCACAAACGCTCGTGGTTCAGCAAGGACGAAATGAGCATCAGTATCACCAAGGTGGCGTCCGTGCACATCAAGACCGGCATCATTTGGTCGGACATTTTAATCGAATCGTCCGGTGGCTCCGACCCGCTGGCCAGCCACGGTCACACCAAACGTGATGCGCGCCGCATCCGCGAACTGATCGAGACGGCGCAAGGGAATTTGGGCAGCAAGGCGGAGGGAATAAAGTAGCGCAGGCGTCCCGCCGACAAAGTGGCAGTTATACGGGCGAGACGCCTGTGCTACCTTTAATTCGCTTGCACGCAACTTGAACATTGCGGCTACCTTTTGCCCGCCGAACGCAACTTGAAAGTTGTGGCCACGTTTCATCCATTCACAACCTGCAACGGGGGCCGTTCCTGCCAGTAATGCACCGGTTCGGTGAAGGCGGCAAAGCTGTGGCGTCGCTGCGCCTGTGGGGCACCGCCGAAATCCCGATAGAGTGTGATGGCAATGTGCTCGTTGCGGCGGATGCAGTCCTTGATGGCTTCCGGGTCTTTCTCGCAATGGATGAGCGTCTTCCACGAGTAAATATGTTTGGGTTTGTGGAAATCGCTGTTGGCGATGAATGGCAGCCGCTTGAGGCCGATGTCGTTGAAAATGTTGTCGCGGTTGGCGATTTCCCAGGCGTCGAGCAGCGGCGCGAAGATGTCCTGATTTTCCCAGAGGTAAAGCGTGTTCTTGCCCCACTCGCTTTTCATGATGTGCGGGTGCGACGCGATGGCGAGGCCGCCTTGCTCATGGATTTTTTCGATGATTTTCGGGATGTCGAGCGAAGGGTCAATCGGCTTTTTGAGGTCAACGCCGAGCAGATGCGCGGAGGTTTTCCGCGTGTAACCGTCCTTGTTGAACTCGATGCCGGTCAGCACGAGCATTTTATACCGGCGCCACGCGCGGCGGCGTTCGCGCTCAATCACCGCGAAATATTCCTCCACCTGGTCCTGGCCGAGCGTGCAACTGGCGAGTTCAGCCAGCTTGCCAAGCAGCCGGCTCGGGTCGGCAAGATGGTCGGTGATGCAAATGCAGTCGAATCCGTGCTCGCCGTAGAAATCAATGATCTCCGGCACGGCGAGTTTGCCGTCGGAATAATTCGAGTGGATGTGGAAATCGCAAAGGAGCATCTGCGGCTGGTTGCCATTGTTGCCGGGCGCAGCGCGCATGACGCGGTCGGGCACCGGCTCGAAGAGCTTGATGCGTTTGCGGCTGGAATCATTGTGGTCGGTTTCGCCAAGAACCAATTCGGCGATGCGCAACGCGGCGTCGGGACGGCTGATGCGATTCAAATTTTCGCGCCATTCCGACCAAAGCGCGGCGCGTTTGGCAAAGGCCTGTTCCACGCACTCGGCCACTTCGCGGTTCTTTTCGACGACCGCGCCGAGCTTGAATTTTTCAATCAATTGCGCGTTGCCTTCCTCCTGGCCGGGGATGACCTGGTTGACAATCATCGGGCATTGCGCGGCAATGGCTTCCTGCACGGTCGCGCCGCCGGCTTTGCTGACGATGAGATGATGTGTCATCATCAATTCGGGCATCTGGTTCGTCCAGCCGACGACGCGGACGCGGTCGGCGCAGTCGCGCGTGCGTTCGACGAGTTTGGCGCGCAACTCCGGGTCGCGCCCGACGGTGACGGTGAGATGGACATTATCCAGTTCGAGCAGCCGGTCAATCGCCTTGCCGGCCTTTTTCTTGCCGGTGTTGATGAGGTAAAGGACGCGGCGCGGTTCATGGCCGACGGGCAACGGAAGTTTCTGTGACGGCGGTTGCGTGAAGGCGAGGTTCACGGGAAAACCGAACACCTTGATTTTTTCCGACGGCACGCCGCCCTGGCGCAACGCCTCGGCGGTGGCATCGTTTGCCACGCAGAAATAATCGCTGCCGGCGCGGAACCACGCGGAGTTGATGGTGATGGAATCGGTGACGACGGTAACCAGCCGGAACGGCCGCTCGTGCCGGTCGCGGTAAATTTTCCGGATGACATGCGCATAGACCGGGTAGGTGCCGACGACACAATCGGGTTGGGCCTCAGCGAGGATTTTTTCAAGTGTGTTTTGCAGCCGGGTGAAGTTGCCGAGTTGTTTTTCAACGAGCGGCGACTTGTCGAGCAGCGAGTAAATGCCGCCCCAGAGGCTCGGGGCATATTGCACAACGCCGAGGTAGGTTTTACAGGCGAAAGTGTTGAACGCGCCGTAGCTGTCCGCGAACAGGTCGAGCACCTCCACGCGCGCGTCTTCGTCGAGCTGCTCAATGGCGTCGCGCAGGCTGCGGGCGGCGGCGTTATGTCCGTCCCCAAATCCCGCCGTCAGGATGAGAATTTTTTTCATGCCCCAACTTTATTACGCTTAAACCCTATCCGCGGCGTGTTACAATCGTGTGACAAACCGGTGAACTTTTATTCACGTTTTAACTGACCGGTTGAGCGTGAACGTAATGGCGACGGGCTTGAGCAGCAACCGACACCAGGGTTAACTGGTCGGTTCGATCCAGCGAATCCGGTTCGGACTTTAATCAGGCCATTAAGCTTTCAAGCCTGCCCTCACGAGCTGCGCCGGCCATTGGCCTATTGTTCCGGGTCGGTCAAGTAGACAAGGTAGAGCTGGCAATACCCCTGGTCCAAATCCAGCTGGGCGACGGGCGGGAAAACGTTGGTCAGTTGGGCGTGATGGGTTTCGAGCCAAAGTCGGGCGCTCTCATTTTTCTCCTGCAATGCCAGCCCGTCAATCACCACGAAATGAATGCCTTGCTGCCGCAACCGTTCGGGCGGGTCTTCCGGCAGAATGCGCACAACCCGGCGACCGTTGAGTGGCTGCCACAAGGCGATTTCATCCACGCCGGTACTGGTGGTATAATATCCCAGGATTGGCTCATCGGGCGGCACATTTCGTCTCAGGAAATTTCTGTGCGCCTCGAGGCTTCGGAAATAGGAGTATAGATAGTCCATATATCCGTCCATAATGATGGCCGACCCGGGATATTTTGCATTGAGCCAGCCAAAAAGGCGTTGGACCGGAAACAAGGGACGATCCACCGAGGTGATGAGCATCACCGCCGTCAGCGCCATGACGGCCTGTCCCAGCCGCTGCCAAAGACGCTCGCGCGCTACGAAAACCTGTCCGGGGCGGACCAGGAATACCGGCAACAGAAAGGCGTAATACGGGGCCAATTGGCGCGCGTTCTGATAACTGCCGTTTGTGGCCATGAAGATCAAAAGCAACCCCCAGGGAATCACCCGCAACCACCACAGCCAGCGGTTGGGAGCGGCTGTGCCGCCGGCATCCCGGTGACGCCAGGCTTCGACGATGGCAATAAGAAGCAGGATACAGATTCCCAGTCCGATGCCCGAGTTTTCCTCTGTGATTCCGTGCGCGTGGGTCAAGAGCAGAAAATTTTCGAAAGAGGAGAAGTGTCCGCCGATGGGCGAGTGCAAAAGAGCCAAGCGGATTTTCGCGCCCAAGTCGTTCCAGTGGATATAAAACGGCGGCAGCAGGCTGTAGAAGGGCGGCAACAGATTTTGCGCGGGAAGGGAAATGGCGTTGCCGATAATTCCCCAAAACGGATCCAGTTTGAAGTTTCCAATCCCGGGAAATTCCAGCGGCAAGCAGGTTCCGGTGTAATACAGATTGGCGATGGTGACCGGCACGATTGAAACCAGCAGCCCCAGGCAGGCCATGCCGGCGCCGGCCACCGGTCGTGACCGGAGCAGCCGGAGGGCGGGCCAGGCTGCCGCCAGCCACAACGCCACCAGCGGGATGTTTGACTGTTTGGTTCCGGTAACCAACGCTGCCGCCAGCAGCGACAACCAAAGGTCGGTCACCCGTTTGGTTTCACGCGCGCGCAATGCCAGGTCCACCGCCGCCAGGATGTAAATGGCTGAAAAACTGTCGTTGGCGATCGAGCCGGCCTGCAGGGCAAAACACCAGCCGGACGAAAAAAACCACATCCACCACCAGGCGACCCGCGGCCGGACTTGCAGGCGCGTAAAAATGCTGAAGACCAAACCGGGCAGCAGAAGATAGGTCGTCCAATTGATCAGGAACAGAAACCGGTCCGTGCCGGTGAACAAAAGCAGCGGAGCCGACAGCCACTCAAACCCGCAACCGGTCACGTTCATCCGGATGTCGGCGGTGCGGATCCAATGCCATTGTCCGGCCCCCAGCCAGTGCAACACCCGCGGCAAGCGGTAGGCGTTGGCGTCCCAGTTCAACCCGGCATAAAGCAACCCGGACGCCAGCGACAACAGGACCAGCACCAGAAACAGCAACGGCGCCCGGCGCCGGAATCGCCGCCACACGCGGTGCCAGGATGCCTTCACGGTCCCCACCGCCGGGCGGGACCGCCGCCATAATCCAAATCCGGCAACGGCGGCCAGCAGAAAAACGACGGTATAACCGGCGCGGTTCAACTGGTAGATGGCCGACAAGACCCAGCCGGCACTGACCAGCAAGGTGGAGATTAAAATCCAAATCCGGACCGCCGACAGCATCATTCTCCGCCATCCAACCGCATACCGCACCTGGAGGCAACCAAAATTTGACGGGATGACGGCAAAAGCCCCTCATTTAACTTGAAATCCTGCCTTGCATTCCGCACCCGTTTCCGGTTCAATTCCAACACGTTGACAGAAGACGCATGTAACCAAAAAGCAGCAAATCATTCTGTGAGTTTCGATTTAAGACCCTCTGCGGATGGCCATTGCTGTATTGAATCGGGCATGACATTATGAGTGGAGAAAGGGCAAGCCGCGAACGGGGTCACATTCCAAAACTGAATTCCCGCCGGCTGCAGAGATGCTTGAAAAAGAGCAAACCGCGTGACAAGTTAAACGGAGGACCGTGAAACGGGCAATTGTTCAAGTGATTGTCGCGATGTTGATCTGTGGGAACGCGCACGCGGATTGGCTCATCAAGACTTACAGGAACGGATCTCCAGTGACTGGCTTGTCCGATGCGGACAACCTCATCAGCAGCGGATACGTTATCGCAATTGCAGATATGGCAGAAGGCGACATGGTGGGCTTCGATGCTGGTGAAGGGACAGGGCATTTTCTGACCAACAATCCAGTCCCCGGCATAACCAACAACGCGCCAACCGACAACTATGCGGTTCAAGGCACGGGCTGGTTGAATATTCCCACGACGGGACAATACACTTTTGGTTTGAATACGGATGATGGGGCGCGGTTAAGAATTGATGGCACCGATGTCATTATCGACAACGGGCGCTCCCAACCTCACGATTCGGCCTACGTCACCACCAATTTGACGGCCGGTTTACATTACATCGAATGGACCTGGTTTAATGAAGCGGGTGGCACCAGAGGTGGCGGAGCCGAAGGAGAGATATTTGCAGCACCCGGTGTCCACACGGGTTTCGACTCCAGTTTCCAACTGGTTGGATGTGCGCCCGGGTTGGTCGTCAGTTTGCCGGTGTCCTCGACTTCCGACATGGCCCTCGTTCCGGCCGGCAGTTTCACCATGGGCAACTGCATGAATCCGAGCGAGGGCGATGCAACCGAGAACTACGAACTTCCTCTGCACATCGTTTACGTGAGTGCGTTCTACATGGATCGCTATGACGTTATGAAATCGTTGTGGGACAGCATTTGCCAATGGGCTATAACCAACGGTTATAGTTTTGACAACCCAGGCTTGGGTAAAGCCCCAAACCATCCGGTGCAAACAGTCGACTGGTATGATAGTTTGAAATGGTGCAATGCGCGGAGTGAAATGGAGGGGCTGACACCATGCTATTACACGGACGCCAGCCAAACGACGCTTTATCGCTCCGGGTGGATAGACTTAAGCAATTCGTGTGTTAAATGGACAGCAAACGGCTATCGTTTGCCGACCGAAGCAGAGTGGGAGAAGGCTGCTCGAGGCGGCGCAAGCGGCCACCGATTTCCATGGACGAATACAGACACTATCGATTGGAGCTACGCGAATTACTGGTCATGTCCATCGTGCTATAGCTACGACACTGCTTCGGGAGGAGCCGACGGGACATTCAAAGACGGTGTTTATCCATACAGCAATCCGGTGGGCTATTTTGCCACGAACGGGTATGGGTTGTATGACATGGCCGGGAATGTGTGGCAGTGGTGCTGGGATTGGCTGGACCCTGGTTGGTATAGTGATGCGGGCGCAACCGAAAGCGATACCAGAGGACCGACGACCAGCCCTTGGAATGTCAGAGTCCTGCGAGGCGGTTCCTGGAGTTCAGTCGCCGGTGCACCTCGTTGCTCCTACCGCCCGCTCATAAGCTCCACTCTCATTCCCAGCCACGCTGCTAATTTCATCGGGTTTCGTTGCGTGAGGATCACCCTCCAAAATACGCCAATCATAGTCAGCCAACCGTCGAGCCAATTTTCTCAAGTGGGTTCAAATGTGACTTTCAATGTCCTGGTAAATGGGCAATCGCCTTTGCATTATCAATGGCAATTCAACGGCACTTCACTTACGGGTGCAACCAACGACAGCCTTTTACTTCCCAACGTCCAACTGGCCGATGCGGGCGGTTATTCGGTGGTGGTCACCAACGCCTACGGTTCCGCGACCAGCGCCATCGCGCAGTTGACGGTTATCGAGCCGTTGTCGGTTACGCAAACAAACCAACCCCCGCCACCGCCCGGCAACCCAACCATACCGACGGACCCCACGCATTTCAGAGTGTTCACCAACGGCAGCTTTGTCAGCGGCCTTGGGCTGGATTCAGGCAAATGGACCGTTGTCCTGACGCATGGATGGAATGACAGTTCCACCAACTGGCCTCTGGCGATGGCCAATTTAATTGAAATTGAACTTGGCTCCAACACCCTGAATATCGTGGCTTGGGATTGGACGGCGGCGGCGGCCGGACCGCTCGCCGCCGCGGCGTTGAACACCCAGGGCCAGGGTTACGCGCTGGGAACGAATCTGGTCGCCGCGCTCGGCGTGGGTTATCCCAGACGGATTCACTTCATCGGACATGGCCTCGGCACCTTGGTCAATGCCCGGGCCGCCAATTACGCTCACAACCATGGCTTTTCATGGGTGAACACACAAATGACCTTGTTTGACGAAGCCGAGATTGCCTGGGAGTTTGGGGGAAACGCCTGGCAAACGGTAACCACCGCTGGGCAGAACGATTCCGCTCCGCAACAGGACTGGAAACATCCGCTGCCGGACCAATGTGCCTGGGCCGAGAATTACATCACGGCGGCTGGGATGCCACAGCCGCAGGCGGTGAACGTGATTTTGACGAACTTGTATCCCGACATGAGCAATTTCCAGAACATCTTCGATGTTGGGGTGGCCTGGTGGGCCGGACAATTCCAGACCGAAGACACCATCTACCATGATTATCCTTACCTCTGGTATGAGAACACCGTCAGCCAGATTAAAGATCCCAATGCGCCCGCTTATTTGATGGGTTTTCTCCGGTCCTGGGAAGGCGGAGGATATTTGGGGCGGCCGGCTACCGGGACGTTCTACATTCAATCCACCAATGCCCCGGCCGGTTACTTCAGCTATCCTGATTACGATCCTGATTACAACCTGGTGCAAATCACTTCTGATCAAGCACAGCAGTTTCTTGACGCGCGCCCGCAAAACCTGATTTCGCAGATGGGGGTGAATTGGGTCAATTCGGCGAACAACATCCTGGCAAACAACAATAATCAAGTGCAGGCCCAACTGTGGAACGGGCTGGTCGAAGATCCCAATACGTTGGCTACGGGGCCTTGGTTTACAATGGCAACGCTCATCAAGCTGTGGACACAAAGCCCCACAGGGTCGCCGGCTTATGTGTGGATTCCAGTGACTGTGCCACCGAACGCGGTTTCCATGTCGTTTGATTTCATGCTGCAAGGCAACGGCAAACAGGATTCGTTTCAGGTCGCGCTGAACAACAGCAATCTTTTCAGCGTCGAGACCATTCTGATCCAGACCAATGTCACGATGAACAGCGGCCTGATTGATGTTTCGCAATTCGCCGGACAGCAGGCAGAATTGTTTTTCGGCATCGTGGGTGGCACTTCGACCAATGCGTGTGTCACGGTGAGCGATATTGCATTTTATGTCACGCTGCCGCCGGCTTTGCAGGCGCAACTTTCCGGTGCCAAGTTCATCCTTTCATGGCCGGTTTCGGCGAATGGCTACGTCTTGGAAACCACCACCAACCTGATGGCCCCGGATTCGTGGACCACGGTCACGAATGTTCCGGTGGTCGTGAATTTCCAGTACACGGTTACGAATACAATTTCCGGCGGGAACCATTTTTATCGGCTGGTGGACGCCAGTGCAATCGCACCGCCGACTTTGCAGGGGCAACGTTCCAGTACCAATTTTATCCTTTCATGGCCGGTTTCGGCGAATGGTTACGTCTTGGAAGCAACCACCAACCTGACAGCCCCGAATTCATGGGCCGTTGTCACGTATGCTCCGGCAATTGTGAATTTGCAAAACATCGTGACGAATTCAATTTCCAACGGAGCAAGGTTCTATCGGCTCAAGCTGGAGTAAGCTGGCGGCCCGCCCCGAGTAAACGCGGAACTCCGAACGGCGTATTCAGGGGAAAAACAGCGACCGGCGCGACGCCGGTCCTACTCCAATTTCTTGCAGAAGCGTTCGATACGTTCCAGGCCCTTTTCGATGTTCGCCATGCTGGTGGCGTAGCTCAAACGGAAGCAATCGTCCGTGCCGAACGCGATGCCGGGCACGGCGGCGACCTTTTCCGCCTCCAGCAGCCGGGCGCAGAAATCGGTGGACTTCAGGCCGGTCTGCGAGATGTTCGGGAACAAATAAAATGCGCCTTTCGCATTCACACAGGAAACGCCGGGAATCGAATTTAATTTTTCATGCGCGTAGCGGCGGCGTTTGTCGAATTCAGACAGCCACGCCTTCAAGTGGTCCATGGGCCCGGTGATGGCCGCCAGCGCGCCTTTTTGCGCGAATGACGTCGGGTTGCTCGTGCTGTGGCTTTGCACGGCGTCAATGGCCCTGGCAATCGGCTCCGGCGCAGCCAGAAAACCCAGACGCCAGCCGGTCATGCTCCAAGTCTTCGAAAAACCGTGGACGATGATGGTATGTTCCTGATGTGCAGGCGAAAAGCCGGCGACGCTTTTGTGGACCGCGCCGTCATAGAGCAGGTGCTCGTAAATTTCATCGCTCATGATGAGCACGCCTTTCTCAACGCAAATGTCGCCGAGCGCCTTGACTTCGTCGGGCATGTAAACACTGCCGGTCGGGTTGCTCGGCGAGTTGAGGATAAACAGGCGCGTGCGCGGCGTGATGGCGGCGCGCAACTGCTGCGGTGTCACCTTGAATTCCGTCTTGTCGCTCGTTTGCAAAATCACCGGCTTCGCGCTGGCGAGTTTCACCATTTCCGGATAACTCAACCAATACGGCGCCGGGATGAGCACTTCGTCGCCTTCCTGGCAGGTGGCAAGGATGATGTTGTAGCACGAATGTTTGCCACCGCAACTCACGATGATTTGCGACGGTTTGTAAGTCAGACCGTTGTCGCGTTTGAATTTGTCGGCGATGGCCTGCCGCAATTCCGGGATGCCGCTGGACGGCGTGTATTTGGTGAACCCGGCGGCCAGCGCCTTGGCGGCGGCGTCCTTGATGTGCTGTGGCGTGTCAAAGTCCGGTTCGCCCACGCCGAAACTGACGACGTCCTCGCCTGCGGCCTTCAGTTGCTTGGCCTTGGCGTCGATGGCAAGCGTGAGTGACGGCGTCAGCGACGCGGCGCGTTGAGAAATTTTGTAATTCATATCAAAACGGCGGAAAGGTTACGAGTGGCACAGGGGAGCGCAAGAAAGGAAATTGAAATCGAACCCCCCGCCGTTCGGACTTCAACATTTCCAGCGGCTTCAGGTTTAAGGAAGGAACTTTTATTTGGCCCCCGGCTGGTCGGTGAATTCGATCACGTCCGCGGTGACCGTCAGTTTGGGAACGGAAAACAAAATCAGGTACAAAGTGGATTTGTCATGCATCTCATTGATCAACGCAACCGCCTTGCCGGTCAACGGCTCTTTCACGGAGGCATAGAGCGCGCGTTTGGCGGTGGCGTAATGCGGGCTGGCCAGAGGAATGATGCCGAGCAGACGAAAGCCGTAGCTTTCTCCCTGGGCGCCGCCCTGGATGAGCTGGTAGTTCTTTCCGGTTAAAGAAACCGCCGTCGAGGTGCTTTGACCCGTCTCGATGCGCGAAGAAGCGCATCCGGTGGCAAGACACAGGAGCACCAAACTTGACATTATGAGGGCCGACCTTGTGGAGATAAATGCAGAGTAGTTCATTTTTTTGAACCTTTCACTTTTCTAAACTGAGTTGAGCGAGTGTTTAACCTCTTCACCATTTGCGTTCAACGCGGACGGAGTATAGCTTAAAGAAACCGTCCTGGCAAGCGCCGAAGTATGGGTCGTTTTCGAAATCTTCAGCAGACTCTATTTCGCCAGATAATACTTCTCCGTGTATTCCCGCACCATGCGGTCGGTGGTGAATTGTGGCACGAGCGTGACCATCGCGCGGCGGATGCGCTGAATCCATTCGCGCGGAATGCCTTTCTCACAGCGATTGAAAAACATGGGAATGATCTGTTCGGTCAGCACTTTGTAAAGATTGGCGCTGTCCACGCGGTCCTGTTCCTCAATGTTGTCCGGCTGCGAATCCTCGCCGATGGCGAAGCCGTTGGTGCCATCGTAGCCTTCGCGCCACCAGCCGTCGAGAATGCTGAGGTTGAGGCAGCCGTGGCAGCCGGCTTTCATGCCGCTGGTGCCGGAAGCTTCGAGCGGACGCCGCGGATTGTTCAACCAGATGTCGCAGCCGGACACCATCTGCCGCGCAACGTGGACGTCGTAGTTTTCAACGAATACCAGTCGCCCGGCCAGTTCGCTGTATTTGCTCAAGTGGATGATTTGTTGAATGTACCGTTTGCCTTCGTCGTCGCGCGGATGCGCCTTGCCGGCGAAGATGAACTGGATGGGCCGCTGCCGGTCGTGAGCGAGATTCACGATGTTGTAGAACTGCTGGAAAATCAGCGGCGCGCGTTTATAAGTGGCGAAGCGCCGCGCAAAGCCGATGGTCAACGCGTCGGGGTTCAGCAGATGATCGAAGTGGATGTAATCGCTTTGAGCGGAGCGCTGGCTTTGGATCAACAAACGGCGCCGCACGAACTCAATCATCTCGCGCCGCAGATGATAACGCAGCGCCCATAGTTCCTCGTCCGAAACAAATTCAGGATTGGCCATTTTTTTCCAGAATTCACACGAGTGGACCGCCGCTGCCCAGTCTTCGCCGAATTTATCACGGAAGAACGCTGTCTCGCCGTTGCGTCCGTCCGTCAATTTCTCCCGCCAGAAATGGCGCACGGGGCCTTTCATCGAGCCGAGCAGGTGAACACCGTTGGTGATGTGGCCGATGGGGACTTTTTCGACCGGCGTATCGGGATAAAGGCATTGCCACATGTGGCGGCTGGTTTGCCCGTGCAATTCGCTCACGGCGTTCGCCGCGCGCGACACTTTGAGCGCCAGCACCGTCATGCAAAACGGCTCCTCCGCGTTTTCGGGATGCACGCGGCCCAAAGCCATGATGTCCGCAAACGGCACGGGCCATTGCGAGTGATAACGCTGAAGCGCGTAGTCCATCAACTCCGGGCTGAACCGGTCATGGCCGGCCTCGACCGGCGTGTGCGTGGTGAAAATGCACTCGCCCTTCGTCTGCGCCAATGCCTCCTGAAAATTTTTCCCCGCCGCCATTTTTTCGCGGGTCAATTCCAGGGTGAGAAACGCCGCGTGACCTTCGTTCATGTGAAATACGGACGGCTGCACGCCGAGCGCGCGCAGCAGCCGCAAGCCGCCAATGCCCAGCAGGATTTCCTGCATGATGCGGATCGTGCCGTCACCGGCATAGACCCGCGAGGTCAGCTCGCGGGCATGCTGCGCGTTTTCCGGCAGGTTCGTGTCCAGCAGATACACCGGGATCCGGCCGACGTTGACCCGCCAGGCGCGGAAATGGACGCGGTCCATGCCGATTTCCACGTCACACACGACCGGTTGGCCATCGGCGTTGAGCACAGGTTCGAGCGGCACATTTTGCGGATTAATCACCGAATAGTATTCGGTCTGCCAGTTGTTCGCATCAATCGCCTGCTGAAAATAGCCTTCGCGATAAAACAGACTGACGCCGACAAAACCGAGACCGAGATCGCTGGCGGATTTGGCGTGGTCGCCGGCCAGAATGCCAAGGCCGCCCGCCGAAATCGGCAGCGTCTCGTGAAAACCGAATTCCGCGGAGAAATAGGCGACGGGATGTTCGAGCAATTGCGGCGCGTGCTGGCGTCCCCATGTGTTTTTCTCGTTGAGATAGGCGTGGAAATCGTGAAGCACGGCGCGCGCGTGGCGCTCGAAATCGGCTTCCTGCAAATGCACGCGCAGTTCGTACTCCGACACCTCGTGCAGGATGGCGACGGCATTGTGATAAAGATTTTGCCAGCCGCGCGGTGAAAGTTCCTGAAACAAATCCTGCGCCTGCTGGTCCCAGCACCACCACAGGTTGCGTGACAATTTGTGTAGTTCGGTGACCAGTTCGTCCAGTTCCGCGACCGTTAACGGCTTCCTTGTCATACGTCTTGATTCCTGAATTTCAACGGAACCGACACTAACGGGGCGGACAACGCCGGGCAAATAAAATCTCAACTCGGGAAGACCGCGTGCTGCCGATCGCCATGGCCCGGATGGCCGAAGCGAATTAAATTGCTCAAAACCGGTTCCTGAATACTTTTTACGTGCGACTATCATGACAAAACCGCTTTTGACTGACAAAATTCCTTCGTTGCCCGCCGGCGTCACGCTGACCACGCTCGACAACGGCCTCACCCTCATCGTGCGCGAAGACCACAGCGCGCCCGTCGTCTCGGCGCAGGCGTGGTGCATGGCCGGCAGCATCCACGAAGGCCGCTGGCTCGGCGCCGGGCTTTCGCATGTGCTCGAACACATGCTTTTCAAGGGCACGACCACCCGCCCCGGCAGCCGGATTGACCAGGAAGTGCAGGAGGCCGGCGGTTACATGAACGCCTACACGAGCTTCGACCGCACGGTCTATCACATTGACGTGCCGAACACCGGCGCGCGCACGGCGATTGACATCCTCTGCGACATCATGCGGAACGCGACGTTGCCGCCTGACGAACTCGCGAAGGAAATGGACGTCATCCGCCGCGAAATGGACATGTGCCAGGACGATCCGGGCCGGCGCGCGAGCCGCCGCCTTTTTGAAGTCGCTTACACCAAAAGCCCGTATCGTTTCACCGTCATCGGTTACCTGGACATTTTCAACGAGGTCAAACCCGACGACATCCGCGGTTACTACCGCGAAAAATACGCGCCAAACAATGTGTTCTATGTCGTCGCCGGCGACGTGAAACGCGAGGACGTGCTTTCGCAGATCAAAACCGCCTACGAAAAGACGAAAGCAAAACCACTGCCGCCGGTCGTCCTGCCGGAGGAACCGAAACAGACCGCGTCACGCGAAGTGGTCGAGGAAGCAACGGTCGAACTCGGTCATTTTCATTTTGCGTGGCACATTCCCGAAATTCGCCATCCCGACGTGCCGATTCTCGACGTGCTGGCTGTGTTGCTCGGCGGCGGCCATAGTTCGCGCCTCTTTCAGCGGGTGCGCGAGAAGCTCGGCCTCGTCCATCATGTGGACGCGTGGACTTACAGCCCCGGCAACCCCGGCCTCTTCGGCATAAGCGCTATTGCGGACGCGGACAAATTTGAGGCCGCGTGCGACGCCATGCTCGTCGAGGTTGAAAGAATGAAAACGCTTTCCGTTTCGTCGAATGAAGTGCAGAAGGCCGTCAAACAATTCGTTTCCGCCACGCTCGCCGCGCGCAAGACGATGGAGGGCCAGGCGCAAAACCTCGGCGCGAGCTGGCTGGCGGCGAACGACCTGAATTTCTCCGAACGTTATCTCGCCGCCGTCAAACGGGTATCGCAAGCCGACGTCCAACGCGTCGCCCGCGAATATCTCACGGCGGAAAACCGCACGCTTTACGCGCTGTTGCCTGACGGCACCGCGCCCAGACCCAGGACGGAAATTGAAACCAGCGCCGGGCAGCCGATCCAGAAAATCGAATTGCCGAACGGCCTGCGTCTGCTCGTGAAGGAAGACCATCGTCTGCCGTTCGTGGAATTTCGCGCCGTGTTCCAGGGCGGCGTTCTGGCTGAGACGGCGGAAAACAACGGCGTCACGCTGCTGCTCGCCAAAATGCTGCTCAAAGGCACGAAAACCCGCAGCGCCGAAGCCATTGCCACGCAAATTGAATCCGTCGGCGGCAGCATTGACAGCTACGGCGGCAACAACAGCTTCGGCGTGAATGCGGAAGTGTTGAGCAGCGATTTTACAACCGGCCTCGATCTGGTCGTGGACGTTTTGCTGAACCCGGTTTTTTCAGCCAACGAACTGGACCGTGAACGCAAGGTGCAAATCGCCGGCATCCGCGCGCGCAAGGACGATTTGCTCAAGAGCGCAAGCTTTGCCATGCGCCAGGCATTGTTCGGCAACACGGGCTATGGCCTCGATCCGCTGGGCACGGAGGAAACGGCGCAAAAGATTTCCGTTGCCGACCTGAAATCGTCTTATCAAAAACTTGCCGCGCCGAACAATTGCGTGCTGGCAATTTACGGCGACGTGAAGATGAACGAAGTCAAATCCGCTGTTGAAAAGGCATTTGCGAATTGGAAACCGGTCACCGGGGGTGCCGGCATCCTGCCGGCGAATCGCGACGCAGCGCAGTCAAACCGCCGGCAGGATGCCGGCGCTCCCAGGCGTGTCACCGAAACCCGCGACAAAAAACAGGCGGTACTCGTCATTGGTTTCCCCGGCACCACGATGCATGACGATGACCGTTACCCGCTGGAGTTGATCCAGGAATCATGCAGCGACCTCGGCTCGCGGCTGTTCCTGCGCATTCGCGAGCAGCTCGGATTGGCCTATTACGTCGGCGCGCAGAATTTTGCCGGATTGGTTCCCGGTTACTTCGTGTTTTACACCGGCACCGAGCCATCGAAGCTCAGCCGCGTTGAAACAGAATTGCTGAAAGAAGCGGAACTGCTGCGCTCCGAGGGTTTGACCGCCGAGGAACTCAAACGCAACAAGGCCAAAATCATCGGCCAGCGGAAAATCGCGCGGCAGGAGCTTGGTCACCTGGCCTCCACCACCGCGCTCGACGAACTCTACGGTCTCGGCTACCAGCGTGCAGAGCTGGACGATGCGAAATACGAGGGCGTCACACTGGAACAAATCAAGGCCGCCGCGCAAAAATACCTCAAGCCGGACGCATTGGTCGTGGCGGTGGTGAAGCCGGAAAAATCTTAATTACGCCTTTGCCACCAACTGCCGCAAGACGTAAGGCAAAATGCCGCCGTGCTGGTAGTAATCAATCTCGATGGGCGTATCAATGCGGCAACGCACCGGCACGTTTTCCACTTTGCCACCCTTACGGGTGATACGGAGCGTGAGGTCCTGTTGCGGTTTGAGGTTCGCGCCGAGGCCAACGATGTCGTAAGTCTCCGTGCCGTCGAGCTTCAAGCTCTGTGCATTCACACCTTCCCGGAATTGCAATGGCAGCACGCCCATGCCGACGAGGTTGCTGCGGTGAATCCGCTCGAAGCCCTGCGCGACCACGGCTTTCACGCCAAGCAGTTTCGTGCCCTTTGCCGCCCAATCGCGCGATGAACCGGTGCCGTATTCCTGGCCGGCAATCACAACCAGGGGAATGCCGGCTTGCTGATATTTCATGGCCGCATCGTAAATCGGCATTTTCTCGCCCGTAGCCGCGAACGTGAGTTCGCGGTTGTCCGCGCTCTCACGAGCGCGGCTACCAAAGAAAATCGTATTCCCGCCTTCTTCACCGGCAAGCATGAGGTTCTTGATGCGCACGTTGGCAAAGGTGCCGCGCGCCATCACCCGGTCGTTGCCGCGCCGCGAGCCATAGCTGTTGAAATCGGCGGGTTCGACGCCGTGCTCAATCAGATATTTTCCGGCGGGCAACGTTTTCTTGATGGACCCGGCGGGCGAAATGTGATCGGTGGTCACGCTGTCGCCAAAGATGGCCAGCACCCGCGCTCCTTTGATCTCGCGAATTTCGCCGGGCTGCATTGAAAAATTCTCAAAGAACGGCGGCTCCTGGATGTAAGTGGATTTGGCATCCCATTCAAAGACGTTGCCAGTGCGAGACGGGATTTCGTTCCACTTGGGATTCTGCGCGGTGAAATCCTGGTACAGCTTGCGGAAAACTTCCGGCTGCAACGCGGTCCGCATGAGGTCGCGGATTTCGCGCAACGACGGCCAGATGTCCTTCAACAAAACCGGCCGACCGTCCTTGCCGGTGCCGAGCGGGTCGTGGGCGAGGTCAATGTCCACCCGGCCCGCGAGCGCAAACGCCACAACGAGCGGCGGCGACATGAGGAAGTTCGCCTTGATACTCTGATGCACCCGCGCCTCGAAGTTGCGGTTCCCCGAAAGTACCGACGCCGCAACCAGATTGTGTTTGTGAATTGCGTCCTCGATGGGCGCGGCGAGCGGACCGGAATTGCCAATGCACGTCGTGCAACCGTAGCCGACCAGATTGAAGCCGAGCTTGTCGAGATACGGCTGCAAACCGGTCTTTTCCAAATAATCGCTGACGACGCGCGAACCGGGCGCGAGCGACGCCTTCACCGCGGGGTTGACCGTCAGCCCGCGTTCGACGGCTTTTTTCGCGAGCAATCCGGCTGCAAGCATGACGCTGGGATTTGACGTGTTTGTGCAACTCGTGATGGCGGCAATCAGTACACTGCCATGGCCGATGGTGGTTGTAGCAGCGCTCTGTGAGCGCCGGTGTTCACTACCGTTTCGGCGGTCATAGACCGCCGCTACAGGAACCTCCGCGCGGTTGGTGGAAAGTTCCTCCGGCTTCATGCCAAAGCCATTTTCCGTGACGGGTTTTGAAAATGCCGTAATAAATTCCTTCTTCAGCTTCGGCAATTCAATCCGGTCCTGCGGGCGTTTCGGACCGGCTACGCTCGGCAACACTGTCCCAAGGTCGAGCTCCAGTTCCTGCGAGTAGGCGATGTCACCCTTTTTCGGAATGCCGAACAGACCTTGGGCGCGATAATAATTCTCGTAGATTTTGCAATGCTCCTCGCTGCGACCTGTGGCGCGCAGGTAATTCACACATTCTTCGTCAATCGGAAAGAAACCCATCGTCGCGCCGTATTCCGGCGCCATGTTCGCAATCGTCGCGCGGTCCACCACCGGCAATGCCACCGCGCCGGGGCCAAAGAATTCGATGAACTTGCCGACCACTTTCGCCTTGCGCAGCATTTGTGTGACGGTCAGCGCGAGGTCGGTGGCGGTGACGCCTTCGCGTAACACGCCGGTCATGTGAACACCGACGACATCCGGCGTGAGAAAATAAACCGGTTGGCCGAGCATGCCGGCCTCGGCTTCGATGCCGCCCACGCCCCAGCCAACGATGCCAAGCCCGTTGATCATAGTCGTGTGCGAATCTGTTCCAACCAACGTATCGGGATAATAAAGTAGGTCAGCCGTCCCGGCTGACCGGGCAGGCGAGACGCCTGCCCTGCTTCGCAGCACGCCTTTCGCCAGATATTCCAGATTGACTTGATGCACGATGCCGATGCCGGGCGGGACGACCTTGAACGTATCAAACGCCTGCATGCCCCACTTGAGAAACTGGTAACGCTCGCGGTTGCGCTGAAATTCAATCTCCAGATTTTTCTGGAATGCGTCCGGTGAACCGTTCACGTCCACCTGCACGGAGTGGTCCACGACGAGGTCCACCGGCACCAGCGGCTCGATGATTTTGGGATTTTTACCCATGCGTGCGACGGCGGAACGCATGGCCGCCAAATCCACCAGCAACGGCACGCCGGTAAAATCCTGCAACACGATGCGCGCCACGATGAAGGGGATTTCTTCAGTGCGCTCCGCATTCGGCTGCCAATTCGCCAACGCGCGCACGCTTTGTTCCGTGACCTTTTTGCCGTCGCAATTGCGCAGGACGGATTCGAGCACGAGCCGGATGGAGACCGGCAGTTTGGAGACCGGCCCGACGCCGGCTTTTTCCAATTGCGGCAATGAAAAAAACCAGCCTTGTCTGCCGTTGCCGGGGTCAAATCTCTGGAGCGCGCTTAACAAATGGTGCGGGACGTTCATTTAATTCCAACCATCACCAATGAAAATGAAGGCGAAGCACAAACGTGTCAAGTTGCACCCGTTGGAGTTCAAGCTTTAGCTTGCTCCCCATCACCGGCTGAAGCCTGAACTCCAATAAAACGTGAACGCCGTGGAAATTATTTCCCCGCAGGTTCGCAGTGCAGCAACTCGCCGATACGACGTTCGAGCCGCGCGAGGTCCAGCGGTTTGGTGAAAAAGTCGTAGGCGTGCATGGACGTGGTGCGTTTGGTCACGTCACCGGAAAGTGCGCTCATGAAAATGATGGGGATTTTTTTGGTGGCCGGCTGGCGGCGCAGGATTTCACAAACCGACAGGCCGTCGAGGTCGGGCAACAGAATGTCGAGCAGGATCAGGTCCGGTTTGAACTGCCGCGCCTGGCACAACGCCTGCACACCGTCGGTGGCCACGAGAAATTCGCAGCCCAGACCGGCGAGGCGGAATTTCACCAGCTCGATGAAATCGCCTTCGTCGTCCACAATCAAAATCCGCGGCGCCATGCTCGCCAACCTAACCGGTTCTGAGCCGGGCACAATGGCGGCACGGTTAAAGCGAAGTGACGAATTGGAAACGGAGACGGCGCGCTGTTCGCGCGCCTCGGCTAAACAGGCTGGAGCGCGATTTACTTCAACTTCGCCAGCGTCGCCTTGACGGCCTCGAAGTTCGGCAAATCCTTGGGCGTCGGCGTCTGTTCGCTGTATTGCACCACGCCGTTTTTATCAATCACGAACGCCGCGCGCGCTGCGGTGTCGCCCACGCCCGCCAGCATCGGAAACACGACCTGATATTTTTTGATGACTTCCTTGTTCAAATCACTGGCGAGGGTGATGCCGATTTTTTCTTTTTGCGCCCACGCCTCTTGCGCGAACGGCGTATCCACACTGATGCCGATGACGTCGGCGTTCAGGCCGGAATAGGCGTTGAGGCCGGCGGTGAGGTCGCACATTTCCCTGGTGCAGACGCTGGTGAACGCCGCTGGAAAAAACAGCAGCACGGTGCTCTTTTTGCCGAAGTTGTGGCTGAGCTTCACGTCCACCAGACCGGACGTTTGTTTGGATTTCAGGGTGAAGTCGGGAGCTTTGGAACCGGTGGGAATTGGCATAATCGTTTTTGATTATTCACTTGATTCATTTTTGTTACGGACAAAGCTTCCGGATTTGCGGCGCAATGTCAAATGGGGAGTTCGCCTTTTGCCCCGGCTTCAGCCTGGGGCGCGTCGCAAACCGCGCACATCTCGACATGTCACTGCGTAAAGACGGTATTCATCAAGGGGCAACGGCCGGGTATTCCTGCGCCCAGGTTTCGCCCAGCTCAATAAGCGTTTCGCTGGGCAAAGCGCGCTCGAGCAACGGGAAGACGACCCGCTCCTCGTGCCGGAAATGTTCCCGCGATGCCGCCAGCGCCTTTTTGAGCAAACGTTGCGCTTCGGCCAGGCTGCTCGCGCCGCGCACCCGCTTGAAGTTGTGGTCAATCTCCTTGTGATCCTGGTACAGGTGGTTCAGTTCGCCCTTCTGCGCCAGAACATGATCCAGCGCCGCATAAGCCAGGTCCGTCTCCGTTTCGGCATGTTGGCCCAGTACCCGTTCCACCACCGTAGACAACACCTTGACTTCCTGCGTCGAATTCAGGCCGGGCAGAACCCGTTCGATTTCATCAAATACCGCGCGGAAAACCACATGCTCCATAACAAGAGTTTCTATAATCGTAGCCATACCCGATACTTATAGCACAGGATTTTGGATTGTCCACTTTCCGGCGCCGTCGGGCACAATCATAGTGTCGCCAGCACTTCAGCCGCGTGTTCATCCGGTTTCACCGTCGGCCAGATTTTTTTGATGCGGCCATCCGGGCCGATGAGAAATGTCACGCGATGCGTGCCCAGATATTTCCGGCCCATGAAACTTTTCTCGCCCCAAACACCGTAGGCCGTGACTATCTTTTTGTCCTCGTCCGCCAGCAACGTGAATGGCAGCTTGAATTTCTCCGCGAACTTGTCGTGCGACTTCACCGGGTCGGTGCTGACGCCGAACACGACAGCACCCCTTTTCTTGAATTCGGCAAAATGATCGCGGAAGGCGCACGCCTCCCTGGTGCAGCCGGGCGTGTCGTCCTTGGGATAAAAATAAAGCACGACGTTTTTGCCTTTGAAATCGGCGAGTAAAACCCGGCCGCCGCCGCTGGTCGCCGCCGAAAATTCCGGCGCAACGTCACCTTCCTTCAGTTTCAAATTCGTGGTCATGATTTTTGTTGGAGTGTTGGAGAATTGGAGTGCTGAGGTCGGCGTGCTGACATTTCTCCCTCACTCCATCACTCCACTACTCCAGTCTTCTCATTCTTCACCGTGGCTGAACTCGCCGGATGCGCGCCGAGTTGTTTCACGCCATCCCAGACATAGAGCAGGCCGGAGATGCCCGTGAACACCGCCGCGCCAATCGTCCAGACCCGGAGCCAGCGCACGTTCAAGTCGCGGTCCCAACCCAGCAATATCCAGAGAACGACGATCATTTGCAACACCGTGGAGATTTTGCCAAAGATGCGCGGGCGGACCTTGACCTGGCCGACGGTGAGCCGGATGACGGCAATGCCGATGAGCAGCAGCAAGTCGCGCCCGATGACGGTGCCGGTAAGCCACAGGGGAACTTGTCCGAGACAGGGGCGGTGATCGAAGCTCAAAAGCACAATGCCCGACAGGAGCAACAGCTTGTCCGCCAGCGGATCGAGCATCGCGCCCAGCTCACTCTTCTGGTGGTAACGGCGGGCGATGTAGCCGTCCACACCGTCGAGAATCGCCGTGATGGCAAATGCCAGAATCGCCACCAACCGGTGAACTTCGTTGCCGGTTTCAACATAGTAAAGGACCTCGACGACAAAAAACGGAATCAGCAGGATTCGCAGGATGGTGATTTTGTTCGCGGTCGTCATGCCATCCAAGGAAAAGGCGACGGGTGACAAGTGACAAGAGAAAAAGTGCGGGTTTCGTCGTGTCACGCGCCACTCGTCACTTATCACGTTTTCGATAGATGAACCACCAGAACCAGACCGTGCCCAGCGCGCCGCAAACCGCCGCGCCGATGAAATTTGCCCGCGGGCTGATGCTCCACAGCCACGCGCCGAGGAATGAACCGCTCGTTACCGTGCAGTCGCGGACGAGGTAATACGCGCCGTAGGTCCGCGCGCGCTGTTCCGGCACCGCCTCGCCGATGATGAGCGCCTTGCGCGCCGGCTCGCCGAATTCCTTCAAGCCGCGCACGACAAACGCCAGCGCCAGCCACGCGAAATTGTGCGCCCACAACAGCGACAGCGGGAACAACGTGAAAAAGACAAACGTCGCCAGCACAAACGGGCGGCGACCGTATTTATCGGCGAGATGCGCGACGGGAATGTAGCAGAGCATCGCCGTGACCATTTCAAAGGCGACCAAATAACTGTATTGCTGCGCCGTCAAGCCGTTGTGGTCAATTGCCCACAAAATCACGAACGCATACGGGATCCGCTCGCAGAACCGGATCAGAATGTCGCTGACCAGCAGTTCGCGCAGCGCGGGCGTGAATGATTTGACGACGCCAACAAAAGTAGGACAGCCGTCCCGGCTGTCTCCATTTTCATTTTTTATTTTAGAGACAGGCGTGACGCCTGTCCTGCGTTCCGGTTCAAACATGAACCACTGGAACGCCGCCGTGAGCAGGCTCATGGCGATGCAGAGCACCAGCGCGTATTTCACGCCGTCCGTCCAGCCGTAACGCGTGAGGAGCCAGCCGCCGATGAGCGGGCCGAGCATCATCGGCACGCGGCGCACGAGGGATTGCACGCCGATACCCATCGTATGCCGGTGCCGTTCGAGCGACGTGGCCACGACGGTGAAGGTGGTCGGCAGGGACAGCGCGCTCCACGCCAGAAACAAAAATGAGCCGAGCAACAGCGCCAGCCAGTGCGGCCAGAACAAAACCAGGACATAACCTGCAACCGAAATGGCGCTGAACGCCAGCAACGCCCGGCGTTGTCCCCAACGATCCGTCAACCAGCCGCCCGGATACGCATACACCGCGCCGAGCAACGTTTGCAACGCGTCGAACAACCCGATGATGAACACGCCGCCGCCGAGGACTTCGATGTACTTGGGCGCGAAGCCGAGCCAGAGTTTTTCGCCGGTGCCGGCAAGCACGAGCGCGACGAGCAACAGCGACGTGTTGCGGCGCAGCGCAAGGAATTCGGAGATGTTTCGCAGACGGTTCATGACTCGAGTGGAGAAAAACGTGGCACGGATTGCACGAATTTGCACGAATTTCTAATCTGTGTTAATCGGTGAAATCTGTGTCTCAAATTTCATTTTGCTTCTTGCCAAGGGCGCGATTTCTTCGCTCAATTTCCTCCGCCAATGACAAATTCGTCTGACAAACCACTCGTCGGCATTTTAATGGGCAGCGATTCCGACTGGCCCACGATGAAAGCCGCGGCGGATGTGCTGACGGAATTCGGCATCGCCAGCGAGGCGAAGGTCATCTCCGCGCACCGCACGCCGAAGGATTTGGAACGATACGCGAGCAGCGCCGCCGGGCGTGGCCTGCACGTCATCATTGCCGGCGCCGGCGGCGCGGCGCATCTGCCAGGTGTGACGGCGGCGTTCACTACACTGCCGGTCATTGGCGTGCCGATTGAAAGCAAGTCGCTCAAGGGCCTCGACTCGCTGCTGTCCATCGTGCAAATGCCGCCGGGTGTGCCGGTGGCCACGGTCGGTATTGGCGCGGCAAAAAACGCGGGTCTTTTGGCGCTGGAAATTCTGGCTGTGAACGATGGGCGACTGCAAAAGGCGCTGGTTGCCTTCAAACTGCAGCTCGCTGCGGAATCACGCGCAAAAAACAAAACAATCGCCTCCTAACCCCGCCCGTGGATTGGTTTCAAGGCAGCGTGTCTTCCGGGTGGACACTTTATAACCTCCGTTTCCTTATCGTTCGCAGAAAATAGATTGCCTGAGCAAGGCAGTTACGATTCATGGTCAAGCTGGTATGGGGTTTGCTCCAACAGACACGATTTGGAACCGGCCATATGAGGATGGCTTGAAAGAAAACCTGTCGTTCTAAAACCATGACTAAATATTTTGTAAAACACGCGGGGAAGATACTTTTCCCCCATTTGGCGCCCGATCAGCGCAAACAGCGGGTGTCCATCATCATGCTGGTTGTCCTGACCAGCGTTGTCGGCGACGGGGCCCTGGTGGTGTTGATGTTGCACCACGGGCACCGATTGTTTTAGGCTGCTGTGGCTTAAGGTCGTTTGACACCGCCCGCCTCTCTTGGAGGCGGGCGGTTTTTACTGGCCGCTGGCTGGAAGAAGGCTGAGTTGGATGATTTCTTCAAGGCTTTCTCCAGAATTTCTCGTTCCTTTTTCGTCAGGTTCTGGATGCCTTCACGCGAAACCTTTTCCAACACGGCATCCACTTCCTCCACAAAACCAGGGCTCGCGCCTTCGCGGCGACGAACCCGCTACGGCGGCGCAGGCGCGGGTACGTTCGCCTCACCGAACGCCATTGGGGCAACACACCTTGAGCTGGCGCCGTTGGACAAGCCGGTGCGCATTTGTTAGCCTGAGCGCGACAACATGAGCAAGCCCACGAATGACAATGTCGCCGCCGTTCCTTCGGATTTTATCCGCGACATCGTCGCCCAACACGTCGCCGAAAAGAAATATCCGCACATTCACACGCGTTTTCCGCCGGAGCCGAATGGGTACCTGCACATCGGCCACGCCAAGAGCATTTGCCTGAACTTCGGCATCGCGCGCGAGTTCGGCGGCATCTGCAACCTGCGCTATGACGACACGAATCCCGCCAAGGAAGAGGTCGAATATGTGGATTCCATTCTTGAGGATGTTCAGTGGCTGATTGCCGGCTGGGCCGACGACAAACTGGGCTTGAAGCCAAAAGGTAAAACGCCCGACACGATTACCAGCAATGGCAAACCCGATTTTTATCTTGCACCTGTTCTTCAAGGTAGCGCAGGCGTCTCGCCTGCACACGGGAGCAGCCGGGACGGCTGCGCTACGTTAGAGCCCTTCTACGCCTCCGATTACTTCGACCAGCTTTACGAATACGCTGTCATGCTCGTCAAAAAGGGCAAGGCTTTTGTCTGCGACCTGACGCCGGAACAGACCGACGAATACCGCCGCCAAGCCAGGGAAAGCCCGTATCGCAACCGGCCCGTCGCCGAAAACCTCGACCTGTTCACGCGCATGAAGAACGGCGAATTCCCTGACGGTGCGCGGTCGCTCCGCGCGAAAATTGATGTCGCATCGCCGAACATCTGGATGCGCGACCCACTGCTTTATCGCATCCGCCACGCCGAGCATCACCACACCGGCGATAAATGGTGCATCTATCCGATGTACGACTTTGCCCATTGCCTGAGCGATTACTTGGAAGGCATCACGCACTCGATTTGCACCTTGGAATTTGAGGTGCATCGCCCGCTATACGACTGGATTCTGGAAAACCTCGACCTGCCGCGTCCCCTGCCCCATCAATACGAATTCGCCCGGCTCAGCCTCGGTTATACTGTCATGAGCAAACGCAAACTCATGCAACTCGTGGATGAAAAGCTCGTGAGCGGTTGGGATGACCCGCGCATGCCGACCATTTCCGGGATTCGCCGGCGCGGTGTCACGCCCGAAGCCTTGCGCAATTTTGCTTACAACATCGGTATCACGAAATACAACGGCATCACCGACGTGGCGGTCCTCGAATATGCCATCCGCGAAGACCTGAACAAACGCGCGTTGCGCCGGCTGGCCGTGTTGCACCCAATCAAAGTCGTCCTCACCAATTATCCCGAAGGCAAGGTCGAGGAACTGGATGCCGTAAATAATCCCGAAGACCCGAACGCTGGCACGCGCAAGATTCCGTTCAGCCGCACGCTTTACATCGAGCAGGACGATTTCAAGGAAGTTCCACCGCCGAAATTTTTCCGGCTGAAACCCGGCGGGGAAGTCCGGTTGAAATACGCCTACATCATCAAATGCGACGAAGTGGTGAAGGACGCGAGCGGAAAGATTGTGGAACTGCGTTGCACTACCGACCCTGACAGCAAGACCGGCGGCCCGACGGCGAACCGCAAGGTAAAAGGCACCATCCATTGGGTGAGCGCCGCGCACGCCATTGACGCCGAATGCCGCCTCTACGACCGGCTGTTCACCGAAGCCGAGCCGGAAAAGGACGGACGCGATTTTAAATCCGTGCTCAACCCTCACAGCCTCGAAGTGGTGACGGCCAAATGCGAACCGAGCCTGAAAGACGCGAAGCGGGAGTTGCGGTACCAGTTCGAGCGCCTCGCCTACTTTGCGTTGGACAAGGACAGCACTCCCAGCAAGCTCGTGCTTAATCGGACGATAACGCTGAAGGATGCGTGGGCCAAAGAATCCCAGAAAGGGTGACCCGGGAAGGCGAGCATGGGCAAAACGACACGAAAATATTCACTGAAAGTTCCCTCGCTAGCTTGGTTCGCTCGTCAAACTGACCCGTTCCAAACGCCTGATCTAATTCTTAAGCGTCTGAGGAGGGAAACTTCCGAATCTAAATTCCTCGAATGGAAGATGACGCCACCAATTGGTTTTGGTGTTACATTGAGAACGAAATACCGAGTCGTCAAAGCCATCGTCTCGTTCGCCAACACTGAAGGGGGTTTTATTCTTTTCGGCATAGATCCCAAAGGGAAGTGGATTGGATTTACAGAGAGTGATCTGAAACAAACGGATCCCGCCGCGCTTGCTGAATTAATAAATGGGTGCATCAGTCCCGAATTAATTGGATCAAACTATACGCAACTGAGCTTCGGCGGTCGGCTTTATCCTGTTTTGCATGTGCCGCCAAGCCCCTTGATGCCACACGTGACGACCAAGGATATCCAAGAAAAACTCCCGGACGGTAGCCATGTGTTTCACTTAAACAAGAATGCTGTCTATTGCCGTTACTTGGGAAAGTCAGACTTGGCTTCACCGGCTCAATTCGCGCGAATCATTGGGTATAGAACAGACTTCCTAAAGACTGAGTTGTTGCGAAGAGTGAAGGAAATCAATATTCCAGTTTCCCAATCCACGGCGAAAGCGGTTTCAGCATCCCCGACAATTCTTCGCATGTCTAAGGACAAATCTTTGCCGGCTGTTCGTATTACTCGCAACCCTACTGAAGCGGCAGGGTTAATTGTGCACGAAGAATTATCCGATGCTCTTTTTGACGATATCAACAACGTCTTGGATACGAATACCCTTTTGGCACGTAATCGACCTGGGTTCTTCTTGGGCCAAGAGCTTTACTATCGGATCTACGCTGAACGTCAACATATCCAACCCAATTCAGAAAAATATACTTCGCTCGCGCATGCAGGCGTGAAGTTTTATGCGCCAACGTGTTATTGGGTTCTACAAATGACTGCAGATGAAATTGCCGCCTTAATTGAGGAAGTCCTAAACGATGAGAAGTCGGTGCAGAATCGTCTGGTCTGCCGACTAGCAATTTTGCTCGGCCCAAAGGTGTCACAATGGGTAAAAAACTATTTTGACAAGAAGTGGGCCAAGCACCCACAACCTCCAGAGCACTTTTTCGCGTTTAAGAAAATGCTCGCAAAAAGCTCCGAAATTGATCCGCGTTTGGTCGCTCTTCAGACATCAAACAATTCGGAAATCGAATGCACGCACGTTTCCACCGTCCCTCCGGGACGTGGTTCATTCTTCACGGCCACCGGGGACGTTGTCCCCGGCTAATTTCCATTGCCGCTCCGCGGCTGCCTGACGATCGTTCAAAGAATTTGTCCTGACCCGTTGAGCGCGTTGCCGAAGTGACGCACCGCTTGAACGGAGCGCGGTTTGTCTCAAACCGCAGCATGTCGCCAGACAAATCAATGTTGAAATTATCCCGAACCGTTTCCAATCCTTCCATCCGCTGCGAGTTGGGACAACTCGCGCACCGGCCCAAAACACAGACCGGAGGTCTATGCCACAGTTCCCAACGACGTCCCGCAAGGCGGGATCGCGTCAAACCAAAGCGCCGTCATGCCGGCGCACTCCAAAACGTTCCGCGTCCTGCGCAGTATCAGTTGAGTCGCAATTCTTGAAACCTTCGGTGGGGTGAACACCCCATGGCGGCCATATTCAAAATGTGGGAGGGTTCTCACTGGGGCAACTGCTGTGCCTTGTCTGGCGCGGCAAGCCCATGCTGAACAAATACTGCCAATCGACATATGAAATTTATTCTTCATTTGATAATCGTCATCACTTTGCTCACTTCCACCGGGTGTGTTTTCTGGAGAGGTCTGGATCATTCGGACCATCAGGGACCTCCGAGATCTGGAAACCATGATGAATATCCGGGAGATATGGACCATCGGGAACGCCCCTAAATCCAAAACGCCGTCATGCCGGAGCAGTCCAAAACGTTCCGCGGTTTGTGCTGTATCAGTTGAGCACGTTGCCGTAATTGCGCGCCAAGCCTCGCGCCCAACGCGTCACGCCTTATCTTCAATCGGCGGGTGGGGTTTGCCTTTGCGGGCGCGTTTTGTTAAGCTGGGTCCGCGCATTAAACGGCGCGCACAGCTCAAACCATCAATCCACCATCTTTATTTCCTTGAAAACCTCATTTAAGTTCATCCCGTTCAGCGTTGCCCTGGCGGCCGTTTGTCTCACCGTCCACGCCGGTTTGTTCGATCATTTGAAATCGGCTTTGACCACGACCAACAGTGCGGCCACGACCGCCGTTTCCGCTTTGTCGTCGGACCAGATCGCGGGCGGCTTGAAGGAAGCCTTGGGCAAGGGCGTGTCCAACGCCGTCGTTTCGCTCGGTCACGACGGCGGATTCCTCACCAACCTGGAGGTGAAAATCCCGATGCCGGAGAAATTGCAGAAGGTGGAGAGCGCGTTGCGCATGGCCGGCCAGAGCCAGATGGCGGACGATTTTGTCGCCTCGATGAATCATGCCGCCGAACAGGCCGTGCCGGTGGCCGCCGGAGTTTTTGGCGACGCCATCCAGCAGATGACCATTAAAGACGCGAAGGGAATTCTGGCCGGACCGGACGACGCGGCGACGCAGTTTTTCCGCCGGACAACGCAGACGAATCTGTTCACGAAGTTTCTTCCCATCGTCCAAAAGGCGACGGATTCGGTGGGCGTGACGGCGCAATACAAGGCGATGATGGGCAAGTTTTCGGGCGTGGACACCCTCGGCGGGCTGTTCGGCCAAAAAAATCCGGTGAAGCTGGATGCCGCCGACATTGACACTTACGTCACCAACAAGGCGCTGGACGGCCTTTTCAAAATAGTGGCGGAGGAGGAAAAAAACATCCGCGCCAATCCGGTGGCGCGCACGAGCGATTTGCTGCAGAAAGTTTTTGGCGCGGCGGCGAAGTGATTTTCCCGACGCATGCCTGACGGCTCCTTCAAAGAATTTGTGCTGGACCGGCCCATCATCGGGGCGCCAGAAGAATTCGCTTGTAACGGGCCTGGCACAATGTTATTCTCTTACTCATTACCTGAATTATTCTAATTAATGACATATGAAAAAGACACTTTTGATCTCGCTGGCCGTTGCTGCCTTGTTGTCCTCGAACCTGTTTGTTTCCGGGGCGGTTGCCGGCGATGCCACCAACGAACTCAAGGCCCTCGTCACACAAATCAATGCCGACATCAAAGCCGGCAAACGGACGGAAGCCGCGCTGGCGGACGATCTCAAGCAATTCGACGTTTTGCTCGCGGAACATAAGGGGGAAAAGACCGATGCCGTGGCCCAAATTCTCTACATGAAGGCACAACTGTATGTCGAAGTGCTGAATGACCAGCCGAAGGCCGAGCAATTGATAAAGCAACTCGAAAGCGATTACAAGGACACGGCCTTCGTTGCCTGGCTGCGGCAACTGGCCGAACGCAAGAATGCCGCGCAGAAAATTCGCAAAAGCCTGGTCAGCGGCGCCACCTTCCCCGACTTCAGTGAAAAGGACGTCACCGGCAAACCGCTGTCCATCGCCGGTTCCAAGGGCAAAGTAGTGTTGATTGATTTCTGGGCCACGTGGTGCGGTCCGTGCCGGGGTGAAATTCCCAATGTCGTCGCCACCTACCAGAAATATCACAACCAGGGTTTCGAGATCATCGGGGTCAGTCTGGATAGCGACCGGCAGAAACTGCTGGCCTACACCAAACAGCAGCAAATGACCTGGCCACAATTCTTCGACGGCCAAGGCTGGGAAAACAAACTGGCCATGAAATACGGGATCGAAAGCATCCCGGCCACCTTTCTGCTTGATGGCAGCGGCAAAATCATCGGTCAGGATTTGCGCGGCGAGGCATTGACGGCGGCCGTGGCCAAAGCCCTGGCCAGGAAATGAGCCGTTCCATTTCCCGGTTGCCGCGCAGCAGCAGGTGCAGCGCGGGACATCGGCCGAGCGTGACCTAACGCAGCGTCCAGGCTATCCTGCCAAAAGCGCCATCGCCGTTTCGCTCCTGCCAGCGTACTCCACAAGGCTTCGTGGCTTCTACTTTTTGTAATGGCAGAGGTAGGCCACGTCAACCGCGGCTTCGATATCAAAAGACGCCTGCGCCGGGACCGCAAAGAACTGCCCCTTGGAAAACGTCTGCCACGCGGCTCCCGGCAGTTTCGCCTTCAACGTGCCGGTAATAATTTGCATGCGTTCCTCCGAGTCGGTCTTGAAGGTGTATTTGCCCGGTTCAATCACTCCGGTTGTGGCGTAGCCCTCCGGCGTGTTTAATCCCAGGCTCTGGACTTTCCCGTCAAAATACGAATTGTGTTTCATGTGCAGGCAGTGTTGCCGGTTTGGGCCGGATTGGCAACCCGGGAGCGTCCAGTTCAACGGCCAGCATACCGTCAGCAGGAGCAATCCCACCTGGCCTTGTGGCGTAATCCGCAGCAGTTGTTGTGCGGCATTCATGGTTTTACTGACAAACAATAACCGGTGCCGTTCGGTTTGGAAAATCGGGGGACAGCACCGGGGGCGCGAAAGAAGGTAGCCCGCGGCACGAACTGTGGCTCAACGAACAAAATTAATTCTTGCCTGGGTGAGGTGATCCCGATGAGTCGTGACTTCGTATGGTGGAATCTCTTTTGCTCCGCTGGAAATCTCACCCGATATTGGTTCTCAAACGAGAAAGCTTTTGCTGATCAGCGCGACGGGCTGCGACCAAACCAAGGATGGGGTTCAGCTCGACGGCGTGAGTCGGGATAAGTTTTCGGCCTATAAGGACTTCACTCCACCATTATTTGCTGATGCTTGTCCGTAAATCCTGCTTTAGACGGGCAAAGGCGCGTTCAAAGGCGCCGTGGTTCTTCCAGTCCGAGAAATCGTGGATGTGATATTTGCGGACTTCTCCGGTCGCGCCGAAACTTAACGAAGACGGAATTCCAGCCGGTGTCCGGGTCAAGACACTCCCACGCAGGCATCGTTGACTACGTGGTCGGGCAGACTATTCTTCCGCCCCATGAAAACGGCGGCAATCAGGTCGGAGGTGCTGGTCGCGGGAGCTGTGCTGCTGATTGGCCTGGTGTTTGCGGCCTACACTCAACACGCCTGGGAAGATTATTGGATCACCTTTCGCATCAGTCGAAACCTGGCGACCGGCCACGGCCTCGTTTTTACTCCCGGCGAACGACTGCAGTCGTTCACCTCGCCGCTGGGGGTTCTCCTGCCAGCGGCGTTTTGCTGGCTGACGGGCAATCAATCGGACAATCTGGTTCTGTGGCTGTTTCGGGTGGTGAGTACCGGGGCGCTGGCAGCGGGGGTGGTCCTGCTTTTCCGGGTTTTGCAGACTTTGCGACTGCGGCGGGTTTCCTGCTGGCTGACGGTGGCGCTGATTGGTCTGGATGCCAAGATTGTGGATTTCAGCATTAACGGCATGGAAACCGGTCTGCTGCTTTTCTTTCTGGCGCTGGCGATTCATGGTTTGGTGGTGCCTAGGCCGCGTCAGATGCTTCGAATTGGCGCCGGTTGGGCGGGTCTGATGTGGACCCGTCCGGACAGTTGTGTTTACATAGCCATCCTTGGAGCCGGGACGGTGTTTTTCCTGTCCGGCAGGACGACCGGCAAATCACGGATTGAGTGGGGAAAGATGTTCCTCGGCGCCGGACTGGTCTGCGCCGCATTATATCTGTCGTGGTTTCTGTGGGCGTGGTGGTATTACGGCACGCCGATCCCGCACACGATCACAGCCAAGGCGGCAAACCAGCCGCCAATCCTGTTTGATGATCTCGTCGCCGATCTGGTGATGTTCCCTTTGAACCTGCTGACACCATCTGCTACGTGCATGCAACTTACATTCCTGCCGGGTTATGCGGACTACGGCGGCTGGCCGGTTTTCCTTGCTATCGGCAGCTATGCGCTGGGATTGCCAGCGGCTTTTGCGTGGCTGATTCCCGGGGCGCGCCCGCAAATCCGGCTGTTCTCGCTGGCCTATTTCCTCGGCAACTTTTTCTTGACTGCCGTTGTAAGAAAATTTTTCCCGTGGTATTTGCCGACGGTGGCGGTGTTCGGTTATCTGACCATCGGCCTCATCTTCGACCAGGCGCTTTGTCTGACATCAAGACTATCGCAACCTGGCTGGGCCCGTGGGTGGTGTTGTCATCTTCCAAAGGTGTTGCGCGTTTCCGCCATTGGACTTGTGATGGGCCAAGCCGCGGTGACGGTTTGTGTTGCGCGGCAACTGCAGGTGCAACAGGAACTCATCGAAAACGGCCTGCGCCGCCCAATCGGCCTTTGGCTGCGTGACCACGCGCAAACACCGCACGACACCGTGATGCTCGAACCGCTCGGTTACATCGGCTATTATTCCGAACTCAAGATGCTGGATTGGCCCGGCCTGGCTTCCAAAAAAGTGGTTGAAGTCCGGAAGTGGTTGGGCCCGGCCGGGCAAAACCAGGTCGGTCTCGAACTTATGCCGGATTGGCTGGTCCTGCGCCCGCGGGAATGTAAGGGTGGAATGGTAATCGACACGTGGAATCTGCAGAAATTCTACGATCTGGTCCGGGTGTTTGACGCCACGGACAAGATTAAAGCCACTCGTTGGTTGCCGGGAAGGCCTTATCTTCAGTTCGACCAGACTTTTCTGGTTTTCCATCGCAAATCGGACGCAACCGTCAAACCTCCGGCTTCGGAACTGGCGAATGAGTATGTCCGTTGAAGGCTCCGGCTCAAAGTTCCAGTTCCAGCCCGCGGGCCCGGAGCAGGTTTTTCAACGCGAACAGTTCCAGCGCGAACGGGACGTAGCCGCCGTAACCCGGCAGCGGCATTTCGAAGACATGCAGGAATTGCGCATCCGGCGTGTGATTGACCCATTGCGGCCAAGACCAGAAATTCCACATCTCCCGGAAGAACCCGCAGACCAACGCCCCGAGCGACAGCGAAATCACCGGCCGCCGGTCGCCGGGTTGCAGCCAGGCCAGAAAATGCAGCCGGCTCAACCGGTGGTTCATTGGCTCAAAGACGAACACCAGTGAAATCCAGACCAGCGGATAGAAAAATTTCAGCCAGGCCCGGCGCCAACGCCCGCATGACCAGCCCGGCGAACAGCAATCCAAGGCCAACCCGCCGTGTGTCCGGGATCTGCACCCCTGCTGGAAGCGATTTAACCCAGCGGAACGTCCATACCAGTTCCGCGGTTTCGAACACGGCCGGCATGACGGTGGAAAACGACAGTGTGCAGAGCGCGCAGTATACGAGCGGGATGAACGAGCCGGCGCCGAGGTATTCCCAGTTGCCCGTCCTGCCATTGATGATTTCAAACAACCACCAGGCTGGCACGGACAGGATGAAGAGCAGGACGAATCCGGTGCGCAAACGTGCCCACAGCGATGTGCCGGCGCGCCGCCAGACCACGGCGTCCACCACAAGAATGCAGCCCAGCCACAGCGGGAAGAACAGCAGGTTGTCGCGACCGGTCAAATCGGAACGGCCGCTGCAGGCTTGTGTTTCGTTTGCCGGAAACGTAGAACACAGGGCGCCATGAGGGCGGACGACATACACACCGGCCCGGATTCAGTCACCCGGCGTGCCAGGCGGCTCAGAATCGTCGGCATCATCGTGCTGGTGCTGGGCGTCGGCGGCGCGGGCCTGGTTTATTGGATGGGGACGCGGTCTCCAGATGTGTCGGATGACATCTCCATGCTGGGATATAACAAGGCCCAAACGCGGCAGATGGAACAGCTTTACGGCAAATCGGGTCTTTTGATTGAGGAATGGACCAATGACCTGAAACAACCCGGCACCCAGGCAACCATCATTGCCGCGGTTTCAATGCTTGTTGCCGTTGGCTGTTTTTATTTCGCCCGGCTGCTGGAGAACGACAACGCCATAACCGGCGGAAACGATTTGCATCATGGCGGATGAATCGTTCAAAGAGTTTGTGCTCGACCAGTTGGGCGCGTTGCCGGAGGTGCGGGCGCGGGCGATGTTCGGCGCGCACGGGCTGTATCAAGGCGACCATTTCTTCGCGATTCTGGACGAGGGCCGGCTGTTCTTCAAAACGGACGCGCAATCACAGGCCGACTACGTGGCACGCGGCATGGAGCCGTTCACCTACGAATCAAAAGGCCGCGTGCTGACGATGAGTTACCACGAAGTGCCGCCGGACGTGCTGGAAAATGCACCGGAACTGGTTTCGTGGGCGCAACGGGCAATCCAAGCGGCTGCGAGCAGCAAGAAGTCAGTGGTGAAATCGAAACAGCCGCCCGGCAACACGGACTAGGTTCGCTCCCCAAGCCCTTTTCGGATTTTCCGGCGGGTATGAACGAAGCTCGGAATTGATCGCCGGCTCAGGAGTTTTGGCGGCGGGGTTTGGGTTGAAAATTTTTTCAATAGTTTCCAACAGTTCGTGCGAGTCCACCGGTTTATGGAGGAACGCACGTGCGCCGGCGGCCAAACAACGGTCTTTATATTTCTCCGGTTCAGCCACGGAAATGATAATGACCGGGGTGTCCTTGGTTTCGTCCAAGCGTTGGAGCCATCGCATGATGTGAAACGCGTCCCAGGTGTTGCCGCTCTCGACGACATCGGGCGGAAAGAAGATGTCGAGCAGGAGCAGGTCCGGCTTTTCCCGGCGCACAATACTGAAGGCTTCGGAACCGTCAAGGGCGGTAAACACCTTGTACCCTTTGGGTTCGAGCGCCGAAGTCAATGTCTTCAGAACGACCGGATTGTCATCTACAACCAAGATCTTTTTTGCAGGAGAAGTGGATTTTGTACTCACAACATCAGCATTAAAAATATCTCATTGAAATATAGCACCACTTTGGGCCGATTCGCAAATGGAAATCGCAAATTTGCATGGTATTCCCACAAACAACCCGAATCAAATTCCGTGGCTGTGCGGGGATGGATTCGTTTTCCTGCCGGTTGCGTTGACGAGTTGCGACTGCTCGTGGCACAGGCCTCCGGCCTGTGAATCCAGAACAGAGACCGGAGGTCTGTGCCACAGTTGCCAACCCGGACGGTGGCGGCCTCAATGAAGGATAATCCTTTGCAAATTCGGCTTTTTGCCTGCGTGCGGTTGCGATAAAATCCACATTAATGCCCGTCCAAAATCGCATCGTTAAAGTTCAGAAGCGGAACCGTGCGCTGGTGAGGTTCGACCCGGATCGCATCTGCAAGGCGATGTTGCGTGCGGCCGAGTCCATCGGCGGTTTTCGCGCGGATTTTCTGCCGGGTGTGAACGACAAGATTTTCAACGCGCATGGTTCGGACGAGGGCATTGCCGCTTTTCTGGCGGATGTGGCGATTGTCTGCCTCAATTCCGACGCGCATCACCTGATTTCCAATTTCCCGCCGACGATTGAGGCGATTCAAGACGAGGTGCTGCACGCATTGCACAGCCACGGATTCCAAAAAACCGCCGATGCCTACGAATGTTACCGCTGGGGGCGGCACTGGCTGCGCGAAGGCGCGCTGACGCCGGAAAAGTTTTCCGGAAATGGTTTTCCACGCGAGCGGATGGCGCAGATTCTCGAATGGAACCGCCAACATGGCGTGGACACGGTGGACGGCCTTAACGACGCGGTCCGGAGCGGGCGCATCAAGGAGGTGATGGACGCGTCGCTGGCGGTTTATGAGGCGTCGCTGGATGAGGCCGCGCAAAAGGTGGTGTCGCGGCTGAACGCCGGCAACCGGTTGCGGATGATTTGGGTAAGCGGGCCGAGTTCATCCGGCAAGACGACAACGACCGTCAAGCTCATGCAACGGCTTGAAAAGCAGGGTCTGCGGTTTGTGATGCTGAACCTCGATGATTATTTTTGGTCGCTGATCGAACACCCGACGGACTGGATCAACGACCGGAATTACGAGGCGCCCGAGGCGCTCGACATTCAGTTGTTGAACCAGCACCTCCGCACACTGCTCGACGGACAGACGGTTGAAAAACCGGTTTACAGTTTCAAGGAAGGGCGGCGCACGGGCACGAAACCGGTCAAGCTGGAACCGGACCAGATTTTGTTGCTGGATTGTCTGCACGGCTTTTATCCGCCCATCACCGAGGGCATTGACGCGGCGGCGCAGTTCCGGCTTTACCTGGAAACGCTGAACATGCTTTACGAGGGCGACGGGCGCACGGAACGGCTCGTGCAGTTCGCGGACGTCCGTCTCATCCGACGGATGTTGCGCGACGCGCGCCATCGCAATCACAGTCCATTGGGCACGATTTTGCACTGGCATTACGTGCGCTACGGCGAATTGTTCAGCATCATCCCGCTGATGGGCCTGGCTGACCACGTGGTCAATGGCGGGTTCCCGTTTGATTTGCCGGCGCTTAAACCGTTCTTCATTGGCAATGGCGGATTGTTGCCGAAGCCGGAAGAGTTCGAGCCTTACGCAGGTTTTCTCGACGCGCGCATCCGCTACGACCGCATCAAGGCGCTGCTCGAATCGGTGGAAGGGTTCACAGAAAAACAGGTCTCGACCGGCGACTTTATACCCGGCGACGCGGTGATCCGGGAATTCATCGGCAGGAGCACAATCAAGATTCCGCACAACGAATAAAACGGCGGCGGTGCGGTTCCGGGGTTTCGCAAAGGCAATTTTACTTCAACATTTCAAACAGCGTCGGTTCCATGGCGTCGGCCCAGATTTGATAGCCTTTGGCGTTGGGATGGAGCAAATCGGGCATGATGCTCTTGGATAGCGTGCCGTCGAATTCCAGAAATTTCGAGCCAATGTCCAGAAACTTCACTATCTTGCCGTCGTCGAGCTTGGCGATGAGGGTATTGATGAGCGCGACTTGGGCGCGCTGCGGATCGTCCAGTGTGCCGCGCGGGAAGATGGCCAGTAGCAGGATTTTGCTGTCCGGCAATTTGGCGCGGATGTCGTTGACCACGGCTTGGACGCCTTCAGCCACTTCCGGCACGGTATTGCGCGGCGTCTTGTGATCATTTTCCTTGCCGGTGTTGTTGGTGCCGATCAGGAGCACGACCACCTTAGGATGAATACCGTCCAGTTCGCCGTGGTCAATGCGCCAGAGAACGTGCTGGGTGCGGTCGGCGCTGATGCCGAAGTTGGCGGCGTGGCGTGGCGCATAATACTGGTTCCAGACACCGGTGCCGCGGTTGCGCCAGAAATCGGTGATGGAATCGCCCATGAACAGAACATCAATGCCGTCCTTCTGCTCTTGCTGCACAAAACCTTCGTGACGTTTGATCCAGCCGGAATCCCGCGGCACGGGATTGGTGGCGGTGTCTTGATGTGCCCGGTTTTCCACAAACGCCGGGGCGGTCGAGGAAACAGGACGGACGTGGGAACACGCCGTCGGAAAAACCAGCAATGCGGCGACGAATAGAAACAAGAGGGAAATTTTCTTCATCCGCGGAAAATAAAAATTAGGCAGGGCGAAGACAATTTAAATTTTGTTTGGTGGGGCGAGCGTCCCCGCGAGCCGCGCACATTTCACATTTCACCACGGCTCGTCAGGAGCCTCGCCCCACCGGATAAATTTTGGTGTACCCGACATGTCGGCGCTTTGAAAACGGTGACATGTCACCGCAGTTCACATTCCTCTACGTGCTGGCGCTGGTGTAGCGGCGGATGGAGAAACGCCAGAACCATTCCGAAATCAACGCCCAGACGATTCCCAGGCCAAACAGCGCCGACAAAGCAACGGGCGAGGTTAATTTGTCGGCCAGCACGCGGACGGGGACGTTGGACACGAGCAGGACAGGCAGGGCGAAGGTGAACACGGCCTTGAACGCGCCGCGAAACGCCTCGTCCGGCAGCCGCGCGATGTTGAACAGATTGTAGTAGCCCCACACGATGCCCTGCGCGCGCACCGTCCAAAAGCTCACCGAGGCGAGCATGAACATCAGCGAGTAATGCACCAGCAATCCGACGACGCACAACGCGCCGAAGCCGACCAGTTGCACGGCCGTTGGATGCAGACCGAGCTTGTGCGCCGCAAACGTCATCACGCACACGGCAAATGCGGCATTGGCAAACGAAGGCAGGTCCACCTGCCGCGTCGAAACGATGAACCGCGTGTTGACTGGCAGCAACAGCAGGAAATCCATTTTGCCCGTGCGGACGAGTTCAGAGAGGTTCGTGCAGTTCACGAGAAAAAACGCCTGGTAAATTTCCTGGATGAAATTGCTCGTGCCGGTCAGCAGCACCACCTGCCACACCGTCCAGGTGCCGACGGTGCGGGTCTGGCTGAAAATCACGCCCACGAAAGCGAGTTGCAATCCGAACCAGAGCAATTCAACGAGGATCCAGAGGACAAAATTGCCTTTGAACGACATCTCGCGCGTGACGGAGGTCTTCCACAGCGCTGCGTAAATCTTGAGATACCGTTTCAAATTCATCCGGCTCGACAATAATCCGCCTGCCATCGAGTTTCAACCACGGATGAACACGGATTCTTTTAACGCAGAGACGCGAAGCCGCAACTCGTCGCGCCGAAGTCCAACGAAGGCGGAAAATGCACAAAAAATCCCAAGACCCGAGACGCAAGACGCCAGACCCAAGAATCCAGACCCCAGAACCCAGACGCCAGATCCCAAACCCCATTAAATGTCTTGGCACAAGTGCCGAATATGCGCTACAGAACACGCGGCTTAGGAACACTGATTTATGATTCGTTTTAGAACCAGACCGGCCCGCGGCATCGCCCGCATTGACCAGCCGGAGAAACACAATCACGGCTTTTTTGTGCGCCTGCAACGGAAGGGAATTGTTCATTCGGCATTTTTCGCGGACAAATCGTACGGCGGCAAACGGCGGGCATTCCGTGCCGCGCAGAAACATTTCCGCGGTTTGGAGAAGAAATATCAGCCGATGACCCGGAAACGGTGGGCGGAAATGCTCCGGCGCAAAGGCAAATCCGGCATCATCGGTGTGCGCCGGGCTGTCATCAGGCGGCGCGGCCAGCGGCGGCGGGTTTCCTGGCAGGCCAACTGGAGTCCACGGCCGCATGTGGTCAGGCGGAGGTCATTTGCCGTGCGCAAATTCGGCGAACGGAAGGCCAAGACGCTGGCCATGCTGGCCAGGCGAATCGGGGTTCAAACCATGCGTGACTGAGTCCGCGCCTGTTGCTTTCAACTTTCAACCACGGATGCACACGGCTTGTCGCGCCGTAGCTCGCGAAGGCGGAATGAACGCGGATTGACCGCAACCAGCCGCTGGCCTAATCTCGCCGCATGGCGAAGAAATCAGAGACGAACCCGCTTCCCGCCGTGAAAATATTCGCGGAACTCGAAGGCTTGGGCGCGCACGGGAAAAGTGCAGAGATAAGAAAATAAATTTTTTAACCCAGAGACACGGAGAGCGAAACGGAACATCAATGGCAACTGGAAAATTAACATCGCGCGAGATCAACGAGGTAATTTCTTAAGCATTAATTTGTATTCATCATAGGTTCTTTCTTCGCCCCCGGACTAACAGTTCAAGCGACTCGAAAAAGCAAAGTCACTCCCACCCGATTTCCCTTGACAAACGTGCCTCCTGCTGTTTTCATCAGGCCGTCAGAGGAATCATAGCAAGCGTTCGGTCTGACAGTTGATTCTGTTCCTCGGACTGACGCTGTTTGATGCCCTATGAAATTGGCGGGACTAGTGATAGCGCAACGCAGAAGGACAGGGGTTGGCGGGCGATCCACTTCCGAGGTGCCATTGTCGCGCCCTGCCGCAGCCCAATTTGCGCGCCACCACGAACAGCCTTGGCAACCAATTCTCCCTCACCAGCGTAGGGTTAAAAAAACAAATTCCTATCACTTCAGTAAAAGCCTGTTTGGGTTTTTGTTCTGCTTTGCGATTCTCAACATGTGTCTTCAGGTCTCCGGTGCTGTCATCCATTACGTTTGTGCCACCAACGCCTCCCCGGTTGCGCCGTTCTTAAGCTGGGAGACGGCAGCCACGAACATCCAGGATGCCATCGACGTGGCCACGAATGGGGACACGGTGTTGGTGACCAACGGGGTCTATGCCAGCGGGGGCCGCGCGGTGTATGCGGCGATGACCAACCGTGTGGCGGTGGACAAAGCGGTGGTGGTGCAGAGCGTCAATGGGCCGGAGGTGACAATCATCCAGGGTAACTGTCCGCCAGGGGACAGTGCCGTGCGATGTGCGTATCTGACCAACGGGGCGGTGTTGAGCGGGTTCACGCTCACCAATGGGGGAACGCGCATGTCGGGGACACTTACCTTGAGATGAGCGGTGGCGGCGTTTGGTGCGAGTCCACCAACGCGGTGGTCACGAACTGCACGCTCACGGGCAACTCGGCCTATTATGGCTGTGGCGGTGGGGCTTACGGTGGCACGCTGAATAATTGCACGCTCACGGGCAACGGGGCCGGCGACGATGGTGGCGGAGCTTACAGCGCGACACTCAACAACTGCGTGCTCACGGGCAACGAGGCTCTGAAGCGTATTGAGTGGGACGACGGCAATGGCGGCGGGGCTTCTGGTTGCGCGCTCAACAACTGTACGTTGAGTGGCAACATGGCTAATTCCGGCCTCGGCGGTGGGGCTAACGGCGGCACGCTGAACAATTGCACACTGACGACCAACGTGGCCGCGTCTGGCGGTGGGGCTTCCGGCAGTACGCTGAACAACTGCACGCTCACGGGTAACGGACTGTCTGTTGACCACTTCTACTACAGTAATATAGGCGGCGGGGCGTATGACAGCACGCTGAACAACTGCACGCTTACGGGCAACTTTGCTGATCGGAATGGCGGCGGGGCTGACGGTGGCACGCTGAACAACTGCACGCTCACGAACAACTTCTCTGGCTCTTTTGGCGGCGGGGCTATGTTTAGCACACTGAACAACTGCACCCTCACGGGCAACCGGGGTAATGATGGCGGCGGGGCTTACGGCGGCACGCTGAACAACTGCACACTCACGGGCAACGAGGCCTTTTCCGACGGCGGCGGGGCGTGTGACAGCACGCTGAACAACTGCACGCTCACGGGCAACGAGGCCAGTTACGGCGGCGGCGGGGCTTACGGCGGCACGCTGAACAACTGCGTGCTCACGAGCAACTCGGCTGTAAGTGATGGCTATGGAAACTACGGTTATGGCGGCGGGGACTACGGCAGCACGCTGATCAACTGCACGCTCACGGGCAACTCGGCTTATCGCGATGGCGGCGGGGCGTATGACAGCACGTTGAACAACTGCATCGTCTTTTACAACACCGCGCCGATTGACCCGAATTACTCTGGTTCCACGTTCAATTATTGCTGCACCACACCACTGCCGCCGGGAACCGGCAACATCACTAATGAGCCTGCTTTTGTGGACTCAGCCGCTGGTAATTACCGTCTGTGGTCTTACTCACCCTGCGTCAACGCTGGTACCAATCAAGACTGGATGGTGAATGCTACGGACTTGGACGGGAATCCACGAATCAGCTTTGGTGTTGTAGATATGGGTGCATTTGAGCTAAACGACCATCCCCCGATGGTCTCAGATCTGGCGGCAACTGCGACACAGAATCAACCTTTGAGCATAGCCACTGACAAACTGCTGGCCCATGCGTCGGACCCGGACAGTGACCCGCTGGCCGTTTCCGCAGTCAGCGCGTTCAGCACCAACGGAGGAGCGGTGGTGCTCAGCGCCGGCGTCGTTAACTACACGCCTGTCAGCGGCTTCGTCGGCCTGGACCGCTTCACGTTCACCGTCAGCGATGACCGGGGCGGCACGGCGACAGGCAACGTGCTGGTCACCGTGATAGCGGGTAATGCACCATCGCTGAACATGCTTCCACCAGTCTATATTCCCGGCGCTGTTCAGATCCGCTTTGCCGGGATTGTGGGTCGCACGTACTCCGTGCAGCGGGCGCCCGCGGTCACGGGTCCTTGGACCACCATTGGCACTGCGACGGTCGGCCCGACCGGCATCGCCAGCTTTAACGACGACAATCCACCGCCGGACAGTGCCTTCTATCGAACTGCTTATCCCTGACCCTGAAAAAATAATTAAACGCCTCTGAGTATGTGCTCAAAATTCCTTGCCGTCTTGTCTGCGCTTGGTCTGTGCTTGGACGCGCAGGCAAACTACACATTTTACTTCAACGCCGGGAATGCCGGAATCCCGGACAACGACCCGAACGGATATCAGGACAGTCGCAACCTGGCGGGTGTCCCCGGAGTGATCTCGGACGTGAATGTAACGTTCAGCATCTCTGGTGGCTTTAACGGCGACCTTTACGCATGGCTGTCTCACGGTTCGGGATTGTGCGTTTTGCTCAATCGGGTGGGGGTGTCATCAACCAGCAGCGTCGGGTATGCAAACGCTGGTTTTGGCCTGGATGCCCAGCAAAATCAATTCACACTGGACGATCAGGCAGCCCAGGACGTGCACTTTTACCAGACCGGCTCCTTCGCGCTCAACGGCAGTGGACAGTTAACCGGCGTGTGGCAGCCCGACGGACGAGTAATCGATCCGGCGTCCCCGCCTGCGTCATTTGAGGCAGCACCGCGCTCGAACATGCTCGGCGTTTTCAATGGCCTGGACCCGAACGGGCAGTGGACATTGTTTGTAGCGGATATGTCTTCGGGAGACATCAGCACCCTTACTGGATGGAGCCTCCAGATCGAGGTGGTGCCGGAACCATCCACGTTCGCGCTAGCCAGTCTCGGTGCTGCCGCGCTGATGATTTCCCGTCGCCGCAAGTAGAAGGATTACATTGCCGAAAATCGGGTGCAGTCTTAAAGGCTGCGCTTTTTTTCGTCTAAACGTGGTAACCTGGTGGCCTTGTCTCACAACGTGTTGACTGCATCTTCACCCCCTCGCAGAAGAGCGTCAGTTCTTCCATCTCCACATCTTCATCTTTGGCACTCATGGGATCGTCGGAATGAGTCAGCATTCGGAGCAGCCCTTTGACGCACGAAACATCATTCGTGTAGAGTCCGACCCGGAAGAACGCTCAAGTATCGGCTAACACAGCACTGGCGGTGGCTCGACGCCGCGTTCAATTTGCCGTTCCCGCGCCGTATCGCGCCAAGTTCAAATCGCAATCATCTTCGTAAAGAAATTTTCCGTGCGTGAAACCATAGAGGCAAATCCGTGTTCCATTGCGCCCGCTCGCTTGCCCTTGCGGCCTTTCGCCGTTTCCCCAATTAACTCAAGTGTCGGTCACCTCTCCGAGGCTTTGCCCCGATGGGGCTTGAGCTGCGGACGCCAAGCGGTGCGTTCCTACCCAAAATTGAATTTGAATCCGCGTTCATTCCGCCTTCGCGAGCTACGGCGCGACAAGCCGCGTCATCCGCGGTTAAAATTTCGTTCTAGCCACCAAACGCGGCGTATTTTTTGATGCCGCGCCGCCAGGCGAATCGCGCCAGCGCATATCCGACGAGCACCCAGCCCAGTTGCACGCACAAGCCGCGCGCCAAATCCGCGCCGGCGATTTTGCCCATGTAAATGCCGATGGGTGTGTAAAGCATGGACGGAAACGGCGTGAAGTAGAGCACGTGTTGCAACGCCGCCGGCAGCAGATCGAGCGGGAACAAATGGCCGCTCGCCACGTATTCAAACGCGAACAGGATGAAGATGAACGTGGAGATTTCCAGCATCCAGAACGCCAGCATAGCCATGGTGTAGGAAACGAAAAATTGCAGCAGCGCCGTCAGCAGCAGCGCAACGGGAAACGCGATGAGCGCGGTCCCGCTGGCCGGAGCGACGAAATATTCGCGAAAGCAGAAGATGAACACGGCCAGCGGCACGCACGCCATGGAGATGAACGCGATGCGCCCGGAAAAAAACAGGCACAGCCGGTACCACAGATAATCAATCGGCTTGAGCAGGAACTGGCTGATGTTGCCTTCGCGGATGTCGGCGGCAATCTGCCAGTCGTCCTCGTTCACCGCCGTCAGTACGTCCACGACGGCCACGAGCAGGTAATAAAAAATCATCTGTGCCTGGGTGTAACCGCCGAGCGCGCTGCCCGCCACCTTGCCGGCGTAAATCGTGCGCCAGAGCGACAGCATGGCAAACAGCGGGATGAAGCTGAACAGCGTCCGCGTCAGGTAATTGACGCGATACGTCAGGTTGTTCTGAATCCCGATGCCGATGACGTGCCAGTATTTTTTCATTCGCCGCCGGTGGAATTTAATCGGGTTTCGCCGGATTGCGAACGGAATATTCCCTTGGCTGATTGAAATTTGTGCCAAAATTCAGGGCCCATTCACGCTAGTTGGTGCACCGTCTCCCGACGATTGACATGTTCAGTGGTCAGCATTTGTTCCCTTAGTTGAAATCCCAAACCGTGCGCTGTCAATCGCACAAAACCGGCTTGGGAAACATTTCCCGTCAATGCTGACGCGGGAAATGTTCGGCCAGCAGGGCGCCGGCCTTTTGCACGCCATGGATGATGCCCGGCGTAAATTCGGATTTGCGAAAATAACCGGACATGGCGTCCACCAGCTTCCGCCAGAATTCGTCCCCGCACTTCGCATGAACGGCTTCATCGCCGATGACGGCAAACTTGTGTGAACGCGGCGCCACAAAAATCAGCACGCTGTTCCGTTCAGGGGACTTGTTCATGCCCAGACGCAGGAATTCCGCCTGCGCGGCGGCAACGGGATCGTCAATGTGTTTGGGGCTGATGCTGACGCGGATTTCGCCGGTCGTTTTGTGCTCGGCATCACGGATGGCCGCGACAATGTTGTCGTGGTGCAGATGATTTGAAAATTTTCGCGGGTGCATAAATTACCAGCCTCCTCCCGCGCCGCCACCGCCAAAGCTGCCGCCGCCACCTGAAAATCCACCGCCTCCGCCGGAAAAGCCGCCACCGCCAAAACCACCGCCACCCCAACCGCGGCTTGAGCCGCTGCTGGAGAGTAATAACCAAGGAAAAAACATTCCCGAACCTCGCGCAAAAAAAATAATAATGACGATCAACACGATAAATCCAAAGCCAAGGAAGGGACCACTTGATCCGTGTGAGGGCCGACTGTCTGACATTGTTATGCCGTTTCCTTTGTATTCACCCCTCGTCGCTGCCAAGATTGACTGCACGCCGGCTGTCAAGCCGCCATCGAAATCACCGGCCTTGAAGCGCGGGGTAATTTGCTCGTCAATGATCCGCTTACAAAGCGCATCGGGCAGGATCCCTTCCAATCCGTAGCCGACCTGCAAAAACATTTTGTGGTCTTGAACGAAAACGAAAAGCACCGCCCCGTTGTTTTTGTCCTTTTGTCCCACCTGCCACGACCGCGCGACACGCACGGTGTAATCCTCGATGGACGAATCCGACTGCATCTTCGGGAAAACTGCCACCACGATTTGCTCGGAGCTTTGGCGTTCGAAGTTTTCCAGCGTCTGGTTCAACTGCGCCGCGGTGGTGGCGGAGACGACGTGGGCGTAGTCGTTGAAATAAGCTGCCGGCGGGGGCGGAATGACTTCATTCGCGAACAGACGGAAGCCGAAAACCAAAAACAGGATGGCGCAGCAATGGCGCACAGCTCAAGGATTAGTCGCCGCCGGGGCCGTTTTGTTGAAATCGAACTGGACTTTGGGCGGCGTCTCCGCTCCGGCGGTGGCGGCGAAATAGGGCTTCTCGTGAAAGCCGAATGCGCCGGCGTAAAACAGCTCCGGAAACGATTTGATGGCCGTGTCATAAGCCTGGACCGCTGAGTTGAAATCCCGGCGCTCGACGCTGATGCGGTTCTCCGTGCCCTCCAATTGCGCCTGCAAGTCGCGGAAGTTCTCCGTCGCCTTCAAATCCGGATATCGCTCCACGACCACCAACAGACGGGACAAGGCCGACGAAAGCTGGCCTTGGGCCTGTTCAAACTCGGCCAGCTTGGCGGGATCGCTCGGCGCGGTGTTGGGGTCAATCTTCACCTGCCCCACCGACGCCCGCGCCGCAGTGATTTCCGTCAGCGTGGATTTCTCGAAGT
>Ga0116112_1000204_pt1 | contig 51180 bp, 53 predicted proteins | sample June2015DPH_8_15_FD_89721 | JGI IMG/M metagenome (GOLD analysis project Ga0116112, IMG submission 89721) | Peatland microbial communities from SPRUCE experiment site at the Marcell Experimental Forest, Minnesota, USA - June2015DPH_8_150 | ecosystem: Environmental > Terrestrial > Soil > Wetlands... | reverse complement strand
GTCTTTGGATGTGTATGTTTGTAATCTTTCTACAATAAGTTCAGATTTTTCTGGGTTAGCCATAAAAATACACTATGGTTGAGTGCCACAAATTGCAAGCATAAGCACGCTCAAAAGGGGCGGCCGGTTAGGAGTACTTTGCGATCAGAGTTTTTGCGGTTCGTTCAAGCCAAGGAAGTTGTTCTCGAATAGTCTCTTTAGCCCAGTGCTTCGATTTGAGATCGAGTAAAACCTCTACCATCCCTTTGGTCTCGTCAGTCGTTTCAGAATCGAGACTCTTCCAGGAAAAACGCTCAGGCGGCGAAGATAATTTGTGGATGTTATAACAAAGCCAAACAAGGCTCTTGCAAAAATATTCCAAACCCATGTCGCCGTAAGCACCGTCTTTTACCCAGCCCATTCTCATCTTAGTAAGCCCCACCTGATCTTTAAGAGCTTGCTTGGCAGTAACCTTTGGTAAATCCGAGCTTGCAATTTTCTTGCCACAGACATGCTTCCAGTATGGGAAATCAAATACCGCTTGCTCAGGACTTGCTAAACGAGCTAGGTTGCTGCGAACTGGGCCGCCTATAAGCTCACTCAAGTAGAAAAAATTTATTTGCAAACGCTTCAATCCTGGCTCGATGGAGGGGAGCCAGTTACGCATTTCATTAAACTCCGCAAAGATGGCTTCATCTGAGAGGATACCAACTGCATCTACGTCACTGTTTTCGGGATCAAACTCTGGGGTAATAATCGAACCCCAGAGATAGACAGCCATCAGACCTTTGCGCTCGTTATTTCTGAATATCTTTTCGAGCACATCTTTAGCCAACGCCTCGACCTCACCTTTGGTCATGTCCGAATTATATATCAAAACATCCGCTCAAAAGGGGCGGCCGGTTAGATGAATTCCTGTGGCCATATATGAAGACGCCCCGCGGAGCGTCTTCATTAAAACGCTTGCGGGGCTGTGACGTCACCATCCTTTGAGCTCATCGAGCGCCAGCCGAAGTTCTTCGGCTGAGGGCTTGTCCAGCCCCATCTGCCTCATGAACCTGTAGTACGCGCCGGGATCATCGACTTCGCGATCGAGACGGACGGTTGTGAATCGGGGCTCTGTGAGCGACTCCAGCTCTTCCTCCCACTCCTCACTTGTACCGGTTTCCCTGATTGCGAACTTCAGGAACTCAGCGGCCTCACCTTCGAGGACTGGGGGCTCCTCCCGGATCTCGTACTGCTCGACCGATTCGTGACGGCTGCCCTTGCCCGAGAATGTGTCGATGTGGAACCTGACTTCCGGTACGTGTAGTACTCCATCGACTTCGGTGGGCGGCTTTGCATGAGTGAACGAGACTGTCTCCCCGAATCCGTAGAACAGAGACCGGCTCCAGGACATCCTGCCACGTTCGTAGTAGCTGTAGGCGGAGAGACTAACCTCCGAGCCATCGTCGTACTTGACGGAGCGATGGTGGAAATCTTTCTCCGATGTTAGCCGGACAATCTCACGGGCTAGAGCCCGGCCCAGCCGAAGCTGCTCGTATGTGAACTCCCGAAGGTATTCCGGCATCCGGAAGTACCTGGTAACTCCGAAGTACAAGAAGCCCAGTCCTGCCAGCACGGCAATCACGCCGATCGCAATTACGACTGGGTGCATGCTGTTGGCGTAGGCGACCAGCTTGGGGTTGTTGGGGTTCCGGTAGGAGACAGGGGCGAGGGCAATGTAAGTGCCGGCGCCGAGGAAGATAAATCCGAACACCACACCCGGTAGGGTGCGCATAATGCGGTACCACGTAAGCAACGGCATTGGGTGTCACTCCTTGCTCGTCGGAAACGTCGAAGATATTTTACAATAATAACGTTGATAATGCAACCACTACGCTCAAAAGGGGCGGCCGATTAGTGTTGTAAATCTGACCTTGAAGTCAGATAGGAGTGGTGCGAAATTTAAGCCATGAAGATAACAAACCTTTTGTTTTGGGTTCAAGAAAACAAGCTGAGCGAAAAGTTCTACAAGAAACTCGGCTTTGACATCGTCCGCTCGGACGACAACCATTCAGTTGTTAGCTTAGACGGCTTTGAGATATGGCTAATCAATATGAGGGACGAAGAAAAATTTGCCAGAGACTCTTTATCGGCTGAAAAGGGCAAAGGCATGTATGTCTATATACGTGTTGATGACGTTGATGAAAAATATGATGAATTAGTAAATATCGGTATAGCACCAGCAACTAAGCCAAAAAGTTGGGACTGGGGCAACAGGGAATTTATAGTCAAAGATTCGGATGGCTATAAGCTATGTTTCTGGCACCCAGTTAAATAACTGCTCAAAAGGGGCGGCCGGTTAGTCTTCGACGGGTTCGGCCAGGTTCTCAGCCGGATTACCCAATATTGATTATTTTATTCTATTATGTTATAGTTAAACCTGTCATAGAAGATGTGACAACAAGGTGATCGCGCGAGCGATACCAGAACCCCACCTACTCAGATAGGAGCTCTGATGCCGGAAAGGTACGAATACATGACCGAAAGCGCTGCCTTCGGTCTACTTGAGAACGCGCTGTTCGACGGCGGCGAGGACGTTGGGGCTACGTTCCCTCGTTCCGACGCCGAGGACATGAGTCGCGGTGCCCGCTTCATCCCAAGCGAGGTGACCATCGCGCGGCGTGCCGGACAGCAGGTGCAATTCGTGACCAGCTGCGGAGCGTGCTGTTGGTACTGGGAGATGCCCGACGGCTCTCGCATCTACCACTACGACCCGCTCACGTACGACGAGATCGGGCGGCACAACCACGGTCCCGGCTGGACTCGTGAGAGCGGTCCGGCGGGACCCTGCCACGCATGCGGCAACAAGCACACCAGCGGCGGCACGATCGCCGCAGAAGAGACGCAGCAGTAGGTGGGTAGCCCAACCCGGGAAACCGGGTTGGGCACTCAACCCAAGGACTTAAACAATTAAGGACTTAGGTTAAGTCATAGGCTGCTAGGATTTGACGGGCTGGGATTCGGCGGGTTTAGGCGCGAGGGAATTTTTGGTAAAAATTTTTTTGTCGCTCAAAAGGGGCGGCCGGTTAGGATATCAGTGATTCAAGATCTTCAATAACTTGCTTTTCGTCTTTTGCGACGACTCCGTGCATACCTAACTGTGTGGCGGCTTCGACATTTTCCGGGTCATCGTCGATAAAAACGGATTTCTCCGGGTCAACTTTCATAGTCTCGACCACATGTTGGTAAGCTGCTGGATCGGGCTTGCGAAGTCCGATTTCATGCGATAGGAAAACATAGTCGAACGGTTCGAAAAGTCCGCTCTCGCGAACTGGCTTGGCATGCGGCTCGATGGTGTTTGAAAGTACCGCCAGTTTCATGCCTTTACCCCCAAGTGCCCGAATATACTCTAAAAGTTCCTCGTTATTTTCGAATGTTTCGGCGAATGGCCGGCCCAAAAGGTCTTCTTCAACGCCGACATCTCTAGTTTTGTGTTGGTCGGCGACTCTTTTCCAGAATTCTCCTTCGTCAATTTTACCGCTGCCTAGCAGGGGAATGAGCTCACCCCAAATGGCGTCAATGGTCACCTGATCCACGCCAAGTTCCTTTTTCAAATTATCACCAACCACCGAACCCGGTGATTTTATTAAGACACCGCCCGTATCAAAAATGGCTGCTTCAATCATCAGATGACATTATACGCTCAAAAGGGGCGGGCTTATCTCGAAAACTAAGCTAAAACTCAGTTTGGCTTTGCTAAGCTATCGTGACATATGAATCCCGTTAGAACCTCACTTGACTTCCGACCTATTGATAGCGTCTTGAATCGCTTGCTTGCTTCGTCGTATGAATTAATTATGAAAGTTTTTGAGGTCTAACGGGATGAAAAAACCGCTACTGATTATTATGACCGTCGCTATTTTAGGAGCGCTTGGTCTTTATATCAACCCAGGCCATAACACTTCAGCTAAGCTAGTCTCATCGCCGGTTTCTGCTACTGGTTCGTCCAACCAGAGCAACAGCTCCACAGCTGGTAGCTCGGCTCCACAAACAACAGCAGCTAGCTCTACGACATACAAAGACGGCACTTATACCGGCAGTGCGGCTGATACACCTTACGGTGTAGTGCAAATAGCCGTTGTGGTCAGCGGCGGCAAAATCACTGACGTAAATTTTTTACAAATGCCCAGCGACCTAGCACACTCCCAGGAGGTGACCACCGTCGCCGAGCCGCTGCTTAAACAGACTACCCTGCAAGCCCAGAGTGCCAATATCGAATTTGTTTCAGGCGCTACCAGCACCAGCAATGGCTATGAGCAATCGTTGCAAGCTGCCCTTGACCAAGCCGCCCAGGCCTAGCGGCACTTAACATTTGTCATTTGTCATTTAGCATTTATTTTGGCATTCAGCCATTTGTCATTGCCGCTACAATGTCCAAATGTTACCTGTTAAATAAATGTGAAATGTTAAATGTAAAATGGTAAATGAATGAGACGCGTCGAATTCATTATGGGTCTGCCCATCAGCATTGATATTCCAGCTGCCCGCACTGAGGCGCCGTTTATCGCTGCTTTTAGGTGTTTGGAGGCTATTGATAATCGCTTTAGCCCCTATAAGCCAGCCAGTGAACTCAGTAAATTCAGGCGCGGCGAAATCAAAGAATCAGACTTAAGCAGGGAGATGAAACGAGTCATACGGGCCTGCAAACAGGCGGAAAAATACACGGATGGCTACTTTTCGGCGCATTTTGAAGGCAAATTTAACCCTACCGGCTATGTCAAAGGTTACGGAATTAAGGAGGCGGGGAAGGCGATAGAAAAGGCCGGCTATAAAACTTATTGTATCGGCGCCGGCGGCGATATTCTGGCGCGCTCCAACAGTGCCAAAACTTGGAATATTGGTATTCAGGATCCGCGCAATAAATCAAAAATACTTAACACGCTAAGTGTTTCGAACGGGGCGGTTGCCACCAGCGGTACTTATGAGCGCGGTAAGCACATCATTAATCCTAAAACCGGCCGCCCAGCCAATGAGCTACTGAGCCTGACAGTCACCGGGCCGGACATCATCAAAGCCGACGTCTTAGCGACAGCCTGTTTTGTTATGGGTCTTGCCTGCGTTGAATTCATTAAAAAACAACCCGGCTACGAGGTAATAATAGTTGACAAGAATAAGCTTAAATAGTATAATTTGCCTATTGTACCTTAACAGATTTACCCGCCTAAAATTTCAAAGAAAATTTGGCGGGTTAAGCTACAACCCCCGATACCTTTAAGTTGAGGGCGGCATTTTGGGGCCAAAACTTAGCCCCAATATGCCGTTCTCAAACGGGTAAGCTTTCTACGCTCGCGATGCGCGGATAATGAGTCAGCCTGGCGGCGTACCAAAGGGAGGTCAGCCAGAAATGGCAAGCCTTTACGACATCACCAAGGGAGAGGATGTGGAACTTTATCGCATCCTTTCTCAGAGCGGTCTCGACGCCGAAATGGCGCGGGCGCTTATCAAGCAGCCGGAGTTGGTCGATCCTATGGTTGCTGCACTGAAAGAGCAGCTGCAGCAGATCCGCTTCGACCGCTACAGGCTGCATCTTCTGAGCCTCGAAGATCAGCTGAACCTCTGGCAAGTTCTCGACCTCAGTGTCTTGGACGGCCAGATCAAGTCGGTCGGTTGGTTCGATACCGTCGACACCTCCAGCGACCACGTCCAGAGCGTCAACGACCTTGAGATCTTCTACATCGAGTTCGGGTCGTCGGAAGGCAACGTCGAAGCGTACTGGCGGGCCATCAAGGCCAATCAGCCCAACGCCCGGTGTTACGACGGTTTGAAAATCGACTCCAACCATCTGCGCCTGACGCCGACTGCCCGCTGGTACGAGCCCGGCATCCATCGGATCCGGATCAACCTGGTGGCTCACTGGGAGCCAGAAGACGGCCGTTCGGTGCTTCAGGTTCGTGAGCAGGCCGCCCGCACGGGCGAGACCCTGGCGGCCGCTGAAGTCCTGGCGGCCTACGCCGTTCACGACGAGCTGCTCAGGCAGCAAGACGGAACGAACCTGCCGTATGCCGACATGGCCGGTTTCGAGGCCACGGTGCCCGACGACCAGCCCTGGACGAGCGTTCTGTACCTCTACGGGGACAGGGTCAGCCGCGAGGTCGGCCTGGACGCCGGCTGGGCAGACCGCGTCAGAAGCAACTGGGCTGCGCCGGTGGTCAGGGAGTCGTAGCACTGAGACTTCGTCTCTTGGGACTTGGAGGCCCTTGGAATTCGTTCCTCGGGCCTCTGAGTTCCGCTCATTTTGGGCACGAACGCTCGCGATTATTTAAAATCGCTCGTAGCAAAATTCGTGCCCGTTTTCATAGCTGAAAAATGATCCTTAGCCGTAGCCGGGAAAATAATCGGACTTAATATTTCTCAGGCTCACACCCATATCCAAAAGTGATTCCCGCACTGATTTTACAAATCCGTAAGGTCCAGACAAATAAAAATGCCGCTCTCGCCAGTCCGGCAAATTTTCGACGATAGCCTGTTGGTCGAGGCTGCGCTTGGAAGTGTCAAGATAATTGGTAGTAATACCAAAAGGCTCGGCTTGCTTAAGCAACTGGGTGAAGGCGAATTCGTTGGCGTGGTTAGCGGCATACAGTAGGCTAATTGGCCGCTGCTGGCGGCTGTCTACCACATATTTAATCATCGAACGGAAAGGTGTAACACCAATGCCGCCGGCGATAAATGCCAGTTTTTTGCTATCGTCGCCGGGCAGAACGAACGAGCCGGCGAGGTGCGAGGCTAATATCTTGCCGCCCGGCTTAGAAGCCGCTAAAGCTTTTTTGAAATGGCTTGCCCGGCGCGGCAAACGAACCGTAAACATTAGCTGGTTTTCGGTCGGTGCTGAGGAAAGGGTTAAATAACGCCGGTTACCGCGGCTGTCACTATGGCGAAGCGGCAGCGTCCATTCCATGTACTGCCCGGGCTTGAAATTAAAAGCGCCGTGGTAAGTAAAGACGAAACTATATATCCCCTCGGCCTCTTTGCGCACGCTATTTAAGCTCAACTCCAGTCGCTTGCCGCGTTCCAGTGCGTAGGCAAAAACGTTGCCGATCAGCAGAGCTTCTTCTGGGGCCAGCCGCAAACGGTTAACGCTATATAGGACGGCTACCAAAACGGCGTACGGCATATAGCGCATAGCCAAGTCCGGCAACGTTAAAGGCTCGGTCAGCATGATGAAAGCAAAAAACATCACGGCAGTACCGGACGCCGCCAGCCATATGGTATGCAGGGCCGGAGCGCCATCAAATTGGTGATGCAGAAACACGCCGTAAACTAACGCAAAACCTGCGACCATGTAGAACCGTTTCATTTTACGCATTATTAATAAGCCGCCAACCAGTACTAGCGGTGCCAGTACTGCCGTGCCGACCCACCAGCTGGCATACTGCCCAAAAAATACTCCGGCGACAACGGCGCCAGCTGCGGCCGGATTAAGGATATGACGCCGGCCGATGGTCAATAAATACTTAGAAGCAATGGCAGCAAAACCCGCTCCTACCAGAATCGCGAAACCCTTCAAGGTGGTCGCTGGACTCATAATTAGGGCCAAAATCAACGCCGTTATGTAATCAGATTCAAAATTACGGGCGATGTTTAAAACGCGGGCGAAAAACTCCCCGCTTAGCCGGCAGACTATCACCAGTGCCAGTGCAGAAAAAACGATGGCGTGCCAGCTAAAGGGAACATTCCCCCTGAAACTGGCCAGCGTAGCCCAGCCTAGAACCGTCAAGAGGAAATAGAGTAATAAACGGTAAGAAGTTATGCCATCAAGCAGGCTATCGACAAGATCTAGTGGTCGCTGATAAAGTTTCGCCGCAAAATTCATAATTTGTCTAAATCATAACAACAGAATTAGCTGAGATTTAGCTAAGAACGGCGAGGAGAACTTAGCCGCGAGAACACTGGGCGCATAGGCCGTAAACTTCTAGTTGATGGCCGCGTGGCGAGAAACCGTCCTTGGCCACCGTGCTATCTATCATGGTCTCTAGCATAGGGTTGGCGGGCAAGGGGTATGTTTTATTGCAATTGGTGCAATAAAAATGGTGGTGGTGGGCATGAAATACGTCACTTAGCTCCATTTTATATTTCCAGCCGATATTTAAGCGGTGGACAATACCTAAACGCTCAAATAGCTCCACGGTGCGATAAACGGTCGCCCGGTCAACTTTGCCGGCAGCCCTCTGGGTCAAAACTTTCATACTCTGTGGCTCCTGGTTGAGTAACAGGTCAAATACGATTTTGCGTGGCTTAGTCAGACTGGCGCCGTCTTTCTTTAAAAGCGCTTTAAGAGTGTTGTGTTGCATACCTAGTAGTAGACTTTCTGTCGGCTTAAATTTTTCACCTCAGTCAGCTTCCCTCTAAGCATTCTATGTAAAGCTCTATCCCCTGCCGTGGTCTTTAGATATTTTTCACGGCGTCTGCCGTCTGCCTCTTTAGCATGCGCCTCGTAATAAATTAACTCCCAGGGCTTATAGCCTTTTGTAGAAAAAATTAAGCCCTTATTGTGTTCTGCAATCCTCTTCTTAAGATCATGCGTAAAACCTACATAGAAGCTCTTGCTGACATTAGAGTATAAAACGTAGACATAGCAGAACACTATAGAAAGCTCACTACTAGGCATATCAATATTGTATATTTTTGCGACAAATTTGCAAATATATTAGCACTTTGTTTATGCTTTAGCCCATGCTTCCAATATTACTTTCCGGCGCCACCTTCTTTTCTACGCTCACAGGTGGAATCACGGCGCTAAGAAACCAAAAAATCTTACATCGTATTATGGGCTACACTGCTGGCGTGCTGCTGGGCGTGGTGGCCTTTGACCTGCTGCCGGAAATCGCCAATGAGGTGAATTCTACCCATACCGCTTTTGTGCGGCCGATGGTGGCACTTGTTTTAGCGTTTTTGCTATTTCACATCTTAGAAAAAACGATCTTGTTGCACTACGCGCAAGAAAAAGAATACGGCAAACATGTTCACCCAAAGGTCGGCATCGCCAGCGCGCTAGCGCTGTCCGGACACAGCTTTTTGGATGGTGTTGGCATCGGTCTTGGCTTTCAGGCCGGTAATGCCGTTGGCATCACTGTAGCTATAGCCGTCATCGCCCATGACTTTACCGATGGAATGAACACCGTGATTTTAATGCTGCATAATAAAAATGAAGCCAGCCGAGCTAAAAAGCTACTATTCCTAGATGCCATCGCGCCGGTTTTGGGAGCGGCTTCCACCTTGCTATTCAGCGTCCCTGATAGGTGGCTGGTACTTTATCTTGGTTTTTTTGCTGGTTTCTTGCTCTATATCGGAGCCAGTGATATTTTGCCGCAGGCTCACAGCAAGAATTCCTCACGTACAACTATCGGCCTGACGGTTCTTGGTACGGTTTTCATGTTTGTCGTTACCCGTTTCGTCTAAGGTATAACCCAGTAGTGAGCTTTTGAGATTATCCATCCCCGGTGGATATATGAGCCCGCAGACATGCGGGCTCGCTCAAAAGTCTACTACTGGGTATAATTAAGAACACGATGCTAAAAATAAAACTTGTCGCCGTTATTTTAGTTGTAGCCGCTGCCGGTTTTTTTGTTTACCACCGTCAAAACACGGTTAAACAAGTGTCGCAAAAAGCAGCCGCTACGGCTAAAATCGCTACCGCCAAAGCTGATGCCGCTAAAGCCGCGGCAGAAGAACTGGCCAGCCACTGCGCCGGCAACACGGCAGCCCAAGCGGTAATTGTCAGCATCAGTAAGCGACATATGTGGGTCTGCGAAAGCAGCAAAACTGTCTACGACAACCCGGTCATAACCGGCATGGAAAACCTGCCCGAAGACCTAACGCCAGCCGGCACCTATAAAATTTACGCTAAGCAAACGGACACTGTTCTTAAAGGTTGCGATACCACTGGCTGTTGGAACGACCCGGTAAGTTATTGGATGCCGTTTCTATCTAATAACTACGGTGTTTATGGTTTTCACGATGCCACTTGGCGGGCGGCTAGTGACTTTGGCAATATTGACCCCAATTCTTCCAATGCTTCGCATGGCTGCGTGGAAATGCCACTGGCCGCCGCAAAATGGCTCTATGGCTGGGCACCGGTTGGCACGACCGTTACCATACAGAGTTAGAAATTTGCGTATAGCAAACAGGTACAGTAACCTCTTGCAAGATTCTCGTCCGGCTTGCAAGTACAGTCTTTCGGCGGGATAGGTATATTGCGCAAAGCATCTGTTATATCAAAAGTCTTACCATCCAAGCTTTTGCACGCAGTACAACCGGATGTCGAGACATCCACCCAAGCTGACTTAGCCCCCGCCTTTTTAAATAGCATCAAATTGTATCTTGCGCTTTGTAGTTGTGAGTTCCGAAAATCTGCATGGTTCTGCCATAAAAAATTAGCCATGCTGGATTCGAGCCAAGCTAAATGTTGAAAATTGCCCTCTTTGGCGAAACGGAGGCTCAACTGAACATGTACTGCTCGGGTAACATCTGTCCAGCTTGCTTGCATTCCCCATTTTTTGGTTAGTCTGTCGCGAGTTTCTTGATATGTTTCTTTAGTGACTCCGTAACCTGCAGTGTTGCTAAGCTGTTCGAATATATCAGATACAATTTTCTCTTTTTCGGTTAACAAAGTTTTATCAAAAAAAGGTTGCTTCCCACGAACGTAAATTATCTTGCCACACTCCGGGCACTTCGTGTCTCGTTTTGGTGGCTTACTTAGGACACTGCCGCAAGAAGGACAAGTTGTGTCGTTTTTCATGGTTTTAGTTTAGCATCAGCCTCGTGTTGCACTACCAACTTAAGCTACAATATAGGCATGCCCAGTAGTGAGCTTTCTGTGCTGTTTCGCAGTGAACAGTGTATATAACAAAGCTATACTTGGCAGGTAAAATATAGAAGTAAGTAAGTTTTGGCGAATAGCCAACAGAAAGTCTACTACTGGGTATGATTGTGGCGGTGATTATTTTGGCGGTTTTGTGCGTAGCCCTGGCTGGGTTTGTTTTTTGGAACTTCGCCCGGCCAAGAAAGACCGGCTCTGACGCCACGATGCTGCTAAAGGCCGATATGACGGAGCTCACCAAAGGCATGGCCCAGCTTAAAGACAGTCTGCAAAAACAACTGAGCGAACAACTTAGTAGTAGCAACAAACAAATGGGCGTGCAACATGGTCAGAATATAAAAACTCTTCAAGAAGTAACACGTCAGCTAACGGAGATTGAACGAACCAACAAGAGCGTGGGAGACGTAGCAGACGGCTTAAAAACTCTACAAAATGTCCTACAGAACCCTAAGCAGCGAGGTGTTCTGGGCGAGTTCTATCTGGAACAAGCGTTAAAAAACATGTTGCCTCCGGGTACTTATGAGCTCCAGTATAAATTAGGTGAAGGTCTCATTGTCGATGCAGTTATAAAATTTGGCGATAAACTGATTCCAGTTGACAGTAAATTCAGCTTGGAAAACTATAATCGGCTAGTTGAAGCCAAACCCGAAGAAAAGCCAGCATTGGAGCGTGTCTTTAAAGAAGACCTTAAAAAGCGTATCGACGAGACAGCCAAGTATATAAAACCCAACAGGGGCACCCTTAACCAAGCTTTTATGTATATCCCTAGCGAGGGCATTTACTATGACTTACTAGCTAACAAAGTTGGTGCTGGGGGCGTGAACAGCAGAAACCTCATCCAATATGCGGCTGCTGAAAAAAAGGTCACGATCGTTGGCCCCAGCACGCTCGCAGCAAACTTACAGATTATCATTCAAGGTATGAGGTCTATACAGATTAATCAGGACACTGAAAGAATCCGTAAAAATATCGAGCAGTTACAGAAACATTTAGTATCACATTACGGCTATATGCAAAAGCTAGGCGGTAGTCTCAACACAACCGTCGGACACTTCAATACTACCTATAAGGAATTGGGCAAAATCGATAAAGACATTGTTAAAATTGCTGAAGTGGAACCGTCCGTGGAGCCGATGCTGCTAGATAAACCCAATCTTGAAGAAGACTAGTCTTTCAATAAATCAATGATTAAGGCGGCGGTCCAGCTAAAATTGGCGGCTCCGGCCGGTTCGCCAGTTAGAGGATTGTAGTACTCGTAAAAGCCGCTTTTGGCTACTAAATCCAGAGTTTTTTGGCGCAGCGACGCTGCCTCTTTACTAAAACCATATAGTCCAAGACCCTCGATGATTAGCCAATTAGTGTTTATCCAGGTTGGCCCTTGCCAGTATCGAAACGGATTAAAATATGGCGAACTAGCGGGGACACTAGGCACCGGCCACTTAGTCGCAAACTGCTTGGGCCTATTGAGTAATTCCACCAGCTGTTTGGCCCGGTCTTTGCTGATTGAGCCAGCATAAAGTGGCAGCAGTGTAGCAATAGTCGATTCTTCTATCAGTTTATGGCTAATAAAACTACGGTAGTAATACTGGCCTGTAGATTCATCCCATAGTTGCTCCAGAGCGGATTCAGTTTTGTGTATCGATTGTACCAAATTGTCTGGCAATTTTTGCCCGATGGTCTTAGCTATCTCAGCCAGACGGGTATTGGCTTGGATCAAGATACAGTTGAAAGCCAGATCCTCCACAGTGAAAAGCGAACGGGAAAAGAGAGCCTCGCTATTATAAGCTTTGCGCCGCAGACGGTGCATAGATGCCCAATAAGCCGCAGCTTCGATGTTGTCCATACGTTGGGCCAAGGTTGTATGCTGCGTATCTCGTCTGGCTAAGCCGATTATGCCACCAAGGTGGGCTTTTTCAACTAGGGTGAGCCAAAAAGGCATGTTATGTTTTCTGAGCTCGCTGATCCAAGGCGGAGCGTTATCTAGACCGCCTTCATAAGGATGCAGGAGAACGATCAGGCCCTCATTGTGTGGATTGCGCTCGCGGTATAGCCACTGGTGATATTCGATTAGCGGCTGGTACATTTGCCTGTACCAAGTGCGACGTTCTGGCTGCTTTAATTTTTGGCCAATGCGCACTACGGCCTCCGCCAACAGCGGCGGCTGGGTGACACCGCTGGTGGCTACCTTGTCGGGCGAGTAAGGACTGACATAACTACGCCAAAGTTCGCGGTCGCGGTGGTACTTATCATCGCTTGAGAAAATTATATTCGGTAGCATACCGTTGCTCCATTGGCCTTGTAGCAGACTGGTCAATTCGATTTGCGCCCGGTCGATATCAAGATGCCGCAAACCGATGGAAATAAGACAACTGTCCCATAGCCACTGATGCGGATATAAATCACCTGCCGGGACTGTCCATTTTTTGCGGTCATTGTGCGCCAGAACTTTCTTGGCCTCATCCAGCAGTTTTGACTCGTCTATAGCCATAAGCTTAAGTATATCTTGAAGTGCAACAATTGTTTATCAGGGGCGGCGAGCTGTTATACTGTAAAGCGAGTTATGGAGTATAAAAATCCCGAGATCGCAAAGGCTGCCAAACAGCTGAAAGATAAGCTTGCTAAGCTTGAAGATAAGCGGGCAATTTTACGCGCACCAGAGATGGCAGCTTTATACGACCGGCTTAAAACTTTGCCGGCAGGTAAGCCGCGAGCTGATTTTGGCAAAGAAGTAAATCACCTCAAATCCGACCTAGAATCCCTGACTCGAGAATCCCTACAAACTACAAACTACAAACTACAAACTATCGATGTTACTGCGCCGTTTGATATTAATACTCCAGTCGACCAACGCCCTGAGTTATTGCCAGCCAAAAACGGCAGCCGCCACCCTATTAACACCGAATTAAAGATTATTTTAGATATCTTTGGTCGGATGGGATTTTCGGTAGTAGAATCACGCGAGATTGACGATGATTACCACATGTTCAGCAGCCTGAATTTTCCGCCGGAGCACCCGGCCCGCGACGAGTATGACACGTTTGTAACTACTGAAGGGCTGATTGCACCGGCGCACACCAGCATCATGCAAAACCGCGTGATGAAAAGCCAAAAACCGCCGATCCGCGTTGTCATACCAGGCCGGGTCTTCCGCAACGAGGATCTTGACGCCCGACACGAGCACACTTTCTATCAGCTGGAAGGCGTTTATATCGATGAAGGCATCAATGCCGGTCACTTGGTCGCAACCATCAAAACTTGGCTAAGCGCTTACTACCAGAAAGATATAAAAATCAAAATCCAACCATTCTATTTCCCGTTCACCGAACCAAGTTTTGAATTCGCTGCCAGCTGTATTTTCTGCGACCAAAAAGGCTGCAATATCTGCAGCTATACTGGCTGGATAGAGCTTGGCGGCTGTGGCATGATCCACCCGAACGTCCTGCGCGAAGGCAGTATTGACCCGAAAATTTACACCGGTTTCGCTTGGGGCTTTGGCATAGATCGCCTAGTGATGCTTAAGTATGGCATCGAAGACATTCGATACTTTCATAGCGGCAATCTAAAATTCCTGAGGCAATTCCCATGAGTTTATTCACTGATACTATAAGTCAAAATCTTTATTGCAATGTTGCCACAGTGACTCTTGATGGCATGCCGTGGAACACTCCTCTTTTTTATGTGTACCATCAAAACAAGATTTACTGGTGGTCTCCTTTGAAAGCACAGCACTCCCAAAATATTATTCACAGACCAGAAATTTTCATTACTATATTTAACTCTCAGCTACCTGAAGGGAAAGGAAAAGGAATATATATTCGGGCGTCAGCAAAAGCGCTAGAAAACAATGTGCAAATCAGAGATGCTATAAAGATTTATAACGCACGATCCACCGTTTTTAAGCTATCAATGAATAATTCATCTGGCAAAGCCCCAACTAGGATATTTGTGGCACAGCTTGGAGAAAAATGGACCAACGTTGATGGCGAAGATCGCGGTTACTTTATTGACACCAGGGAGCCTATAGATGAAAGTTAGCGTCAACTGGATAAGATTTATTAACGATGAATATGGCTGCGCAGCCAATCCGATGCCGGATGGTATCAATGCTTTAGTTGAGAAAATTGGCGCGCAGCTCGGCGCTGTAGAAGAAGTTGTGAATCTTGGCAAAAAATATGATGGTGTTTTAGTCGTTAAAGTTGTCGCTTGCGAGAAACACCCAAACGCCGATAAGCTCACTTTCTGTCTGGTGGACGACGGCCGGGCGAACAAGAAGGTCAGACGCAACAAGGACGGTTTGATCGAGATTGTCTGTGGTGCGCCGAACGTCAAAGCCGGCCAGCTGGCAGTTTGGATTCCGCCCGGCGTGACTGTGCCCAGCACTTATGATAAGGAGCCATTTGTCGTCGAGCCCCGTGAGATAAGAGGTAAAACTAGCCATGGAATGCTAGCTAGTGCCAAAGAGTTAGCCCTGGGTGATAACCATGAAGGGATTGTGGTTTTAGAAAACGGTAAACCCGGCGACAGCTTCGCCAAAACACTCTGGCTGGACGACCACATCATTGATATTGAGAATAAAATGTTCACCCACCGGCCGGACTGTTTTGGCATGCTGGGCGTAGTCCGTGAAATCGCCGGCATCAACCACCAAGCTTTCAAAAGCCCAGATTGGTACCGCGAAAATGCTAGCTTGCCGGCTGACGGACGCAAAAACGTCCTGAAAATCACAGTCAAAAATGGCGTCCCGAAACTGGTCCCGCGATTTTGCGCTGTAGCTTTTAAAGACGTCAGAGTGGAGCCCAGCCCAGCTTGGCTGCAAAGTTTCTTGGTCCGCGTGGGCGTACGGCCTGTCAACAACATAGTGGACATCACCAACTTAGTGATGCTGGAAACCGCTCAGCCGCTGCACGCCTACGATTACGATAAGCTGCTAGTGCAGCAGAAACAAGAAACAGGAAACAAGAAACAAGAAGTAGTAATTGGAATTAGGCTGTCCAAAAAAGGCGAGGAGCTTAAATTACTGGGCGGCAAGACCATAAAACTAGATGGAAGCGCCGTGGTGATCACCGATGGCAACAAACCGATCGGTCTGGGCGGTGTGATGGGCGGCGCTGGCACCGAGGTCGATGAAAGTACCAAGAACATCGTGCTGGAAGTAGCCAATTTTGACATGAACCTGACACGTAAAACCGCCATGGCGTATGGTTTGTTCACCGACGCGGCCACCCGTTTTACGAAGGGCCAAAGCCCTCGGCAGAACATGGCGGTATTAGCTAAAGCTGCAGAGGATATCAAGAAAATTGCCGGCGGCCGCCAAGCCAGCGAAGTCGTAGACGACTTCGAGCAACAAGCAACAGGCAACAAGCAAAAAGCATTGGAGGCATCGACAGAATTCATAAACCAAAGGCTCGGGCTGCAACTGTCAGCAAAAGAAATGCAAAAGCTGCTAACGAATGTGGAGTTTGAAGTAGAACTTAGCGGCAACTTCCTAAAAATTACACCGCCATTCTGGCGCACTGACATCGGGATCGCGGAAGACATCGTAGAAGAAATTGGCCGCCTGCAGGGCTATGACCAGCTACCGCTAGTTCTGCCGCCGCGCGATCTGTCACCGGCCGCGTTGAACCCAGTTGTGGTTTTTAAAGACCGCCTGCGTAATATCCTGGCCGCAGCCGGCGCTAACGAGATCCTGACCTACAGTTTCGTCCATGACAGCCTGTTGCAAAAAGTCGGTCAAGATCCCAGGCAGGCCTACCAGCTGGCCAATGCTCTCAGCCCCAATCTGCAGTACTATCGCCTTAGCCTCACACCCAGCCTGCTGGAAAAAGTTCACCCCAACATCAAAGCCGGCTTTGACCACTTTGCAATTTATGAACTAGGTCGTACTCATATTAAAGGCGTTCTTGATAATGAGGGCCTACCAAGCGAGCCACAACGTTTAGGAATAGTTGTAACAACTTTGCAAGTTCGTCCCAATTGGGGGGCTCCGTATTTTGTCGCTAGGAAATTCACTGATTATTTGACGCAGAATCTGGGAATTTACTCCCTGAAATACGTTCCTTTGGCGGGCAAAAATATATTACCGCCCGCTTGGACACTAGCCGCTCAAGCATTTGAGTCGCAGCGGTCAGCAGTGATCTATAGCGGCAATCTGGTAGTTGGCCTGATTGGTGAGCCAACTGCAGGTTTGCGATCAAGTCTAAAATTACCTGAGCGAACGGCTCAACTGGAGTTTGATGTAAAGGTGCTGCAAGAATTAGCTATGGTCAATCAGTACTATCCTCTCAACCGCTATCCGGAAGTGGAGCAGGATTTTTGCCTGCGCGCCCCGGCGAATCTTAGCTACACCGAACTGGCTGAATTCATCGTTAAAAACTTAACCCAGCTTACCAAGCCGCACGGTTATGAATTCCGGTGGCGGCCAATTGACATTTTCCAGAAAGCCGGCGACAAAACCCACAAGCAAACCACTTGGCGTATAACCTTGTTCCATCCTGAAAGGACGCTGACTACCCAAGAGACTAACCAATTGCTGGATCAACTAGCAGCTACGGCTAAAAAAGAATTAAAGGCAGAAAGGGTTTAGATGAAAAAACCGGAGTTTAATGGAGAAAAATTAAAAAGTGGCCTCAGGCGTGCTATGTGGTTGTTTATGGCTTTGTTATTCCTGGTAACTGGTCTGGGAGTCGGAGTATACTATTTTCTACAGGCCACCCATCAAAATAACCAGAGCCAAAATAGTCTAAACTGTCAGATTAATACTCACCTTTCGCTAACCCAGCCAGGGCCCAGCGGCAAAGTGGACGGTGTTCACGTGGCCGGTTTTAAGCCAGGTACCAAAATCCCGGATCTGACGTGCATTGACATTAAAACCGGCAGCGGGCAAGCCGTGAGCTCCACGGATTTAATAACCGTCAATTACGCCGGCGCACTGGCTAGCAGTGGTATCGTCTTTGACAATTCATTTGACACCGGCCAGGCTTTTACCACCGGCCTGTCTTCAGTCATCCCTGGCTGGTCGATTGGTTTAATAGGCATGAAGGAGGGCGGCATTAGGCGCCTATTGATTCCGGCTACCCTCGGCTATGGCACGAGCGGTGCCTGTAAGACTTATAAAGCCGACAAAAAAACTTGTCAGACTTATGCCGTTCCGCCTAATACTGACTTGGTCTTTGACGTCCAGCTTCTCAGCATTAGTAAGCAATAAACAACGGGCCAAATTTACACCTTTGGGTGCATATTTGATGACAAAAGCACTACATATAGCGCTATTGACTTACACCCGACCACTAGCTATATTTATAAGCGTAAGTCATATATCAAACAAAAATATCCAATAGGAGGGATTCGGATAATGACCAAGAATATTACCATCTTCACGACCAACACCTGCTCGTACTGCGCCATGGTCAAAAAATTCTTAGATATGAAGGGCATGAAGTACGAGGTGGTCAATTTAGACGAGCACCCCGAACGCCAAGAAGAAGTCTTTAATATGAGCGGCGCTTTAACCGTACCTGTTACTATAGTTACTAAGTACGACAACTCTCAGGAAGTAGTCGTGGGTTATAACCTGTCTCGCCTAGCCCCCGCCATCGCCTAAAGGTAAATCGGACTACATTGCTGCGTCAAAACTTGCAAGCTTCACTTAACGTATTAATAAAAATACGGGCTCGATCCGATACTCAGCTTTTTCTTGCGCTGCGGCTCGCCTGCGCTTAAGATAAATAAGAAGGAAAAATTTTGGTAGAAATAAATAACACCCATGACCTTATTATTGTAGGGGCAGGGCCGGCAGCGTTGAGCGCGGCGATTTATACCTCTCGCGAAGATATTAAAACCCTGCTGTTTGAAAAGGGTGCTATTGGTGGCTTGGCCGCGGTGACCGACTGGGTGGATAATTACCCAGGGTTTGCTAAGGGCGTAGCCGGACTGGAACTGGCTGATGCCATGCGTGCCCAAGCCGAACGCTTTGGCGCCAAAATCGAGTTAGGCGAGGTCCAAAAGTTAACCAAAGACGGTAACTTTATAAAATTGAAAACCACCAGTGGCGATTTTAGGGCCAAGGCCGTGCTGATCGCCACCGGCAGCGACTACCGAAAAATCGGTGTACCCGGTGAGCAAGAATATTACGCCCGTGGCGTGCATTATTGCGCGACCTGTGATGGCGCCTTTTACCGCGACAAGAAAATAGTAATAGTTGGCGGCGGCAACTCGGCCGTGCAGGAGGGCATGTTCTTGACCAAATTCGCCAGCCACATAGATATGCTGGTGCGGGCCGATAAACTGCGTGCTAGCGAGGTACTGCAACATGAGCTGAAAGCTTACAGAGACAAAATAACCGTCCACTTTAATACCACAACCGACGAAATCGTTGGCCTGAATGGCAAGGTAAGCAAAGTTATCGGTACTGATAAGACTACCGGCCAAAAAGTGGAGTACCCGACAGATGGGGTGTTTGTGTTTGTGGGCCTTGATCCTACCACCAAATTTTTGGAAGGCAGTGGCGTGGAACTGGATGAGCGCAAGTTTATCAAGTCAGATAATAAATTAATGACCAGTGTGCCAGGCGTATTCGTGGCCGGCGATGTGCGTTCTGGAGCCACGCTGCAAATTGCCAGTGCCACCGGCGAAGGCGCCACAGCCGCACTAATGATCCGGGAATATCTGGAGCACCACGAGCAAATTAGCAAAACTGCGGTACAAACCCTCTACGGCGATTAGTTCTTAAACCTGTCTGGATAATCGGTAATCACACCGGCCAGGCCGTATTTAGCCCAACGTCGGGCCTTAGCCGGATTATTGACCGTGTAAGCATAAAGTTCATAACCACTACGCTTCATAGCCCTGATAAAACCCGACCATAGCCACGTCTGGTTCATGGCTATGGTTCTCGTGCCGATTTGCTTGGCGCGCAGTCTAGCGCGCACGCCGGACCAATTATCAATCACGATTTTTGGTATTTTCGGCAGGGAGGTCTGTAGTTCTCGCAATGTCCGTTGGCTGAATGAACTCAAGGCATAGGCATGTCTATACCCTTTTAAAATTTCAACGATCGGCCCAATATTAACATCAGACTTCACTTCTATATATAGAGGCACGGCACCTTTTACGGTTTCCAATGCCTCCTCGAGCTTGGCGAGGTCGGGTTTGTGGGCCTTGAGGTCTTCATATCTGCAGTTACTGATAAGAAACTTATCGCCAGCACCGTCTACGATAGTGGCGTTGTGGTATAAAATCGGGACATGGTCGTGCGTCACCCTGACATCAAATTCGATTTGATCCACGCCAATATCAAGGGCTTTCTTGAACGAGGGCAAGGTATTTTCTGGAGCTAGCCCCCTCGCGCCGCGGTGTCCGATTATCTTCACTACGAATTAGTGTACAATTATTAGCAGCAAAAGGAGATATCTATGGCTGATTTTAATAAAGTTTTAGAACCAGGCGACTATCAAAATGGCAAGGTTAACACAGTTGTTGAGATCCCCAAAGGCTCAACGATGAAAATTGAGTGGGATAAAAACAGGGCTGTTTTTGTATTGGATAGGGTCGAGCCTAAGATTTTTCCCAAGCCGGCTAATTACGGCTTTATCCCCGGGACGCTAGATGAAGATGGCGACGAGCTGGACACGCTGGTAGTTACCGAAGACCCAATCCCTACCGGCGTCTGGCTAGAGGCTAGAATTATAGGAATTCTGAATTTCAAAGACGAAAAGGGGATTGACCATAAGATAATCGTTGTTCCGGCCGATGATCGCCAGACGGATAATGCTGTAAAAAATCTTGACAACCTTGGTACACGCTGGAAAGAGGAAGTCGAGCACCACTTTGCTCACTATAAAGATTTATATAAGCCTGGTGCAGCACAGGTACTGGGCTGGGGCAACGCTGAAGAAGCCAAAAAGGTCGTCGCAGACTCGATTGCTCGCGCCAACAACCCTAGATAGTTGCGCGGCGTGGGCTTAGATCATACAATGTAGCTGTAGAACGCTTACGTTAAAATGGTGGGTAGATGAAAACTAAAATTGGTATCAATGGCTTTGGCCGTATTGGGCGTAATGCCTTTAAGGTAGCTTTTGAGCGCCCCGATTTAGAGGTTGTAGCCGTCAATGATTTGACTGACACTAAAACCCTGGCTCACCTCCTTAAACACGATAGTAACTACGGTGAGTACCAACACAAAGTTGAGTTTGATGACCAAAATCTTATAGTCGATGGCCAAAAGATAAAAGTTTTGGCGGAAAAAGACCCTAGTGCTTTGCCGTGGCGCGATCTTGGCGTAGAGGTGGTAATTGAATCTACCGGTTTGTTTGTTGACCCGACTAAAGCCCATGCCCATATTGATGCCGGTGCTAAACGGGTAATCTTAAGCGCGCCGGCCAAGGGTGAGGGCGCCAAGACGGTAGTTATCGGTGTTAACGAAAATGAGCTAGACCAAGCCGGTGAAGTTATCAGCAACGCTTCCTGTACCACTAACTGCATCACGCCGGTGATGGCTATTTTAGAAGAGCATTTTGGCATAGAAAAAGCCATGATGACTACCGTACACAGCTATACAGCCAGCCAACGCCTGCAAGATGCTCCAGCCAAAGACCTGCGCGAAGCCCGTAATGCGGCAACCAACATTGTACCCACCACTACTGGCGCCTCGATTGCTGCCGCCCAAGCCTTACCGACGCTTAACAATATTTTTGGTGGTATGTCTGTCCGCGTGCCTACCCCCGTAGTTTCACTTAGTGACTTCGCCGTGGTCACCAAGCGCGATGTTACGGTCGAGGAAGTCAACGAAGTGTTTAAAAATGCCGCTAAGGATCCGTACTTTCAGGGCATACTTACCGTAACCGAAGAGGAACTGGTCAGCAGCGATTTTATCGGCAACAGCCACTCGGCAATCATGGACCTAAATCTTACATCCGTTGTTGGCGGGAACCTCCTTAAAGTTGTTGCCTGGTATGACAACGAATGGGGTTATTCCAACCGCTTGGTGGAACTGACCGCTGACGTAGGGCGGATGTTAGCTGAACAAACTGACAGCAACACCGGGCAAACTGATAATTCTAATACCAAAAATAATCCGGCCGATACCCCGCCATCCACTGACCCAGATGAGCCACTCCTGGAACCTCCTACACCTGAAGACCTTCTTCCTAAACCGGAACCGTCGGAGGACAAAACGCAGCCCTTAATGGCCAACCTTGGCCAAGAATCGCACCAAAATAACTAGCTTTTAGCCTATGAATATCGCACTTGCCACTGACCATGCTGGCTTCGAGCAGCTGAAAGAGCTGCAGGTCTATCTTGAGTCAGCCGGCCACACCTGCAAAAATTTCGGCCCGGGGTCGCTAAATCCGGATGACGACTACCCGGACTTTATTATGCCGGCGGCCAAATCTGTAGCTGCTGGCGACTGCCAAATGGGCGTAATTCTGGGCGGTAGCGGCCAGGGCGAAGCTATGGCCGCTAACCGTTTTAAAGGAGTAAGATGCGCGGTTTTTTACGGACCAGTCGTTGCTCGGCGGCCAGTAGATGTCGAAGGGGATATCAGCCATGACCCGTATGAAATAGTAAGACTGGAGCGTCGCCACAATGACGCCAACATGCTAAGCCTGGCTGCGCGTTTTGTCAGCTTGGAGGACATGAAACAAGTTATTAAGCTATGGCTGGAAACGCCGTTTAGCGATGAAGAACGGCACCAACGGCGGATCGCCAAACTGGACGGGCTAAATTAATCATGCCGACTATTTGCCCGGCAATTTTAGCTGGCAGCGAAGAAGAATACAGACAACAAATAGCCAAGATAGCCCATTTTGCCCAGCGTATCCAGATTGATTTAACAGACGGGCAGTTTGCACCCAGCCGTACCGTTAGGCCCGAGCAAGCTTGGTGGCCGGTGGGGGTTAAAGCCGATTTTCATCTCATGTACCGCCATCCAATGCCAGCTGTTCAAACTATCATGGAGCACCGGCCAAATCTGATAATAGTTCACGCCGAAGCCGAAGGCGGTTTTGAGGATATTGCCAACTTTTGCCACCGTCATGAAGTAGGGGTTGGTGTGGCACTGTTGCAACGGACACCGGCTGAAACAATCCTGCCGGCGCTAAGTAGTATTGACCACGTGTTGATATTCTCCGGTAATTTAGGTTACCAAACCGGCAGCCACGCCGACCTTAAATTACTTAACAAGTTAAGTATTTTGAAACAGTATAAACCTGATTTGGAAGTGGGCTGGGACGGTGGTATTAATGACCAAAATGTTGCTGAGCTAATAAATGGTGGCGTGGACGTACTAAACGTTGGCGGTTATATCCAAAGAGCTGAAGACCCGGCGCGGGCTTTCGCGGCTCTGCAACGCATCGCCGACGAAACCCAGCAGTAGACTTTCGAGTCAGCTCATCGCTCGCATGAGCTAATTATTCGAGGCCTCGCTAACATAACTGTTCCCGACTTACAGTCTTCGTAAGAGATGCTGACGAGCTGACGGCTCCAAGGGAATCGAATAATCTCGCAAGCTCACTGCTGGGAAACCGGGACGACTTGACTCTAGTGATACTGCCCTTGGCACTTGCGGGTCACTAATTATATCTTTGCTCGTAATACAATTAGCGCTTCTGTGGTGCCTCATGCGGTATCACGAGAGCCAAGCAAAATGAATGAATATTAGGTATAATCTTAAGCAGAATGGCCAAAGAGCAAAAAAATTATTCCTTGGTGGCGCTGGAGAAAAAAGCCAATGAAATCCGGGAAGATATTATCAAAATGCTACTACGAGCTGGCAGTGGCCATTCGGCCGGCCCCCTGGGGCTGGCTGACATTTTTACGGCGCTATACTTTCATGTTCTAAAGCATGACCCTAAAAATCCCGATTGGCAGGAGCGTGATATCTTGGTGCTGAGTAACGGCCACTGCGTACCGGTACGTTATGCCGCGATGGCCCACGCCGGATACTTGTCTAAAAAAGAGTTAATGACACTTCGCCAGTTTGGCTCGCGTCTGCAAGGCCACCCGGAACGGCTGCGCCTGCCCGGGTTGGAAACTACCAGTGGGCCGCTGGGCAGCGGTTTAAGCCAGGCTTGCGGTATGGCGCTGGCGCTTCGGATGGATAAGACTCAGCACCGCTGGGTGTACGTGGTGATGAGCGACGGCGAGCAGGACGAGGGTAATACTTGGGAAGCGGCTATGCTAGCGGGCAAATATAAGCTTAGCAACATCATTGCTATAACCGATAGAAATAACATCCAAATTGAAGGACCGACAGAGATCGTGATGCCCTTGGAAAATCTGCGCGATAAATGGGAAGCCTTTGGCTGGCACGTGCTGGAGATTGACGGCAACGATATAGAGGCCGTAATTGATGCTTGTAATATGGCTAAGGCTATAGTGGAGAAACCGGTGATGATAATCGCCCACACCATTCCAGGCGAGGGCGTTGATTTTATGGAATACGATTTTCATTGGCACGGTAAACCACCCGATCATGAAGAAGCAATCAAGGCTCTCAAAGAACTGCGAACTCTTGGCGGCAGGATTCGGAGCGAACATGAGTGATACTCGCATATTATTTGAAAGAGTGCGTTCCACGCCGGGTTCGCTAAAAACGGGCTCGGGCTGCACTTGCGCTCTGAACCCTCTTTCAAACAACATGCTCACTTGGCAGACTGGGGAAATAAATGGCTGAGATGAATTTGGTAAGCAAAGTGCTGACGCAAGAACCCATCCGCAAAGGTTTTGGCCGTGGTTTACTGGAAGCTGGCAAGCGTTGGGATAACATCGTTGGCATCTGCGCCGATTTAACAGAATCAACCAACATGCACTTTTTTGCTGAGGCTTATCCTGAGCGGTTTATTCAGGTTGGTGTAGCCGAGCAGAATTTGGTGACGGTTGGTTCCGGTTTGGCGGCCATGGGTAAAATCCCGTTCGTCAGCAGCTATGCCGCCTTTAGCCCCGGGCGCAACTGGGAGCAAATTCGTACCACTATTTGCCTAAACGACCAGCCGGTTAAAATCATTGGCTCGCACGCCGGACTGTATACGGGCGCCGATGGCGCTACCCATCAGATGCTTGAAGACTTATCGCTAATGCGTGCATTACCAAACATGGTGGTGTTAGCCCCCTGCGATAGCCTTGAAGCCAGCAAGGCCACGCTGGCCATGGCGGTAGATAAACAACCAAACTACATGCGCGTTACCCGCGAGGCTACCCCAGTTTTTACGACCGAAGAAACACCTTTTGAAATCGGCAAAGCCTATATTTTCCGGCCTGGGGCCGATGTCAGTCTGATCACCACTGGCACAATGACCTACCAGGCAATGACCGCGGCCGATGTTTTGGCCAAAGATGGCATTCACGCTGAAGTCGTACACGTACCAACAATTAAGCCGCTGGACGCGCAAACCATTCTGGATAGTGCCGAACGTACGCGGCACGTAGTGACTGCCGAGGAGGGCCAGGTCAATGGCGGCCTGGGCAGTGCCGTGGCCGAGGTTCTAGGCGAAAACCTGCCTACGCCGTTGATTCGGGTTGGTATGCATGACCGTTTTGGCGAGTCTGGCCACCCGGACGAGTTGCTTAAGCACTTTGGCCTGACAGCGCATCATATTGCCATGGCTGCCCACCATCTCTTAATGAACCAGCCTAAACATAAACACTAGCTCATGCCACTGACACTGCAACAGATCAGAATCAACTGCCAGACGGCACGTGCGACTTTTGCGCGTGCTCGGGCGGAGCATTTTGCGCTGGGGGCTTTCAATCTCGATAACCAGGAAACTTTGGTGGCTGTGGTAAAAGCCGCGGCAGCCAAAAAAGCTCCGGTGCTGGTGGAGGTTAGCAAGACCGAAGCGGATGCTATGGGACTGCCCAATGTCCGCGATATGGTAGATAACTACAAGACGCAGTACGGGCTGGAGATGTACGTAAATCTAGACCATAGCCCCAGCGTAGAAGACGCGATTGCCGGCATCGAAGCCGGTTTTGAGTGTATTCACATTGATATTAGCCAGGCTAACCACGATGCCACGGATGCCGAAATTATCGCCAAAACTAAAGAGGTGGTGGAGGCAGCTAAATTTACCGGTGCGCTGGTTGAGGCCGAGCCGCACTACTTTAGTGGCTCCAGCAACGTCCACACCGAAGACATTAATTATGAAGAAATCAAAAAAACCTTTAGTACGCCGGAAGCTGCCAAGGCATTCGTCGATGCCACGGGTATTGACACGTTCGCCGCGGCTATCGGCAACCTGCACGGCCATTATCCGGTACCCAAGGTTCTGGATCTGGAGTTGCTGCAAAGAATCCGCTCGGCAATTGATTGCAATATCAGTCTGCATGGTGGCAGCGACACGCCACCGCATTACTTTATAGAGGCTGTAAAGATTGGGGTTAGTAAAATTAATATCAACAGTGATATGCGCATGGCTTACCGCGATACGCTGGAAAAAGTTTTAGCTGCTAATAAGACCGAATATGCTGTCGTCAAACTAATGCCGCAAGTCATCAGTGCCGTACAAGCGGTAGTGGAATCAAAAATCGAAACATTCAATTCCGCCGGGAAAGCTCAACCTTAAGATGGGCTTACCCAGTAGTAGACTTTCAAGTCAGCCCGCTTTTGCGGGCTAAATATCCGCTTTACGGATAATCTCGAAAGCTCACTACTGGGCTTATGCTAAAATAGCCGTTAGGATTATGGCTCAGCAACAACTTGATGTCTTAAGTGTCGGCGATGTAGTAACGGATGCCTTTATTAGGCTGTTTGATGATGAAGAACGGGTAGAGCACCGGCCGGATGGACTATGGCTGGCTTTACCGTTTGGCACGAAGGTGCCATTCGATCATGTTGAAGTGGTCCCAGCTGTCGGCAACGCTAGCAATGCATCGGTGGCTTTTGCTAAACTTGGTCTTCGTTCTGGCTTGGTCTCTAATATCGGCGACGACAGCAATGGCCGGGATATTCTAACAGCTTTGCATGCAGCTAAAGTGGATCGCCGTTTTATACATATTAATCCGGGGAAACTCAGTAACTACCATTACGTGTTGTGGTACAAAGAAGAACGTACTATTTTGATCAAACACGAGGAGTACGATTATCACTGGCCACGCTTTCGTATCGTGGATATCCCCGGGTGGATCTACTTTAGCTCTATTAGTAAACATGGCCTTGAGTATCATGACCAGCTGGCAACTTGGCTGGAGAGCCATCCGCTAGTTAAATTAGCGTTTCAACCCGGGACCTTCCAAATTGAGGCTGGCGCGCACCGTCTAAAGCGGATTTACATGAGGTCGGAAGTTTTGGCGGTTAACCGTGAAGAAGCGACAACTATTACCAGCGGTGACCACAATAATATCCATGACTTGCTCGATAAGTTACACGAGCTTGGCCCGAAGATTGTAGTCATTAGCGATGGCCATGCTGGATCATATGCCAGCGACGGCACCAATCGTTACAAAATGCCGATTTACCCTGATCCTAAACCACCGTATGAGCGCACTGGTGCCGGTGATGCCTTTACCTCTACTTTCGTGGCGGCCATTATGCGCGGTGCCGATATCCAGGGTGCGCTGCTATGGGCGCCAATCAATTCTATGAGTGTAGTCCAAAAAGTTGGCGCCCAAGCCGGCCTATTAGACGAGGGCGAAATAAACCATTATTTAAGATCTGCCCCACCCAATTACCACCCAACAAGGTTGCGCTAAAACATATGTCTAAAGCCATTGCAAAACTCTTAAACGCCCCTGAGCATCTGGTGGTCGATATGGTCAGAAAGCTGGAAGATATGAATGGTTCTCCCAGCGAAGACGTACGGCTAATTTCTGAGAACCAGCAAAAAATACGTGTCAAATTATCACAGCTTGGATTAGACCCCGATGACACTACCGGGGAGGAACTGTATCAAGCTTTGAAGGCTCGGTTTGCCAATGATTGCAGCCAGCTTGACAAAGCTTGGGGGATTGACGAACAAACCAGCTTAGCTAAACGTGTGATAAAAGCGACACAACTAGTCGCTGGTCTAGGTCCACCACCTGAAATCTGGGCACTAAAACACAGTGCCGCCAAAAAACTTCTACGCCAAACTCCGCCTAAGAAATTGATGAAGAAACTTGGTTACCGTTCGCTGGAATCACTACTAAAGCATGAGGATATCGGTAGAATTTATCTGGCTGCAGTTTGGCTAGAGCCGCACTCGTGGCAAAGCACCGCCAGTAGGAAAATCGCCAAGCTTGATACCGCCGGTTTTGAAATGCGCGGGCCGCAAATAACTGCCTTGCCAAAGGCTTACTGGCAGAACGTCGATGGTCCAAAATCCCATGTGCTTTTAGATCGCAATATCGGTGCGGTTGCTCTTTGGCCGGCTGGTATGGCGCGGGATAGTCAAGTATTGCCCTTGGCGATTATGCTCCTTAGTTCCGTAGAAAAATTAGCTGGCGCGGACTTTGGCTCTAAGTTATATAACGCCAGTCCGGTTCTCAGGTGGTGGGCGGACAACGCCCGTTTGATATCCGACCATCGGGATGGCCCCGTTTCGCTTAACATCAAAGATCTATCACGTGATTTTTTGAAAAACAATACTTATTCTAGCCGGTCATCCAAACACGGGGCGGGGGCTTTATTGAACGAGCTTCTGGGTCGATACCAAAATCAGTCTGAACAGCTTGCCGATACCATTAGAGGTATAGGCTATAATCTAGATAGTCTAAGAAACGATAGTCTTGAAGCTCCGCTGGCAACACGGCTAGCAGCCGAGTATAGTCTTCAGAATAATTAATGAGAATGGCCCAATAATGTATCAAATTTGCGTATCTGGTGCAGCCCGCGGCGAAAGCGTGGAGGAGGGACATAAGCTGGCCGAAGAGATTGGACGGGCGATTGCCTCCGCCGGCCACTCTCTACTAACCGGTGCTACTACTGGTCTGCCGGAAGCTGCCGCCAGGGGCTATAAAAAGGCCGGTGGCAAGATGTGTTTGGGCTTAAGCCCGGCTTCTACCAAAATTGAGCACGTTTTAAAATATCGGCTGCCCACCGAACCTTATGACGCAATATTATTTACCGGCTTGCATTACGGTGGTCGCGACTCGCTACTTATCAATTCAGCTGACGCTGTCGTGACAATTGGTGGGCGGCTAGGCACGCTGCACGAATTCACCATCGCTATGGAAAGTCACACGCCAATTGGCATCCTAGAGAGTGCCGGCGGTATCAGCGCTCAAATTTCGCAGCTGATGGAACTGCTGCCTAATGCTGATCCGGATACAATAATTTTTGAGGAAGATCCAGATAAGTTAATTGCTAAACTTACCCATTTGCTTGACAAACTTCACGAACCTTACCGCAAAATCTACGAATGAAACGCTTGTATTTTTACAACACTCAAGATATATTCAGCTTATGAATAAAAATCAAAAAGGCTTCGCGGTTTTAGAGACCTTGCTGATTTTAGTTATTATTGCCATGATAGCCGGCACCGGCTGGTACACATGGCATACTAAAAACCAGACAGATAAAATCCTTAATGAGGCTTCAAATTCCGCCCAGACTGTTCAAACCAATAAAACTACCAACAGCTCTTCGGCCAAGGCTCAACAGTATTTCACCATCAAAGAATGGGGCGTGCGGGCACCGTACACTGGGACGTTAGACTTACAATACAGTTTGTCGGACAGTAATACTTTGGCTTCCGTAACCTCAAAACAGCTGCTAGCAGCTGATCCAGCTTGCACTCGGGGCGGAGCGATATTAAGAGCTCTACCAAATGATCCAGTCGGTCCAGCGGGTGACCCTGCTTCTACGGTGGCTCAAAGCGGCGCTACATACGCCTACGTGGGCGGTTACTATTACATCTTTACGCACGATCAAGCCGCCTGTTCTGATAGCGATACCGCAACGACGCTACAATCACAAAATAATGACGCAGTGCAAGCACTAGTACCTAATCTGCAAGCCATTCCGCAATAGAATCTTCTTGCTACAATTTATAGGTGAGTAAGTTCAAACTGAGGAGCGACTATAAGCCGACGGGCGACCAACCGGCGGCAATTGCTAAATTGACCGAGGGACTAAAAGCCGGTGCCAAGAATCAGGTGCTGCTGGGTGTGACCGGCAGCGGCAAGACTTTTACTATGGCTAACCTGATCCAAAATACCCAGAAACCGACGCTGGTACTGAGCCACAACAAAACTCTGGCCGCGCAGCTTTATAATGAATTCCGGCTGTTTTTCCCGGATAATGCTGTGCACTACTTTGTTAGCTACTTTGATTATTACCAGCCGGAAGCTTATATGCCCCGTTCTGACACTTATATCGAGAAAGACAGTGATATCAATGAAGAAATTGACCGTTTGCGTCACGCCGCAACTAGTGCACTGCTGTCGCGCAACGACGTGATTATTGTGGCTTCTGTATCTTGTATCTACGGCATTGGCTCGGTGGAAGATTACGGCAATATGGCTGTTAGGCTTAAAGTCGGCGAGCGGCGACTGCGCGACAAACTACTTAGGCAGCTAACAGATATCCAGTACCGCCGGAATGATATGGCCTTTGAGCGTGGCAATTTCCGGGTCAGGGGAGACGTCGTGGACGTTTTCCCAGCAGGTGAAGAAAATGCCTATCGGATTGAATTTTTTGGCGATGAAGTGGAACGCATGAACCAAATTAATCCGTTGACCGGCGAGATAGAAAAAACACTTAACGAGTTAAGTATTTTCCCAGGGAGCCACTACGTTACACCGCAAGAAAAACTCCAAAAAGCGCTGGTTAAAATCCGCCAGGAAGCCGATAAGCGAGGAGCTTGGTTTAAAAAACAAGGTAAACTGCTGGAAGCCCAGCGCTTGGAGCAGCGTGTCAAATTTGACCTGGAGATGCTGGAGCAGACCGGCTTTGTGAAAGGTATCGAAAACTACAGCCGTTATTTGACCAATCGCGAAGCTGGCGAGCAACCCGCTACTCTGTTAGATTACTTCCCGGATGACTACCTGATGTTCGTGGACGAATCGCACATGACCATTCCGCAAGTCCGAGGTATGTACCACGGCGACCGTTCGCGCAAAGAGGTGCTGGTGGAATATGGCTTCCGCTTGCCTTCGGCACTGGACAACCGGCCGCTGACTTTTTCTGAATTTGAGCGCCATATGAACCAAGTTGTGTACGTCAGCGCCACACCTGCCGAGTACGAACTATCGCGCAGCCCGGAACCGGTCCAGCAAATCATCCGGCCAACCGGCCTACTGGATCCTAAAATTGAAGTCCGGCCGATTGATGGGCAGATTGACGACCTGATTGCCGAGATCCGCGCGACAGTGGGCAAAGCTCAACGTGTTTTAGTGACAACATTAACCAAGCGCATGTCGGAAGACTTAGCCGAATACCTGAAGGAACTGGACGTAAAAGTTGCATACCTACACAGCGAGATCGATACCCTAGACCGTACCGATATTTTACGCGACCTTAGGCTGGGAGTTTATGACGTACTGGTCGGTATCAACTTACTTAGGGAAGGGCTGGACCTGCCAGAAGTCAGCCTAGTAGCAATCTTAGATGCTGACAAGGAAGGATTTTTACGCAGCGAGCAAGCACTGGTCCAGACCGTCGGCCGGGCAGCCCGCCACGAAGAGGGACGGGTGATAATGTACGCCGATACGGTGACTGGCAGCATGCAACGCACCATTGATGTGACTAACCGCCGCCGGGCGGTCCAAGGGAAATATAATAAAGGCCATGGTATTACACCCCGCAGTATCGTGCGTGCCGTGGATGAACTGCTGCCAAGAGCCGAAAAGGCAGCGAAGCCAAAGTTGGATCTGCGTAAAATACCCAAAGATGAATATAACTTCCTGATCCGCGACCTGACCTCCCAGATGGATCTGGCGGCCGCCAACCTGGAATTCGAAAAAGCCGCCGAGTTACGTGACCTAATCGGTGAAGTCAGAGCCAAATTGTAAAACCTTCTGCCGAAAAGTCTTTATTAAAAACTGCTTGGTTGAAGGGCAGAGTAGTAATTGCCCGTGCGGTTGCGGCTATTGACCAAAGCTGCTTTATACAGCCTTAATCTCGCTAAAACGCTGGAGAAACCGGCCTGCATGTGCCAGCCGGTTTCTCCGTTTCCATGAGCGAATCAGAGGATGCTTGCCAGTGCTTGTTCGGCGGTATCGAGAGGTGCCGGTCTTCCCCTGAGACAGGATTCAGTGAAGCACAGATCCACGAACCGGCACGAGATGCCAACCATCGGGATACCCCGGATGTTGTGGACAGCATCCAGTACAGCTTTGCCGACGTCGGTAAGTGAGATCTTGTCGGTGCGCAGCCCGCCCGTATGTAGGACTGGTTGCGGATCTCCACTCGCGTCGAAGTGGATCACGAGATAGCTGTCGCTGAGCTCGACGTCCGGTGGTGCCCAGGTGCGCCAGAGCGAAGAGCTCAAACGTTCTGTTTGAAGGGTGTCGGACATCTCATGCGACCGCCGCGATCTGGGGGATCATTGCAACCTCGAGGCCGTCGATGAGCGTCTTCGCCCTTTCGATCATCCTCTCGTCCTCGTTGGGCAGGCACAACTTGAAGCTGTTGCGTGCGATCAGCACGCTTGTTCTGGGAGCGAGTGGCCCCAGCGTGGTGACGATTCTTTCTCCCCGATCGCCAAGCTCGGCCGCGAAGATCGACTCCTCGTTGCAACATCGTTCGCCCCGGAGATCGCCGTCTCGGAAGGTGACCGTTCCTTGGATGCGGCTGATCTCGCAGCGACCGGTGTTGACTCTGATGTGTCGACCATCAATTTCGACGTCCCATACCTGCGTCATTTGGTCAGATCTCCTCATTTTCGTAGTCGTTTACACGTACACTGAACTACTCTGCTAAAAGAACGCCAATAAAACAACCTCCTAGTCGGGACGTTACTTCATGGTTGCTAGCATCTTATAATAACAAAAGCGCTTTGTCAATCGCTTTCTATCTGTTAAGGGTCTGCTATACTTGATTGTCAGAAGTATGAGTAAACTCTCCAGGGACGACGTCTTAAAACTGGCTCGTTTGAACCGGTTGAAGTTATCAAACGAGGAAGTCGAGCGTTTCCGCGAAGAGCTATCTAACATCTTAGGTTATGTAGAGGTACTCGACAAAGCCGATACCAAAGGACTTCAGCCAACCTACCAGGTGACTGGGCTGAAAAACGTTACGCGCCAGGATCAGATACGGGATTACGGCTACAAAAGCTTGGATTTACTAAAAAACGCCCCCGCCGTGCAAGACGGGCAATTTAAAGTAAAAAAGGTCCTATAGCAATGGATGACTGGCCAGCTATCGCTGATATTGCGATGCGCGTGCAAAAGGCTGAGCTAAAAGCCGTTAATCTGGTCAAGCAATCTTTGGCTGCGATTGAGGCAAAAAAAGAATACGACGCTATTATCTCCACGCTTGAAAATCGGGCGCTATCCCGAGCCGAGGATATTGATAAAAAAATCGCAAGCGGCGAGTCTGTCGGTAGATTGGCCGGCGTACCATTCATCGCCAAAGACAATTTTTTGACTTTTGGCGGCAGAACTACTGCTGCCAGCAACATTCTGCGCCCGTTTGAAGCGCCGTACCAAGCTACCGCCATTGAACGGCTAGAGGCCGAGGGCGCGATTTGCGTGGCTAAAGCCAACATGGATGCCTTCGCCCACGGCGCCAGCACCGAAAATAGCGACTGGTTTACTACCAAAAACCCTTACGATAAAACCCGGGTGCCGGGTGGCAGCTCCGGCGGCTCGGCCGCTGCTGTCGCTCTCAAAATGGCACCGTTTGCACTGGGAACAGACACCGGCGGCTCCATCCGCCAACCGGCCAGCTTTTGCGGTGTGGTTGGTTATAAGCCGACCTATGGTCTGGTGAGCCGTAGCGGGGTTGTAGCCATGGCCTCCAGCACCGATGTAATCGGCCCATTAGCTAGAACAGTAGACGATGCCGCTTTGGTGTTTGATGTGATGGCCGGTAAAGATGGGCTTGATGGCACCATGATCGACCGCGATAAAACTGTCTACACCAAGTTGCCCGCAGACCTAAAGAGCAAGAAAATTGGTTTGATTAAGGAATATATGAACGACCAATTGGATCCCGGCGTCAGACAAGTTATCGGTGAAGCTGTAGAAAAATTAAAGAGCGCGGGCGCTGAAGTTCAACAAATCAGCCTCCCATCTATACCGCTTTCCCTCGCAGTTTACTATATTATCTGTCCGGCCGAGGTCAGCAGCAACCTGGCTCGCTACGACGGCCAGCGTTATGGATACAGCGCCCCAGACACCAAGAGCCTCACCGATAGTTATGAGCTTAGCCGCGAGCAAGGCTTTGGCGCCGAGGCCAAACGCCGGATTATGATCGGCACGCACGTTCTGTCCAGCGGCTATTACGATGCTTATTATAAAAAGGCCCAAACGGTCAGGACAAAGATCATCAACGAGCTTAAACAAGCCTTTGGGCAAGTAGATTTTTTGATTGGGCCGGTAGCACCTACCCCGGCCTTTAAAATTGGCGAAAAAACCCACGATCCGTTGCAAATGTACTTGGCCGATATCATGACCGTGGCAGCTAACATATCCGGCAATCCGGCCGTTAGCGTGCCGGCAGGGTCGGTCGGTAAGTTGCCTGTCGGACTGCAGATCATAGCTCCGCAAGGTGCTGACCGACAGCTACTGGGAGCCGCTAAAGCCTTTGAGGAGATTGCACAATGATCAGCGTATTACTGATCCTGGCGATAATTTTTGGCATTGTCGTACTTTTTTTGATTGGCCGTTTTGCCCCTAAGCCCAGGCGCCGGCTTAATCACGAGCACTTCCAGAAGCAGTGGCTCGAAATACTCGCCCGAGTCAAGACATCTGATGACGGCATGACACTGGCTGTGATTGACGCCGATAAACTGGTTGATGAAGCATTAAGAAAGCTGCATTTTGGCGGTAAAACCATGGGGGAGCGATTGGTTTCGGCCCAACGGACACTTTCTAACAACGACAATGTTTGGTATGCGCACAAACTACGCAACCGGTTGGTACACGAACCCAACGTACAACTCAAAAAGCGTGAAGCTCAGGATGCATTAACTGGTTTTCGCCAAGCTCTAAGAGATTTGGGAGCACTATGAGAACAGTTTACAGTTTACAGTTTACAGTTTACAGTTGTAATCTTTTTGCTTTTTCTACTACAAACTACAAACTACAAACTACAAACTGGAGGGATGTATGAAATACATTCCGACTATCGGTATCGAATGTCATGTGCAGCTAAAAACCAGAACCAAGCTATTCGCAGCTGTTAACAACGATGCCCGTGAAGCCCCGCCGAATACCTTAATCAGCCACATTTGCGTTGGCCTGCCAGGAGCATTACCGTTTTTGAATAAAAAAGCCCTGGAGCTGGCCGCGCGCGCGGCCTTTGCCCTGAATACCAAACCGCAAACTTTCAGCAAATTTGACCGCAAACACTACTTCTATCCTGATTTGCCCAAAGGCTACCAAATTACCCAGTACGAACAGCCGATCATCATCGGCGGTTACGTTGATGTGCCGGTAAACAGTCGGCAGATACGTGTCGGTATTGAGCGCGTTAACTTGGAAGAAGATGCCGGTAAGAATATCCACCCAGCTGGTGCGGATTATTCGTTGGTAGACCTCAACCGGGCTGGTACGCCGCTTCTGGAAATTGTTAGCAAACCTGAGATCCACAACGCGACTGAGGCTAAAGCCTTTGCCCGAGAAATGTGGCTGTTGATGAAATACGCCGATGTTACCGAGGGCGATATGTACCACGGGCATGTCCGATTTGATGTGAATATCAGCGTCAGCCAGAATCCGAACAAGCTAGGCACACGCAGTGAGATAAAAAACCTGAATAGCTTCCGCAGTGTCGAGGGCGCGGTTGCTTACGAGATTGAACGGCAAATTGAGCTGCTGGAAAAAGGCGGGACAGTAGTCCAAGAAACACGCGGCTGGGACGAGGCCAAGCAAAAAACCACCGGCCAGCGTGAAAAAGAAGAGGCTCACGATTATCGCTACATGCCCGAACCGGACATTCCGCCGATTGGACTGACGAATGCAGATATTGCCAAATTCAAAAAAGATTTACCTAAACTACCGACTGCAATTCGCTCAGAACTTGCCAGACTAGATATGGGTAAAGCTCAGCTCGAGAGCTTGATTGAGGACGTCGACGGCACAAAGCTTATTCTAGAAAAAATAGCTGAAGGAAATCTAAAGGATGCCAGCGACACGGCAAAGTGGTGGACTGGCCCGATCCAAAATGCCACAGTCAGCGGAGTCTTAACGCGCGAACAAGCCTTGAGCGATTTAGCTAAAAGCTACTTTACTACAGTATCAGGAATGCTATCGGATAATTTGCTTAGTTCAACCAACGCTACAATAGCTATAGTGTCCTCGATAAAAGATTCGCGAGACCCAAGAGAATTTAAAAATCTGCTGCAAGTTTCGGACGAAAGCGAAATAGAAAAAATTGTGGCAGAAGCCATCAAAGAAAACTCTAAAGTTGCAGCAGACGTTAAAGCCGGGCAAACTAAAGCTATCGGCTTTTTGGTCGGCCAAGTCATGGCCAAAAGCCAAGGCAAAGCCAACCCGGGCCTGGCCCAGCAAATCATCAAAAAACAGCTAGGCATATAAACTGCTGGTGGTTGCAACTCTTCAACCTCTGAGCGTATACTGAAAACATGAATACAGCATCAGAAGTACTATTAATAATTGTTAGTGCGATTTTAGCGGTCTTTTTGTTGGTGCTTATCTTTGCGCTGGTCTACGTGGTAAAAATCATGAAACAAATCCGGCAGATTACCCGACATGCCGAAAATGTAGCCGATTCCATGGAGTCTGCAGCTTCGGCATTTGAAAAAACTGCTACACCCCTGGCCGTTTTGAGGTTAGTAGGTAACATCGTGGAGCATGCCAACCGTATGCGCCGCAAGAAAGGATAAACATATGAGTAAAGAACACACCGGGCGGAAACTGGCGCTGGGCACTGTTGTAGCCGGAGCAGTAGGCTATGTCACAGGAATTCTGACAGCGCCAAAAAGCGGCAAGGCAACCCGACAGGAACTAGCCGGTACGGCCGAAGACGTCAAGAAAAACGCCGAACAGCAGCTGCAAGACTTAAATAAAGATTTGAACGGGCTAATTAATGAGACCAAGAAAAAAACTGTAGCGCTGGGCGCCCAGGCCAGGAAAGAGTTCGACGAGACCGTCGTTAAGGCTAAAGATGCCCAAAACAAAGCCTCATCAGTGCTCAAGGCAGTTAAAGCTGGTGAAGCCGAAGACCCGCAGCTTAATAGAGCCATTAAACAGGCCAAGCTGGCTAAAAAAAGCCTTGGGAAATATCTGAAAAAGTAGTTTATCGTTTCCGTTGTAAAAATAGGACCGGCAAAATAAGCCGGTTCTATTTATAATAGACAGTAATGGCAAAGCTGGGGGCACAACTTAAACCGTCTGACTTTGTGCATCTGCACAACCATACTCAGTATTCGCTCTTGGATGGCTTGACTAAGGTACCGGCGCTAATTGAACGTATCAAGGAAATGCACATGGATAGCGTGGCCATAACTGATCATGGCACTATGAGCGGAGCCATCGAGTTTTATGAAGAAGCCAAAGATGCGGGCATAAAACCAATTATCGGCATGGAGGCTTATATTGCCCCCAGAAAGTATACGGATAGAGATCCGACCCACGACCGCCAGTATTACCACTTGACGATGCTGGCCATGAACGCTAAGGGCTATCAAAACCTGATGCGGCTCAACACGATCGCCAACTTAGAGGGATTTTATTACCGGCCTAGAATTGACCATCAATTAATAGAAAAATATAACGAAGGAATTATCATCTTGAGCGGTTGTATCGGTGGCGAAGTCAGTGACGCACTAAGGCAGGACCAATACGAGCAAGCCAAAAAAATTGCTGAGTGGTACAAGAAAATCTTCGCTGACCGTTATTATATAGAGCTCCAGGATCATGGACATCCAGCACACCCGACTGCTTGGGATGAACAAAATAAAGTGAATAACCAGCTACTGAAACTTGCCAAAGAACTTAATATACCGGCGGTGGTTACATGCGATGCCCACTATTTAAAGCACGAGGATCAAGAAGCCCATGAGATTTTGTTATGCGTACAAACAGGCGCCTTCTTATCTGACGAGAATCGCTTCAGCCTCAAAGACTTCGAACTCTACGTAGCGGACCCCAAAGATATAGTTAAACGCTGGGGGCCGGACCATCCGGAGTTGATTACCAATACCAAGACTATAGCCAAGCGTTGCAAAGTTGAAATTGAGTTAGGTAAGATCTTAATCCCTAAATTTCCCACACCCAAAAACGAGACCGAGAAGAGCCTGTTAGAAAAAAAAGTCTGGCAAGGTTTAGCCTGGCGCTACGGTGGTAGGAGTCGCGCCCAAGCAGATCAGCTAACCATTAACCAAGCCAAGAAAACTCTCCGTGGTGATGTGATTACCCGCGCCAACTATGAGCTGGGTATTGTGGACAAGATGGAATTTAATGGCTATTTTCTGATCGTAGCCGATTTTATCAATTGGGGTAAAGACAGGGGAATCGTGTTTGGCCCCGGCCGGGGTAGCGCGGCCAGTTCCATTATGGCCTACAGCTTGCGTATTACTGAGATCGATCCGCTAAGCTACGACTTGTTGTTTGAGCGATTCCTTAACCCTGACCGCATCAGTATGCCGGACATGGACATAGATATCCAGGACTCCAGACGTGACGAAGTCATAAATTATTGCGTTGAAAAATATGGTCGCGACAGGGTTGCCAACATTGTGACCTTTGGGCGCATGGCGGCGCGTAACTCGGTGCGCGATGTGGCGCGCGTATTACAAGTGCCTTATGCAGAAGCTGATCGCTTGGCCAAAATGATCCCGCCGCCAGTGCAGGGCCGCCATACGCCGCTAAAGGTGCACTTAAAACAGGTTCCGGAACTCAAAGTCGAGAACGAAACTAACCAGCAATCGGCCCGTGTATTTGACTTGGCCACAAAGTTGGAAGGAACAATCCGCAGCCATGGTGTGCATGCTGCTGGTGTAGTTATTGCACCAGACGATATTGTCAAATTTGTACCGCTTGAAATGGCCCAGAAAGGTGTTATCGCAACCCAGTATTCCATGGGGCCGATAGAAGAATTGGGGTTGCTTAAAATGGACTTTTTAGGGCTATCCAACCTTACAACTATTAAAAATGCCCTGCGGATTATTAAAAAGGTCTATAAAAAGGATATCGACATCGCTGAGATCGCACTGGACGATAGAAAGACCTTTGAACTGTTGCAAAAAGGTGAAACCACCGGTGTTTTCCAGCTGGAATCGGCTGGCATGCGCCGCTACCTCAAGCAACTCAAACCGACGGTTTTCGAAGACATCGTAGCCATGGTCGCGCTATACCGCCCAGGGCCAATACAATGGATCGACGATTTTATAGCTCGCAAGCACGGCCTTAGAAAAATCGAGTATCTGCATCCTGTCATGAAAAACGCCTTGGAGAATACTTATGGTGTAATTGTTTACCAAGAGCAGGTTATGCAAATCAGCAAAGACCTCTGTGGTTTCTCCGGCGGCCAGGCCGATACCTTGCGCAAAGGTATAGCCAAGAAAATCCCTGAGGTTCTAGCCAAGATGAAAAAAGAATTTATAGATGGAGCTATTAAACATTCCGGAGCTGACCGCATAGCCATGGAGAAGTTCTGGACGCAATTGGAAGAATTCGCCGCCTACTGTTTTAACAAGGTGCACTCAGCCTGCTATGGCTTGATTGCTTATCAGACAGCTTATCTCAAGGCCAATTATCCGGCAGCTTACATGGCGGCGCTAATGACTAGCGATTACGATAATACTGATCGCTTGGCTATTGAAATTACCGAATGCAAGAATATGGGCATTGAAGTCTTGTCGCCGGATGTTAATCAATCTTTCCATGAATTTGGTATTGTTCCAGGGAAAAATCAGATCCGTTTTGGTCTAGATGCTGTAAAAAATGTCGGGCATGGAGCTGTAGAAGAAATTTTACGTGCCCGTGAAGTACTTGGGGGGAAGTTTGAAAAACTAGAAGACTTCTTACGCACAGTCAGCGCCCATATCGTTAACCGTAAAGCCCTCGAAAGCTTGATTAAAGCCGGTGCGCTTGACGGCTTTGGCGAACGCGGGCAGATGTTCGATAACATAGAAAATATGCAAGCTTTTGCGTCGCGTTTGCAAAAAGACGCCAGCTCCGGCCAGGTAGATTTATTTAGCGAAGATAGCGATAACCAGAATCTGGCTGTCAAACTGGTGCTTGATAAGAGCGCAGCTGAATACCCGCAGGCAGAACAGCTGAATTGGGAGAGAGAGCTACTTGGGCTATATCTCAGCCATCACCCGCTTGAAGCTTACGAGGCCCTTTTGGCGGAAAGAACTGCGCCTATATCGTTTATTACACCGGAGATGGACGGCCGTAGCCTGGCACTTGGCGGATCAATTGTCAGCTTGCGCGACATTGTTACCAGAAACGGCGCTAAAATGGCATTTATCAGTATTGCCGACAAATCTGGCGAAATCGAAGTGGTGGTTTTTCCTAGGGCTTATCAAACTTTGACTGAGCCGCTCCAGCGCGACCAAGTAGTCATAGTCAAAGGCAAGCTGGGCGGTGGGCGCGGGTCGCGCGACGATAGTGAGCTAAAATTACTCGCCGATGAAATCCAACTAGTATCCATCAAAGAAGCCTCGGAGTTTCAGCCGAGCAGCAAGAATATACCCCCGCCAGAAGAAACCCAAGCAAGCCAATACGAGCCGCCTATATCCAAACAGCGACTTTACATAAGGTTAGAAAACAGCGCTAACCAATCATTGTTACTAACGCTAAAAGAAAAACTCGACGATCATAGAGGGGAGACTGAGGTTGTTCTGGTGACTGGAGCACCGTCCGCTAAGCAAGTCATAAAATTGCCGCAGACTATCAGTATTAACGAGTCTAGCCTTAGAGCTTTGGCGGACATCTTCGGTTCTACTAATGTAGTAGTGAGGTAAAAATACTTAGCAAGTTAAGTATTTATGATGTTCAATGGACGAATGGACTAATGGACGAATGAATAGTCGATACAGCAATAACTTAATGCATTAATAGCATTTCAAGCATTCATTGAACATTGTTCATTTGTCGCATTTGTTCATTTTACTGGATAAAGCCGGCGGTCTGGCTCAGTAAATAAGACAAGGCTGCAATTATCAGCAACCCAACATCCATCAACGGGTGGTTAAAAATGTAAGCTTCACTGTGGGTGAGGGCTCGCCGCAGCTTAAGCAGGTGGCGACTCAGCCAGAATCCAACGGCTGCGATTACACCAAACGTTGCTAGACCGGTAGCAAAACTGGCAAATGGCAATTTGGCAAAAGCCAGGTTGGCTCTGGAGGTTCGATAAGCTAACGCCATGCCTGATGCCGGTGTTTGAACTGTCGCGGATGCTGCTGCCTTAGACGACGTTGTACTTGGACTGCTCGTAGAAGAATTTGAAGGAGTTGAAGCGGCCACTGCGGTTGCTACTGAGGTTGGCTCGCCATAAAAAGTTACTACGATGGTCATCGGACCGCCACCCGCGGAGGTGTAGTTAGGATTATTGGCGAAACCAAAACCTACATCGCTATATATCGGGTTGAGCATGTTTTCGCGGTGCAGCGAGCTGGCAAGCCAGCCATTTATAGTAGATTGTTCATCATTAAAGCCAGCAGCTAAGTTTTGGCCAAGCGCCAGGTAGACATAGCCTTGGTCAGTCACCCATGTCCATGGCGGGCCACCCTCCGGCGTATTGTGACTCCAATAATTACGCGCCACCATGTCATTGGCTTGGGCCTGCGCGGCCGCATCTAATTTGCCATTGAGGTTTAAACTACCTACGCCATTATCTGCCCGTGCTATATTGGTGTCGGCCAACAGGCCGTTTATACTCATGCTGGTGGCGTAGGCCAGAACTCGGCCATTATGGCGGGCAAACGCCGCTTGTAAGGCACCGCTCTGACCGCTGAAAGATAACAATAATCCGATGATCAACACTACCGGTATATATGGCCAGTAGACTTTTTCGAAAGCACGTCTACTAACACCTTTTGGGCGATGTCGGTGGCTGCTATGAACTGAACGCGCACGAATTTTTATTTTAGCGGTCATTTACAAGCAAAATTTTAAACTAACATTAGCACTTTGTCCAGATGCTTTATGCGTGGTAGCGTAGGTGATACAGGGCTATGCCAGCAGCCACCACCACGTTAAGCGATTCCTTGTTGCCCAACATGGGTATTTCCAAGTACACATCGGCGTGCTTAAGAACATCGGCTTCCAAGCCGGTCACTTCATTGCCTAAGATTAATGCAACATCCCGCTCGGTCCGATAGCTCTGCAAAGTCTGGCTTTTGGGCGATTGCTCCAGGGCGGCGACCAAATAATTTTTTCTACCGAGTCGTTGGAGCAGACTGGAAATATCAGTTACATACTGCCACGCGAGCATTTTCTCTGCACCCAAAGCGGTTTTATGTATTTGGCTAGTGGCACGGGCCCGGACGTGCGGTAAGCGCCTGTCGCGAGGAGCTTCCGGATAAGGGCTGAAACCAGAAAAGTAAACCTTACTAATCCCTAAGGCGTCGGCTGTCCTAAGCAAGCTGCCAACATTATAGGCTGAACGTACATTATGAATGATTAGGATGATGCGCGGCATGTCTTAATTGTAGATACTAAATCCAAATATCTAAATTCGAAACCTAATTTCTCGAGGGTTTTGTGCTTAGAATCTCGAGTTTTTATAAGCGTAAGCTTATAATGATTTATATGCCCGAAGTAGCCCGTGTCAATGAAGAGCTGGTAACCCAGCGCCGCGCCGGCGTTCTGGGGCTTGACTATGTTGATACTAGCCAGATCCAAAAACAACTGTTCAGGACCATACTGTCGGTACCGGAGTTATACAGCCTTAAAGTGGTGCCCTTAGTAGCAGATGAGCATAATATCCAATTTGGTATAACTACCACCACCGCCCAACAAACAATCAACCAACTGCGCAACCGTTTTACGGATCAGCGCTTAAAGTTTTCTATCATCTCGGAGACCGGCTATGGCGAGTACATGAAACTTTATGATCCGCCCAAGCAGGTGGAATACCAGGACATATCATTCAGTGCCGGTTCTGACGCCGAAAAAATGGTTGCCGCTGTTAGCGCCACGCTGGATCAAGTACGCCCGGACGACGTGCTGGCCTATCTGGTGCAGCAAGCCTACGGCTTGAAGGCTAGTGATATCCATTTGGAAAATCAGCGTGACAAGGTGCGCGTTCGTTTCAGGGTGGATGGCGTACTGCATCCGGTAGCGACTATGAGCCAGGAAAAGTACCGCCATCTCGTGGCCGCCTTGGCCAGCGCCGCTAACGTTTCGACCAACGCTACCGATGCCCAGACTGGCCACATTAGCCGCAGCTATAAAATGACTACCGGCGAGAACGTGACTATTAATTTGCGCGTGGAGACTGTCCCGACAGTTTACGGTATGGATGCCGTGATGCGTCTTTTCAATATGCGCATGGAGATGTTTAGGTTGGAGAATCTGGGCCTAAGCCAGCAAGAACTGACTGTTGTCCAAGATGTCATTAAGCATCCGACTGGTATGGTAATGATTGTCGGGCCTACCGGTTCGGGTAAAACGACGACTCTTTATTCGATTATCAGTACCCTCAATACGCCGGAGCGTAAAATAATTACCCTAGAGGATCCCGTAGAATACGATTTACCAGGCGTGGTACAGATTCCCGTAGTCGGCCAGCTTGAGAGCCACGATTTTGCCGAAAAATTACGGGCCGTACTGAGGCTTGACCCAGATGTAGTCATGGTTGGCGAAATCCGCGATCAAGATACTGCTAAAACTGCCTTGCAGGGAGCGCTAACTGGGCACTTGGTGCTGAGCACCTTTCACGCCAGTAGTGCCTCGGCGGCATTGACACGCATGCTGGACATGGTAGGTATTAATCCGTTGTTCGCGAATGCCATGCATTTGGTGATGGCTCAACGCCTGGTACGTCGCTTGGATGACGCCAGTAAACAAGCTTATCAGCCGGACGAAGCCCTAAAAAAACAACTACAAAGTATTATCGATACTTTTCCGCCGTCTATCCAAAGGCCGGATATCAACCAGATTACGCTATATAAAGCTGGCAGTTCCGAGCAAAACCCTTTTGGCTACAGTGGCCAGTTGGCAGTGCGCGAACAGTTACGGATGACGCTAGGTGTCCAGCAAATCTTGAAATTACCGCCCAACCAAATCACTACCGAAATGTTGGAAGCCAAGGCTGTGGAAGAAGGTATGCGTACTATGCTCCACGACGGTATCCTAAAAGCCATTGCCGGTATTACAACCCTTGAAGAAGTTTACAGAGTAGTAGGTTAAAAATCCTAAGCACGAATATTTAAATACGAAACAAATTACAAATTCTAAATCACAATAATCCAAACGAGTTTAAGGTTTGGGACCTTGGGATTTCGATATTGTTTAGAATTTCGGGTTTAGGATTTAGTGCTTGAAACAGAGGTCATTTTAGTGTAGGATGTATAGAACTTATGGAGAGTGTTATTCAGAAAATTGAGGCTCAGCAGAAGAAAAGTGCCGTAGTTGATGTGCGGCCCGGCGACAATGCCCGCGTGCACCAAAAAGTCCGCGAAGGTAACAAAGAGCGCGTGCAGATTTTTGAGGGCTTGGTAATCCGTGTCAGCCGCAAGAACAGCCTAACTAGTAGCATTACGGTCAGGCGCATTGCCAGCGGCGTGGGCGTAGAAAAAACGTTTTTAGTCCACTCGCCCAGTATTCTTAAAGTAGAGGTGACCAAGCGCAGCAAGGTCCGCCGCAACTACCTGACTTATATGCGCGGACTAACCGGCAAAAGTACCCGTCTGAGCGGCACCGATTTTGACAGGGAGGCGGTTAATGCCATCCGTGACGAAACTGCTGAGGCCGAGGAAGCCAAGATCCGCGAAGAGCAGGTAGAATCTTATGACCCGGAGGCCGCCAAGGCCGAAAAAGCCGCCGAGGAGGCCGAAGCCAAGGCCGCCACTACTGAAGCGCCAAAATCCGAAGCCGAAAAACTAGAAAAACAGCCCGTCGAACGCGCCGAGGCCAAAAGCCCAGCCGCTGAGCAAAACAAAGAATAATCAGAAGTTAAGCTTCTTTTGACTGAACACAGATTGCCAGTCTATGCTCCAAAGGGTTGAGATAATAATCCTCCACCATATGATAGTTGTATGGGCTATCATATTCCGGGCTCGTACCTTTGAGCGCGGGTTGACCATCACTACCTATAGTGAGCTCGAAATATCTAATTGGGACAGCCCCAACTTCTAATGATTCTTCCGGGCGTACAACCCTCTCGCTAAACGCGGTACCTCTAACAACTTTTCTGATAGGTGCGGATGGTACAACAACCATAACGCCCTGGCTTAAACTATGGCTAAGCTTGAAAAGGCGTCTATCGCTAGAGTCTTTTAAGGATTCACTCAGCAGTATAGCGGCATCCACAAACTGCTGGCCGCGCGCAAAATCTTGTTCGGTTAAAGCACCGTCCAATTGCTCTGGCTGCCATCGCTGATCGTATAGCGATTCGCCGGGTCTTATAACAAACACCACAATGTTGGATATAATAAGCCCAGCAGTGATAAATGAGCAAGCATTAGACTTATGATAGGGGTAGATGAAGTGGGGCGGGGTTGTTGGGCTGGCCCACTGCTGGTAGTAGCAGTGCGGGCCAAAGCTGACTTGCCGCTTGGGCTCAAAGATTCCAAACTTATGACCAAGTTGCAAAGACAGCAAATACTTAACACGTTAAGTAGTTGTTGTGAATTTGGCGAGGGCTGGGTAAACGTCGCGGAAATAGATAGCCGGGGCTTAGCAATCGCGCTACGATTAGGCATAGCCAGAGCGCTAAGGATGCTCAAAGCCCAAATTGACGAAGAAATTATTATGGATGGCAAGGTAAATTACGTACCGGCGCACTTTAGTAATGTTAAGTGTCTGGTTGACGCCGACGTGCTAATCCCGCTTGTGTCGGCCGCCGGAATTTTTGCTAAAGTTCGCCGGGATAGCTATATGGGCAAGCTCAAAAAGCGCTATCCGGCATATGGTTTCGAGAATCATGTTGGCTATGGTACGGCCGCCCACAAGCTGGCGATTGAGCAGCACGGTATTTTAGAGGGCGTCCACCGCATGAGTTTTAAGCCACTACAAATTTTAGCCGAGGCTCAGAATTGAAAACAACCATTCGCGGCAAGCAGGCCGAGACCGCTGTCGCCGAACGACTGGCGTGTGAAGGCTACGAAATTATCACCCAAAACTGGAAAACTAAGGTTTGCGAGATTGATGTTGTTGCTAGGAAGAACGGGATTATTTACTTTGTGGAAGTAAAATACCGCAGTGGCGACAGCCAAGGTGTAGGCCTGGACTACATCACGGCGCAAAAACTTCGCCAACTCCACTTCGCGGCTAGTATCTGGAACCAGCAAAATGGCTGGGGCGGCGACTACCGGCTGCTGGCTGCCAGCGTCACCACCAACGGCCTGGACTACATCATTGAAGAAATTATTGAGCTGGAGTAAACTACGCTTGCACTTGGACCATTTTTTGATATAATTACGGAGTAATCGTCCGGCCGCAAAAGGTCGGATTTTTTAGTAAATAGACACTTACCTATTGAGCATTGATCATTGAACATTGTTTTCGACTGAAAGGAGAAAACTCGTGGAAATGGATTTTAAACAACTAGCAGTCGCAATAAGGCTAATCGCCGAAGAAAAAAACCTGCCTGAAGAACAGGTGCAGGATATCGTACAGCAAGCCCTAGCTGCCGCATGGCGCCGTGATTATGGCGACCGGGAGCAAGAAGTGCGCGTAACCATGAACCTAAATACTGGTGAAGTTACCGCCTATGTGACCAAAGAAATCGTGGATGAGGCACAAGACCCCAACTTGCAAATCAGCTTGGCTGAGGCCAAAGTCATGCGCAAAAATGCCAAAGCCGGTGAGACCGTGGAGATGGTGCAAAAGATCGAGGATTTCGGCCGCGTAGCCGCCCAGACTGCCAAGCAGGTTATCCTGCAGCGTTTGCGCGAGGCCGAGCGCGAAATTGTGTTGGCTGAATTCGAAGATAAAATCGGCACCGTCGTTAATGGTATTGTCACCCGCGTAGAAGGCCGCTTAGTGCGGGTTGAGCTAGGACGGGCGCAAGGTATTATGCCTTTGGGCGAGCAAATCCAGGGCGAGCGTTATTATCCTGGACAGCGCTTAAAGCTGTTTCTAAAAGACGTCGAAAAAAGTTTCCGCGGCCCGCAATTGATTGTCAGCCGCGGCTGCAAAGAATTCATCGAGCAGCTCTTCCGTAGTGAGGTACCGGAGATGGACAACGATGCCGTCGAGATCAAAGAAATTGCCCGTGAAGCCGGCGTGCGTTCTAAGATTGCTGTCACCAGCAATGTGCAAGGCGTTGACCCGGTGGGGACTTTTGTCGGCGGCCACGGCACGCGCATTAATGCTGTCCGCGACGAGATTGGCAATCAGGAAATGATCGATATCGTGGTCTGGGACGGGGACCCGGCTACTTTTATTGCCAACGCCATGAAGCCAGCCAACGTCGAGCGCGTAAAGATAGATAAAGGCGGCCAAAAAGCTAGCGTCATTGTGGCCGAAGACCAATTGAGCATTGCTATTGGCAAGTCCGGCCAAAACGTCCGCCTAGCCGGCAAATTAACCGGCTACGAGTTGGATGTAGAAGGCGAGCAAGGTAAGAGGGCCGCTAAAGCGGCCGAGCCGGAGGCTGGAACTAAAGAGGCCGCGCCAGAAGCTAAAGCGGCAGCAACCCCAGTGGAATCTAAGGTCAATCCTACGGGGCAATCTGCCGAGCAGATTGAATCCAAACCGGTAGTGCAAAAACTTAAGAAGAAGTCCGAACTGGAGGATTCACTCCTCAAAGCCATCGAAGAACTCGGTACCGAAGAAGGCCAGAAGCCAGAAGCGTCTAAAAAGTAGTTTTTACTATGAGCCTATCAGAGCAATCAGGCGAGATTCCTCAAGGCGGACAGATACTAGACTGGCTAGTAGACGCTTTCCCGGATACTGACTGGAGGGAAAATTTTTTGCACCATCGTAGGGTCTGGCGAGCAGCCAAAGGCGCAATTTTAGATATCACCACTAACGGTAACTATTCTGAACTGGAAAGAAATATTTATCTACAGTCTGCTCGCGATACGCTTTTTTCTGCCCGTTTTCAATCCAGCTGGGCAGCATCCATGTACCTTTTGACCCGAAATGGGAGTAAGTAATACAAATTAGCACTCTTGACACGAGAGTGCTAATCCATGCTATCATTAAATAGTTGATAGTGCTTAATTTGTAGTGAATAACAAGCCCAAAAACCACTAACTAAAAACTATCAACTACACACTAAAAAAATTGGAGAACAATTTTTTTCAATGATGCCAAATAGCCCAGATTTCCAAGAGTTCTTAAATCATCTGACCAACAACGCGCTACAGAGTCTGAAGCACGCCGACGCCATTTCGCGTGCCAGCGGCAGTACCTATATTGGTACCGAGCACTTACTGCTTGGCGTGTTGGCGCAAGAAGGTTCCATGGGCGCTAAAATTTTAGAGGGTGCTGGAATTACGCTGGATCGGGCCCGCTTGGCGCTTAATCTCACGCCTAAAACGCTAGTTATTAATATGGGCGGTAAAGGCCTGTCAGAAACGGCTAAACTTACCCTCAAAATGGCTTGGGAGATAGCCCAAGAGTTTGGCCAGGATTATTGCGGTACAGAACACATTTTATATAGCATCTTAAGCCAAAAAAACGCCCGCGCCACAACGCTGCTGCGCGATATGAGCGTCAATACTGATGTACTTAGTAGCGAAGTGGAACAATTCCTGAACCGCCAGCAATACGAAGAGAGCAGCACAACCCCTAACCGCACTCGTGGTAAGACTAGCAAACAAACCGCGCTGGAATTTTTTGGTACTGATATGACCGAACTGGCCAAAGCCGGCAAGCTGGATCCGGTGGTCGGCCGCGAAGCACAAATCCGCCGCGTAATCACCATCCTTAACCGCCGCACTAAAAACAACCCGGTACTTATTGGCGAGCCGGGCGTCGGCAAAACCGCCATCGTGGAGGGCATTGCCCAGAGGATTGTTAATGAAGAAGTGCCCGACAGCCTCCTCGATAAGCGAATTATAATGCTGGATTTGGCCGGTATGATTGCTGGTACCAAATACCGCGGCGAGTTTGAAGACCGCCTCAAAAAGGTCATTGCTGAGTTGGAGCGAGACAAAAATGTCATCGTCTTTATCGATGAGTTACACCTAATAGTTGGCGCCGGCGCGGCCGAGGGCAGCATGGATGCCGGCAATATCTTAAAACCCTCCTTGGCGCGCGGTAAGATCCATATGATTGGCGCTACAACTACCGATGAATATACCCGTTACGTAGAAAAAGACGCCGCCTTGGAGCGCCGTTTCCAGCCGGTGCAAGTGCCCGAAGCCACCATGCCGGAGACACTGGCCATCCTAAAAGGCCTAAGGTCGCATTATGAAGATTTCCATGGCGTGAAAGTCAGCGACGATGTGCTAGCCGATACCGTGCAGTTTGCCCACCGCTACATCAACGACCGCTATATGCCTGACAAAGCAATTGACTTGATGGACGAAACATCAGCTTACCTACGGGTCAACAAAGGTAAAACACCACCCGAACTGCGCCAACTGCAAAAAGAACTAAAGCTCGTAAACACCCGTATAGAAGATGCCGTAGATTCGGAAGACTACGAAAAGGCCGCCCAGCAAAAACAGCAAGCCAGCCAGATAACCGAAAAGATCAAAGAGCTGGAAGCTGCCTACAAGACTGGCAAGCCCATAACTATTACCTCTGACGATGTGGCCGACACTGTAGCCCGCATGACCGGCGTACCGGTGACTAAAGTTGTCCGCTCCGAGGCTAAGTATTTGGTTAATCTGGAAAAAAACCTTGGCAAGTACATTATCGGCCAGGACGAGGCCGTGTCTACCGTCGCTAGCGCTGTCCGGCGCAGCCGCTCCGGTATTTCTAGCGAAAAACGGCCGATAGGCTCGTTCGTTTTCTTGGGTCCCACCGGCGTCGGTAAAACCGAGCTGGCCCGAGTGCTGGCCCGCGAATTTTTTGGCTCCGATGAGGCTTTGGTCAAGATTGATATGTCTGAGTTTGCCGAGCACCACACGGTGGCCCGCCTGGTGGGCGCGCCAGCCGGCTATGTCGGCTATGATGATGGCGGCCAGTTGACTGATAAAATCCGCCGCCACCCCTACAGCGTGGTGTTGTTTGATGAGATAGAAAAAGCCCACCCTGAGGTCTTTAATACCCTACTGCAAGTCTTGGAAGACGGCGTACTATCCGATGCCAAGGGGCGCAAAATCGACTTTACTAACACCATCGTTATCATGACCAGCAATATCGGCGCTGAGAAACTGCAAAAAGAAGCCAGCTTTGGCTTTGCTGCCAAGAAACCGTCCGATTTAGACAACCTGGATGAGCTGCACGAGTCCAACAAGAGTAAGGTGCAAGAAGAGCTCAAAAAAATGATGCGCCCGGAGCTTATTAACCGGATTGATAAAACTATCGTGTTCCGTGCCCTGACCAAAAAAGACGCCCTTAAGATTTTGGATCTACAGCTGGACGATTTGCGCGCCCGGCTGGTCAAAAAAGGTATCGGCCTGCAGGTCAGCACCGACGCCAAGCACCATCTGTTAGAAAAAGGTTACGATGCGCTTAATGGCGCCCGCCCGATGCGCCGCTTGTTGCAGGAAACCTTAGAAGACGCTATTGCCGCCGGCCTGCTGGACGAAAGTTACCACAAGGGGGACGTGGTCAAGGTTAAAACCAAAAAAGCTACCAAGGCTAAAGAGCCCGAACTAACCTACGCCGCCACCCCTGAATAACCACGAATCCACACCGCGCCGACCTGCCTGCTAGCGGAGCCAGCAGCTCTGTCGGCGCTCTTGGCGCATTATGGCGTCAGAGCCTGTGCTACTCCTTCGGAGTACTATCAATACACCTCAGTCCGTTGCTCAGCTCTTCCTTGTACTGCGCTCAAGCGTGAATCCGTGGAGTTGTTATAATATGGGAGCTCATGAAGTCGTTTAAAGTATTTTTTGGCACACTAATTCCACTGGCCGTCGTGGCTGCGCCGTTTGTGGTTTGGTGGCAGTGGCACGCGATTTATGACTGGGCCCGCCTGCGCGACTATACGCCGCCGCAAGCTATCAGCGCGTTGGTCAGCCAGGACACCATGACGGCTTATGGCCAACATCTCTTTT
>Ga0116112_1000187_pt1 | contig 54391 bp, 67 predicted proteins | sample June2015DPH_8_15_FD_89721 | JGI IMG/M metagenome (GOLD analysis project Ga0116112, IMG submission 89721) | Peatland microbial communities from SPRUCE experiment site at the Marcell Experimental Forest, Minnesota, USA - June2015DPH_8_150 | ecosystem: Environmental > Terrestrial > Soil > Wetlands... | reverse complement strand
CACCCGAGCATTCTCAAACACCCAAGCATCCCCAGACACCCGAGCATTCTCAGACACCCGAGCACATCCAGACACCAGAGCATTCCCAGACACCCGAGCATTCTCAGACACCCAAGCATTCTCAGACACCCGAGCATCCCCAGACACCTGAGCATACCCAAACACCTGAGCATTCACCCGAGCATTCCCAAACACCTGAGCATTCCCAGACACCCAAGCATCCCCAAACACCAGAGCATCCCCAGACACCTGAGCATCCCCAGACACCCAAGCATTCTCAGACACCCAAGCATTCTCAGACACCCGAGCATATCCAAACACCCGAGCATATCCAAACACCCGAGCAAGCTCAGACACCCGAGCATCCCCAAACACCCGAGCAAGCTCAGACACCCGAGCATCACCAGACACCTGAGCATCCCCAGACACCTGAGCATTCCCAAACACCCGAGCATCCCCAGACACCTGAGCATTCCCAAACACCCGAGCAAGCTCAGACACCCGAGCATCACCAAGCACCCGAGCACCCCCAGACACCCGAGCATCCCCAGACACCCGAGCATCCCCAGACACCTGAGCATTCCCAAACACCCGAGCATACCCAGACACCTGAGCATTCCCAGACACCCGAGCATCAGGGCCGACGTAAGCACTATCTGCTACAGACGCCGTGTTAGCAACCCAACCGCCGCCGTTTTTATGTTGATGTTGTTCTTTCGCTTTCAAAAATGTAGTCATATATCCTCCTTAGTTCGATGGGCGATTGCTCGCCCGCCTGTGCTTACTTCAGGTCAATGCCACATGACGCTGCGAAGGCAATGTCCTCTGCGCTCACCTCGCGACTTTTCTGCTCGCATTCGTCGCGAGTCATAAATGGTTGTTCGACACCCACCGCGCCGTAATCATTCGCGGATAACATACGGCGAAGTTCGTCGACGCTGAACGGGTTCAGTCCAAACGGCGCGCCCCCAGAATCTTCGAACGAATCATTTCCCATGTACATAAAGCCTCCTTAGTTCGATGGGGCTTGTGAGCCCCGCTTGCTAATAGTCTTGACTAGACTCCAAGCGCACCGCGCATTCAGCATTGAAGAGGGTCATAACAGCATCACAGCCGCTCTGTGTTGCGGGCGTGTCTCCCCGCGCGACGTGCAGGCGAGCGTTATACAGTGTCACCGCGACCGCTTCATGAATTCGTTTCATCATAGCCCCCTGAGGTATTTGATAACATCAACACGCCAGTTGTAATATCCCATATGCTGACTGTCGTGATTGTCTTCCGGATCATTCGCCCATACTGTGAAGGCAACATGATCTTTGATTGAAACTAGGACGCAAATACCATAACCATCGCGCATCAGAACGCGGCCTAGCGAATTGACTTCGATTACTTCTCCGTACTGTATCGCGTGCAGGATGATCGTTTCAGTGAATTCGCGCCCGCGCTTCGCAGCATGACCGCGCGCTATTCCTGTCTTCCAACCCTTGACACCGTGAACAAGCGATTCGACGAATTCAATCTCGGTGGCGCTCATTTGTTTCCGATGTTTTCTAAGTTTGTTTTCCATAAAGCCTCCTAAACCATGTTCCAAACAGAAAAGATAATGACGGCCACCGAAGCAACAATAGCAATCGGCGGGCACACAATGCTCAGCGACAAAACCAGCACGAATCCAATGAAAAAACCCATATATCCTCCTTAGTTCGATGGGCGAATCGCTCGCCCTGTACGCTCACCCCCATACAACAGATGTGAGAATGATGCAGATTGTAATGAGTATACGGTTCATTGCGCCCCCTAGAATCGTAATATGTCGACGTGCGTCGAGCCGCAGTAAAGGCATACCACGTATTGGCAATCGCCGTCCTCTTTGCCAGTGTTCTCATACAATGGAGCCTGAACGTTGTACGCATCGACTGCGGCCTTCAGTTCTTTTTTGGTGCGGAAGTTCTTCGTCGTGTACATAATCACCTCGTGTTTGATTTTGGAGTTGCTCATAATGTGCTGCGCTCGCCATTCTGCCATCTTGCGGGCGGTCCGTGGCAACCACACAGCACATTATGAGCAGGGTTCGATTGTTCGAACCCGCCCCCAATTTGAATTGTTCCAATCTCTTCTATATGTCCGTGAAAGACTCGACGGTGATTGTCTGCCCGCCTTAGCTTGCGTGTCCTGACGGTTCGATACGGCATGAACCAGATGGACTCTGCGAAACCTCTGCCTACTCACCCCACCTGCCCGTGTCCTTGCGGCTGTGTCGACGACTTATTGCCATTGCGTCTAGGTCGGCTTGCGGTTCCGCCCGCTTGCTCTATTCCGCCACACAGTTTCTCTCGAAACCCGCTTGCGCTTTCCCTGTTGGCTTTCTTTTCAAAGACCCGTTCCGCTTACTGTACCTATACTATAGCAAGCGAAGAACCAATGTCAAGGAAATAATTTACATGTGTTATCAATATGTTAGGTCAGCGGTGTGGTGTGTAGTTCTTACACGATGGGACATTGTGTCCCATCGGATGGGCATTGCTGGGCATTCGTTCAATTTCAGGGGCATTCAGGCAAATAACTGGGCAAACAGGTGACATGCTGTAATATCCGTCAGAACCCTAAGGTAATTGATGCTCCCAGACTGAAGTCTGGGATTCTTTAGACTAGACATGGAATTGGTTCTCCTATCTTTGCATCTAATGGCTCCATCCGAGCCAAGATAACTTGTGCTGTCGCCGTGTGCGTTCGCTAATTTCGGTCATTGATTGAGAAATAGTATACCACTTTTTCTCAATCGGGAAAGGCTGGTGCATGCGAAACCTTGCGCGCGCGCAATAGACTAATGAACGCACAACACAATAGACTCGCGACCCCACAGCGCCGCCGGATAGGTCGCAGCCTATCACACGTCACCTCGCGCATAGATCGCGCCCTATCGCGCCCACTTGGGTGTTTCGCGCACCTCGCGCGCCGTCCGTTCGACAAACTCCCAGTATTCCTTATCATCATTCAAATTCTTTTCGCCCATAGCGCCCTCCAATCCCATTATGCGTTACAGCGTTACAGTTGTCAAGCCCATAATGCAGTCAGGCTGGCGTCAGGATTGTAAACGATAGAATCGGCCCCCACAACACCCGAATCCTAATAGTCTCAGGATGAGAACCATCATGCTTCTCAGGTAACCACCAAACCCTTCGAGAGTAACCAGCCTGTTATCTATGTCGACAACAGGAGTAACCACGTAGGCCATCAGGTCAGCCGGTTACTGCGGTAATTGTACTGCAGTACAATAGAACACATGGCGAAGTGCCATCAGGTCCGTCAGGTTAGGCACGTCCTGTGCCAAACGGAGATGACCTCGCGGTGGGACAAGTAACGATATAACGTTCTGTTACCATGCGCTAAGTCCTTTGCTTGCACTAGATTTAGGCTAGCTTTGGGAAGATCGTGGTACATTGTTGCAAACAAAGGGCCTGACTGCATTATGGCACTGCCGCGGACAGGGGTCGACAGGCTCGCAACTCGCTGATAGTAAAGGCAATAAGGGGGTCAGTACTTAGGGTCGACGGCACCCCGTGGGGAGTCCGCCCGGTTCCTTCGCCCGCCTGCGGCGTGGCCCGGCTGACGGTCCTGATGGCACTTATGTCACCCCGTACCTCCCCTACCTCCCCCACCCCCTGCAACCCCCGCCATGTTACCCCATGAGGTTACTATATACAGGGTAACCATCATATAGTCAAGCATATCAGGTGTGCGTGTCTCATCTTGATATATCTGCATGGAGACAGTTCTTGTATCAAAAAGAGACTCCTTGAAAGGGTGGTAGGGGTGTCTGGCGTTTTTATGCCGCATTTTTCTACAAAAAGGGGGGTCGGACATAGAAAGGGTGGTATTTATAGTATATATGTTTTATATGGGGTCAGCCAGAAGGAAGGGGGGTGCGGGCCGGGGAGAGCCCGCCGGAGGGTATTGATGATCTGGTTACTACGTGTCCGTTGGTTGAGTGTTGCGCTTCACAACGTCTTCTAACAGCGCTTCGAGTTCGCCGTCGAATAACGTGAAAAAACGACGAATATATTCAGGTGAGTAGAGTCGCTCCCACATCTTACGTCGTCTCAGAACCTCTGCTGTCAGTCTTTTCATAGTTCCTCCACCGTGCTGTTCAGCCCCGTAGGGCCGATTTTCTCTATGACGCGCTTGACCAGAGGTCCGTCCCATGCGAGCGGCCAGTTGGCACCGCGGGCGTTCTGAAGGATATATCGCAGGACAACGACCTCCTCGTGTGTAAAAGTTACACTCGGCATTTCGGGGTTCTGATGGTAGACCCCTAGCGTGACCTCTTTGATTTTGTAGACTTCAGGCACGAGGGGCACATGCCGCTTCACGAGGCAATTAGGGGATGGACAAATGCAGGGGCCGTCAGGGTCTTTTCCGTATGAACTCATTTGAATGGGTTTCCTTTCGCCCGAATGATCTGACTAGGCCATCCGTTGCAGGGCCCGTTCTTGGCACAGACGTGCGGGGCAAGTCGGGTACACAGTCGCGGCACAAGCTTCGGGCGCAGGATCCGCCGTCTACACCAGACGCACCGACAGGCTGTTCGCAGTCGGGACAGTTGCCGTCACGGAACTTATCTTTTTTCTTCGTCAATCTCTCTTCTCCTTATCGACCGCCCGGCAAACGGAAGCTGTCCGGGCCAATATACTGGGCTGGGCTTATGCTCATGCTTGACATGGGAGGACAGCGGCGGTCAATCGTGATATCGCCGTGCACAGGGCACTTGAACGAGATCGCACTTCCCCACAAACCTTCTGCGGAGTAATTACATCTACACATCTTTTGCTCACCGCATTTGTTGTTTGGCGTCGGCTCAGGCACCGGCGGTGCTTTCTGCTGTTGGGCGGCGGCGGTCCCTGCCTCTGCCGCCAAACGCTCAAGTCTGTCGTGTATGCACGTAGAAATATCGTCCAGTGCGCCGCCTGCGGCTTCGTAAGCCTCTATAAACTTCTTTCCGTAAAACGCGTAAACACCCTTCGGTAGTTCTACCATGACTTACTCCTTAGCCGCAATTCCGCGGCAATGAACTCTCGCGCTCTTATCAAACAAAATGTCGGCTGTGTCGTTGCTCGCGAATCCCGCTTTGGCTTCAGCTAAATCACTGGCTCGAAAAGCCAGATCAGTCAGGATGCAGGTGGCAGAGATGTAAACCGGTTGATACAGGGGGAGCGAAGTCCAGCCTGTGATGTAGTCGCCCTCGGCCTTGCCAAGCCCGCGGTCTTTGACATACCTCACAGCATTCCAGAGCAACTTAGCCGCGGCCCTCAACTGCACAGGCGTGTACATATCTCCCTCCAATCCCTGCATCACCTTATAGACAGCAGTCCAGTCAATCGTGTACCCCCCTTTCTCCAGATATTCTAACATCTCAGGTTTGTCAAGCATTTCTCGCAAATTTACTAAGATCGGTTTTCCTTCAAAATTTTGATTCATTTCTCCTCCAATCCAAATTTCTTTCTCATGACATTCACTCGCTCGCGGTACAGCACCTCCTCAGCAAATATCGGGACGTGTTGGTATGCTGAGTACCAGTAGCGGACTCTCCAAACCCAGTTGCCCGCAATCTCTTTGTCCCAGCAGGTGCGCCAATGCAGGCCGACACCCCAGTAATATATCACAGGAACTCCCGGCGCGCCGCCACAGAAGTAGCGACCGAATTCAACCCCCCAGCCCCAGAAAACAAGCTTTATGCGCTCGTTCATTCCGCCTCCAGCATGATAGCAATATCTTCAGGGGTCTCGTGGACCATAACAGGTTGATCGTTACCCTTGGCGTACACCAGTGATCCTGTCATGTACGGGACAGCAATCGAGAAGTCCGCGGGGTCCATCGGGACGATGCGGGCCGGGTTGAGAGAGTCGTGCAGTAAAAGTGTTTTCACAGTTCCTCCTCTGCAAACTCTTCACACAAACGGTCATAGTTTGAGTCGGCGATCTTTAACTGTTTCAAGAGGTACGCCGTCAACTCGGGGTGCGAAGGATGCAGCAAGTCCCGACCGGGAGCTTCCGCGCGCCACATCTCGGTCGCCTCTTTCAACGAGTCGAGTTCGTCCTGCATCTTGGCACGAATGTTCTCAATCTCCTGCTTGGTCATAGCGGCCTCCAATCCCTCACTACTTTCTTGATGGTCGCAATGGCTACGGATTCATAGATCAGTGGGCAGGTGTTTGTCCGCACGAATGTCAACTTGCCCAACCTGACGACGCATGGTACGGTCGGGATTGAGCCGCTGAGGTCAACCGGGACGTCGACGGTGCAACGACCGCACCGAAGCCCGTACTCGTCAATCGCGTAAAGAAATGCTGTAATGAACCACTTCTGCTGTTTCATACTCCTCCAAATTTTTGGGCGAAATTAGCGTTGGTAGTCTTCATAGATGTTGTACTCCCAATCGTTCTTGACCCAACGAGTGAGCTTCGTCCACCAACCCTCAGACAGCCGCTGCTCAAGCACACGAATCTGCCTGTATCGGTCTAATGAGATGTCGTACAGCTTGCGCATTTCGTTTTTCCAGTAGTTCCTTCGCTCCACGTACGCACGTTCGTATGCATCAGCCTTCGCCGTCAGCTGGTCCACTCGCTCCACAGCGCGTGCAAGTGTGGCATCAGAGAGTTTCCACTCTGCATATGCGGCGTTGTACATATCTATGTATGTCTCAGCCTTTGCCGTCGCCTTTTCCAACTGTTGCTGAAGATCAGCAATAAGTAGGTCAGTCTCGCCCGGTTCGCCCGTGCACTCAGCCTCGCGGGGCACACAACTTGGGCGCTGGCAGCACGGCACTGACTCTTCCATGCCTTCGTAATCCCCCACAGGCGCATCATACATCATGTTTTCCGTGTTCATAATATTTTCCTCATTTCTAGCCCATCACCTTCGGGCCTGTAGTAGTTGCGTAGAATTGCGGTGACTCGGTAGCCCGCTTTGAAGTACAGCGTCTGGGCTGGGTTGTCGGACTTACAGTGCAGGATGATCTGTCTGATGTCCTGTGCTTTGTAGAAACCAGCCAATTCGTCGAGCAGCGACCCCGCATGTCCGTTTGCACGGTAATTTGGTTCTGTCGCAATGCTGCGAATTAGTGGTGTGGCATCATCTCCCCAACCGGGGGTCACCAGCGCATAACTAGCAGCAATCTTGTAAATCTCATATCTCACGAACACGTCACCGTGTTTCAAGAATCGACCAAAATCCAGACGAGCAGGAAGTTGAACCCCAGTATAGCATGCCGCGGTGATCTCCCAAAGGCGGGGCTCTTGTTCCATTTTCTCTGTATCAGATAGTTTCATCGAACTTTCCTTCCTGACCTTTTCAGCGGTAGCGGCGTCGGGTACTCAGGCGCTGGCAATGTTTTGGTGATTGGAATCGGCGCAAGTTTTACAATCTGTATCGGCAGCGGCTTCTTACTAGGCAAGTCGTCGTACATCTTGACGGTGTCGTGCTTGACCTGATGGCAATGCGCCTTGCAAAACGCACTGACCTTCGCATCAACAGTTGCTCCAAACCTGTACTTTTCCGCCATCTCAACCACGGACACATCACTATAAGTCAGTGTGGCACCACACTTCTCGCAGTACAATCTCCAGCGCTGGACCGGATCGCTGACATCAAAAGCCTCATCTATGATGACGTTGTTGTTCGACAAACCATCTATATAAATGTCGAAGACATGCGCTTCCGCAAAAGGTCGCTTATATGCCATATCAGAACCAGAGTTTGACTTGTGCCCGCAACCCCGCGCCGAATCCAATGAGACCAAGCCCATACCAGAACATTCCGACGGGCTGATGGACGAAGCACGACATCACAAAAAATACAGCACAAATCAAGACGGACAGGTACGTCACCATCATGACAATCATCTTAGTGAAATCGTTCATTTCCCCTCCACTTTGGGCCACGGATGGTCAAGCATGTCCTGCTCGACCTCGTCAGGCGGTAACTTGCCCTTCGCGACCATGCGCGCGTCCAACTCGTCGAATGATACCGGATAGAAATTGTTTGCGTCGACGCCGACATCATGTGATCGACGGTAATCAGGCATGACGCCGTGCGTATGCCCAAAGACGTGGTACGAACCCTGATGCGACTTCGGCCAGCAGCGATGGGCGTAGTGACTCAGCCAGATCATCTTCTTGCCGACCGTCAGCATTTTGACATCGGCGATGTCGTCGAACATAACGCGCAAGGTGTGTGACTCAGGCCGATTGAAGACCTCCTCGTGATTGCCGTTGATGTATACGTGTCTCCCGTTCAAACGAAGAACAATTGCCACGCACTCCAGAGTCTTCAACTTCCGCCAGAACATGTCGCCGAGGTGGACCGTCACGCTGTCAGGCGAGTCGGGCACCTTCGAGTTGTGACGGGCAATTAGCTGCTCGCGCATGTCGTCGAGGTCAGCGAACGGACGATTGCACATCTTGATGATGCCGCCGTTGTGGTTGTCATGTCCATAATGCTCGTCGGCGGTGAAGTAAAGATTCATACTATGTTCCTCCTCACAGCGTCACAGATAAGATGATACAGGCCGACGAGGCCCAATAGCAAGCGTGTCTTACATCCCCTTGCACGAGATATAAGATCGCTGCAATGAAACTCTCCGAAGCCATGAGCAGTGCCATGATCTTCGCCGGACTGGACGACAGTGATCTTAACATCGTGCCTCCACTCTAACATACCTCTCCTAAATTTGTACGGGCCGGTCTATCAGGAAACCGGATATTGACGGTACTGAATTCCCGGCCCGTGGTCAGATATTCTGTTGCTAGGCTTCTGACCGCCCCAGCTACTCACTACCTTCCGGCAGTAGCAGCAAATGCCTTCGGCTTTTCAGTCGTAGCATTTATTGGTTTACGTGTCTATTTTACGCCAGCCACGTCAGTGCGGAACGTCGAAAACAAACAAACCAGCTGCGTCGAACGCCTTTCATCCCCACTCAGGACACTGAGATAGTGCCCTCAGTGGAGATGTCGGGATTCGAACCCGAGTCCGCAACCGTCGCCTGTTTCTTCATACGCTCATGTTTGATGGCTTCGTACTTTGCAGTACGGCAGGGTTCGCACCTGCATCCACGACGGTATTCTGTCTGTGTGCCATGAATGTGATTAACAGGTCTCCGCGTACCAACCTGCTTATTTGTTTCTTTACGGTGGCAGCTATGACAAACGCTGCCTTTCGTTCCTGTAGAGCCATGAAGAGAGCATCGGAACTGATCACAGTCGAGCCACCCAATACGGCCTGCTTTGCGGCCTCTTCGCTCGCTCGGGCCAGTTCCGCCTGGCTCAGACCGTTGACCTCCGAGAGAAGCCGTGACCAGTCAAGATCTGCCGTTTCGAAAGGCGCTAATTTGCGACTAAGTATCTCCTTGGCAAGCTCCGGATCGGGAAGCATGTACTCGATCACATCGTCGAAACGTCTGAACAGGGCTCGGTCAAGCATCTCTGGGTGGTTTGTGGCGGCGACGATCAAACTGTTAGATGTGTCTTTCTCAAGGAATTGCAAGAACGAATTGAGAACTCGGCGGATTTCGCCAACGTCATTCGCTTGATTACGATGAGCGCCGAGAGCGTCAAATTCGTCGAACAGATAGATACCCTGGGTCTGACGGAGCGCGTCGAAGACGAGCCGGAGTTTCGCCGCAGTCTCTCCCATGAATTTCGTAATTAGCCCTTCTAGCATGATGGTGAAAAGGGGCAGGTGCAATTCTCCGGCAAGAGCGGAGGCGGTCATTGTTTTCCCGGAACCGGGCGGGCCGACAAATAGGAGTTTTCGGCGCGGATGTAGAGCGTGTTCGCGCAACTTCTTCTGTTGGCGCTGCTCGACGAGGACGCGCCTAAGACGCTCGGCAAGAGCGGCGGACAGGACCATATCGTTCAGGCGGATGCGAGGCGTTTGGACCGAAAGCAGGCTCGCTAGTTCTCCCCGCGGCTCCAGAACGATTATTTGTCCCCCACGGGTGTGGGCGGCAGCGGTGCGGCGTTTGGCTTCATCAATCAAATCGCGCAGCTGCTGTGCAACGCTGGCATGGCCGAGGCGTGCTTCATGAGCCGCCGCTTGCATGGCAACAGACAAGAATTCCTTGTCGTCACCTTCCAGGTGGCTCTTGAGTAGCGCGAGGATGTGGCGGGCTGTACTCATAAATTCAGTAACTTGCTGACCGATAAGATGGATTTCCGCCGCACGCCGAGACAGCGTTCCATCGCCAAAATGGATTCACGTCCGAACAGTCAACATGATCTTTCTCGGGAGCACAGCAGCTATGATCTGCAAGTTTAGCGCATATGCCGCACCGATCATAGAGTGCAACCTGGATTCCCCAAGCGGCTCGCGACATCGAGTTGGGACTGTCATTCAGGCACTTACATTGAGCACAGAAAAGCACGACACACTTCACCAGCTCTACTTCCCGCCTTGCTTTAGACCAAGAAAAGATTCTGTGTTCTTCCTTCTCAGTGCGGTCAATGTGATGCATCTCTAGGTTCTCCGAAGAGCCGCACCCCCTGCAAGGGCCATTAGCGGCAAACCAATTCTTTCGTCGCTTAGCAACCCACTCACGCTGACGTTTTCTTTTCCTGTTCAAGTCTTCCATGGTAACCGCCGTCCGACAACCAAGCCTGCGACTTCATACTGCAATAACTTACGATAGGGGCGTACGGTCCCACTTACATGGCCCGAATGTTCCTGCTGCGTTTCCTGCTAGCCCAGATTCGCAGCACACCTTGCGCCAGTTTCTGGCATTGAACATCGTTCTTGAGGTCAGCCACGCAAGTGGAACCATAGCCCTCCACCAGCCAGTCTACTCAGGGAGTGGCTCCTCGATACGGCAGATACAGCATCAACACATCAACCAGATGCTTGATTAATTCGTTTGCTATGCACTCTCTTTCTTCCAAAGATGTCATCTTGCGCACGCCGTCTTCGGGGGTATATATGGCCTCTGGAATGTGGACGTACGGTGCCAGCGTGACTGCCTGACCTTCATTGTCAAGGTATTCGGCCAGAAGTCGTTCGGTCCTCGTCAGCGTTTCTTTCTCCATAATTAATAGTACCAAATGGAAACAAGGTTGTCAAGTGTTTATTTTGCCCAATGCGGGGCGACGTTGAATTCCGCTTCCATGGTTACTTTCGTCATCGCCTCAGACGCGGCCCGCTTAAAAGCATCCGCGATCTCGGCAGCAACCGCCTGACCGTGCTCCTCAGGGCACGTTGCGACCAATTCGTCGTGAACAAACTTTATAAGCCGTGCATTATATTTCGGCAAGATGTGGAAGAGGTACGGCTTGCCCTGAGGGTCATAACCGCATCCCATCGCCAGCTTGGCAATGTCTATGTTCGTCGCTTGCATCGGCAGGTTCTTCCCTTGCCGCTCAATGCCAGACATCATGGACCGCATGGACTTTGTGATCTCGGCCTCGGTCGGTTCGCGGTGCGTCAACCAGAACTTGACTTCACCGACGGGCTTCTTCAGCTTGTAAGTCACCGCGCCGGTCTTCTTGTTGATGACCTCGGTCTTGTTCTCCTCCATCCACGCATTGATGCGCGCCTCCGCTACCACGGGGCTGTACGCAATAGAATCTTTCCAGTACTTGACTATTTTCGCGCGCGCCTTTTCCTTCGTCGGCTGCGGGAAGATTCGTCGGCGTCCAAACATACTGAACGCCTTCATGTACTTTCTGGCATTGCGTCCTGACTGCTCAAGATAGTTCCAGATATCTGCGAAGCGGTTCATCCAAGCATCAATGACCAGTTCGGCTTCTTCAATCGTAATGTTGGCTCGGCGGGCAAGTGTCGCAGCAACCATGCCATACGCAATTCCGAAATTGAGCGTCTTGGTGACATCACGTCGGGCGTTGTGCTTTTTGCACTTGCACTTTTGGTGCTTCGGCTTTCCTTCGGCACTGAGTGCATAATACGTGCAATCGGGATCGGCGTTCGCCAGCCACTCAGCCGGGAAGAGAATTTCGCAGCAGACGGAGTGAACATCCTCCCCGCGCACGAAGGCTGCAATCCAGATGGCGGCATTCGAAAGTTCTGCGAGGATGCGAAGCTCCGCTCCGCTCATATCGCAAGTGACGTAGACATACCCTATTTCGGCAATGAAGCATTTGCGGCATTCCTTATCCCGCGGAAGGTTCTGTCCATTCGGGTTGTCCGAAGAGGAGCGGCCTGTCTCGGCGGCGAGCTGGTTGTATCGCGAGTGCAGCTTGCCATCGAACGGGCTAAGCCAGCCCTCGTCGTTGCAGGGGTGCGTGCTCCACTCCGTGATCCACTCTTCACCATACGTCGTGATCTGTTTGTCGTATTCTCTATAATCCCTCAGGGCGTCAATAGCCGGGTGACCGACTCGCACGACCTTGCCGTTGCCGTCTTGCGACCCGAACGGTTGCATGTCCTCGTCGTTTGTCGTCTTCAGGGTTCTGAGTTCGGGGAAGTACTGCCGCAGCGCTTTCAGCATGACAGATGGCGAGCCGTAGTTGATTAGAGCCTCGCCCTGCGCGTTCTCCAGCATTTCCTTACACCAAGTACGCTTCTTGCCCAGCGCGCCCGCCACAGCCTTGTATTCGATGCGCAGAGGGTCTTTGGTGTTCTTGATGACCCGCCACTTATCATTTGCCTCCTGCACCATCCCATCAGTGACGATATCGTTCGTCTTGCTGCCGACGAGCGGGACGAATATAGAATCGAGCTGGGAGAGCGCACCCGACCGCTTGACCATCAGGCCGTCGACGCGCTCTTTCCATTTCGGGCGGTCAATCTTTTCACCGTGGATGTGAAACTGCTCGAATGACATAATGCAGTCATTCTCGATCTGACAGATTCGCGCCAGACCCTCCTCAACTATACTCGGCACATGACTGCCGTTCGGGCGATTGTACCCGTTCAGTTGTCGGAACCTGATTGCTACAGGGAGCCGCGTGTCAAGGACGGCGTACTCGATCTGTGCTTCGGTAATGGGGTCTGTGAGGTTAAACGAAGTCTGTAGAGTTTTGTCAATCTCGGCATCGCAGTACCGCTCCATCATTTGTTCCATGGAGAAGTAGGGATAGTCTTCGAGGGAGTGCGCGCCAGCGGTCCGGACGCGCTCAACAATGTCGCATCCATAGAATCCATAGGGGGAGATTCCAAAGCCCCAATACATGCACGTATATTCGAACCCGAGGTTGACGCCCACCTTTAGATGCTGGTTGGAGCACAGGTACGGGCTGATTGCTCCGAGAAACGCCTTCAGCTTCGGGGCAGCGAACAGATTCTGGCCGTAGTTTCCTTGGACCTCAGACAGCAGGTCAGAGCGCCCGTCACAAAATTCTAAGAGATCGACAAAAAATTGGCGGTCGGACCATCCGAACTGCATCGTTCGGGTTTTGCGGTCGAAGAACGTCTTCGTGACGGTCGTTTCCACATCCCACCCGAAGACAGGCTTACTTGCCAGCCAAGTGATGAGTTCTGCAACAGTGTCCGGATGAATCACCGTCACATTGAGCAGCGGTTTGGGATCGAGAACCTTCATTTTACTCCTAAGTCCTTTGTTTTCATTGACTGTGAATGACTGTGATTGCGACTGTGATTCGTTTTCTGTTTAGAATCAATGACTTATGGTGCTTTGGTGCTGAATCACAGTCATCTCTCTCTTACACCCCTACTCTAACGTATTGAAAAAATTGGGTCGACGTTAGGGGGTCCGTGTAATAGAGGACTGTGACTGTGATTCAATCATTTTCCCCCTTCATCGCAAAAATATCAGTCTTTTTGTGTGTCTTACCAACCAAATACACCGTTCCGTTTGTCAGCATTGCCTTCCAAGCACGCCCAAATTCATCATGAGTGCCGTCGCGGTTCACATTGCAAAAATCTATGACACGCATCTTGGTGATGTTCTCTTTTTTCTTGAACGCCTTCGAAATTAGTGTGCACATCTGAGATACAGGGCTGACCTGATCGGCGGGCCATATCTCTCTTCGCAGCATCAGTTCGTGCGCGGCCCAATCAGCAGCCTTCTTGACCTGCGCCTCTGTAATCACATTCGGGTCTTCAGAAAATAATGTACGGAGTAGAAGATCGCGCTTGAAATGCGAGTCGAGTCTGCCACAAAAGTGGTGCCCGAATTCAGAATCCGCATCCATCTCCGCATGAAGCCACTTGTCGAATTCCAATCGCAGTTCCTTCGCCGCATCGGTCTCGGTCGGGATATGTGGTCCCGCGCCGGGCGTCCCAAACATCGTAGAAAGACTTGTCCAGCGGTCGAGCATTTTCTGCTGTATCGGATTTACAATCTCGGGGTTCATGTCATCCCAGTCACCAACCTTTGCAGGCTTCTCGACATAGGACAGCACGCATCGTGACAGGAAGCCGTCGTCACCAAGCGCCTTGCCACTCAGCGCGCGAGTGAATGACTCTTTGGTGAAGCCGCCTGTGATCGTGACGCTGACGTTCTTGACAGTCCCGCCTGCGTTCGTGCAACTCCCCGCGGATATTTCTGCGCCATCGTACAAATTGAGCATTCTCGTATTGAGTGTTGAGTTTTGACCTGCGCCCTTTTCGAACAACAAACGCATCTCATCGAAGTGCGTCACGACACGACGATCTTCCAGACCGTTCTCGACGAACTTCTTGACAAGGAACTCTCCGGACGAATACCATCCGGGGTCACCCATGAAGATACCAGCCTTCTCAATATAGTTTGCCATTCCGTATTTACTGACGCGCTTCCAAGACTCACCCTTACCAGAGTCGCCGGGGGCGATCAGGAAGCTGTAATTGCGCATGTGCAGGTCGGGGTGGTGCGGGAAACCAACCATGCCATCAAGTGAGGCACCAAGCACCGCTTTGATTGTGGCGCGCACGAATGACGGCGGGATGTGTGTCCCATCAGCCAGAGCGTGTGTCATCTCTCCAATCCAATCACCTTCGAGTAATTCGTCGGGGAGGTTGGCAATCGAGTTGTCAATCTTTTTGTTGCTGCCGCCGAATGTGATGACGGGCGTCAGTTCTGCGGCGTCGAACTTCGTGACAGCGGCGTCGGCGAGATTCTGAATCTTGTCATCCGGGTAGTTCTCTCCGTCTTCGCAATTGTTCTTGAGGAAGTTCTTGAGACCAGCATAAATGCCGTCGCGGTCCATCCCCATGTTGCGGAGTTTTCCCGCCATGCTTTGACAGTGTATCCATCGGCTTCCCGCAGGGATCAGCTCGCCGCCCGCGGATTTCGGCGTGTACTCCAGTTTCTTCTTTTCAAAAATCAGAAGCCCTTCAGGTAGCGGGGCAATGTCAATGTCTTCGAGAATTTCGTATTTCTCACCGCTGTCGGGGTGAACACTTCCGGCCCCGCAAACATACCCACCCTTGCCCTTCAACTCACCAGTGACGTTTCCAATACTGAATGCTGTGGTGGGAATTGCCTTGGAGTAGTACATCTGAATGCCGTACTCAGGCTCGCCGGTCGTCTTGTTCTTGCGGCGTCCTGTACGTACAGTGTATGTTGGCGGAAGATTGTTTTCCGTCCGCCACGCGACAAACTCTTCGTAATTAGCCAGACCGTGGTCGGCGTCGAGTACCGTGATTCCGCTGGTCTCGCATCCCACACCGTAGTTGGCCTCAGTGCCATCATGCCATGCCTTGAGGGCGATCTCAGGAACTCGGGACGCGGAGTGACACGCGTTAGGCGAGTAGCTGGCCCATGGGGCTTTGTCGTGAGGGAGGCAAGTCAATATTGCGAACCCTCGTGATAGAGCGTCTTCGGCGCTCTTCAGTAGCTCTTCGTTCAAACTCATCTTTTAGCCTTTCTAAAAAAGCCCGCAGAGTCTGGCGACCCGCGGGCTTTGCTACAAAAGGGGTTTCCTAGAAAGGAATGTCTTCGTCTTCGACCGGCGCGGTCGGTGCGAGCGTCGGCTTAGCGAGGACAGGTATTGCGGGTGTTGTGGACTTGGCGGTGGGAGCCGGGGTCTTACCAGCCTTCAAGGGAATGAAGGTTTCAATGTTGGCATACTTTCCGTCATCGCTGTGGACGACAACAAGTTGGACACGGTTACCGAGTAGGTCGTCCGTATCGAATGTATTACCGGGGGTGATGTGCAAAGCTGCGAGCAATTTTCCAAGCATCGACTTCTCGCCAATGCTCTGCGTGAATCGCCCCCAGACTTCAACGTTCTTGCCTTCGGCATCTTGCTGGTCAAGGCATTCAAACACAATGAGAACTTTCTCTTTTGTGCCCCACTTTCCGCCCTCCTGCGGTCCGAGGTCTTCAGTGCGAACAATCTTCGCGTTGTGTAACCCTGCATCCGCAATTTCAAACACTTTCTTCGTGATCTGTACGCCCATTTGGGTCTCCTTATTTTTCACATGTAGTGTGGTAATGAGTGTCGCCCCACAGACGCGGGGCACGCGGTTTCCTCACATTCCAATAGTAGCAGTTGGGGCGGGGTCTGTCAATAGGAAAATTTTACACGAAAATAAAGGCTTGACTTTTAGGCGCACGGCTGCTATTCTGACAGTGGAGGGAATGTGAACGAGAAAGAGACCGGCAGGGCAATAGCCCGTGGCATACGGAAGGTTTTGCCCGTCGGCGCGCCCGCAAGCACTGGAATCCGAGAAGACTTGTACCAAAGCGTTTGGGTAAAACTGCTGGAGGGCGGTACATTTGACACGAAATTGGCCTACAATGCCGCGCGAGCCCTCGCTAAAACATGGCTTCGCACAGAAAAACTAACACCAGTTTCTCAGATGGTTCTACAGGTTGCCGCCGCGGAAGATGATGATTCTGAAGAACTTATGCCGTGGGACGTTACCGCACATGTATTCGCGGACGATCACGAGGCGCGGGCGATGTCACACCTTGAAGATGAAGAAAGGGAGCGCATTTTCAACCATTTAGAACAAAAGGATAGGCGGTTTTTGGCTAGGTATTGTTCCCAAAATCGCAAACATACTCCTGCGCAAAGGGTTAGGTTTCAACGACTTAGTCGATATATGAAAAAATTATACAACAAATAGTGTTACTTTTGTCACCAAACGGCTATAGTACTGTAGGTGGACGAAAAAGTTTGTCGCAGACTGTGGCGACCCCATACCCCATTGGGGGCGGGAAAGAAATAAACGACAGTCAACTGGGAGACGGCAACCCGTACCAAAACCGTCAAATTTCTCGGAGGGGATGTGGATGACCTAGCCAACAAAATCGTGCTCAAAACGCCCGGCGATCCAAGGGGCGACGACGGCTATCAGCTTTGCAATCATTGCGGAGAGGTTTTGGTAGCAGGAGACACGGTTATAGTATCCGAACAAAACGGCTTTGCATCATATCGTCACTATCCGTATGGAGATTGTCGTAAGGATTAAGCTACGGGAAGCGGGGTCGGATTACTACCGCAACGTGGCATTTCAGAGCTACATCAACCTTTGATAAGGCAAAGCATTGGAGTTGCCAGTAAGCTGAGGGATATGCGCCAAAGCCCAACAGCCCGCGGCCTTAGCCCCAGTCAGAGGTAATCGAGAACCACCGGCGACCTCCTCCTCCTCTCGCGTGTAACCCCCGCGAGCGCCGGTGACATCAGGCCCAACAGGATGCCAGTCTTGTTGGGCCATAGTTTTTTCTGGTGGTGCTATGGACTTCACACGCAACCCGTACGGATGGGTGCCATTGGACACCAGCCGTGAACTGCTTCGGATGATCTTTCCGAACTACCCCGATGTCAGCGTGTGTCGACCGCTGCCACAATGGATCAAAGACAAGTTGAAGGAGGGGTGATGGGGCCGCGAATTCTACTGGGTATATTCACGTGCCACAAGTACCAATACATTGTGCCCGGTAGCGATACGCGAGATTGGTTCACCCGCCCGCCTGTTGTGGATCGCGTCTCCGCGATTCGAGACACATGGTTGAAGGATGTCACGGTCGATTATAAGTTCTTCTACGGGCGTGGGAGTGGACGGTCACCCCAGCCGGACGAAGTGTTCTTAGACGCGCCAGACGACTACCTGCACTCAGCGGACAAGCTTCGAGGCGTAATCAAATACGCGCTGGCTAAGGACTACGACTATCTCCTCAAGATTGACGACGACGTGTATGCCTACTGGAAGCGCATCATGCAGAACGTGCCTACCGCGGACTACGTCGGCAGTTCAACAGGCCCAGTGCCCGTGCCCGACCCCACAGCAGTTGTGTGGTGGAAGTCCCGCACAGCAAACACCACTACTTATTGTTCGGGAATGGCTTACTGGTTGAGTAAGCATGCCCTGAAAGTTTTGTCGGAAAGTGCGCCCGGCTGTTGGGCGGAAGACAGATGGGCGGGCGAGTCTTTGTACCGCAAAGGGATTTACGGCGAAATAGATGGTCGTTATTACATCGCGCCGCGCACGAGAACGAACCAGTACATCACAGACGCGGAGTTAGCAAAACCAAACGACTTCTTAGTAATACACTCACTTACGCCAGATCAAATGCGGCGTCATTGGAAGGAGAGCCAATGAACATAGTGCGTAGTATGTGGACCGAAAAAACAATCGACCTGATGGAAAGGTTGTCCATCTCTTCGTACTTATACCACGGTGTTCCTTATCACCTATACCTCTACAACGACGTGACGGGAATACCAGACGGCGTGGTGATCCACGATGCGCGAGAGATTCTGCCGCAATCGGAAATACAAAACTTTCGCCACCCAGAACAGTTCGCAGATTATTTTCGGTACGCCATGCTGCTGATGGAGGGCGGCTGGCACGCAGACATGGATTCTGTCTGTCTGAAACCGTTTGACATAAGTACGCCGTACGCTTTCGTGTTGGACAACGTTGACGAGTTTTATGTCAGCGGTTGCTTCATGAAGACGCCGAAGGGCGCTCCCATAATGCAGCACTGCTTCAAGACAGTTTCGGACATGAGCGTATCTGACCGCGTAAACAAAGGCTATCAGGATGTCGGGCCGAAGTTGGTACAAAGTTCAGTCCTAAAATTCGGCATGACAAGTTACCTTCAGCCGAAAGCCGCGTTCGACCCAGTCCCTTGGAACCGAATCAAAGATATCGTGAACCCCACAATAAAGTGGGATTTGACAAAATCCTACGCAGTTCATCTTCGCGGCAGTATCTGGGACAATGGACCGAACGCCGCCGCGGGTATTCTTCCCTCGGGAAAGAAACTCGACAGCACTGCGAGCTATCCGGCTGACTGCCTTTACGAACAATTGAAGAGGAGATATTTGTGAAATTAGTCAGCGTCATCATACCTTTATACAACGCAAGGCGGTATGTGGCGCAGGCCATCGAGTCCGCACTGAACCAGACGTATAGTAACGTCGAGGTCATTGTGGTAGATGACGGTTCGACAGATGATCCTTTGGAGGTCATCAGTAAGTACCCAGTGCGTGTGATACGCCAAGACAATAAGGGTGCGTCCGCTGCACGCAACACAGGCATACGCGAAGCCACAGGCGAATTTATAGTGACGCTTGATGCCGATGACACCATTTCACCAGAATATATTGTTCGGACAATGTCTTTGATGACGCCGGACATTTCAGCGGTTTGCACTGACTTTGATTATTTCGGCCAGCATACAGGTCGAACGCACATCACTATTCCGACGTTGGTTGAAGAGTTGACAGGTAATAAGTTGACTTGCTGCGCGTTGTTTCGCAAGCAGGCGCTGGTTGATGTAGGTGGGTACAACACAGAGTTGTTTGCCTATGAAGATTGGAACCTCTGGATAGACTTACTCAGCCACGGAAAAAAATTAGCGGTGCTAAGTGAGCCCCTGTTTCACTACAGGTCGAAGCCTACAGACGAGCATGGACTTTACTCACAGGCACTGCCCCGACATCAAGAGTTAGTGAACAAAATCCAAGCACTGCATCCAGATTTGTATGGACCGAACTCGTTCACCGTTGTAGTTCCGTCCAAGTTCAAAGACATTTTCAACGACTGTAGGGACAGCGTGAATCGCTTCTGCCCGAACGTACGAAAGATTTTAGTGCGGGACGGAGAAGAGATCGTCAAGCCCGAAGGCTGGACAACAGTCTCTGGGATAAAGCCCTTCATATACAGCCGAAACATCAACCTTGGCATACAGCAATCCATTGGTGATGTTCTGCTGTGCAACGACGATGTTCGTTTTCTACAGGCGGACACAGTCGAACAGATGCAGGACTATCTCAAAAAAAATCCTACTGTCGGTGTACTATCCCCGAAGATAGATGGCGGCGTCTCGAATTATTTACAACATGTATCGAGTGCCAAAGAGGGCGTGTGCAGTTTCTATCTTGCCTTTGTGTGTGTGTTGATCCGCCGCGAGGTCATAGAAAAAGTTGGCATGCTGGACGAGAGATATGCTGGGTACGGATACGACGATGTAGATTATTGTCGTAGAGTTTTCAACGCAGGATACCAATTCGCCGTCACTAAAAATGTGAAGGTGAAGCACGGGCACGGTGCCAACACAGCCTCTTCGTCTTATTCCAGAGAGTTCGGTAAGAAACAGGGACAGATTCAGGGACATGCGGCAGATTTGTACAAAGCAAAATGGGGCGATTCAAGTGTCGAGTGGGGAAAGCCCACAAACAACGCTTCAGCCCCGCCAGCGACATTTATTAAATCTATAGCAGGAAGTCCGTATAGATACGCATCAGATGGTATGGCTGTCAACTGGTGGAGTACGCACAAAAGAGTTTAAGGAGATTTATGGCGAATGACGGAGCAACACTCGTAGCACGCGGTGCCGCAGCATCGGGCGAACAGCCGAATGGCATCGTGGCACAGTACCAGTTGGCAGGAACACAGACGGGCACGGCAATCGGCCCGTACGATTCCGGCACGATACTCGGCACAGTTCCTCCGGGGAAGCCCGGACTGAAGTTGGTCAACGGCACGGTTCAAAATGCCACTGACCTTATTTGTAACAACGCACCGTTGGGCAATACGTTGCCCAGCACCGCCAGCAAAGTTGTCGCAGGTGTGGTGCAGAGCGGCGTGCCTGCGGTCAACGCAGCACAGGTGACATCGGCGGGATTGTCTCTATCCCCCGAACATGAGTAAGGAGGAAACATGGATTTGGTTATTGCATTGGCAGTGGCAGTGATTCTGTTCGGCGCGGGCTTCGGGTTTCGTGGACTGATCTCGCGTGAGTTAAAGGCTGTGGTCGCGGACTTCAAGGCGGAAGTCACGAAGTTGCGGGCGGACCTGACAGCAGCCGAGGCTGATGCCAAGACTGAACTGAAGAAACTGTAGCGCACAAAAGGACGTTTCGTACAGCGGGCACCTTGAAAATAGGTGCCCATAGTTTCTTGGAGGGGTTATGCAGTCCGACCGCCGGTTACGAACTTGGTATGCTAAGTTCAACAAAAAGTACTGGGGTGACACCCTTCCAACAGATACCGTTCTCTTTTGGGAACCGACACCTAAGTGTGACGGCGTAACTTGCCCTGTGTTTGAAGTACGAGATGGTTGTTTTGAAATCAAACTTGACCCAGCACTGAAGGGCGAACCTTGCTGGTGGCGAATCGTGCTTTTGCATGAAATGTGCCATGTTGCCGTTTGGCAGCGGCACCCAAAACACCAGCACGGAAAACCGTTTCAAGAAGAGAAAAACCGCATTTATGCGATGGGGGCTTTGAAGAATTTGTGGTAAGACATTCGCGAATCGCGAATTGCAAATGTCACCGTTCGATGACATTTACGAATGTCACCATTCGGTAACCTTCTGGGAGGAGGGAGTATGCCAAGATATATACCAAAGTATCGCCAGAAGTGGATTTACCAGTTCATGAAACTAGGACGGGACAAAAATGCTGGCGGGCCTACTAAGTTGGCCGCTAACATCTGGGGTGCATTTCTCGACGGCCTAATACCCGAATCGGCGCTCCCACAGTTTCAGAAGAACGGAAGTATACCAGATACAAAACCACCTGCTGCGCCCGCGCCCGAGCCGCCGCCTGCGCCCGTTGAAGATTACGCGCGGCTGCGAGAGTTCCAAGAACAAACTTACGGAGGAGGGCACAATGAGCGAGCCAACACAGGCACAACCAGCGCCGCAACCGGCACCACTGGAGATGCAAGTACAAATCCCCCAGTGCGACCTGAAAATGGTTGAGGGATTCTCACGGGTTTGGCGTAAGAACGCCATCATCCTTGCGGTGCTCGACCAGACATCCAAAGAATTTGCACGAGACTTTGCGAATATGGTTCTGAAGTCATTCGTCATTGAGCAAGCACAGCGCATCATGAAGATGCAGGCGGAAGCAGCAGCGGTTCGCGCAGCAGACAATGGGATGATTAAGGACTGCACACCGCTCCCGCAAAAGAATTTGATTATAGCATAGGAGCCTTATGGCAAAGTTGACCAGCGCAAAGCGCAATAGTTTGAAGACGAGTACGTTCGCAATTCCGGGGCGCAGAGCTTACCCGATTCCCGACCGTAGCCATGCGGCCAACGCACTGTCGCGCGTGTCCGGCAATGGCTCCCCCGCGGAAAAGAAAGCGGTGCGGGCAAAGGTTCATGCAAAATTTCCTTCGATGGGTAAGATGCACGCAGGCGGCGTGGTTCCTGCCGACGGCAATTACACGCTAAAGAAAGGCGAGACCGTAACTCCAGCACAGGGCCATACGGGCCATTGGGAGATTGACGGTAAGAGCAAAAAGTTTATTTGTGGGTAGGAGATTTTATGATAGAAGCAGCATTGGTGTTTTTCGGCTTCACAGGATTCTGTATCCTTTTGGTATACGGCGTCTTGTTGTACGACCGCTTGGCTCAGTAAGGAGACAACATGGAGGAGATCATACGTGGGCTATATGTTGGCTCCGATAAGGACGTAGCGAAGGCTGAAGGGCGAGGCTACGCACGACTAGCATGTTGTAAGGACGGACCTGACAGTCACCGCTCGATGTTAGGCTATACGACACTCGGCGCACCCAAGGGCAAGAACTATCTTTCAGTGCGCAAGGGCGATGTCATGGCGCTGAACCTCATTGATGTCGACGATCCGACCATGATTCCTGACGAGGTCATTGATCTCGGGATAAACTTCATAGAAGATATGCAGTCCGCGGGCCGCAAAATACTCGTCCACTGCAACGCAGGTCACAGCCGGTCGACAACAATTACCCTCATGTACCTCAGGGCAGTCGGCGAGATGCCTGATAGTTTCCTCGCAGCAGAAAAGAAATTCAGATACATCTATCCGCCGTACGATCCCGGTGTTGGAATGCGGGCGCACGCGCGCGAGCGATGGAAGTCGCTACCCGACTTCTTCAAAGGACAATGACATGCCTGCTCCTCCTACTCCCACTAAGCCAGACCAAGACATCATGAACGAAGGTCCGGGTCTCAAAGACAGGGCCAGAGAAACAAGCGCGGTGTTGAATTCTGTAGCGACGCCCGCGGGCACACCTGCAAGCTCGACAGCCGCCAAGGGTACCGCAGTCGACAAGACCAATCCCAAGGGCGCGCCTTATGGCACTAAGCCGGGAGAGAAACGCATATCCGATAAAGACATCAGTGATATGACGAAGGGTCTTCCGTCGTATAAGAGCGGCACAGATTATGTCCCTAAGACGGGACCAGCAATACTGCACAAGGGCGAGAAAGTCACACCCGCAAAGGACAATCCAATGAAAAACATTTACGACAAGGTTACCGAAGGCGATGCGAAGCCGCCCAAGAAGATCAAATCCATCCATACGCGCAAAGCCGCGGGTGGGACGTACATCCACGAACATCATCACCACTATCCCGAACATCACAAGATGGAAGAGCACACGTCTGCTGACGACAAGTCAATGTTGCAGCATCTGACGGATCAGGCTCCCAATATGTCCGAGACCGCACCCGCAATGCCGACCCCCGGTGGGCCGCAAGGCGCGGATCAGGCACAGGCTGGCGCGGTTGGCGCTGGCGCACCCCCCGCACAGGCTTAATGATTTTGGCGCGATAAGGGGATGTATCTCCCCTGACAATAAGTCGCCTGACGTGTATGCCGCACGAGACCGGATTGATCGTCCGGAGGCATTAATTTTTTGGAGGAGCTGTGAAGATAGATAGCCTGCAAACCATGCTGGACAAACATCTCCAAGACAAGAACTACCAGTATCGAGACAAGTCTTGGGAAGAGATCGACGCAATGGCCCAGCAGAGTTTTTCTAAACTCTCTCCAGCTCACCAGTTGAAAGTCCTCAAAGTCGGCGATAAGTACGGCATGCCTAAGGACAACAAGTTGACGATGCGCGTTCGTTTCATGGCGCAAACCAATCTGTTCTTTTTGTGCAAACTACTTGGCTACGATGCCATGACAGACCATGAGTATGTCTGGACTGACGGCAAGGTACATAACACGCATGAGGAAATTTGCAACGAATTCTTCGTTCGCAAAGACCCGACGTTGCCGAACTTCAAAGCATTTGCGGCGAAAGAGAACTACATCGAAAAGAAAGAGCGTCTTCTGCTCGTGCCTCGCGGCGGCTTCAAGAGCACCATGGATATGGCGGATTGCGTTCAGTGGGTATGCTGCTTCCCTGAAGTGACGATCCTCATTCTGACAGGCGTGCTCGACCTCGCAGAAGATTTTGTAAGTGAGATCAAAGGACATTTTGTACTCGAAGACGCTGACAGTTCGTGCATGAACCTCTTCACCCTCAAAAAAGCCCTGCAGGCGAAGACGATGCGCGATGGCGATCCTAGCATCTTTCAAATCGTTTTCCCCGAACACTGCATCCCCAAGGACGACGGCAAGGGCTATGAATATCAGACGCCCGCGGTCTCCCAGTTGGAGAAAGAGTGCACGGTATTCGCGGCATCAATCGAACAGAACCTCGCAGGCTGGCACGTCTGTATCATGAAGTTGGACGACGTTGTCACGAACGAGAACAGTTTGACAGTTGACCGACTGAAGAAGGTCAATAAGCAGGTCAGCATCAACCAAGCCATGCTGCATCCTTACGGTTTTTACGACAAGATTGGGACTTGGTACGATTCAGAAGATACGTACGGACAGGATATCAAGAACTCGAAGAAGTACGCCGAAGAGGGCGAAGACTTCCCGATGAAGATTTACATCCGTGCTGCTTGGTGGGCCAACGAAGCAGCTGTTAAGGCAGGAAAAATTGAAGAGGAAATGGTCGAATCTGACTGCGGCCTCTGGTTCAATGAGGAAAACAATCCTCACGCACTGACTTATCAGTTCCTTCGCACCAAGAAAAAGACCGACGAGTACTTCGCAATCAAGTACCTCAACGATCCGACACAGATGCACGTCGTCAAGTTCCCACGCGAACTTTTGATACGACGCACAATCCAAGCGAATCTCATGCCCGGAACTGGCATGATAGTTACGACCGTCGACACAGCCTATTCGACGAAGAGTTGGGCAGACTATACGGTCATCATTACGGCACTTATTTACGGCGGTCGATTTTACGTTATCGATATGAACCGCGGAAGATTCAACGAGTATGAGTTACCTGCAGTCATCGCCGCTAATGTGCTGAAGTGGAAGCCTAGGCGAGTTTGTATTGAGGAGTCTGTCGGCGTCAAATGGCTCGGCAGAGAAGTCTATCGCGAGATGGACAAATTGAAGGTGCGCGCCAGCATAGAATTCGTCTCTTTGGGATTGGGCAACAAAGCCAATTCGAAGATGATGAAGGCGAAGCCGGTTCTACGATACCTCGGAGACGAGCGCCTTCTGTTCGTCAACTCCTGTCCCTCGCTCGAAGAACTTTACGACGAACTTTCGAAGTTCGGAACCGCGGCGGCAACGCACGACGACATTGTCGATGCTCTTGCGCTGCTCGTCAACCAGTTTTCTGGGTACGCAGAGATGGAAGCAAAAATCACTGCACAGCAGGACACATACTGTCCTGACCCGCTGGGCAAGGCTAAATACGAACAGACCTACGGGCTGGGTGCTTACGCAAAGTTCAATGCACAGCAGATGGTTCAGGAAAATCCTGACATGAGTCTCTATGAGGCGATCAACGCTGTCAAAGAGGACACGTACGATCCGTCAGCGACCGACCCACTGGCAGACTTGTTTTAACGGAGAGATATGGCAGACACAGTTGAAACATCGCCCGCGAAGATCGAAACACTTGGAATCGCTGATCTGGAAAACTCCGAAGGTAATCCCAACAGGGATTTGACCAACGAGGATTTTAACAAAGACGGCGACATCCTGACCATCGGCGGCGACCTAGCACTCGTCGTGCAATCCGCTGTGGCTGCGAAGGCGTACATCTCAAACAGACAGTGGACATTGCTTTGGAGAGATGCTGACCTTCTGTACCAATCGCCGCGCCCAATGACCGTGTACGAAAACACGTACGTCCTTGAGCCCAACGTCCAGCGCTTTACCGTTGCGAAGGTGTGCAACGCGGTCGTACCTCAACTCCACAAGGGTCTCTTTTACGACGATCCTCCAATGATTCTTCGACCTACAGGTGGAACCAGCAATGACCCCGTCGCAGCTGGTAAGACCCAACAGATCGTGGACGCAAAGACTACACTGCTCTCATACATCCTGCGCGACTGTGAATTCAAAACCCAGACTAAATGGGGCTTGGAGCAGATGGCGCATCTCGGAACTGGTATTTGGAAGTGGGGATACGACTGGAAGACGATCCAGTACTACACTAGGACAGCCTCGGTCGTAAATCTTCCGGGCACCGACGGCACGCCAGACGACAGTGTCGTCACCGACGAACCACCCAATATCAAGGTTCGTGAGAAGATCGTTCCGCTGCCCGTATTCGAATTTCGTCCGCTCGACAAAGTTCTAGTTGACCCCCAGTTAAACGTCTCAGATATTCGCAAAGCCGCGTGGGTCATAGACGTTCGCTACATGGACTTCTACCAAATGAAGGAACTGCGCGATGCCGTCGTACAGGCATTGGCTGATGGCGAAAAGGGTGAAGCAATAAAAGGCTGGCGCTTTCCGGGGGAGGAAGACCTAAAGAAATTCTGGGCCACAGGAAAAGAACAGGCCCAACTACTGGAGACGGAACAAGCCTCTTACATCGAAGGTGTCGTTCACCACGCGGAGAAGGTCAACATCAGAGTAAGCCCTGACCCGCTGCGCCGCAAGCTTGAGATCATGGAGTATTGGGACAAAGATCGAAAGATCATGGTTCTCAATCAAAAGACCGTCATCTTTACAGGCAAGAACGAGTTCAAACAGGTACCGTTTCTTTCCGCCAACTGGTGGAACCGACCAAAGGCATTCTATGGCATGGGTCTCGGGCTGATCGTTGGGCAAAACCAACGTGTCGACCAAGGCACCATCAATGCCATTCTGAAAATCCTTTCGTTCGGCGTCAACCCGTTGTACCTACGCGACCGTGATGACAACGCCCCGACACAAATGATTCGGTCGGGCATTGGAAAAATTCTCACCGTCAAGGACACCGAAAAAGCATATCGTCTGATGGAAACTCCGAAAGTACCGTCAGATGTTTGGAGTGCACTCAAGGAATCGGAGCAGGCTACAGAGTCCTCGTCTGGTGCAGATCAGCAGTTAGTGCAGGGGTCTACCGCAGGTCCGCGTTCCTCAATGGGGCGAACGGCTGGCGGTGCAAACATTCTCGCGGGTGCGAGCGCAACACGTCTCGATGGCCCGCTGGACAACTTCATCGAACAGGTGTTCAAACCGTTCCTCAGCATCCTCGACATGTTGATCTTCAACATAATGTCGGACAAAGCCATACTTGCCGTTCTTGGAAAAGAGCGGGGGGAAGCGTATGCGAAGCACATTGACATGCAAGAGTTCCACGATGCTCAAATCGAGTACGAGGTTCTTGCAGGTTCTAGCTTGGCAGCTAAGCGTACGATGGCCCAGTCAATGGTCATGTTGACTCAGATTCTGGACAACCCACAGATACAAGAAAGTCTGGCGGACATCAACGAAGAGTACATTGACTTCAAGCCAATTATCAACATGTGGATGGAAGCGTCCGAATGGAAGAACGGACAGGACATCATCAAGCCTCTGACCGACGCCATGAAGAAAAAGCGTGCCGCCAGTTCGAAGGCCGCACAGATGCAGATGCAGACACAGGCTAAGGCACAAGGCGACCAACAGAAGTTCCAACAAAAACAACAATTAGCCGACCAAGAATCGGACAACCGAATCAAACGCGACATCATACGTGAGTCCGCAAGGGCAAACGGTATGAGCGAAGCGGTTGAAGGCACGCCTAGCCCTCAGGGGCTTGAAGGTCAACAGCCTACGGTTGAGTAATATGAGCGGGGCAGACACTTAACCTATTGTGCACTGCCCCCAAAATTTCGGAGGAGACATGCTCGATCCAGTGAAGTCACTTGAGATGGCAAACGTCATGGAGATGGACATCAAACTTGACGCCCGTCAAAAGCAAATACTTTCTGCATACATACAGCAGGAAGGTTGGGACATCATGCAGCTGTTGATGGTCCAAGTTGTGAAGGACTTCAACACGGCGCTCATGAATACGCCCGTCGACCAGCCCGAGTCCGTAGTTGCACTGCATTGTGTTGCAAAGGCCGCGGCCCAATTTTACACAGGGCTGATACAGAGGATTGTCGAAGAGTTCGATCTTGCACACTATAACGCTTCGAAACTCGGCACACCCGAGAATCCGGAAATGCCGAACGTTTCACCAGAGTTTCAATAATCTAGGAGGAGATTATGCCAATGAACAGTTCAGTTCGTAACCGTCTTAGTCGAATGGAGCCGGAAGTGATCGCGCCCACAGCTGCGCCCGTCGCACCCGGCGATAACACACTTGACGATCCGAGTGACCCGCGCATCACGTCCGCGGTTGCTCCCATAGTTGCGCATAGCGAGCCCATAGTTGCGCATAGCGATCAGGTAGTTGCGCCTACGGATGCATTGCCAGAGCTTCGATACGAGTACCAGCCGACAGATATTGCCGGTGCGAAGTTGGGTGGAAAACAAGTCATCGTCTATCATACGCCGGACGAGTTGGCGCAAAAACTCACAGCTCAAAATGTCGAACTCGTGCGCAAGTTGCGCGAGGTCACCCGCAAACAAACGCTGGGGATCGTGGACGATACGCCACTGCCCGACGACGCACAGCGCTTTGAGTCATTTGTTGAGTTTAAGCCGCGCGAGTTGTCCACCGAAGAGCGGTTCAATCTTTCGCAAGACTTGAACGATCCGTCGAAGTCGCTAGAAGCGATTGACACGATGTTCGAAGCCAGCGTCGGCATGAAGCCTGACGTACTGCGTCAAACACTGAACAACCAACAGTTGCTCATGTTGCAGTTGACGGCAAAGTCGAACTACGACATTTTCGAGAAACAGACACCGGAGTTTTATCCGTGTGCTGAAAACAAACAAGTACTGACAGCATGGATGTTCAAGAAGAAGCTAAATCCTACTGTCGCGATGTTCAACTTAGCTTTTTCAACGCTGAAGGGAGCCGGATTGCTCCTCGACAGCCCTATCGTGCGTGAGGTAACTCCCGCGCCCGTGCCGTCTGTACCCACAGTGGGTCCGACTGCACCCGCGCCGAGTACGGAACCAAAAGTATCGCCGGTTCCAGTTGCAACCGAGAGTCGGATTACTCCCGTCGAGCAGCCGCAAACAAAGCGCCAAGTAAGAGTCCCGTCCGGTCTGAATAGCAGCAATGCTTCAGACTCCACAACAAGTGGTGTGACAACTGACATTACTTTGGATGATATTGATAACATGCCTTCCGAAGAGTATAAGAAAAAACTTAGAAACCCGGCTTTTGCAAAGTTGGTGAACGACCTGCAACGTGCAGCGGACGCCAGAAAGCGTGCACCAGTATCAGCTTAACCTGAAGGATAGATTATGTCTTTCTCTCCTGCTGGAAACCAGCAATCCAACCTGCCTCAATCCACGGTGAAGTATTATGATAAACGGTTCCGTGAGAACCTGAAGGCGCAAACCCCGTTCGTCGCATGCGCAGAGCGCCTTGACCTGCCCATGAAGAGCGGTAACCAGTATATCTAAAACATTTTGTACTGGTTGTAAAAATAAATCTTGCTAAATCGGTGGACCCCTGCTATAGTAAATAGTAGACAATACCGAGGAAAGACCCCATGCCTACATAATATCCGAAAGGAGGCAAAATGTCAGATAAAGCGAAGTATGGCTACCTCGCAGGCATTCTAGATGGTGAAGGTTGCATCACAATCGGTGCTGGTCAAAAAGAGACCTGCATAAATTACAACTCAATCGTGATGGTACAAAGCACGAGTAAGAAGTTGATTGATTGGCTGCAAAGTAATTTTGGCGGAAGCGTATACCTGTCAAAGAAAGCGACAGCGAAAACGAAAGAAGCCTACATGTGGCGAGTGCTAAAGAAGAAGGATATAGAGATTCTTCTATTAGCAACGCTCCCTTACCTAGTTGTGAAACGGGAACAAGCAAAAATCTTGCTGAATTTCGTTAGACTCGCTCCTGAAGCGAACAACGAATTGCGTCGAGTTTATTGGCAACAGTTAAGAATTTTGAATTCTCGTGGGGTATCCCTAACGACTAATACGCAAGAGACTCCGCAGGGAGTCATGATAGAGTCTGAACTGCATGGTGACATGCAGAGCGACCTGATGGTGACATCAGGGACTTTCGAGTCTTAAACCCAAAACACATTAGAAATGTTCATGTACGTGCCGCTGGCTGCTAACACCAACCAGACGACCGAAGGAACTGTGGGCCCGTCCCTGTCCGTCAACGTCCTGAATACGACTGCCACTATCGGCGAGTACGCTGACTACGCGAACTTTTCGTCCCTGTCTCTCGCAACCGCGATTGACCAGACCGTCGAGAACGTTGCGAAAGAAATGTCGTATCGTCTTGGCGAGTCTCTGAGCGCATTGGTTCGCGCAACTGCTGACGGTGCATCCAGCATCGATGCCAGCGTGTTGGTGGAACTGGCTGCGACAACCACGGCGAGCTTCACCACTCTGTCGCTGTCTCAGATTCGTAACAGCGTCCAGTCTATGGCTGGCCGTTCGATCCGTCCGTTCGACGAGGCTTCCAAGTCCTTTGTCGGCGTCATCCATCCGTTCGCCCTTGGCGACGTGACGGCTGACAACAGCAACGATTCGCCTATCGACATCCTGAAGCACACCCCTGTGGGTCTCGCCCGCATGGAAGAGCTGGTCAGCGTCGATCTGACGGAAGTCATTGAAATCCCGACCACGGGCGTTCATTTCTTCCAGTCTCCGTTGGTCACCAAGACCATCAACTACAGTGGCGTGACTGGCCTGACGGCCCTTCGCACCTACATCTTCGGTAAGGACGGTATCTTCGCCATTAACCTTGGAGCGCAGGGCGACACCACTTACGGAGACGGCGAGTGGCGCAACATCAAGTGCAACATCGTGCAGAACGCTGAGCCGACGGTTGCAGACCCTGAAGGGTTGATCCCCGGATATACTGAGTCTGTCCGGGTTACATCTGGTAAAGCGATGGCTGCTGTAGCCGGTCGCTAGTTGGGACATCCTATCGAGTTCATTTTACGACCTCGCTAGGACCAGATACCACGATTAACATACTGGTCGTGGGTAAATTCTCTCTGATTGTCTTGAACGCTGAGAAGCCAACAAGGGGCAAGCGAAAGCAGCCTGAACGACTAAGTGAGAGAACGCTTGTTACAAGCGATGCGATAGTCTGAACATACGGGAATTGAACCGTATGAGGTAGGCAGAAATGACCTATCCCGCCGAAAGGTGAGTAACAACATTGCAGAATGCGTCAGATCGACGCAGCGTCGGCAATCAGCTAATCACTGGTTGCACAAGTCCGTGGGCGGGTGCCTTAATCACCCGCCTTTGGCATCCCTATTAAGGAGGGAACATGAAAGCACTTCCAGAAGAAGTGAAAAGTAAAGTTTTAGAGTTGTTGCGTCTACGGAGAAGCCAACAGGAAATATCGAACCGAACAGGTGTTTGTATTGATACGATACAGGATTGGGCTGCCGGATGGCGAAAAGACGGTACGCTTGTGGAATATATACAAGCGGGCTCGGCATTCACTGCACGAGCACAGAAGATGTCTAACGGCTATTACAAGATTATCAGAAAACGATATAATGGAATGCGTTGGACGGACAAAGTAGCAGGACGAGAATTTGGTTTTTCTAATCCGACAGAAGTGATTCATTACTATCTGGACGATTCTGGAAATCCACGAACTTGTACTTATTGTGGTCGATTACCTGAAAAAGGAAAAGTTTGGGGGTTGGATCGAATTGATTCATCTCTTGGACATGTAAAAGGTAACCTCGTGCCTTGTTGCAGTTCACATCCTGAGAGTTCGATGTTGTCATGCCAAGCTAGCAAGTCAAAGTTTTCATTACGGGCTTGGATGGAAATGGCTATGACTAGGAACTTCGGGCACCAGATTCCGTCTCTGCTTGTGGACATGAGAATCACAGAAGTGTTGACGAGGGCTAAGGCCCTCGCAGAAGGGAAATAATCTATGTCCGGAAATCCGAATCCACAGCACAATCCGACTGATGGCCTGAACGTAGCGGCTTACGTCCAAGTGACCGGCACTAACATCACCAACCCCGCCAATGGCGGACTGACCGTCGCTACCGAAGCAACGCCTAATGACACTCGTGGTCTGAACGGCGAAGGCTACGGCGCGGTCGCATCGACCAATCACCCTGTCGCACAATATGCTCTGACACTGAGTTTGTCGGGCGCGACTTACGGCGGAACCGTTTACGCTGACACTTGCCAATTGACCACTGTCCTGAAGGACGTGGCTAACACGACCTATACTCCGGTTGGCTCGCCTGTCTACAAGTCGTACAACGACCCCGCAGCGGGCGCTCCCGCATGGTACCGACCGTCGGCATTCGCTGGCTATAACGGCAGCGTAGCATCGGTCAGTTCCACAGGCCTCATCACTGGTCTGGCTCTCGGCCAAGCGGTTATCGAAGTGCAGTTCCTGACTTTCGATTTCGCAAGTGCTGCGGCAGACCCGGAGCCCTCGCAGGCATCTGGCGATCCTGTGCAGATGATTTATGCACAGATTGTTGTCACGGTTGTAGCGTAACCCGAGTACAGGGGCGGTTATTTACCGCCCCACTCTGAAAGGAAAAACATATGTCAGATAATCCTACTACAGGGCTCGGCGTTGCAGCCGCAGTCGTATTGACAGGCACTGGCGTCCACCTCATTTCTCCCACAGTCGCGGGCACGCGCGGCAAATCCACACTGCTTGTCACCGTGACAGGTGGCACAAGTATAGGCTAAGAAACAGAGGGCAGGCGACCTGCAAGCAGAGTATCGCGCATCCTGCCCCTAATCTTTCGGAGGGAGATATGCTGAGTAAATGGGAAAGTCGATGGGCGTTTGTTCGTACCGTCGCAGCGGTCATCTCCGTCGTAATTCAGGTAACGGGCATCTTGTTGCTCGTGCATTACAACCATATTTTGTTGCTACACAAATAGTCAGAGGAGGCTATATGAACAAAGAGGAGGAGTTCCAACAGGCATTCGAACAAACTGTCCGTCAGGACATGCGATTCTACGACAAAGGCCAGATTGATTGGTTGAAGTTGTCTAAGACCGACGCACCATGTCATGTCATTCAGTTAGGCGTCATTGACAACACCAAGTACGTATCCCTTGAGGAGTATTGCGACTGGTTTAACACACAACCCACAGACGTAATTACGGTCGTTGCTGAGCGATTGGGACACATGTGCGCTTCGACGTATAATGCGCTGGTCGGGAATGCCATGCGTAAGTACGGTGTTGGTGTACACATAGTTGATCTCTTTGAGAATAACATCAAGGCCCACGTTTTGTACTATGACACGCCAAGTGTTGCCGACCCAGAATGCATAGCGTCGGGTTGGGCGGCTTACAGATTCAAGTTTGCAGCGGCGAGCGCCGTACGGTAAATAGTCAGAGGAGGCTATATGGAGGACAAGGATTTGGTCATCGCAGGGCTCATTGAGTCCAACGACATCCTGCAGCATGAGGTCACGAAGGTTCGTAATTCGAACCGAATTTTGAGAACGGTTGTTCGCGCTTTGCGAACAGCCAACGAAAGCCTGAGGCGCACGGTCGAGGTCGCTCAGCAGAACGACGAGATGTTCAAAGATTTATGTGAAGGGAAATTTGATGCCACGGTCAGTGGCGATGCAACACCGGGTGGATTACCCAAAGCATCGCACGAGGTGGAAGCGCTGGGTTAACACAGCGACGAAGCGTCGGAAGTGACTGCGGCTGATCCCCGCACGAGCGACCGATATACAGCATCATGATGTGCAATGACTCCCTCGGCGGAAGCGGTCCTTCGCCCTCGGCCAGCGGAGTCAGTGGAAACCGGAGGAGTCATGAGCACAGGGTTTGTGAGCAATCAGGATTATTTTGAACGGTGGGAAAATTCAGCACCCACACCCGTCCCAACGATAGCACAGCCGGTGCGGTCGAAAAAGACGTGGAACGAGTCGTTGGATGGTGAAAATGTCACCTCTGAACTTCAGGCCGAGATTGACGACTACGCAACGCGTGTCCATGACAGCACGAGCAATTTGAACAAAGAGGAGTTGGCACGCTGGCAGGAACAAAACGCAGCGCTTGCCAAAGAATATCAATGGGTCGAGCCGGGCGAGTACGCGGATGCGGGCGCAAGAGTCGGAACCATAATGCACTCTTCGGAGTTCATTGGCAAGCTGCGCAAAGCAGGCGTCAAGTGTTGGTATAAACCCCATCCAATGCCGAGGATGGTGACACTGATCATTCAGCGCGATAGCCTGCCGTCTGAGGTAGGTTGCTGGGTGCAGTTGGGCTTTATGCCCGAGTTGAGTGTCATGTCGTTCGACGAGCACGGAGTACCACTTGCGGAGAAATACCGCGGCTGGAGAACGTGTCTCTTGCAGTTGATTTTGAAGTCCGCATTGACAGAAGCACAGGCGGACGAAGTTTTTGGTAAGCCGAAACAAACACCAGCCTTCAGTCGGTACAACGAAACGCTGTATCAGTTCCGACGCGCAGGTGGGAGAATATAGGAGGACTCATGCAGACTAGAAATCAGGTCTCATTCGGTGTGTTTGTAAACAAGCAAAAATTTTATGTAGATGTTTCCTTGTGTTTTTACACATGGTGTTGGACATTTACTTTTGAAACTAGCGCGAGTCGGGCATACAAAAACGCGGAAGTCACCCGTCAGCGTGCATTACAACATTTCTTTCCGCCGACTGATCCAAAATCATGTCAGTCGTACGTTGATTTTTTGTCGGGAGAAAGTCCCGTAGCTTTGAAAGAAAACTAAGGAGGAGTCATGAGTATCGAAGGAAACACTGCAGTAACCGCCATTACGACCACAGTGCCGGAAACGACGAACGAACAGATCAAGCGCATTCAACTTGAGAACGTTCTGTTGGAACAGCAGAACTTGCGAGAAGAGTTGGAAGCCAAGGCGGCTGAGCGCGAGCGTCGGAATCTCGACATCAGGAAATTGAAGATTGAACTCGAAAAGGAAGCACTGGCGTCCAAACAACTCCAGTACGACCGTGAGTCTCAGGGTAAGGCATTTGCACAGGCGGACGCGACTGACCTGTATCGTTGGACCATTTGCACCCATAAAAAGGGTGGAACGGCAAGCCAGCGCGACATGCGCGTCATCTCGACAGGTGGCAACGGTAACCAGTATTCGGTCATCAAGCACCAAATGATTAACGGCGACATCTGGGTACGCTGCCTTCGCTGCGCTAAGACGTGGGCACCTCCGGTCGAAAAGAACTTCTACTTCCGCGACGGCAAGAACGTCTCCGTGAAGGATGGAAAGTTCGACAAGGAAAAGTTCGAAGCGGCGCGAGTGGAATACCTTCGTGCGTGTAACTTCGAAACAAACAACTCGATGTCAGGCTCAGTCCAATGTCGCTTCTCTACGTTCGACGTAGCGTCGGGCAAGATGGTGGACGCTGCCGACATTTACCGGGAGCGAATTGCTTCGACTAACCTGAGGTAAATCTATCAACCGTTGCGGCGCGGGGCTTGGCTCTCAAGAGCAATGCCGCTTCATTTTCTATTTAGGAGACCTATGGGGAACAGTTCGATTCAAATTCGCGCACTTGTGGACGATGCACTTACATTCGCAGAGATTGCGCCAGTACTGCCCAACGGTGGGTACTCCGACCAGCCCGCGCTGTCGATCACAAATGACACCATGACGGCAATGTTAGCAGGCACACCCGACGGGGAACCGTTCAACTGGAAGTGGAACCGCATTCTGGTTCCGCCATTTTATATCAACAGTTACCAGCAAGACTATTTCATCCCCGGACTTCTGAACCTCGGCTGGCTTGAAAGCTGCACCGCGGTCTATCAGAACATCACCACATTCCCCAAGATCATCGTTCCCATCGAAGTCAAGCGAGACGTTTTGGAAGTCAGCACGCAAATGAGCACCAGCAGAGTTTGTAAAATAAGCTGGATGCAGAATGACACGATGCAGTGTGGCATGTGGGGGCAAAGTCAGATCGACGGCCTGACTGGGTGTCCGAACCCCGGTCCCGGCGTTGTCTATACGAGCCCATCCGGACTTACAACTACCCCGAGAAACCCCATCACCTGCATCACGGACGCCTTCGGCAATTTGTGGGTTGTCACGACATACGGGGTATGCGGATCGACTAACCCATTTCTCACAAACCTAAACCCTGTGTTCCCAACACTTGCCAACCAGACTATTGTGGCGACGACTGCCACTGACGGCACTGTCGTGTGGACCGCAATCAATCCCAAGGGGCAAGGCTTCCGTATCAACCCCGCGCCAGCACAGACGGGGCCAATGTGGAGAATTCTGCCAGTAGGACAGGCGCGCGTTCCTCTCTTTACGAAGATGTCGCAATATATCGACCCTGTGCCCGACGACTACTACTCGTATTTCAAGCAAGGGTTTTTCGCACAATGCTTCCGTCGTTCGCCTGATGCAAAGGTGCGAGCGAAGTTCAAAGATGAATGGGCGATATGGTTGAAGTCCTGCGATAATGCTGTCCGTCAGGGCTCCCGCGAGCAAGACGACTGGGGATTCTACCCGACAGCGGCGGGCGTCATGGATACAGGATACGGCATTAACCCCGTCAACCCAGCTTACCCGTTCGGGGGCTGGGGCTATTGATAATTACGTCGAACAGAGGGTTTCAGCAAGTGCCGAAAGCGACGAAAATGAATGCTCTGTCTGGAAAGGAACCCCATGAACAAGATTCGACAGTTTCTTAGCAAAACATTCTTATACGTTCTGCTCGCACCGTGGGCAATTCTCGGCACTGGCATCGCGTCAAATCAGGCCGTGCTTATTGCGAATCATGACCGTTTCCCCGTGATGTTGAACGCCGTGAAGTTAGGCGACATGCTTGGGCAATCCGAACCGCTTGCAATCCCCACACCCCCGTTTGTGTCACCCGCACCCAAAGTAGCGTTGCCGGACGGCATGATTGACAATGTGCACTGTGTGATGACCGATGAGACGCACCTAAACTTTCTTGCAGATGTGTTCGACCTTGGCAGCATCTACAGCATCGGCGATTTCGCTATCATGATGGGTGAGTGGTTTAACACCTTCGCACCCTTCATTTGGGGCGCTCTGGTCATTCGCAAATTGACCGAAGAAAAAGAATCCGAGTAAAGGAACCTTATGGCACTTTCAACCGTCAAAATTTTGGATACCATCAACTGGTGCAAACGACTGAGCTTCGACAGAAACCCCGTCATTGGCAACAGCCTTGAGCCCGCACTTTCGAATGCCAACATGGTTCTGCAGACCGTGCTCGGCCCGCCCTTTTCTTGGTGGTGGAATAACGAAGAGCTATCGTTTACGTGCAACCCGACACCTGCATCGTCGACGATTACGAACATCGCTATCGACGCCAACGGCGTGCTGACGGTGACCGCCAACAACACGTTCTTCTACGGCAATCCTGTATTGCTCAAGGGGCTTACGACCGCGACGAATTTGAACGGACAGCTCGTCGTCGTACAGACCTACAGTCCGACGGGCTTCACAGCCCAAACCAACTTTGCTACGTACGCGTCGGCAGCGGACACGGGCACAGCAAGTGTCACAACGACACAGGATTACACACTGGCTGCTCCTGAGTTCTCGCACATTGAGCATTGTTCTGTACTTGATATAAACCCGTCCACACCGATCTGGATGGAGATGGAAGTCAAGAACAATTTGTCGCTTGATTCCAAAACTGACCGGCCCCGCTTCCTCAACCCTCACACAGAGGATGGTAACGGCAACATGACGTTCCGCGTCATGCCCGCCCCCGATGCGGCATACCCCGTAAGCATTCACGTCCAGAAAGCGGCCCCGCGAATCACGAGCATGAACCAAACGTGGGCACCCATCCCGGACTTCATGCAGTACGTCGTCAATTGGGGCTTTCTCGCGCTCATATGGGCGTTTGCGGATGACCCGCGATTTCAAGTCGCCAACCAGAAGTTCCTTGCGGGATTGCTCGCGCGCGCTGAGGGCATCAGTGAAGAAGATCGTAACGTGTTTCTCAACAACTGGAACAACCTGACATCAGGCCAGAACATGGACATGCAGCAAGGCAAACAAGCAAGAGGCCAATAATGGCTAAGATACTCATCACAGGTGGCAACTTTCAGGACGCAGCGGGTAAGCCTATAGCGGGCGGCAAAGTGACCTTTAAGCTCAACACCGATGCGACCGCGGGCGATTGTCAACTCTCCGCGAACAGGATAGTTTCGTTCGACTTGGATGATAATGGAGACTTGTCTGGGTATATCTGGTCGAACGACCAGATGACTCCTGATACCGTCTATATAGCCAAGTGCTATACGGCGCTCGGCCAGTTGGTTTGGGAATCACAATTCTACATCACGGCCCCGAGTTGGACAGTCGAAGAGGTATAAAATGGCAGTAGCAAAGGTCGAACTAACAGGTGGCAATTTTCAAGATGCCGAAGGTAATGTACTTGCCCTTGGATACCTCAAGATGCGGCTAAGTCAAGATTCAGAGGTCAATGACTCCATGATCGCTTCTGGAGTTGAGATTACCATAAACCTTGACGCCAGCGGTAACGCGGTCGCAGGTCAATACGTTTGGGGCAACGATGTTCTTCTCCCTATCAACAGTTACTACACCGTGACGGGATACACCGCACAAGGCCAGCCTGCTTGGGGGCCGAACAATCAACAAATAGTAGGTACTGGCACGTTCGATCTCGGATCATGGATTCCTAATCAGGTCATCAGTTGGGTACCGTCGGTGCAGGCAGGAACTGCTGTACAGGTCAATGGCACTGCGCTTAGTTCGCCGTCTGTGGCAAATTTTGAAAACACGAGCACCGTGACTTTCACCGATGCGGGCGCAGGTGTGATTGAGGCTACCGCTTCTGCTCCTACCCCGAATTGTCTTCCTCAACCTGATGCGGCACGATTCGCGATGTGGGAAGCATCGTTGACCGCCAATTACTACATGATTCAGATAGGTGACGCCGTTACCGTCGGTGATATAGGAACCCCCTATCAGGCGAATCCCGCTTCTGCGATTGCGGGTGTTTCTTACCAGATGACGGGTGGTAATTACTATGGGTGGTTCTGGATTTGGCCTACTCGTACAATCAATTTCAAATGCTGTGCTACACTTGTTACTCCGGGCAATAAACGAGCCTGTTGGGGCGTAAGTACTTGTGATTATAGCACGGCTGACCCGTCTGCTATTGGTGATGGAGTGTACCTGACGTATGACCCGACTCTACCCAACTGGCAGCTGATGACGACCATAGGTGGTTCGTCTACTGAGGTTGATTCGGGTGTAAATGCATCAACTAGCGCTCGTATCAACGCAAAAATTACGGTGACGGGCGGCGTTGCAACCCTGTATATCAATGGGGCTGCGTGTTGTCATAGCACCAGCCTGCCGACTATACATCCGCTTGGATTGAACTGGTGGATTGGTGGTAGCGGAACCACAATCGCAGCAGTAGAGTACATGTACGCCGATAACGCGAGTGTGTAAGGAGTTCTATGTCACAGATTCAAGGCGCAGGTGGTCAACCGCAAAAAAGCCCGAAGTACGCCCCTATTTACACCGGGAGAATCTTCAACGGACTGGTCACCAACCGTTCGCCGCTTCGTGGCACGCTGAACAGTTTGTATGAACAATTCTACAAACTCAGTTACGGCGACGTAATGATAGCAGGCTCCAACGTCGAGGTCTCCAACCGGCTGACGCTCATTCGGCGTCCGGGTAGTCCTACGTTCGACACCAACAGTTGGACAGATGTCCTTGCGTTCGACGATTTCATTGTCAACAAAGCCACAGCTGACGCGTTCGGAACGACTCTCGAAGAAATTTTCACGATGATTGCGGAGCCCGGCTCCCTGTATGCGACTCTCGCAGGTGTCAAGCAGTTCGTGTTCGGTGACGCCGCAGCGACAGGCCAGACATACATGCAGGCCGTCGGCAATGAGTTGTATTTTTCTAACGGAACGGACAACAAGAAATGGCTCCAATCTTTGATCTCGTGGGCTCCAAGTTTTGAATTTCAAGGAGTGGACGGCAGCTCGGGCGCATACCCGTTCTTCAGCACGTACATGCTGACGGGTGCGATTTCCGCGACTACAAATACCCAGAATATTCAACAGCTCATTGCCATCGCCGCCGCCAACATCACAGAGGTCACGGTCGCTGATGGCTTACTGACACTGACATGTAACAGCACAGGACTGCCCAACACCACAGGCATATCCTACCCGCTTGATGCGAACGCCATCGGCGCTTCGTTCCAACTGTGGGGGCTTGACACGGCGACGTGGTTAAACGGGGTTGTCATTACAGCGTTGGAAGCAATCACGCTCAGCGACACAAGCTTTACCGTCACTGCGAACATTGAGGTACCTACCGCGCATATGACCTATGCGGCAACCGTCGACACAGGATATTTGACCCAGATCGGATCGACACCTGTCATCGCAAAGACAGGCGCGACTGTGCCCGCGTGGGCTGCGTACGTCCCGAATACGAGCAATAACTGGGGCGCGACCTCGCCGACAGGCAACATCATTCTTGACGGAAACGTCATCTGGGTCAATCGTGGTTCTACTGTAGAGAATTGGGCCATCGCTGCGCCCACAACCGCGGTGACTACGACGGAGGCTAATTCTACCTTCACCAAGTGGCAACCTAACACATACTATGCCATCTCTGGACTCATTCAGAACGCTGGCACATGGTATCAGGTCACGACGCCCGGAACAACTGGGGCGACCTTCGGCACAGGCACTGCTACATTTACGGCACTGACAACACAGCCCGGAACATGGGCAGCACACACGCTCTACAATGACGGCGAATACGCGGGCGCTTACCCGTGGACTCCCGGCACTGTCACCATCAACGACGTTGTGTACCAAGTCGGTACGTTCATTCCGAACAATTACGACTATGCGCCAGATTCACTCGTCATTGCGAACGCTGGGGGCGTGCCCTGCGTATTCCAAGCCCAACGAAACATCGGGCAATTATCTGGACCGACTAGCATTCCTATCTCCGCAACTTTCGGTGGAGCACTGAGCGGACAAACTGCTCCGTACTTCTCAGGAGCAGACCTCACGACCCCATACATCGGATGGTCGGCAGCATTTTTCGATCACTGTGGATACAATTCAGGCGCGACCGGCAACTTCATTGACGTGGTATATGGCGGCTCAGTCGGCAATCCTGTTGACAAAACATCGCACACCGCTGTCGCTCCTGATGCTGTTGCACATGGTTTGACTTCGTTGATGTGGAACTATTACGGCAGCGAATCAAGTCCGATGCAGTTGTACAATGTGTCGACCGCAGGCGAAATGAGTGCGAGCGCGGACAGCACACCGTTTACACCAAGTGGTCCGAATTTCGAATTTCTACAATGGGGAAAGATCAGAATCCCCGTGGGCGGCATATCCGTTGTCTTTACTATCAAGGCTAGCGATGCCGCATGGTTTGGCGTCGAAACAGCCGCAGGCGCGACATACACTGCAGGCACGACCGGCACAGATGAAAGCGTTCCTGCAAGCACTGCTCCTCCCCCGACTGGTGTTGGTTGGGGCACGCAAACGGTCACCCCGTGGAACGGCTATCCGATCCTCGGTGGCTGGAATGGCGCGAACAACGACCAAATAATGCAGATCACCATTGCGTTTCCTACTGCTGGAGTTTTCGGCATAGAGTTCTGCTATGGTAAGAACTCTGGTGGCGGAAGTTTCGACCATGTATCTTTCATGGTCGGTGCGAACGGCGCGCTGATCGTTCCCGAAGCCGCTACAGCACAGCCGTGGTTTGAGAGCGCATCAACCAGTCCTGCATTTGCATCTACAGGATTCACTACAGCACCTGCGGCAACCAACAACTTCCCTATCGCGCCTGAGATCACGAACAATGCGGTAGGCAGTTTCCTAAACTTCAGCAATGGCGCATTCCAAGGCACAGAGTTGATATGGGCGAATCTTGGTCCGGTCACCTCATTTGCATGGGAGGCGGGCATCAACGTCACAACCGCCGAAACGGCTGTAGTTGAACTTACGGACGAGTATTTCGCATATGAAAGCGGAATTTCGGGACTGACCGCACCGACATGGCAGAGTGGACTTTACTCCATCACACCTGACGTGCAACCGCTGAATTGGATCAATGAAGGGCCGCTTCCACCGATTACGCCCGTGGCTGGTGCAATTCTAGCGACCACCGATCAGGGTTGGCTGTACTGGATCGCATTGGTCAACACATTGGACAACACGGTTTCCAACCTCAGTCCTGTAAGTCTAGGCACAGGTCCGGTCAATGGAAACCCTGTCATTCTGCCGGGTTCAGGCATCAACCTAAGTACGCTTGACCCTCAGGTGGACTATGTCGCCATATTCCGTACAACGGATGGCGGCGCTACTCCACTGCTCGTTTCGGGCCTTGGGAACTCGTACTGGACGCTGCCACTGACAACCTATTTGCAAGATGGATTTACTGACTCGACCGCTGACGTAGATTTGGATGAACTGATTCAGGGTGCAGATGCGGGAGAAAATACCCCGCCAACACCCGGCGCAGTCAACGTCTCTTATCACCTCGGCAGACTGTGGTACAGTGTCGGCACCATCGTCTATTACACCTCAGGTGCGAACGCTCCGTCCGGAAACGGCAACGGAACCAGTCCGCTCAACTTTGATGTACTGCCCTCGCGCGTTGTGCGCCTCGTGCCTACCGCAATTGGCATGTTGGTGTTTACGATCTCGGACATCTACATCATTGCAGGCAATGGAACGGCAAACAACCCTATCCTTCCCGCCATCCCGTACCTCACAGGTGTGGGCCTCGCGAATTACAACGCATTGGACATAAACGGGTCGATCATTGGGTTCTTCACGACTGACAAGCAATTCCTGATATTCGATCCAAGTGCAGGTTTGAGTTACGCGGGTAGCCCCATCGGCGACCAGTTCCGGTTGAATAATGGAAAGCCCGGCCAGTCTTGGAACACCGCGGACGTGTATGTAACATGGTACACCTTCGGTGAAGATCAAGGTTGGTTTGTAGGCGACGGCCAGTTTGGTTGGTACAAACTGATCGCAACACCGTCTCCCGAAATTGGTAACTGTTGGAGCCCGTTCGCTACAGTCGCGGGCGGCATTTCGGCAATGCAGTCGGTTCAAACATCGCCGGGTGTGCACTCACTACTTATCGGGCCACTAGGTACCGGCCCCATTCTCGCACGAGACTTGGACGCAACAACTGACGGGGGCACGACAGGCGCAAACGGAAACCCATACCCTGCATACGTGGTGTTTGGTTCGTACGTCTTCGCACTCCCCGGACAGGTGGCAAAGATTGCGTTCATCACAACTACCTCCGTACGTACAGGTTCACCACTTATCATCGGCTTGTTGATTGACGAAGCCTTGCCTTATTACAAGGGCTCGTTCAATATGATAAAGAAGTGGGTGACCGACCCTCCCGGATTACCTGAGAGTAAGTCGTTCTTCAAACAACGATTCTACCTTTCGGATGATCCTGACGAAGCAGCGTACTGCTCCGACATGCAGATCATGGTTCAGTGGCCCGCCGAAAACGCCCAGAACGAATTACAGACGTTCTCCGTTTGGGGAGCGTATGAGGTCGAGCAATAGGAGTAAACATGCCGTCACTTTCTGACACACTGAGAAGCACTAGCCCAGAGGGGTACGCACCTGCACCCCCAAAAATAGCGCTTCCTGCACCTGTAGCTCAAACGAATCAGTCAGGACAGGCGAAGATTAACCCCTACTTGCGATGTCCGCTCCCGCCAATTAACGCGGGACCGGACACGCTGCGACAGTTCAACGAGAATTCTGACGTACCCCATCGCAGAGTTCTTCCGCTTCCTGCTAACACAGGTATCGGTGGCGGCACCACAACAACCAACACGACAATCGTACAGCAGGCGGCGAGCGGCACGAGTGCTGGCGGAAGTTCTGGCGCGTTGGTGGCTACGAGCGTTTCTTACGTGGCACCCTTGCTGTCGGTAGGTGGACAGGTGTTAAAATCACTTACCCTTTCGGCAAAATCATTTCAACTGATCTCCTGCACGTCGACCGCGCCCTGCGAGGTGCGGCTGTACGGGAGTGCTGCTGCACAAGTCGCGGATAGCGCGCGGGCGACGGACGCCCCGCTACCCGCCGAGTTGGGCAACAATTTAATCAGTGACATTGTACTTGATACATCACCACTGAAGTGGAACTGGCAGAACAGGGTGGGCGCGAACAGTGATACACCTCAAAGCACCAACCTGTACATGACGGTCATCAATCTGAGTGCCGAAACGTCCGTCCAACCGACATTGACGTTGGTTCTGCTACCATTGGAGTCAGAATGACCAACAGACCGATTTATACCGATGACCTGCCCGTATTAAAAGCGGCCATCGAGGCTGACAAGTTCCATCCGGGCGAGTGGAAGGTAGAGGACTTTCGGGGAACAAGCGAATTGTTCGAAGACTCCCACGGCATAATCGTCTTCGTGCATTACGGTCCTGAGCCTGATGCGAGGCTGCGAGTCTCGACTATGTGGGTAACGCCATACGAGATTCATCGTAACGCCCGTGCCTTAGTACTCATAGCACACAGCGCCGCGGATAGGGCGGCTGCTGTCGGATTTAAACAGTTGATATTTTCTACTACTCACGACAGATTGTCTAATTTTTGTACGAAGGTTTTGAAATTTCGGGCCATCGGCAATGATGAGTACGTTTTAGATTTGGAAGGCAGGTAACTATGTGTGGACCTTCGTCTGCGGAAAAAGCACTCAACAGTAACATCCAGAGTTTCGCCAGCACAGTGGAATCTCAGGCCAAGCAAGTTTTTGGAGATGTAAGCGGACTGTTTAACTCAGTCACCGCCTCTTTGGGTAAAATTGTGGCTGCGGGGCCGGGACAGCAGGGCTGGGGGGCGGCAGAAACAAGTGCTGTCGACTCACAAATCGTGAACAATGCGGCAACTAGCGCGCGTAACGAGAAGTCCGCTGTCGGCAATGCTGTCAGTGCTATTGGCGGCGGCAACACAGTCAGTCCATCTGGACTTGCGACAGCCGTCAACCTGCAAACAAATCAAGCAGTCGAGGCAACGAAAAGCCAGCAAGAAGAACAGGCCACTGTTGCCGACTTCCAACAGGGCAATCAGAATTACTTTGGTGCCATCACCGGCGAGGAAGCAGCACCTAACATGTTTAACGCGGCGGCAAACGCTACAAATTCTGCGAACGATGCAAACAAGGAAGCCGTATCATCGCAACAAATGATTGATTCACAAGCAAATTGGTGGCAACCATTGCTTGCGGCTGGAATTAGCGCTGCTGGTTCACTCGGAGCATAAAGAAATAAGGTAAGCTAAATTTAGGAGCTATATGTCAGAACCTACACAAGACCCCAATCAATCGACGCCAGCGATGCCTTTGCCGCAAGCGGCAGCACCCGCCGACACAAGTACAGCAGCGAATATGCCAGCGCGCCCCGCAGGCCAGACGCCCGTACAGCAGGCTCCTGACGCCAGCAGCATGCCCGCGAAGACTGCCCCGACTGCTCAACAGCCGTCAGGTCAGCCGAGTGCCCCCGCTGCGCCCAAAGCAAGTTGGTACGACAGGATTGTCAACCGCATGGCATCAGGGTCAGACAAGCCGAGGACTGTGACAGGTCCAGACGGCGTGACTCGTGATGTTCCTGCGTCGTCTCGTGTCAGTTTGACAGGACACATTTTGGCAGGCGCGATCAGTTCCATGATGGAAGGCTGGGCTGCTGGTGCGGCTGTTCCGCAAGGACAGTACGGCAGTCGGTCAGGACAGGTCGCTGCTGCGGCAGGCGGCGCATTCAAGGCTGAGGGACAGCAGCAAGAGGCATTCCGTAATGCCCCTCAGAAACAGGCTGACCAACAGATGATGCGGCAGTATGCGGCGACGAAGAATACGTTGGACGAGTACCGTAACCAACAAGCGATTGACAAACTGCACGCGGATAATTGGTCAGGTAAGGAAGACTTTTATACTAAGAGCAAAGACATCTACCAGCCCGCAATCGACAGCCTTGCACAGACTGAGAAAGATACTGGCGAACAACTTGTCGCTACAGGTGACCGCAAGATGTCCCACGAGTCTGTGGAACAGCGCGGCGATCTTGTGAAGTTGGGGCTCTCCCCAGTTCAGGATGGTTGGGAGACACGCACCGCGCCCAACGGGCAGCAATACCATTTGCCGACTTACAGCCTTGTCAAGTCTGGCAATGTCAACGTCAATAAAGACGCATTGACCCAGTTGGCGAAGACCAACCCAGCTATTGCTCAACTCTTTGACGAACAAGGGAACCTCAGAACCGCCTCAGGCGATTCACTGCCGCTTGACTCAACGAAGTTTATACAGTATGAGAAAGAGGCGCACGCCGCCACCATCGCGTATGAGTTTGTCCATCAGATGCAAGTTGGCTTGGGCGTCGATGAAAAAGACCAGCTTAGCCAAAACGATTTCAACAAGAAATTCAGGGACAACCCAGCATTGACCCGCCAGTCTGTAGATGCTGTGACCGCGCTTGCTAATGCACACACACACACGACCGAGCACGCGCTTTCACAGTTACAAAACTCTGGACAAGCGGGAGAAATTTTCAAACTGTTGGGCAAGTCGCCCGACGAAGTTGGAGAATTCCTCAATGGCGAGGAACTGAAGCATGTTACGGCGAAGTCCGCCGCTGTCAATGCAGGCAAGCCACTGACCGTGGCACAAGCTGAAACAATTGTTGCTTCTCCCACCGAACCCCCGGCACGAAAAGCCGCAGCACAAGCACTGCTTGATGTCAACGCAAAGCAGGAAGGCAACGTAGCCCAGACCAAGCAGGATGTAAAAGACAAAACAGCAAAAGCCACACAAGACAAAACGGACGCCGACCTGTATTCCGCCGCCCAAAACGTTCTCGGTGGTGACTTCAGCAGGATAGGTGACATTGTCAGCTTCCGAGGCAACCAGCGAACGCGATTCTTCGACGTTCTGCATGATGCTGCTGTGGCGGCTGGTAAGAACCCGAACGATTACTCTCCAGCGGCCCTCGTAGCAAAGTCTAAAGTCATTGACTCCTTCGCCAGCGGTAAGGATGCTGATCAACTCGTGAACTTCAATACGTTTCTCGGTCACGCAGGTGATGCGATGGATACGACTTCTACCATGCGAGCTAAGTTGCTCGCGGGCGCACCGTCACCGTTGCTCAACAAACCGTTGAACTGGATCGAGAAGAACGCAGCGAACGATCCCGATTATACAGCATTCGTTACGTCTCTTGAGCCCGTGCGCAAGGAGTTCATGACGTTCTTGAACCAAAACCGTGCGGAGCATGAGTCTGATTTGAAGGTCATGAATGTTGTGCTTGACGACAACTCCTCTCCTGCCCAGATTGAAAGAGCGTTGAAACAGTTGGGCAATAGTGCGTCAATCCGACTGAACAATCTCGGTCGTAAGTACAGCAACACCATTGGAACTGCGTACCCGAACCTCATTACACCAGAGGGTGTGCAAACGCTTCAAAGAATGGGCATTCAAATTCCGCAAGGGCTGACATCCGGTGGCAAGCAGCCAGCACAAGGACAACCCGCGCAAGCACCGCCCATCGGTCTTTTGAAAGAAGGCGTGCACACTACGTTTAAGAACGGACAAACGTGGTCATTGCAGGGTGGTAAACCCGTCCAGATTCAACAGACACAGGGGCAATAATATGAGCGATTGGCAGGTTCAAAGCGAAACACCAGCACCGCAATCACAACCCGCACAAGCAAATCAACCTGCACAGGCGAATCCCGCCCAGCCGACCCCTGCCCAGCCGACATGGGAAGTTGCTGGTGAAAAGCCCGCTTCTGACTATTTATCTAAGTCTGAAGATGCAATCCAGTCAGTAGTTTCACACGCTGGAAATATTGGTGAGAACTTCCTGAAGTCTGCGGAGAACACATCCGCGGGCATCGCCGATCTTGCAAATAAGGCGGGGCATGCTGTAGGCATGGACAAAGCCGCGGCTTATTTGCTAGGTGGCAGTCAGGCCGCAGCGATGGTTCCCACCAACACCAATGATCAAGGCATCGAAGCAATGAAGACGCAATCCAACAGCCTTGTTGGCACTACTGCCGACAAATTGGTTGGTGTCGGCGCTGAGCAGGTCGCAGAGTTTATGCTGGTATCCGAACTCGGCGGCGCGGCTTGGGGAGAGTTGTCGGGTGCTGATAAGTTGGGCAAAATCGCCCAGATGGCGAAGAATCTAGAGAGTCATCCCACGATGCTGAGCATCGCCAAGGATTCGATGATCGCAGCAGGACAAAGTTTCGTGCGCAACTCACAGGCACCAATGGGTGAGCGTGTAAAGACTGCAGGCGAAGCGGGCGCAACGATGGCGGCATTCGGCGGCGCGACCGCTGGCGTGAGTGCTGTCACAAAAGCTGTTGCTGGTAAGGTGGTCAGTTCTTTAGGAAAGCTAGGGGTCAATGGTGAAACAGTGGCCCGCGCGAAAACCCTTGCCGAACAAAACGTACGTACGCCCCAAGAAGTCTCAGCCACTCTAAACAATACACTGGACAGCGTTGAGAGCAAGATGCACACATCGTTTGATACTGCATTGTCGGGATTGAAAGAGAAGATGGGTGCAGCGCCCGTTGCTATCAGCGACACGCCGCTCTATCAGGCGGCACTCGACCTCAAGGGTGTCAATTCCAACCTTCCTGCTGAACTGCGGGGAGCGTTGAAAGCAGTGACCCCCGCATCCAGTCAATTGGACGCACTTGTCGAGTACATCACAGGCCCCAAAGGTGTTGAAGCAGGTCTTAGCAGCGACACACTCATTGACCTACGACAAGGTCTGAGCAGATCGTTGCGAACCGCCGATCCTGCAAATAAGCAGGCAATTGGTCACCTTCTGGATGGCATAGACGACACGTTGGATGGTCTCAACGCGGGCGCAAGCGGTGAGTATGCAAGCGCGCGCGCGGCGTACAAACAAACGGTGAACGACTTGAAAGAGCCGTTCATAAAAGCAATTCGCAATGAAAAGACTTCTGATGTCCTTCAGAACATCACGACAGGCGCAAACGCCCCCTACAAGATCAAAGTCTTGTCGAGGCTCGTAGGTGATGACACGATGGCGGGGTACGGAGTAAACAAGTTTGCGGACATCGTCAAGGGTGCGCTCGACGAAACCAACCATTTGGATTTGAATAAGGTCGTAAAGGGATGGCAGGGCATGAGCCAGCAGACGCGTGATGCTCTTTTTGAAAGCGCGCCAGAGCTGGGCAAAAGACTCGACACAATGGTTGGCGGCATGAAGTCTTTGACCAATCAGGTGAAGTTTGTGAGTCTGGGCACCGGGCTGGCGTTAGGAACAGCAGGCGCATTGGGACTCAGTGGTGTAGCCAACACCGGCGGCAAAATTGTTTCAACAGCAGAACTTCTGGCGGGTCTGGGAGCTGCGTTCGGTGGCAGGTTTGGTTCACGCGGGCTTGCTGAAGCCGCAATGACTAACCCGAAGGTTCTTAGCGGCATCGGCAAAATATCTGGTTACGGCGCGAGCTGGCTGGACACAGCATCCGCAACCGCGGGCGTCCGCAGCAAGATCGCATCTGGGGTCAAGGGCGGTATTGTAAGTCACATCTATAACCCGCAATCGCAACAGGCCGAACCAGTGCAAGCACAGCCGCAACCGGGCACGCAAGAGTGGGAACCTATACACACCGAAAAGCCCACACAAACTATGAGCGACCAAACATTCGGAGAATTGCCTGCTGATAAGTTGGTGCCAGCGATGGCATCTTTTGAGGGCGGGCATCCTAACAATCTCAACGTGCGACTGAACAACCCCATTAACCTTCTCTACAAAGGACAGTCTAACGCTGTTCCTTATAGGGTCGGCAACAAGGTGTTTGCAAAGTTCGCTACACCCGAGACGGGCAGACAGGCGGCAGTTCAGCAGATTCGGCTCGACCAGAGCAGACCTGAGTACGCGAATCTGTCGCTGGAAGATTACATAAATACCAAGCACAGTCCAGACTCTGATAATTATGCAGGGCAGTCTAAGGCGTACGCGAAGCATGTATTGACACAGCTGGCGAGCGCACAGTAGTTGAAAGGTTAAAACAATGAGCGAGTCATCCGGACTTCAGCCAACCGACCAAGGCGCACAGCCGCAGGCAATTGACCAAAGCACGCACCATGTCATCGCAATGCCTGACGGCAACACCATTGCTCTGCCCAAATCGCTGCCGCTAGAAAACGTCAACAGCATCGCAGCAATGTACCACACATTGACTCGCGAAGTTGGCGCTGCGGGGTCGATGCTCAATCCTGTGTCTGTCGGACAAGGCATTGCTCAGGGCGCGATTGAGGATGTCAAGGGCGGGCACATTCCACTCATCCACAGCATGCTCACCGAGCCAATCAAGACCGCAGCGAAGTACTACTACGACTATGCAGCAGGGACACCTGAAAGTCGAATTCAAAAACAGAGTGACATGCTGGACGTTGCTCCTGAGGCTATCGGTCAATCGGGCGGAATGGCGGTTGGTGGCAAACTCATAGAGGGAGGCGGGAAGTTTGCAAGAGGTGCGGCACCTGTTGAGGGCGCAGAAGGCCCGACCATGCCTCGCTCGCAGATACTGAAGAACGAAGTTGGCGCGACAACTGTTGACGCTGTGTCGAGTGCAATAAAGAATCGCCCGTTTCAAGAAGGCGGTGAGGAAGGCGTCATCCGCAGTGGAAAAGGTCGCAAGGGATTGGGTGGAGGCAAGCCCGAAGACAAGTACCATCCCGATGTCGTAGGTCCGAAGTTGTTGGAAAAGTATGGAGAGTCGGATGGCGACCCAGCGCATACAGCAGCCATCCTACCTGATGGCACTGGTGTTGCAATGCCGCCCGGAGCAATACACGATGAAATGCTAGGTGGTAAGACGACGGACGTGCCTGCCCCTCGCGAGGTGTTTGTCAATGGCGGCGGAATTCGCATGCGTCCTTACGGCGTGTATGGTGACCGCTCGTTCAATATGTCCATACCGGACAGTGGTGTGACCACCGAACAGTTGGAACATCTCAACCGCATGGCTCCGCAAATGGGCTCGGGAAAGGTGTACATCGAGACGCCTAGCGGCAAGACTGCCAACATAGAGTATGGTAAGGCCGGGACTGATTTAGAAAAAACAATGCGCGGTCTTGTGCCGATCAAAGGCGAAGAGCCCGCAGCGCACCCGTTTGCCGAGATGCGTGCACAGCACCTCAAGAACGGCGGGGCAACATTTAGCGCAGACGGCAGTAAGAATCTTGATGGCACAGACGCTTGGTCTGTCGGAGTACATCCCGACCGCACTGAGAATGTAGCACCCGGCAGTTTAACGCCAGATCGCTATCAGCAGTTTGCGGATAAGAACGCAGACTTGCTCGCCCAACCAGACCACGCGATAGGCTCTTGGAAGGACGAAAAAGGTAACCACATCCTTGATGTCACGAAGTTGATAAAGGACGACGACGAGGCAAAAGCAGCAGGTGCAGCGGCCAACCAAAAGTCCATCTTCCACCTAAAGACACATGAGTTAGTACAGACGGGCGGCACGGGTGAAGAGCCGATGCTTGCGAATAATGCTTCGGGCGGCAACAAAACGTCACTCGAAGACGTATCAAGGCGCGCGGCAGAAGCGGGCGCAAAGTACTACGACGTAGACTCTCGCAAAATGGACTCTCAAGACGGCTGGAGACCGCTGCCAAACAACGCCGACATGCACGATCTGAAGATGAATCCAAAATCGAACAGTCACATCGTCAAGATCGAAAACGGTGAGATGACTGACAACTGGAGCGGTGACAAAGCAGGAAAGTTGCCGACACAGGAACAGATTTCAAAGTGGACCAAACAGCCCGAGGCTACGACATCAGCACAGACGCCGTACGAGAAAGCCTCAGCAACAACCCCTGAGTATCGTGCAGGTTTGCAAGCAAAGCAAATTTCTCCACGGTACACTGAAGGAGCGACCGCTCCTACGCTTGGCCGCACAGCAATGGATGAAGCGGGCAAAGCCGCTCCTAGCAAAGTTGGTGAGAACGGTGAAACCAAACTCGGCTATACGGACAAGATGGGACTCACCCTTTCGAAGTACGCCAATGAAGGATTGAATCACGAAGGCAAAACCGCCCCTCAGGTCATTGATGACACCATCAAACATTATACTGGAAACCTCAGTGCACTGTGGGACGCAATACCTGATTCGATCAAGCGGACATCACAAAAGTGGTATGAAGCGGCCCACGGGTTGACGAGCGAAATCTCCCGCAAGACAGGTGTGCCACATGAGAAGGTGGCAGGTGTCGTTTCCGTCTTTTCGCCTCAGAACGAGTGGAGCAACAACCTTGGCAACGCTGAGCGATTCATTCAGCGGTATCAGGACAGTCGAGGGCATGCGTGGACAGACGCCATGGACGACAAACTGACAGAGCTACGTAACCTGAAAAGAGCTGGCGTACCGCAACCTGCCGAATTCAAAAAAGCCCTTGACTTTGTACGGGGTAAGCGTTATGATGAAATTAAGGCAACCGATAGTCTCATGAAGCGTGACCCTGAGAAAGCAGCGGCAGCGGTGCAAGCGGGCAAAGCATTGTGGCTCAGACTTGTTGACGAGACAGAGGGGGCCGACCAGACTCCTGTATACTCTCCCGAGGGTGAAGTGCGGGCGAGCACGCAACACAACTGGGGCGCTATTGGTTCTATGACAAAGGCACTTCAGATTCTTGAAGGCGACGGTTCACCTGCATCAATTGGTGAGGCAATCGGGCGAGGACATAAGACTAGAAACTTTTACAACAACATCATCAATCCGTGGTCTGAAGACGGCCATTTGACCATAGATACGCATGCTGTCCGGGCGGCGCACCTCAAAGCGGTCGGCGGCGACGATGTCGAGGTTGCACACAACTTCGGGACCAGCAAAAAAGGTACGCCCCAGCCGCCTACTAACGCGCCTGTGGGCATTAAGGGTACGTACCCGATTCACGAAGAAGCGTATAGAAACGTTGCCAAAGAAAAGGGTGTACGACCAAACCAAGCACAGTCTGTGCTTTGGGAAGGCATACGGTCGTTGCTTGGTGAAAAACCCCAAGCGCATGTACAGGCCCTCAATGACATCTGGCGGCAGGTCGGTGACGGTAAAATGACTGCTGAACAGGCACGGCAAGAGATCATCAATGCAGTAGGTGGTTTCAAGAAGCCTGAGTGGATGTCGCAGGAAGAGTGGGACGCCGACGAAAGCCGTGCGGAGAGCTTCAACTTTGGAGGCAAATAATGCCGAAACCGGACCCAATTCAATCACTGATGGAAATGCTCGGCACGCCACTCACTCGTGAAAACTACATGGCCCTCAATACGCTGGGGTCGGGCAAAGACCTTTCCCCTGAAGAGGAAGCGGAACTTCCTGCACGCTTCCAAAAATTCTATCCGTCCCACGAAGACCTCGAAAGGGACAAGCAGGCAAAACAAAAACCGGCGAAGGGCGCGAAGGGCAAAACGGAAGCGCCCCTGCCCGCCGGTGCACCCGTCGACTGGGGCGGCATGATTATACCAAATACAAGTGGTATCAAGCCCGAACTCGATACGGAGCACAAGACACAGCCGCCGAAGCTGGGCGAGGGCTCTACGGGGTACGTAGACATGAACATCAGCAACCCTGTGGGCAAGCCCCAGATGAACTCTGGGAACACTCCCGGTGACCTCAATCAGCCACCTGATGTCGAGCGGCACATGCTTTCACCAAGCGGTGAAATGGTGCCGAATGAGATGCCTACACGGGAGCAATAAAAGGCTTGACAAAACCTGCACCGTTTGGTACTATAAAGATGGGAGAACAGCGTGCAGATT
>Ga0116112_1000178_pt1 | contig 55287 bp, 44 predicted proteins | sample June2015DPH_8_15_FD_89721 | JGI IMG/M metagenome (GOLD analysis project Ga0116112, IMG submission 89721) | Peatland microbial communities from SPRUCE experiment site at the Marcell Experimental Forest, Minnesota, USA - June2015DPH_8_150 | ecosystem: Environmental > Terrestrial > Soil > Wetlands... | reverse complement strand
CTACACAAAACGACCCCGGAAAACTGCTTCACTGGGGGGTATGAAAAAGGACCAGTCCGCATCCTCTTGGCATCAGCCGGCTGAACGGCATGTCGCACGCAGGCATTTCCCATCTGTCTTATGTTAATCCCAACCACTGCTGAATTACGCACGGCCATTGAAGTTCTAAAGAAGCTCGGCCAGCGCATCAACGAACACGCTGCTCATTCTGTGATGCAGTTACCGGACACTCAATTGGGCGACAACTATGCCGCGCATATCGAAGCACGAACCGTTGAACAAACCAGCCACATTGAAACCGTCACCACGCAGTTACAGAACTGGCGTGACGAATTGGTGCAACAAAACAGGCAGCATGTATCTCAATCTGTTTAATACAGGGCACGCGTTACCCCTTCGTCAACGAAGGATTCTGCATCCGCCGATTTTCCGGCAATTCTCCGGCGGCAATGACGCCGAGTTTCAGACGGCCATCTACCAAGTTATCCGCCGGATTGCCGGCGGTATTTCCGGTGTGCATCCGCCAGATCATCCGGCCAAATTACCGGGCAATCTCCGGGCAATTGCCGGGAGGTTGATCAGCCATCACCAGGTATTTGCCCGGCCAATCTCCCGGATGTTTCCGCCGCATTATCGGCGGTCATCTGGCGGTATCGTCAGCACATGTTCCGGGCATTCTCCGGCCTCATTCCCGTCTTATGCCCGGCACTGACCCGAATCCCATCCGGCAGGCCGTAGCACAGTTTCAACCACGCCGCCGGCCGCGTTTCCAAAATCTTCTGCCTTGGCAGGATGTCGTCGTCGAACTGCGTGGGAAAGGCGCTTCGTGCGAGGCCATTGCCGAATTGCTGACCCGGCACGGCGTCAAAACCAGCCGGACGATGGTGAATGAATTCGTATGGACCCTCTACCAACCGAATGGGAACCGTCGTTCAAAACCGCGCTTGAAACCAGCCACAGCGTCAGCAGTGCCACCGTCGACCCAGCCGTTGGCCACACTGACGCCTCACCCGGAACCTCTCCGCGTCCAAAATCCGCCGGTAAAGTCGCGCGGACCGCATATCGCCAAAATTGAACTCGTGAAGCCCGGTGAAAATTATGACTAAACGTCTCGACCTCATTCTCAATGGCAAAGGCGGCGTGGGCAAAAGTTTCTTCGCCATCAACTTCGTCCAATACCTCAAAGACAAAGATGTCCAGTATATCGCCTGCGACTGTGACAATGAAAACTCCACATTGAAACGGTTCCACGACGACGTGGAATTTCTGGATTTGGCCCAGCCGCGCGCCCTGGACACCATGTTTCGCTCCCTGGAGAAAACCAATCTGGTCGTCGTGGACTGTCGCGCAGCGTCAACCGAGGTATTCTTCGATTACTTCGATCACATTGATTTGCGCGGGGCGCTTCAAACTCTGTCTGCCGCACTCACGTTGATTATGCCTGTCAATCATGAGGCCGACAGCATTGACCAACTTCAGCGTATCGCCGCCAAACTGAATAATGTCTGTTCCTATGTCGTACTACGCAATCAGGTTCACAACGACAGTTTCACCCTTTATGAGCAGTCCGCCGTCCGCCAGCGGCTACGGAAGGAACTCGGGGCGAAGGAAATCACCATGACGCGGTTGCAGCCCTGGCTGGTCGAAGAATTGAGCCTCCAAAACCTGACCATTACTGCCGCCGCCAGCGACGGCCACTTTTATCTGCTGGATCGCCAGCGCCTGCAAACTTGGCAGCACAAACTTTACGCTGAAATCGAATCTGCCGCGGAATTCTTATTGCCTCCAAAACCATGAACGCGAAGGATTCCCAACCCGACTTCGACGAAGAATTCTTACAGGCCATCAAACAATGGCGCGAGCGGTATAAGGTGGAGGACGATGACGCGGTTTTCCTCCTCATGGAATTGTTTCGGATTCATCAGAAACATTGGGATGAACTGCGCCACCGCCAGATGCCTTCGCTTGACCAGTTCCGCCAGGATATTGCCTCCACGGTCGAAGCGGCCAGATCGCTCAGGGAACAAACGGCAGCAGTAGCCAAGGCGCTTAAAGATCATCCGGCAACCATTAAAACCGTCCCATTGACCTCAGCCGCTTTTGCCGCGCTGTTCACTTTTCTAGCCGGCGCCCTCATCGCTATTGCTTTGTTATGAAACTCGATTTTTTCCCGCTCCATTTCCCCAATCTTTCAACCTTGCCCAAATCTTTACGACCAGTTCTTCTGTGGTATGCGCTTTTGCTAATAATCGTAGCCGTTCGGTTTTTGCTGGTATCTAAAAAACGTGGAAGTCGCGTCGTGCAACTTGGTAATCTGACTTGGAAACGCACCCAATTCTGTCGCGGCTGGCTCATCACTGGCGACACCGGCTCCGGTAAAACCACTTCCGGCATCAATCAACTCGCCCACCAGGTCTTTCAAAACGAGCCAAAGTGGGGCGGACTGTGTATTGACGAAAAAGGTGTCTATTGGGAAACGTTGTCGGCAATGGCAAAGCATTATGAACGTGAACAGGATTTGATTCACTTGCAAATCCGTGCCGACGATTCGGCACAATGGACGCCGCCACACCGGTTCAACCTCACGGGTGACCGCAGTATCCCGTTCACCACCTATGCAAAATACGTCGTGGATACAGCCACCAGCCTCGGCCAAGCCGGGGACAAGGGCTTTTTCAAAAATCAGGCGCAGACGCATATTGCCCATGCCCTCGAATTGCTCTCTGAATTGCAACAGCCGGTCACATTGTCAGGCGCGTTTAAACTACTGTCCAATCAGGGGTTGCTACAGGAGGAATTGGAAAATTTGAACGACCTGTTTGATGTGCCACGACGTAGAGAACTTCATGACCATTTCACCAACCGTTTTCTCAACCAACCCGGAGAGCAGCTCGGTGGCGTCCGCGAGACCATCGGTAATTACCTGCAATACTTTCTGGCTCCTGAAGTGACAGAGGTGTTTTGCTCCAAGGAAAGCACGTTCAATTTTTCGGCGATTGATGAAGGCAAGATCATTCTCATCACCATGCCACAGAAACTTCAAACCGAGCGGCGTTACATAAACACATTTTTGAAACTGCTCTTTTATAACCATGCCTTGCGTCGTTTCGACCAGGCGAAGGAAAAGCGAGGTAAAAATAATCTGCTCATCCTGTGGGCGGACGAGGCGCAGCGGTTTATGACGGCCAGCGAGGATGGCACCAGTGATTACAACTGCGTGGACGTGATCCGCGAGGCGGGCGCAACGATTGTCGCCGCTGCACAATCCACCACATCGCTGATTCCACCGTTGGGCAATGACAAATCAAAAGTCCTCACCCTGAATTTACGCAACCGGATGATTTTCCGGTGCGCCGACGAAGCGGACGCTGTCCAAGCAGCCGATTTTCTCGGCAAAAAGCGTGTGGTCAAACGTTCTTGGGGTTCCAGTGCTGGGAGACGCAGCGTAAACTATTCAGAAACCGAGGAGCACAAAATCAAATCGCATCTGCTCCGCAGCCTGCGTGACCATGAATGTGTGCTGGTCCACTGCGAAAAGGGTTTCCAGCGCATTAAGCTGCCACCATTGGAACCAGATGGAAGTGTTTCCAAATGGTTCAGTTGGTGGAGGCGATTTGTCTAACGCGTTAAAGTCGCAGCTTTAGGATCAGCGGCCCCGTTATCGTTGATTTCAGACTACGTAATTCTGTTCACGTGTTTGGCTTAAGGGTTAAGGCCGGATTCGTCAGCATAGAGTCAGTCACTGAAGTCGCGATGAATGAGTGGATCAATATCGGGAGATTATTCGATTCCAGGACTGCAACATTCCCGTCGGGCAACTTCGCAATCACCTGACCCGCCGTCGTGCTTTTGTAATAACAAACTCCATTCTGCCATGCGGCGCGAAGGCCGATCCCTTCGTCCCAATCTTCCACCAATAGACTGGGCACTTTGTGCAGTTCCACCTCGAATATCAGATTGGCCACACTCAGATTCCCAATATCCCTGGCTAACGGGGGTGTCGGATATTTCTCATCAGAGTGCAGCAGATGAAATACAACCCGCCACTGTTGTTTGTCGAAGTGGCGTTTAGCTGATTTCAAAATGTCGGCGAGTTTCAGGGAACTGTCACCCCTTATTGCTGCGTCAATGATGCCGATCAACAATCGTTCCCGACTGCCGAGACTCTCCAACTTGTTTACCAATTCGTCTTCAATGCTCTGGCGATTGCGTTCCTGAGAGCCTGCCGAAAATCCGAGAGGAAGCTGCGGATACCTGAAAATGTTCATTACGTGCAGGTGAAGGCTCGGCGTTAGCCCTCCACGATAGGGCACAATCATCAAATCAATCGGGCGTTCCGCCAAATTCCGTGCGACATTTACGAGTTGGTCGGCATAGCCATCAAGTTGTTCGCGAGTGATGATGCGCGCGTCTTTGAATGACTCCTTGAGTTCGTAAATCAATTCTGCCGGAGCAGCTTCGAGGATGGTGTATTGGACCGGTTGAACCAACATCGGATTGGCGACCTCCGCCCCCCCACCCGGATGCTGCCTCAACTGCTGCACATCGTAACCCATCACGAATGTACCCGAAGTTGCCATTACCGGCGTTACGGCCGGATTCCCACTGCCCTCAAAGACATAAATCGAATTGCTCATATAGTACTAATTACACGTACCAGTTCTCCGTGTGAAGCGTTGTTGCAACGCCAAACCAAATTGCTACCCTCTGCAACGCCGTGACCAGCGCACGCTTCGCTTCTCTCCACGGGCTGCCGGTCGCCCCTGTTCCCTCTCGACCACGCCCGTTCCGCTGCGCAAAGTGTGCGTTCGTCACGATCAGTATTTGTGGAGTGCCGCAATAGCGACCGGCTTCCGTCTGCGGCTCGGCAGCGGCGTTGCGCTCCGACTGCATTTCGCTAAACGCTTCATTTCGGCTCCGCTCCACTTTCCCGTTCGCCGCCCGCAGACCGAAGCCCAATGTTAACCGCTCATGAAACCACACATGTTTATCCACCCCCCTCTGGTCTTATCCGAAAACATTTCCTAGAAAATCGGGCTCTCTTCGTATAAAACATCCATACACTATGGGCAGTCAGTTCTTCGAGCAACCGATTCTGAATTCGCCCTACGCGTATCCCGGGCGACACTGGGAGCTCGACGCCGACGGCCAGCCGACCAACATCATTACGGAATCGCGCCGCAAATCGGCGTTCATCACCCCGGTCCCCAAACCGAAAAAGCGCCGCCGGGGCGACGGCCAAAAACAGGTTGATTTGGTGTTTCCGGAGCCGGAGGGCATTTCCACGGCGGAACAGCAATACGACCCGAACACCATCATCAATGAAATTCGCGGTTACGTTGACCAGTGGCGAAAGTTGCCCAACCCCGATCAGTGGCAGGTCACGCCGGAAACCGCGCGCTTGCTCCAGCATTGGCGCAGCTATCCGTTTCAGGACATCCGCCCGTTTTTCTGTCAGCTTGAGGCCATTGAGACGGCCATCTGGCTCACGGAAGTCGCTCCGCATCAGGGCGAGCGCGGACGCAAATTTCTCGACTACCTGAAATCCGCCAACGCGCAGGCCAACCCGGAAATTTTCCGCATCGCGCTCAAGCTCGCCACCGGCGCTGGCAAAACGACCGTCATCGCCATGCTTGTCGCGTGGCAGACCCTCAATGCCGTCCGTCGCCCGGCCAGCAAAACCTTCACGCGCGGATTCCTGATTGTCACCCCCGGCATCACCATCCGTGACCGCCTTCGCGTCGTGCTGCCCAGCGACCCGGATAATTATTACGAACATCGCGAGTTGGTGCCTGCCGACCTCTTGGGTGAAGTGAAACGCGCCAAAATCGTCATCACCAATTTTCACGCGTTCAAGTTACGCGAGCGCCTGGATGTTTCCAAAGTCGGCCGCGCGCTGTTAAAAGGCCGTGGCCCGGAATTGGAAACCACCGAAACCGAGGGGCAGATGATTCAGCGGGTCATGCCCGACCTCATGGGATTGAAAAGCGTCCTCGTCATCAACGACGAGGCACACCATTGCTATCGCCACAAGGTCACGCCGGCAGGCGAGGAGGACGAAGAACTCGACGCCGAGGCGAAGGAAGAAGCGGAAAAAAACAGCGAGGCCGCGCGCCTGTGGATCTCCGGCATTGAGGCCGTCAAGCGCAAGCTCGATGTCCGCACGGTGTTTGATTTGTCGGCCACGCCGTTTTTCTTGCACGGTTCCGGTTATGCGGAAGGCACCTTGTTCCCGTGGACGGTCTGCGACTTCTCGCTCATGGACGCCATTGAGTGCGGCATCGTCAAATTGCCGCGTGTTCCCGTCGCCGACAACGTGCCCAGCGCGGACGTGCCGATTTACCGCGAGTTGTGGGAACATATCGGCAAGAAGATGCCCAAAAAAGGACGCGGCAAGTCCGGCAATCTCGACCCGCTGAATCTGCCGGTGGAATTGCAGACCGCGCTTGATGCCCTCTACGGCCACTACGAAAAAACCTTCGCGCTTTGGGAAAAGGCAAAAATCGCCGTCCCGCCGGTGTTCATCATCGTTTGCAACAACACATCTACGTCCAAACTCGTTTATGATTATGTTTCCGGCTTCTATCGTCCGGGCGAGGATGGCAAAACGCCCGTCCATCACGCGGGCCGGCTGCCCTTGTTTCGCAATTACGACGAATCCGGCAATCGGCACGCGCGCCCCCGCACGCTCCTGATTGACAGCGAACAGCTCGAATCCGGCGAAGCACTCGATAAAGATTTTCGCGAAATGGCCGGGGACGAAATAGAGCGCTTCCGCCGCGAAATGATTGAACGTGGCGATGTTGAAAAGTCCCGCAAAATCACCGATGCCGATTTGCTCCGTGAAGTCATGAACACCGTCGGCAAGGAGAACCGGCTTGGCGAACCCATCCGCTGCGTTGTCTCCGTGTCCATGCTTACGGAAGGCTGGGATGCCAACACCGTCACCCACATTCTCGGCATCCGTGCCTTCGGCACACAGTTGCTTTGTGAGCAGGTTGTCGGGCGCGGCTTGCGCCGCCAAAACTACGACCTCGACGAAAACGGACTGCTGGCCGTCGAATATGCCGACATTCTCGGCATCCCGTTTGACTTCACCGCCAAGCCCGTTGTCGCGCCGCCCAAACCGCCCCGGCCTACCGTTCGCGTTTGCGCCGTCCGACCGGAACGCGACGCGCTCGAAATTCGCTTCCCGCGTGTCGAGGGCTACCGCATCGAATTGCCCGACGCCGGCCTCACCGCCAAATTCAGCGCCGACTCTGCGCTCCGCCTGACCCCCAACCTGGTTGGCCCGTCCATCGTTCGCAACGAAGGCATCATCGGCGAAGGCGTCACCCTCACGGTCGAGCATTTGAAAGACATCCGCCCGGCCACCATTGTCTTTCATCTCGCCCGTCACCTGCTTTTCACCAAATACCGCGACCCCGGCGAAGAACCCAAGCTCCATTTGTTCGGCCAGCTAAAGCGCATCGTCCGCCAATGGCTTGATGCCGGGCAGTTGCGTTGCGCGGGCAGCACCTATCCCGCGCAGGTGCTTTACCGCGAGATTGCCGACATGGCCTGTGAGCGCATCAAAGCTGCCATCACCGAAACCCTCAAAGGGGAAAATCTCATCAAGGCCATCCTCGACGCCTACAATCCCGTCGGCTCCACAGCCCATGTTAATTTCACCACGTCTAAGCAGACGCGCTGGAAAACCGATCCCCGCAAGTGCCATATCAATTGGGTCGTGTGTGACAGCGATTGGGAGGCGGAATTTTGCCGCGTCGCCGAGGCGCATCCGCGCGTCCACGCCTATGTCAAAAATCAGAGTCTCGGTTTGGAAGTCCCGTATCTCATGGGCAGCACGCCGCGCAAGTATCTGCCCGATTTCATCGTCCAGTTGGACGACGGCCAGCCCGATTGGTTGAATCTCATCGTTGAGATCAAAGGCTTCCGGGGCGAGGACGCCAAGTATAAAGCCACCACCATCCGCAACTGCTGGGTGCCGGGCGTCAACAATCTCGGCAAATTCGGGCGTTGGGCCTTTGCCGAATACACCAGCGTTTTCGACATTGACCGCGATTTCGACAAACTCGTCAAATCACTCATCGCCGCCAAGCCGGCCGTAAATCGAAAATCGTAAATCGAAAATTTCTATATGCCCGCGAAACCCAAAAAGCCGACCCCAAAGCCCGCCAAAGGCAAAACCGTCGCCACGCTCCGCCACGACGCCAAGCGCAAGAATCTGCCCACCGCCGAGTATGAATCCCTCATGCGGCAGGAGGACAAGACGCCCATCCAGGTTGCCTACGAACGCCGCAACCGCGACCTTGACCCGCAGCTCATCTGGCGCGGCAAGGATGACGCGGACTGGTCCGATCTCGTTATTCCCGCGCCACCGCTCTACATCCAGGAAAAGGTTCACCCCAAAGTCTTGATTGATGACTTGCTCCACCAGTCCAAGGCCCGTGCCACCGCCACCGCGCCACAGATTGACCTTTTCGGTGATTTCAACGGCCTGCCCAAAGACGCCCGCGCCACCGAGTTCTACCAGCACGACGCCAATTGGACGAACCGCATGATTCTTGGCGACAGCCTGCAAGTCATGGCGTCGCTCGCCGAACGCGAAGGCTTGCGCGGCAAAGTCCAGTGCATCTATTTCGATCCCCCCTATGGCATCAAATTCAATTCCAATTTCCAGTGGAGCACCACCAGCCGCGACGTGAAGGACGGCAACGCCGACCACATCACCCGCGAACCGGAACAGGTCAAAGCTTTCCGCGATACTTGGCGCGACGGCATTCACAGCTACCTGACCTATTTGCGTGACCGCCTCACCGTCGCCCGCGACTTGCTCGCAGACTCCGGCTCAGTCTTTGTTCAAATCGGCGATGAAAATGTCCATCGCGTCCGAGGGTTGTTGGAGGAAGTTTTTGGTGAAGATAATTTCGTGGCACAAATTTCAACCAAAACATCGGGAGGCTCAACCGGCGTTTTTCTTGCGGGCGTCCTTGATCATGTGCTTTGGTTTGCGAAAGACCATGAAAAGGCCAAATACAGAGAGCTTTTCAACAGCAAAGGTCTAGGTGAGGAGGGAGCGGAGAAATACAACCGAGTGCGTTTAGCCAATCTGGAAAGTCGCAGCATTCTCGCATCGGAACGTGAAGGTGAAACACAACTACCTAAAGATGCTCGCGTCTATCGCCAAGATAATATCACAAGCCAAAGCGTTGGCCGCGACAAGGGCGAGGGTGCAGCTTCGTGGTTTCCTGTTAGCATCGCTGGCCAAGAAATCCGGCCGTCAATCAAAGTGCGATGGAAAACGAACGAGCAGGGAATGGACCGGCTATTGCACGCGAACCGCGTTGAAGTAACAGGCAATAGTCTAGCCTACGTCAGATTCCTCGATGACTTTAGTGCAGCAACGATAAACAACGCTTGGGTGGACATTGGAGGCATTCAGAGCCGAGCTGACCCGAAAATTTATGTTGTCCAAACGCCAACCACTTTAATTCAGCGTTGCATTCTCATGTCCACCGATCCCGGCGACCTTGTGCTTGACCCGACCTGTGGCAGCGGCACGACGGCCTACGTCGCCGAGCAGTGGGGACGCCGCTGGATCACGATTGACACGAGTCGCGTCGCGCTGGCGCTCGCCCGCGCCCGCATCATGGGTGCACGGTATCCGTTCTACCTGCTCGCCGATTCCCGTGACGGCCAAATCAAAGAAGGTGAAGTTACCAGAACCATTCCTTCGGAACAGCCCACCCACGGCAACATCCGCCACGGCTTTGTTTATGAGCGCGTGCCGCACATCACGCTCAAATCCATCGCCAACAACGCGGAGTTAGATGTCATCTGGGAAAAATGGCAGGCCAAACTTGACCCGTTGCGCGAATCATTGAATGCCGCACTGAAAAAATCATGGCAGGAATGGGAAATCCCCCGCGAAGTGGATAACAAATGGCCGGACAAAACAAAAAAGCTGCACGCCGATTGGTGGCAGGCACGCATCGCCCGGCAGACAGAGATGGATAAATCCATCGCCGCCAAGGCCGAATTTGAATTTCTTTACGACAAACCCTACGACGACAAAGCCAAGGTGCGCGTCGCCGGCCCGTTCACGGTTGAAACAATCTCGCCCCATCGCGTTCTCACCGTGGATGAAAATGACAACATCGTGGACGGCTGGAAACTTTCCGAGAACAAGGCCAAAACTGCGATTGCCGGCACCCCGGACTTTGCCGCCGTCATTCTCGAAAACCTGAAACTCGCTGGAGTGCAGCAGGCGCACAAGGAAGACCGCCTCACCTTCACGTCGCTCGTTGGCTGGCCCGGCGAATACATTTGCGCCGAAGGCCGTTATTTCGAGGGCAAGGGCGACAACGCGCCGCAGAAACGCGCCGCCATTTTCATCGGCCCGGAGTTCGGCACGGTGTCCCGCCCCGATCTCGTCGCCGCCGCGCGCGAAGCCGCCGACGCGAATTTCGACGTGCTCATCGCTTGCGCCTTCAACTATGACGCGCACTCCGCCGAGTTTGAAAAACTCGGTCGCATCCCTGTGCTCAAAGCGCGGATGAATCCCGACCTTCACATGGCCGACGAATTGAAAAACACCGGCGCGGGCAACCTCTTTGTCGTTTTCGGCGAGCCGGACATCGAAATTAAACCCGTCGGCAAGGACCAGTTCCAAGTCCAAGTCAAAGGCGTGGACGTGTTCAAGCCGCAGACCGGCGAAGTCGTCAGCGCCGGGCCGGAAGGCATCGCGTGCTGGTTCATTGACACGGATTACAACGAGGAAAGTTTCTTTGTGCGCCACGCCTATTTTCTCGGCCAGAACGATCCGTATCAGGCGCTCAAAACCAGCTTGCGTGCGGAGATTGATCAGGAAGCCTGGGAATCCCTGCACAGCGCCGTCTCGCGCCCATTCCCCAAACCGACGACCGGCCGCATCGCCGTCAAAGTCATCAATCATCTCGGCGATGAAGTGATGAAAGTGTTCCCGGTATAAAACGCAAAACAAAACGAACCTGTTATGCTAAAAATTGAACCACATCTTGAATCGTGGTTGCCAACTCAACCGGAATACCGGATGGGCTACCAAAAGGTGATTGCAACGCTCAATACCGGCGGAACCGAGCGAGGTATAATTGTAAATTCCCAAGTTTTTCTGAAGGAAGGCGAATATCCCTACCAGATGTTTGGGGATTGGAATTACGTCCACAATGAAGCGCTAAAATCCAGTCTCAGAGTAACCAGAGTTCAATTGATTCCCCGCGAACCGGAGACCTTGAGAGGAGTTCGCCAAATCGTATTGGCCAATGAAAAGAATCGGGTATTGGCAAACCGCAAGTCGCTAGAAGCCAGCTACGCACGAGCGTCAGGGGATTCACGTTATTACCAATTGTGTTCCGAAAGTCAGAACTTTGCCAATATAGCTGCCAGCGCCGCTGCAGAAGATGCCCCTATAACGCTGACCGAACTCGCGGAGATTTTCAGACGATTCTCGGCCTATGCCAATGATCATCGTGTGACACCGGGCAAAGGCCTCACTCCGGGCACATTTGCCACCACCAAAGAAGATGCCGACGCGAATATAAAGACGGGATCGGATGCCGTCGCAAGATACGCCCTTCCAAACAGCAAGCCGGCGAGCAATGTATTTACAATATCCCCGGCAAAAGATACCGAAGTCAAACGCGGCACGGCTCAACCGGCTAATAACCAACCCGGCGGCGGGGTGGAGGTCATTTTCGTGAACGGGCTTCCCGATGGTACCGTCACCGGCCCCGTCACCATACCAGATAGGTAACAGATGATAATTCGGCTGAATGAATTTTGCACCCAGCGACTGGTTCAGTTGCCGGAGACAGGAATGGGTTACCAAAAGGTTGACCTGGTTTTCAAAGATGGTCGCATCCTAAAAGGTTTGATGGTATTCAACGCTGAAGATTGCCAGACCGAGGAGGAGTTTAATGTCGGGGACATAGTAGATATTAAAATCCACAAGGATCAACAGCCTCGGAGCCAAGGTGATGAAGGTGCTTAAAATTGGAGACTCCAAATGAAAACCAAAGAACTGGACCCACAAAAACTTGGCCCAAAAGAAGATTGGGAAGGCAACAACATCGCTTTTGCCTGCCCTGCTTGTGGCGAGGTGTATATCGTTAGCAAACAGCTTCACGGTGAGCGCCATTGCCCGGCCTGTGGCAAGAGTCGTGGCATGGTGACAGGGGGCAGGGACAGTGGCGGCAAGGCTTCGATCATCTGGGGTGACGTGCCCGCCTTTACTCTGGACCGGGAATATTCGCGCAAAGTAATCAGCAGCGTCCTTGGCGGCAGCGACATTGAATATCTCCCGACCGTGAATAATCGTGTCGTGTGTGGATGTTTCACTCTCAAATGCAATCCGGAAGCGCCGGACATCGTCATCCCCGGCACGGGGCCAATCATTGAGCGGGAGGCGAGGTTTTTTTGCGCCCAGAATTGTGCCGTTCCCATATTTATCAAGCGCCGGCCAAATAAATGGGAATATGTGGGCGATTACAAAGCCGTGCGCTATTCAACCGACCCGGCGGACATCGCCGCGCACCACAAAGGCTCAATCACGCCCCTGAGCAAAGTTACCCGCGTCATTTTCTTGCAGCGCGCAGAGCCGTCAAAATAACCAAAGGGAAAATCATGTCACTACCAAGCCTCAACCATCAGCCAAACACCATGACCATTCAGAGTTTGGTAAGCTTGTATGAGAAGGGCCACCTGAATCTTGAGCCGGGCTTCCAGCGCCAGTCGGTGTGGAAGGAGAAGGACCGGGCCAAGTTGATGGACAGCATCATTCGGAATTATCCGTTGCCGGCCATTTTCCTTTACCGGAATCAGAAGGACGGCGACGTGGTTTACGATGTCATTGACGGCAAGCAGCGCATTGAATCGTTCCTGATGTTCATGGGGTATAAACAGGGGCGTTACGAAGCCAAGACCCAATTGCCCGGTGAGGACGAAATAAAATGGGTAAGCTGGAAACAACTTTGCAAATGGAAGCAGCAGCACATCGTCACCGGCTACAAGTTACCGGTCATTGAGGTGGACGGGGAGTTTGGCGAGATCGTGGAGGTCTTCGTCCGCATAAATTCCACCGGGAAAGCCCTGACCGGGCAGGAGAAACGCCATGCGAAGTATTACAAGAGCGCCTTTTTGAAGGAGGCGGCACGGGTGGCTGGCAGGTTCGAAAATTATTTCTTGGATATGGGCGTGATGGGATGGTCGCACATCAGCCGCATGAAACATGTGGAATTGATCTGCGAATTGATGCTCTCGATTCAAAAAGGCGACCCCATCAACAAAAAGACGGCGCTGAACAACATCATGGCGGACACCGGGGTTGACATGCGCCAGGTCAAACGAGGCGCCCGGCTCACCATCCTCGCTTTGAACCGGGTTCGCAGGATGTTTCCGAAACTTTACAGCACTCGTTTCGTAAAGGTGACGGACTTCTACACGCTCACCACCCTGATTGCCAAATTCGAGCAGGAAGGTTTGATTCTCACGGATAAACGTCGCAACCGGCTGGCATGGGATATTCTAAGTGTTTTTTCCAACAAGGTGGACGAACTGCGGGAAAAACTGAAAAAGGCGCAGAACGTCGGCACGGAGCAGGATTTGTATCGGCAATACCTGTTGACGGTGATGCAGGCCACCGACGAGGTGAACCAGCGCCGGTTGCGCGAGGGCATCGTGCGCAGCTTGCTGGAAAGTCTCTTTGCCAAAAAGGATGCCCAGCGCGGTTTCAGCGATGCGCAGCGCCGTATCCTCTGGAACACGTCGGCAGACCGTCGCTGTCAGAATCCCAAGTGCAAAAAACGCCTCGTCTGGGAAGATTTCACCATTGACCACATTGACCCATACAGCAAAGGCGGACGCAGCCGTCTGGAGAATGCAGCCCTGATGTGCCGCTCCTGCAATTCCTCAAAAGGCAAACGCCGGCGTTGATACCAGGCGTTGGACGGGGCAATGCCGGCAGGTCAAATAAAATTTGTTGAACGTGTCGCAAATCTTTACAATCCGGTGCAATCAGTCACATGCCAGATTTATTCACATGAGCAACAATTCTAACAGGCACATGTTCAAAGGCTGGTGGGGATTCATGCCAGCCACTGCATTTGCCATCCAAAGGACAAATGAAAATTAAACCACTGATTATCGTTGCTCTGATTTTGTGTGCGACGGCTGCACTGTTTATTTTGCTCCGCGGCAAACCCTCAAAAGGCCAAATAGTCGTCATTAAATACGCAACGCACCCGGCTCTCAACCAGTTGGAGGAATCCTTCACCGCCAGTATCCAAGGATTTGCCTCCAATAATTCACTTACCATAGAACATTGGAACGCTGGCGGATCAAGGCAAAAGGCCAAGCAACTTGCAGAGTCGGCTTCCCCCTCCCAAGTCAAGTTGCTCGTCGCGCTTGCCACCCCGGCGGCGCAGGCGGTCAACGACACCCCATCACCCATCCCACTACTTTACGGCGCCGTTGCTGATCCTCAGGGTGGAGGTTTAACCAGTTCCAGTAGAACGGCGGGAATACAAAACGCTGGATCGAATGTTGTGTCCACAGCACTTCAGTTCCTCAAAGCAACTTTCCCAAAAGTTACCAATGTCGGCACGATTTACAACCCAAATGAGCCCAACTCCCTTTTCGTCCAAAAAATCATCGGAGAGCAAGCCCCACTATATGGTATCCGCATAATCGCCCGCCAAGTGACAACGGTGAGCCAGCTCAAGGTGACGGCAGAAGACCTATGCGCGCAGGTAGATGCCATATATTGCTCAAATGATAATCTTGTGAATCTTGGAGCCGCTGCGGTAAGTGCCGCAGCAAAAGAAAGCAAGAAACCATTCTTTATCGGAGAACTTAATTCCATGGAATACGGTCCAACAGCCGCTGTGGGCGTCGATTACACGGAAATGGGCCAAGACATGGCTGTCATGGCGGAAGAAATTATCAAGACGGGAAAAATTCCAGCAAATCCACATCGTCCAACTCCTGTGCCACATATATGGTTCGATGAAGATGCCATAAAATCGCTGGGGGGTTCTGTGCCAGCCATATTACCACCGAACTCAAAAAAATACCCTTAACGTTTATGGACCCATCCATGCTCCCGGCATTTTTGAAGCCATGGATTCCCTGCCTGATACCTGGCATCCTGTTTGGAATCGGAGCCGTGGGGGTATATCTGATAAGCACATACCTGCGGGTTACTGACCTCACTACGCTTGGATCATTTCTTATCTCCAGTGTGGTTTCTGTCGCGGCTAGTAACAAATATGGCCCGATACCAGCATGTCTATTGGGTACGCTTGCTGGCACTGCCTGTGGGGGAGTAACCGCAATCTTGGTATGCGTTTTTCGCGTTCAGATCGTGTTGGCTGGCATCGCCTCCTTTTCGCTTGCAATGTCGCTCGCCCACTTACTTTCAGCCGGAGGCTCGGTATCCCGTTTGCATCAAGATGGAGCATTTCTTCAATCCGCTTTTTGCCTGTCAGATCTCCTGGCAGTTCTAGCCCTCGCAGCAGCCGTCTGTTTTTTCGTTCAAGTTCTAATGCTCACAAGGTGGGGTGGACTCATTCTTGCTATGACATCTTCTCCCGACTATAAAGCATTGCGCCACCGTTATCGTTCCCAAACCGCAGCCGGCACAATCCTTCTTGGCCACACATTAATAGGTTTGTCCGGGGCATTGTGCGGGCTGAAAAATGTAACTATGGGAACAGAATTGGTTAACTCGGCTAACTTTTTGATCATAGCATTTGGTGCGGTCTTTGGCGGATATGTATTCTCCTCTTGGGGTAAAAAGTTTCTTTCATTCATGGGCAAAAAAGTTGCAACAGATGCGTCTTTGCCTGAAATCGGCGGGGAAGCGGGTCTTGCGTTTCGGGATAGTCAATCAAAAGCCCTGAAACTCACTCCTCCAGAACTCAATCGTCTTGGGATGCTGCTAGTTGCAATCGTGTTTGGGTGCGTCTTGCTGAATGCGATAATGCTTTTAACATCTAAATTCGGTGAAGCCTTGGGATACCTCATTCAAGCTCTATGTATCATTGGTTTCGCGCTCTGTGCCGGGGCAAAACACCGGGACTCAACTCTCTAATGCGTATGTCAACCCCTACCTATTGGGACGGTATTAGCGAGAAGGGATTTTCCCTGGCCGTGGAAAACCTCACCGTCAAGTCAAAGACGCAGAAGGAAAAAACTATTTTAGAAAACATCAATTTTTCGGTGAAAGCTGGAGAGTTCATGGCCGTAGTTGGCGAGAATGGCATCGGTAAAAGCACATTGCTCGGAGCAATTGCGGGCGAGGTTCAGGAGCGTGATACGCTTGAATGCGCGGGTTCTATACGAATAGGCAATGACTATGTTGACCGCCCTGCTACCTGGCTTCTTGCGGTTGGAGTCGTGCATCAATCATCACAGGTTGATCTGATTGACCACTTGACAGTGGCGCAGAACATCGCCCTTAGACAATACTTTGCGAGAGCCAAATCACAAAAGCTCATGTTGGTGGACGACGAATGGGCTCAACCGGTGCGAGATGTGTTGTCCAGATCGGATACAAATTTCCATTTCGGCCTCAACCAGTTGGTTAGCGAATTGTCGGGCGGAGAAAGACAAGCGTTGAGCGTGATGATTGCAATGCTTTTGGAACATAAAGATAATCCGTGCGGTCTGGTTTTGCTTGATGAGCACACCAGTAAACTTGACCATACGAATTCAGCGAAGGTCATGGAATTTACGCATAAACTCGTCCGAAAAATCCGTTGCACTGCTATTATGGTGACACATCGCTTTGACGATGCGAAGACGTATGCAGATACCATCTGTTATCTTAAGGACAAAACAGCGACGATTGTTCCAAACTCTTCGGAACTAACCGTTGAAAAAATGAAAGAGTATGTATTTTCAAAATGAACGGTCGAAGAATAGTGGTAATTGGTCTTGGTAAGATAGGCACGCGTCTCTCGGAGGAGATTATTCGTGCCGGGGCAACATCGAACCTGTTCCTATGGAACCGGTCCAGAAGAAGACTGGACGGAATGCTAATGTCCTTGCGAATCTACGCAAAGCTGATAGGCAGCAAAACCATAGTTGAGCGATTCAGCCCCAAAAACCTTGAGCCAAGCGATGTGGTGGTGATCGCCGTCAAAGACAATTATGACCCGCGCGACCTTCTTGCTGACGAAAAGTATCCATCATGGTTTCCTGTGGACGTCAGAACCGTTGGTTTTTATCGGGACCTGCCGCTAATTCGTAATGTTTGCACTACCCTGCAAGGCTTCCAAGGCAATGTGGTTGTCGTAACCAACCCGCTGGATATATTTACGACTCTGGTTAAGTATTGGCTTCCAAAGGCAACCGTGGTCGGACTTGGAGTAAGCCTTGATGCCGCAAGGTTATACTACAAACTTGCCGAGCATGGAATATCGCTTGGTTCTTGGCATAGTTGCCCGTTGGCAGGAGAACACGGAAAGCGAATGGTGGTGTTGGAAAGCCTTTGGAAAAAGCCCCCAGCAAAGTTGGGGCTTGATAAAGATGCACTCGCTAAAGTGTTGGCGGAGTCCCTAGAAACCGGTCCAAAAATTGTGGCCGGTCTGGGCTATACGTTGGATGATTGTGTGGTTGCCTTTACAGAAGACATACGGTGGATATGCGGAATTACTGGTGCTAGGCGATTTTTGTTTGCCTCATACGGAGATTCAAAAAGCGCAACAGGCCAGCCCCTGTTTATGGCCAAAGGCCATATTATGCCATTTACAAAACTGACGGCTCAGGAGTCCGGTGCAATCTTGTCCGCCAAAAACAACAACGCCGAGGTGATAAAAAAGATAATGAAACACGAGGCTTTCATGGAATACATTCACTAAGCCTCAGCAGAATGCCTTGTCTCTTTCGGTTGCACCAGTTCACGGCAATGCTTGAAAACCGTGCAGCCGGTTTACTCGTCGCCCCACCATTGCCGCTCGAAAAAATCCCGGTCAATCCGCACCGGCTCGATGCAGCGCGGGTCATCCGTTTTCGGGCTGTTCACCAAATCGCTGACCGGATAAATCTTTAACGGCTCCTCCAGCAGATGCCCCATCGCCGTCTTGTGCGATTCACTGCGCCCCTCATCGTCCTTCAGCCACCAGCCAAAATGATTCGGCGCCATGATTATCGGCATCCGGTCTTGCAGCGGCGCAATAGCCGCATTCGCCGCCCGCGTGATGATGGCACTCAGTTGCCGCCAAAATAAATTAGTCGATCACGTCGGCAATAATTGGCTTTTGAGCCGCTCAATCGCAGCAGACTCGAACGTCGGAAATGCGCCGGCGTCATGTTGGAATGCTTTCCACGCGTCGGACACCGCGCGACTCACAAAAGCATCCTTCTGTTGCTGCTGCGCGGCGAAACCACGAAATCCCGATCTGGTGCAGGCGTCGTGAACGCATTGCGCCAGTTGCTCCAGAAGCCGCGTTGAATATCTCTTCGCGTAGCCCGGAGGTTGCACCGAAGGTGAGAGTCTCTTCAGGTCCTGCCACAAACGGTCAATTTCGCCAGCCGCCTTGGCGTCACCGGTCAACTTCAGGACGCACTCGATTCCTACCCGGCGCGCATCGTCCGCCGGATGTGTCGCGCTGTCCTGATAAGGATCGCCGCGAGTTGCGCTCAACCGCAGATTCGCCAGCCCGTATGCCGGGCCGCACCAATATGTCGCAACCATGTCGCACGCGAATTCAATGTGCCATGACCCGGTCCACAACCCGTGATTGTCACGGATGATGTCCAGTGATGCTTTCGGCAAGCCTTGCTGCTTCCCCCTTCGAATCGCATCGGCAAAAAACTTGTGGATCAACCCAAGAAGCGGCACTTCAAAATCGGCGCGGCAACGAAAGAGGACGAAATGGGCGAGTTCGTGGTAAAGGTCCGGCAAGGCCAACAACTCAGACGCTTGCGTTTGCGGCGTCATGATTATGTCCATGCCCATCAGCGCCTGAAAATACTGAAAGCTCAGCGCGCCACAGAGCGGCACGGGATCTTTGTAGCCGACTTCGCGACAAATCTGTTGAAGGAGCGCGGACAGAAAGCGGTCCTCTTGCGAACATCGCTTGAGGATGAGCAGCGACGAATCCTCCACGTTGAGGATCAGTTCCGAAAGCCGCTTGAAATCCATGAAGAAATTCGGCTCAAGCAATGGGTCAGCTAGGTCCGGGTCGGCAAGCAAGTCGTCCACCAACGACAAAGCTCGGGTGAGGCGTTGTATTACACTTGCCCGGTGAGCATTGAAATCTGCTGGCAAGCCCTTTTCCAGAGCAGCCAACTCGTTCAAGACGCAATGGCCTCGCCGTCTCAGATCAAGCAGGAGGTTATGTAGCAGACTGGACATCAGATGCGACGCAAGCGGCGAAACGCAGCAGAGGCAGTGGCATCAGCCGCTTCACAAACACGATCCAATGCAGCAAACGCCGCTTCATCGAGCGCCGCGCCGTTGGCCAGGCTTTCCGTAACGCGGCGGAGTTCGAGAATCGTCTCTGGCAGTTCACCCTTCAAGCGTTTATGGAGTCGGTCTAGCACGTCGGCAGGAACTTGAGCCTGGTCGGCAGTCCAAGACTTGCCTTCATCTTGAAGGGCCGAAACCAACGACTCCAACATATGCCGGAGTTCGTTGCGGGATTTTCCGATTTCCGCTTGTGTGTCCGGCGTGGCAGCGCGACGCAGCAAATACAGGCGCTTAAGGTTCAAGACGGCGTCATTGAACTTCCGCGCGAATTCAGCGTTCAGTTCGTAATCGTGGGCTATGATTGATAGGTCGCTCATGGTTTTTTCTCCTATCTAGCTGCGGTTAGCAGCGGTTCTTCGTCGTTTTCCAATGTTCCACCGAACAGCGCGTTGTCCTCATCGGCTCTCCCGGCAAACGCGCGCAAATGCTCGTCGCACAACTTGAGGTCCACGGGCAGCCTCATGCAGCCCGTGGGCACGGGCCAGCAGAGTTGCGACATCCCGAACGTATCTTCAAGAACCCATTGGAGATTAAGATTCCCATGAACCACCCGGACCACGAGTGGTTCTACCGTTCCGGGAATATTGAATGGCCATCCGGTTGTGCAGACAATACCTTCAGTCTCTGTAAGTTTTTCCCAAGCTCTCAGCTCCGGATTCTGTAAACCATTCATGCCCGACTCCGCCAACCGGATTCCATAGGAATAGTGCTTTGGAATTTCAACGGCCCCAGTCAGAACGTCCGTCGGCAACAAGCCTTCGGCCACCAGTTTCTTGATGGCGTCAAGAAATCCCAACCACTCCGACTCAAAAAGCCGGCCATCCCGTCTCAGCATGATGGAGCGTGGCGGCTCATCCAAGTCCGGCAAATCTTGTTTCAGTCCGTCATAAACCAATTTTGCCACAAGCTCGCGGGACAACTTCTCTTTGTGACTCGATTCTTGATCTCGCATGGCGCAAACTGCGCCGCCTTCATACAAAAACGTGAACGCAGCAGTATGGTCGAGCACGTCCGAACCAATGTAAGCATCGTAATGCGTCGGTTTGTTCAGCACCCAGGGCCACTGCCGATTCACGATCATGAGTCCCATGACCATGTTGAGAAGATAGCTGCGGAATTTTCCTTCGGGCACTGGCCGGATAATCTGACTCTGACCGTTGGGTACGCCGTTGTGATAATTGTGCCCATTTCCGTTGGTTTGGTAAAATCCTTCAAGCTTTTCGGCTGACATGCACTGAAATTGCACCCGATTGCGGAGCTTTTTCTTGATGTAGTTGTGGAGATCGGGCTGGGAACCGGGCTGAAGCACCAGCACACCCCGTCCGCCCTCAATCGAGTTCTCGTCCAAGGCACTGATAACGGTTTTCACCTGTTCGCGCAATGTGCGCTTGTTCTCGTCGCTGAACCTGACCAATTGGAGGGTATAGGGCTTGTGGATCAAGGAGGACACGGTTGCCTCGATTCGAGTTTTCAGGTCGTTCACAACCGCGACGCCGAGAGAACGCGGCGCTACTAGGACCTGATCGTCAAGCTCAGACATCACAGCGAAACCGGCGTTCTTGTCTTCGAGCATCGCCGCTCGCGTGCGTGCTAGGTCTTTCAGCAAAACGCTGCCATTGTGTGGGGCTTTACTGATTCGCAGAACCCGTCCGTTTCCAAATCGGATTTCGGGATAATCAAAATGCTTGGCCGTTGCGGAACGAGGAGTTGGACTAATTTTCAGGCCAACCCCCGACAAGCTCATGCCCGACAGGAAAGTGTTCACGATAGCGGTCGCGCTCTCGATTCGCTGCTTCGGCGTCCGCTGGTGTTCCCGCCTTGAGCGGGCTACTCGTGCGTCGTCATTGTTGAGCATCAATTTGCAGAGCGATAACGCACCGTATCTTTCCTCTTCGTTGCCAACATTCCTATACTGTATCGCCGGCGATTCAGGATCAAGGCGGCGACCCGTGGGCGCGTCGCTCGCCTTTTCAACCGTCCAATCGAATACGTTTGCCGTCACTTTCGCGCCTTCTGGACAGAATTGCTGCTCCCGAAGCGATTTCCCGGTTCGCCGCTGGAATTTGATCGGATACATCTGCGGGCCGAAATGATACAGCATCTTTCTCCCGCCGAGTCTCTGAATTGCTCGGTTATCGAATGCTTTGTCCGCCCATTGCGAATCGGTATAGCAATAAATCACCGGGATGGCGATATGCAGGCGACCTTCAACGAATAGAAACCTTGGGCTGAAGCCACCATAAATATCAAAGCTTCGGCGTGGGTCGTCGTTTACCGGCTTCTTGCGGAAGAATGTGTTAGGCCCACTTCGCCACAAATCGCGATGCCCATACAAATGTCCGCGCAGTTCCCACCCCAGAAATGACAGCGCGATTCCGCGTGTCGTATCATCCAGTTGTGAGAAGACAACCGAGTGAATCTCATCTTGCGGACGCAGCGTCGCCACATGCGGCGTGAGCTGATACTCACATCGCTTAACAGGACGATCCGCGGCAACCGCAAACAAAGGCTTCTCACCGCCCCGAATGATCGCGACGGGCAATTCTTGCCCAAACGCCACTTTCTTCGCCAGCAGATTCAGGTTCTTCGCGGCCAGGTCGGGATCGTGCGATCCTAAGCCGAGCTCGCCATCCACTTCAACAAACCGATACGAAATGCGGAGATCGCTCTCATTCGTGACCGGATACAGGTTGAACACATGTTGTTTCATGACTTTCCTCCTAAATGAATGACGGTTGAATGGGGGGGCGCGCCATTTTCCGCGTGGGTAACCGAATTGGTTGCAATGTCATTGCGGCAGCAACAGCCGGACATGAAGCCTTCTCAATGCAAAGCTGCCGGAAAACGCAGTGCTCGCAATTGTTTGGATTATCCGCAAAAGCGAAATCCTGAAGGTTGGTCTCCGCTAGTTTTTTGGAATGGCAAAGTGAGAAAATGCGATTCAAGCTGCGATAAAGGTAGTCTTCCAATTCGTCGAAAACATCCAGTGAACATTCATGTTTGATTACCGCACCATCCTGCACTTGGCATTCTAACAGCTCAATGTGTTCAGGTTGGTGAAGATCGGAAAACAGTTTGGAACGCCAAACCGCCCAACCATACAGCACAGTCTGGAGGCGCGCGTCGGTATCACCGCCAAGTTCATAAGACTTCCAATCAATAATCGTGGGATGTCCAAGCGAACGCTCGAACAGCAGATCAATTTGTACCATGATCTTGATGTCATCGAATTCCACCCAGATTTTCTTTTCAGCCTCGCAGTCCTGTCGGCCAAGCAGGCCTTGCCAAAGATCGGGCAATGCCGCAAGGTTTTGAAAAGCTGTTCTGATTTTATTGCACACGTCTTCAAATTCATCGGCTGAAATCCCTTTCCCTGTTTCGTGCGGAACCAGCGCGCAAAAGTGTTCATGGTCGCCCTTCGCAATTCCCGGCTCGCGATAACGCTTTTGTTCAGAGAAAGCCAATTGAGCATGAGCGCGCTGAATGGTTTGTTCGGCAAGTTGATTCCAATCCAGCGCATTGCCCCTTTTCAAAGCCGGGACAACATAGTGTTGAACCCCCTCATGAATCAACGTGCCGCGCCACAGTTCCAAAGTCTTTAGCTGCTTTAGAACGAAGGCTTCACGTCGCCAATCTTCCTTTGGCGAGTGGTGTGCAGCAATTTCCCGAAAGAAGAATTGACGCTGACAGCGCCGGAACAACTTATCCGTTGAAAATGACCATTTCATCCCTCGCCCCCTTTTTTGCCGGTCACGTTTCTCGCAGACTGCCTCGACTCTAACAAGTCAAGCAAAGCGTCCCAATCTTTCGGTGAAGCGATCTCACGTGCTCTTTGGAAAAAGCGACGTGCTTTTGGACTGCCAGCCAACGTAGCGAGTTCCGGGGGCAGTTTATTGGCCAGTTCGAGCAGTTCGATGGCATCAACTTCAAGTGCCCCCGCTAGGTCGCGGATCGTTTCGGCTCCTGGCAAGTAGCCGACGCGGTCGTTTTCAATCTTGGATAAATAGGTGAAATCCACGCCTGCGGCCTCGGCTAAAGCCCGTAGCGTCATGCCTTTCTTCTGCCGTAATTCGCGCAATTTCAGACCAATTGTAACTTCCATAACGGAAGAAGTATCGCAGATGTTGAGTTGAAGTCAACATCAAAATATCAATTTTTTGACCTGCTCCAAGCACCATCAAATTAGATATTCCAGGGATTAGACTGCCTTTGTGAACCACGCCCGTTCCAGTATGCAAATCGCGCTCTCGTCACGAGCGGCAATCATAATTGACCGAATGATCGGCCAGCTTCCGTCTGCGGCTCGGCGGCGGCGTTGCGCTCCGGCTCCGTTCCCGCCGTCTCTCCGCCTTCGCTCCACTTCTCCCGCTCGCCGGCCGCAGACCGAAGCAGAGGCCCCCATCCAACACACCGGAAGTGACCAACAACCGTATTTTTCACTCCAAAGGGTAGGACTGTATTTGTCCAACTCGATCAGATAACATCTTGGGCGGAAGTCTTATTAATTGGAAAACTTGTGATTGTTCCACCAAAAGAATTCTTTCAATTCTGCGCGAAACACGTGGGGCTTTTGCGCGAACTGGAGCAGCGCGCCAGCGGAGCGGATCTGTCCGATGCGGAAATTGCGAACATCGCCAACAACCACGCGTTGGAATCGGATGAACAACCAGCGTTTGTAACCAAACGGCTCAAAGAGCTTCGCATTCTCGTTTCAGCAGACCAATCCGAGGAGTATTTCCTAATGGCAGAACCGGTGCGGGCAATTCTCCGGTATCTGCTTGAGGAGGCAAAGCCAGCGTCGGCCGAAACAGTTCAGAGTTATATCAACCAGCTTCAAAAGCTTGCGCAAAAATTGAAAGACGCCTTGTCAACGGAGAATCCGACTTTGGCAGAATTGGCACTTGCCGACACGACTCACACCCTGCGGCGGTTGCATGATGACGTGTCCGCAACCCACGTGAGCGTGCTTGCAGAAGTCGCCCGCTACAAAACAGACAGGCGGCCAACATCGGTTCTTGAAAAATATCAGCGCATTGTTTGGTGGATGCAGCAATATATCGCACCGATGCTCGATGTCATTCGCGTGAATGGGCCAATGCAGGCAACATTTGCGGAAGTCGAAGAGGTGTTGGAAAACGCGACCACAAACGCGCTGGTGATCTCTGTGGATGCAGCAGAAAGAAACCTTCGTCTTGTCCGGGTCACAAGACGACACGCGCTCAACGTGTTTGAACAATCCGGGAAAGAAATCGCTCCACTTTATCAGTCGTTGGCCCGTTCCAGCAATCTCGCCACGGGAGCTGCCTGGGCACTTGACAGTCTTCGCCTCGGAACAATTGAGGAATGGATGCAGCAGGCTGTTGTCGGAGTTTTCGGTCTTCGTCAGCAGGAAGCGTTCAGTGACAAGGCGATCATCGGCGCGGTCGAGAGAGTATTGAACAATCCTCCAGCACCACCGCCTACCGTCAACTTGGAGCACAGTTCCAACAAACCGGCGGCCATGCAGCATCGTCATTGGCTCGACTCATTGCCTGATGAAATCACCAAGGAGCTTCCTGTCACCGACATGCTCGGTTGGCTGAATGCTCGTTATCCACAGTCCGAAGCCGAACAACTTCTTGCCGGTTTTTCCACTTTGTTTTTTCATGAGCGGTTCCGCGCGAAATTCACAAGTGAAGCGACTCACAATTACGAAACGCCGCATCACTTAATTTGCGCACATCCCGTGCGATTGGAGGCAGCCTCAAAATGAATTACCCACCCCACCTTCGAGAAGTTTTCGAGAAATTAAAGAACGGCTATCATATCTCGCCGGAGGACGACGTTCTTTATTCAGCACTGAACAGCGAGCGTTACGAAGATTACGCCGACTATTTTGCTGGTCTAGGAATCACCTTGCGAAAGCACGAGCACGATTTTTATTACTTTGAGCCGGAGGCTGAAGATAAGAACTCGCCACGCCTCGCCAAAATCGCTGTCTTTTCGTTCATCTTGATTGACCACATTGCGAACCGGGGTCTTCCGGTCGAGCCGACGATTTTCGCTGATAGTTTCACAATGCGAGGATTGCCACACTTTTCCACCTTGGACAGCTACCGATCAAGGCTTGAACAGGTCGGAGTCATGGACTACGCCGATTTGAGAGAGGTCATCAATCACCTCAAAAACGTGGGCTGGGCAAAGTGGGTTGGTGATGACGAGTTCCGGTTCTTGCGACCCTTTCACCGGCTGTTGAGCAAGTGCCTCGAACTGGCGCAGCAATCTGGACAGAACGCGAACGAGGCCAGCCCGATCCTCAATCAAGGGCTGGCTCAGAAGCATGAAAGCGAGAATGAATCCCATGCGTAACGGCCCGATAAAAATCATCCTCATCAACGCCGGCAAATACGAATACGCGGAGGTGTCCCTCGACGGCGCAATTCAGATCGTGGGCAGGAACAACTCCGGCAAATCGACGCTCATCAACACATTGCATTTTCTATACATTGATGACCGGTCGAAAATGGCGTTTGGTTCTTACACCTTCGACCAGACGCTGGACTATTATTTCACCAGTGAACACAGCTACGTGCTGTTCGAGTGTCGGACGGTTCGCGGTCAGGTTGTGATTGGTTGGCGTGGCGCGAGCAAAGCATCAGGTGCAGACCCGGAGCGTTTCTTTTATCTTGGGCCTTATCGCCGCGAAGATTTCTTTGATGAACGCAGCCGAGTTCGCAAACCGACAGAAATAAACACCCTGCTCATTGATCGGGAATACCAGTCTCTAAAAAAACCTGCGGAACACCGCGCAATTTTGCTGTCCAACGCCGAACAGCGTAACAATGGTTTGGGCATAGTGGCCCTGAAGGATGGAGAACGTTTCTCCGATTTTCGCGACACACTCAAGAATCTGCTGAATCTCGCCAACATTACGCAGGACCAGATGCGAGAACGGTTGCTGATGCTGGCAGGATTACCGACAGACTATGTAGCGATTGATGCCCGCCGGGTCCTGGGAGACGATTATGAACAGCTACGCCGGGAACGTGATGAACTCAGCCTTTTCAAAACTCATCAAGAAGATGTTGGACGCATTATTCAATCGTTCAACGAACGGCAGGTGCTTTGGGGACAACTCAATTATCGGTGGGAAGATTTGAAGGCGCGAAAGAAAAGGTTTGATGAAAGCCATGCACAGCAAATCACCACTTTGGAAGCGAAGATCAACACGACGCGCGAAGCCGCACTCGCAGCGAAACAGTCGTTCGTTTTAAAGGGGGAAGAAAAGGAGCGCCTCCTCCAAGATAAATCTCCGGTTGAAGTTCAACTCAAGAATCTGGAATCAAATAAAAAGACCTATGCCGGATTCGCCGAGCAATTTGAGCAAGTTGCCCTCGAAAAACTTGAACGGGAATTAAGCGACCTCCTGAATCGGCAACAGGAAGCCTCAAACGAAACAGTCGCATCTGTTCGTAGTCAACTTCAAGCCGCGGAAAATGAAGTTGAAGCAACAACCAAATCCATCCAGCACTTCAGCCGGCTGGCAATCACATCCTTGCGCGAGCATTTTCCGGACGAGGAAATCTCTCGGCTGTTCCGTATTCTGAATCCAGACCTGCTTGGGTTGGCCGTCGGGCGAACCGGTGTCACGCTTTCCAACCAAAAGGAAGTTGTTGCGCGATTGCGCCAACTGGTTTCTCGTATCACGGATGGGGTTTATCAGGATGACTCGATGACTGTTTGCCTTGGTCCGGCAAGCGACGTTCTCGCTAAATTTCAAAATGTCGAGTCTTTGGAAAAAGAATTGGAGAGGCAGAAGAAAAACGTTGCGCGGCTCACTGCTCTATTGGAGGCGGTAACTCGCCAGCAGGAGACTGCAAACAAGATTGACCAGTTAAAAAAACAGAAGCAGGAACAAACCGACAAGCTGGCGGCATACAAGCAGTACCAAAAGAATTTGGCAGACGAGACGAAATGGAAGGAAGACATCAGGAATCTTGATCGCGCCATCAACGCCGCTGCAAAAGCAATCGCGGAACTGGATGCAGCGCGCGAAAACCACCGTGACCAGCTTTCAAAACTGGACACCGAGAGGAAAGTTGCCGACGCAGGGTATCAGGAAGTTTTGAAACGCTACGACCAATGCCGCAACCGAATCGCCTTGTTCAATGCCAGTCCGCGTGCGGACGCAGAAATACCAGACGACTTCGACAGCGCAGTCTCGTTTTACTTGCGGGAGCATTCAAGGGCGTCGGATATGTCCCGCGACTTGGAATTGGCATTCGTCAAACTCGGCGTTTTTGCTGATCGTTACAAGGGCAGCGACGAGGCTGAAACTGTCCGTAACCTGGAACAGGAACTAGATGCGCTATCCAAGCGCGAGGAAGCTTTGCAACTGCGTTGGAACAGCCAAATACACGCCTTGAAAGGCCGATTTCAGGAGGTCTTGAATGATCTCAAGCTGGTTGAGAGCGCCAAGGACAAATTGAACCGGGAACTCGCCCGCATTCAGGTCTCTGACCTCAAATCGGTAAAGCTCACTGTTGAACGGCAGGCCGATGAGGTCTCCTTGATTGAGCGACTGGCCAACATTGGTGAATTGAACCTGCTGGACGATACAACTCCGCTCGATAAAGTTTTCGAGCGGGTTCGAGCCAAGATGGGGCGAAACCCTGTCACGCGAATCGCCGATCTATTCGTTCTTGGGGTGAACGTCACCCGAGCAGACAACACGGTGAAGAAATATCCAGACTTCCGCCAAGTAGAATCGGACGGGACAACGATAACCATCAAAGTGCTTTTCAATCTCCTCGTCTTGAAAAGTCTTTTACACAAAGAGGACGTGGCCATCCCTTTTTTCTTGGATGAAATACAAGACCTCGACCCGGCCAACCAACGGGCGGTCATCCAGACAGCCAAGAAGCTGGGCTTCATTGCTATCACCGCCGCACCGAGCGCCATCGGTGAGGTGGACTCCTGCTATTTCCTTGAGCCGGACAACCGAGGCCGGGTGGTGCTGACAGACGATCAGCGCCTGAGCATGAAAGTAAAAACCCAACCCCAAGAAGCGTGAAAACCGGTGTTCAGCCAAAACATCGCGGCCTGTGCCTCCGATTGCTCCAAGAAGGCATGTTGCCGCGGTCCGCGTGCACACAGTCGCTCATCCGCGCGCTCAGACCGTTGTTCGATGCAAGCATCGTGCGATGGAGTAAAGCGAGTGGAGGCCAAAGACTGACGGTCGGCGACCAGGAAGGATATGGACGATGGTTTTATCAGCATTTCCCTCAAGCAGAGCTTTCTGCCGACAACGATTCAAGCCGCATTCAAGCTGTAGCACAATTTCGCAATACAAAAGCCCTCCCCAGCAATTTGCCGGAAATTGTTTGCGTGCGAAGCACACGCGATGGAGTTTTACAGCGCGATGGCGAACCCGTTGAGACAACGCGCGGAACGAAGCAGCATGGCGTCTTTGCATTCACCCTGGCTGACCCAACCGAGTATGTCCTGAAAGGCATCTGTGCGCTGATCGAGAATCTTGCGGTGTTCCACTCGTTTGAAAAATTGGGACTCGAACCTGCCCTGGCCATCTGGACCGGCGGCATAAGTTCAAACCGATTCATCACTTGGCTCGCTTCGAACGCTCGGCACGGTTTGCGCGTTTTGCATCTGCCCGATTACGACCCCGTCGGCCTCAGTGAATTCCTTCGTCACTACGAACGCCTTGGTGAAGCTGTCACTCTTTATGTGCCAAACAATTTGCCTACGCTATTCCGTCGCCATTCAAATCCCTCCCTGCTCGCGGATGAGAAGAACCAACGAACGCTGATGCAACTTCGCAATGCTCGGCATCCAGCCGTTCAGCGAGTTGTGGCCTTGATTGATGAATTCAATGGCGGTTTGGAGCACGAAGCTATCTTCATCAGTTCCAAGCCGCAGTGATCTTGACGACGCCGCGACCTGCGCGCGGTCGGTTTGGCCAATTTATTTCTTGGCTTTTACCTTTGCCCATCGTGCTTTCTGTGCGGCGGCGATTTTCTTTCTGGCAGCCGCACTCATTTTTCGCCTTTTCTTTGGGACACCAGGAGCGGCAGCTTCTTTGGGAGAACCCAAAATTGTTTTAAGTTTCTTTTCCAGTGACTGGATTTTTTCTTTGATGCCAGCCGCCCGGCGCAATTGTTTTGGTGAAAGATTTATTAATAGAGAACTCATGCCCGGCAATTAAGGATTTTTGGCCTGTAAAGTCAATGAGAAGTAATTGTGTGTTCTAATTCCGCCGTGACCAACGCGCGTGTTGCTTCGCTCAACGGGCTATCGGTCGGCCCTATCCCCCCTCTCGCCCACGCCCGTTCCGCTACGCAACACGCGCCCTCGTCACGAGCGCATGGCCGGGACCGCATGAGCGGCGGGCTTCCGTCTGCGGCTCGGCGGCGGCGTTGCGCTCCGGCTCCGTTCCCGCCGTCTCTTCGTCTGCGCTCCACTTCTTCCGCTCGCCGACCGCAGACCGAAGCCAATCGCATGTTGCCGAACCGATATGTACAGATGTAATCTTTTCCCACGAAAACCAAAATCCCATCCCGCACAGTCACCGAAAATATCCGCAACCCGGGTCTGATGGACATTATGCTTGTATGGGTTCAATGCAAAGGATACCGATGCTTGGCCTATTCCGATGCGAGAGGCAATTGGGTGAACTTCTATACTGGCAAGGTGTTGACCGACTTCGTTGAAGTAATTGGATGAATACGAAGAGCAATTCCCGCACAAAGGCAAAATGAAAGCTCACATTTTACCCAATGGATTGACTCGCAAAACAACCGGTTGCCTCACCAAAGCTGGTATTCCAATTGAGAAAGAGACGATCATCAAATTGCTTCAAAACGGAACACTGTATCCATACCGAAATCCACGCAATTACGGCAAATACACACACCGGGAAGTTTGCCGCTGGGCTGGCGTTGATGAATCCACATTGCGACGACACATTCCCTGATTCCTCCTCTCGTCCTTATATCTAATCCTTAGTGCCAGTTGGTTGGCAGAGTATGTCTGCATTCACGGTGTTGATTTCTGCCGCGTTCACCCGCCTGCTTTCCGCGCTTCTGGTTGCTCCGCCGCAATCTCGTGCCACGAAATAATTCGCGTCACTGCATTGCTCCCTGCTCCGCCGCCCGCCAGCGCGGAAATCAGGCTCCATATGCGTTTCGTTCGGAACGGCTCTGCTCTCTCTTGGTGATGAGGCGAAGAGAGCAGTTCCGCTCCTTCAAAAACGAAACGCAAAAACATGAACACGACAGAAAACTTCGTCTCAACGCCTCAAGTCCCGAACAACATCGTCAAGCCGTTAAAATTCCCACCGCAACCGCAAGAATGGAAAATTGTTTCACTGCGGGAATGTCCCACACCCGAAACCATGCAATTGTGCGAAACGCCGACCCAGGCGGCTGATTATTGGCGCACACACATTATTCAACACCCGTATTTTAATCCTGAATGCGAATGCCTAGTGGTTTTGATTCTTAACACACGTCGTAAAATCAAGGGTCACTATTTTGTCTCAGTCGGTACGATGGACACCATCCTTTGTCATCCACGAGAAGTCTTCCGCCTGGCAGTCATGGCCAGCGCATCAGCCATCATTGTTATGCACAATCATCCAAGCGGTGAATCCACACCGTCAGAAGCTGATATAAAAATCACTCGCGACCTGCTCCGGGCTGGTCAATTGCTTAAAATTGATGTCGTTGACCACGTAGTCATGGGCAATTCAAACCACACTTCACTTCGGGAATTGGGTTACCTGTATCAGTGAAGCATCAGCTTCGCTCACGATTTTGGACAAATCCTGTCCAAGCCGGGAATTTTCTCATCTTTGCTTCTTGGCAATATCCCGCCGCGCGTTAAATATTTGGCACGCATCCGGGCGTTGAATTGAGAATATGAACACAGATGTGATGTCCTATTCACCTGACGATTTGAAGGAGGAAATCCAAGCTTGCGTTACTTTGATTAAGGAGGGTTGTGCGGTAGATCCAGAATCAGCCGCGGCGGAATTGCCTCGGTCAATCGTGGTCGCTATTCAACGCGACGGGCAAGACATTGTAGCAATCGGAGCGATCAAACGGAAGCGGCCGGGATATGCTTCTGGTATTGCTAGAAAAAGCGGATTCCCGTTCAACGAGAATAGCCATGAACTCGGGTACGTTGCTGTTAAAGAATCCCACCGGAGGCGCGGATTATCGCACGAGATTACAGCAAAATTGCTTGCTGCATTTCAAAGTCGTCCGCTATTTGCAACCACCTCGAACGAAGGCATGAAGCGGACCCTGAAAATGGCTGGCTTTGTCCGACAGGGCAACGAGTGGCTGGGAACGAAAGGAAAACTTTCACTCTGGATAAAGGACACAGATTTTTCAAAATAGCCCGCCCGCAATTGTCACTTCTTGACGGGCGGTTTTTCAGCGGGATTTTTTAAGGCCCGCTTTTGAGCGCGGGCAATGATTTTTGCCAAGTCAACGCCGAGAGCTGCCGTAATCCGTAGGAGCGTGTCCAAACTTGGACTTTGCACTTCCTTTTCGACGTAACTGATGGTCTGCCGCGCGATACCCGCTTTTCGGGCAAGCACTTTGAGCGAAAGGCCGCGTTTCTCGCGCTCCTCGTTCAAAATACAGGCCAAATGCGAACCGATGGCCCCGGTCAATTTATCGTTCAGCACAGCGGAGCAATACCGAAAAAAAGGGTTGACAGTGGATGCCAGAATTCTTACATGGTGTGGTGTTTTTGAAAATCACGGGGTTTTATGAAGGGCAAAACCAAGATTCTCATTGTTGAAAACGACACGCCAGTGGCGATGATGATGGTGAACGTGCTGACGCAGGCCCAATGTGACGTGCTGGTTGCACCTTCAGGGACAAAGGGACTGGAATTGGCGCGGGAAAACAAATTCGACCTCATCGTGCTGGCCGTGGATTTGCCCGACATCAGTGGGCTTGAAATCTGCAACGAACTCAAACAAAGCCACCTGACCCGTCACATTCCCATCGTTTTCCTCTCCGGGCGACCCTGCGAAGAAGAACGACGGCGTAGCTTGGAACTTGGCGCTGTGGATTACATCGTCAAGCCGTTTGATACGGCGGATTTTGCGCTGCGACTTCTCTCATACGTTAAAACCGGCAACGACCCAATTGCCGTGGCGGAAAGCACAGAGACATGAAAAATTTTGCCGCACCTTTTGGCACCCGTGGCCAATGCAAACGATTTTCGGGGTTAGGCAGGAACCCTGTCCAATCCTGTCCGAAAGGCGGGCACGGCTCACGAAGCACGCGGAATTTGGCCGCGCGAGAGTTTGACCCGGTACTGCGGATAAAGCTCTTTGAGTTTTCCGCCGATGCCTCGCGGAAACAGATTTTCCAGCTTCACGCCGAGAATGCGGGCGAGGATAAACAGTTCGAGGTCAGGAACGCGCCGTTGCTGATTCTCAAGGCTCGTCACCGTGCCCCGGCTTGTGTCCCAGCCCTGCAATTGCATTTTGATCGCAAACTGGTCCTGGGTCCACCCCTTCTGTCGGCGCAACTTTCGCACCTGGGGACCGACAACGTTCAATTCTGCGGGCGGTCTTTTGATTTTTGCACGTTAACAGCAGAGCGCACACAATCATGTCGGCTTTACCTGACATTGCATAACAAATGTCACTTGGATTTCACTTGACCGAGAATAAGCGCGATTTAGAATTGCGCTGAGATGAATATGTAACCCAAATAAACCTTATGAAAACAAGAATTGGGAGGAATGGTTGTTCTTGGAAACCCGTTGTTACTTTGGCCCGCGCATTCACTGTCGCGGGCTTTTTGTTTTGTGCCGTCAGCGCAGTGGCACAACTGCCGCCCGGTTTTAAGGGTGGCCCGACCAATGCGCCGCTGGATTCGTGGTCGTTTTACGACCATACAAATTGGACGAGCGACCTGGGTTATGCTCCGGTGTCATTCACCAACCTCAGTTTTTCATATCTCGGCAATGGCGCGTCCCTTGTCGTTGACACCAACATCCCGGCTTGGCTGCAATACAACGTCTATGAGAGCGACGGAACCACGAACCTGACGGTGAATTCAGGCTCCGTCACTTTCTGGTTCGCCCCAGGCAGTTGGTCAAGCACGAACGCGGGCGGAACGGGGCCGGGCGAATGGGGGCGCCTGTTTGAAGTCGGCAGTTATACGCCCGATTCCAGCTACGGCCTTTGGAGCATCTACGTTGATGACGGAGGCAACAACATTTATTTCTCGGCGCAAACCAATGACCTTTCCAGCAATGTTACCACGTATGTTTCGTTCCCGATTTCCTGGACGACCAACTATTTCCATTTCATTGCGCTGACGTATTCGCCGACGGACACGGCCTTGTATCTGGATGGCGTGCTGGCCACCAACGGCCCTGGCGTAACGATATATCCCGGCCCGGACGTTCTGGCCAACGGATTTTACTTGGGCAGTGACAGCAATGGGGTCTATCAAGCTCACGGCCTGTTCAATACCGTGGCCACTTACAATTATCCGCTGGGCTCCAATGACGTGCAGCAAATCTACAACTGCGAACATACCATTTATGAGATCAATCCGTTTAACATTCCTTACATGAACATTTCGTCCGCGCCATCCAATCCATCCAGTTCACCGGGCGCTTATTATGCCATCACCGGGCCGGGCAACTTGCAATCTGTCGGCACGGTGACCGCCATCACCAGCACCAACGTTTGGATGACGAATGTCACCGCCAGTGTCATTGGCGGTTCAATGGCCTTGACGTTCACGATTCAGGGAGGTTCTGATAACGTTCGGTATGATGTCTTTGCCAATTCGATTCTGGATTTTTCCGGCGACACGAACAAGGCCTGGGGATGGATGGGGCAAGGGTATCACGGCAACACCTACATGCTCACCAACCTGCCGAACACAGCCTGTTTCCTGATTTTGGGGACGCCACAGGACTCGGATTTTGACGGTCTGACGGATGCCTACGAACGGCTCGTGTCCAAGACCAATCCCTATAATGCTGACACGGACGGGGACGGCATTTCCGATTCGGATGAGGTATTGGGCGGCACCGACCCGTTGACAGCCAATCCAGGTTGGATGCTGGACACGGACAATGACGGGTTGCCGGATGTCTACGAACAGACGGTTCCCGGCTTAAACTGGAATTCAGCAGAGTCGCCGCCGGGCTTGCCCGCTTACAGCAACGTTCCCATTCAGTAACCGGACAGCCAACCCTGAATCTTTATTTTATGAAATTGATGAACAAGTGGTTCTCCCTCGGAATCGTGGCGTTATGGGCGGCAAACGGTCTGGCACAACCGGCCAACAACAACGGTGGTTCGCCAGGCGCCTTTGACGAGCAGCAGCAAGCCAGAGACCTGACCGGGAAGCGCGGACAACAGCAGGTTGACCTGTTCACCGGGAGCTTCGGTTACTCCATTCCCATCACCTGCGCGCCTGCGCGAAACGGTTCGGAACCGACACTGGCGTTGACCTATTCCTCCGGCGGTGACAACGGCTGGTGCGGCATGGGCTGGAAGCTGGACATCGGCTGGATTGAGCGAAACACCAAGGACGGTTATCCGATTCAATTCACGACTGCCAGCATTCCCGCGCCGGGGACCGCCTACGATAACACCAAGGGATTCCTCCTGAATCTGTATGGCAAGGAACTTAAATTGTTCGCGGTGGCCACCAATGGTTCTACCGTCGAATACCGCGCCGAGACGGACACCGACTTTCTCCGCTGCTTCCTTGATACGACAAACAACAAGTGGACGGTTTATGACAAGAGCGGCAACGCCTATTATTTCGGTCAATCCAGCAGTTCCAGAGTCGCCAATCCCAAGACCGGCTGGAGCGGTTACAGCGGCACCTTCCATTGGGCGCTCGACGAGGTTGACACGGCCACCGGAGACCAGACGACGGTGGCCTACACCACCTACACCGGCCCGGACAGTTCTTTGCCTGAGAGAACCATTTATCCCACCAGTATCACTTGCAACGGCCACATCAGTCTTAACGGCTATGGCGCGACCTACACCGGCCAAAACACCATCAGTTTCGGCACGGAAATCCGTCCTGACCGGCGCGTGTCTTACCGCTGGGGATTCCGCACTGAGCAGAACCGGCGTTTGACCAACATCGTGTGTCAGGTCGGTTCGCAGAAAGTCTGGCGTTATGCCATCAGTTACGCGACTTCCACGGCCACCAAGCGGTCGCTGTTGAGCAGCTTGACGGTTTACGGTTCCGATGACACCACGGCCCTCCCGACGCAGACATTCATCTACCAGCAAAACACCAATGGCGTTTCGTTCGGTCAGACTATGGCATGGACCAACATGAATCTGGCCGATCCCACCATCTCCGGTGCAACTGATCCCTACCTCACACAAGTTAGCGGAGCCGGGAGCACGATTGCCGACCTCTTTGACATTGACGGCGATGGCCTGCCCGACCGGGTTAGCTATGACGGTTCGGGCACCCAGGACACCTATCAGGTACAACGCAATTTGGGAATGCAAAGCGGCAGCGGTTCATTTGGCTCGCGCTACAGCTTTGGCCCCACGTCCAGCGGCACCAGTTCGACCGCATCCGATTCCAACCCCATCCCCGATGGCGGCTACTATTCCGCCGTGAACAGTGGCTATGCGCGCCTACGAGACATCAATGGCGACGGGCTCCCCGACCGGGTAGCAGACTATTGGAAACATTTCAGCAGCATCTATTACGCTACCACGCCCTACACCAATTTCGGAGTCATGCTGAATACGGGCAGTGGTTTTGGGTCGGCTTTCATGTGGCCGCTGGCAACGAATGACTTGGGCAACGATCCCTCCACCTACATGAGTGTGATCGAATCAGGGACTTCACAGCCTTACGTCGGATTATTTGACATCAATGGCGACGGGCTGCCTGACCGGGTGATGGCCTTATATAATCAGCCGGAAATCAATTTCAAGGTGCAGTTCAACACGGGAACCAATTTTACAGGCGTCAAGCTGTTCGGCCCCTACCGCAGCCAGAACTACACCAACAGCGTTTTTGGAATACCCTGGTCGGGCATCAACACTCCCGACGTTACTATGTTGGACATGAACGGTGACGGACTGCCCGACCGCGTCATGCTGCCAATGGACCCAGCCAATCCGGGTTATCCGTTGCAAGTCACTGACCCGAATTTCAACTATTTCGCCGTCGAATATAACGACGGTTATTCGTTTGAATCCACCAACACTTCCCCCGGCGTGCCCGGCGCGGCGGACAAATGGCCGGGTGTCGTCCTGCAATCAGGAGCCGTTCCTTACAATTACAACGCAATCCAGAACCTGCCCGTTGTCGGCATGTATGACCTCAACGGCGACGGCTTGCCCGACCGCGTCATGCTGGACGAAACCGCTTATAGTCAGGGAACGGCGCAATGGCTGGTTTATCTGAACAATGGGCGCGGTTTCGATACCAATGCTATCAAGGTGCCAATAGATAATCAAGGCGTCACGCCCAAGAGTCGTGAATGGGACGGCTTGAGTTGGTTTGATAGTAACAATGGCAACAGCACGGTGACGACCTTGATAGACATTAACGGCGACGGCCTGCTCGACCGCGTTATGAAGGTTTATGACAACGGTTTCAACAATGCCAACACCAAGTCCAATTTCTTTCTGGTGCAGTTGAACGACGGGCCATTTCCCGATTTGCTGACCAACATCAACAATGGCATCGGCGGCACATTGGCCGTCACCTACAAACCTTCGACGGCCTATGACAACAGCCGGGTGCCCGGCAGTCCCAATTTGGGAAGCGAACTGCCCTTCGTCATGCAGACGGTGTCCACTGTCACTGAATCCGACGGCATCAATCCCGCCCGCACTACCGGCTACGGTTATGCCGGCGGCTTTTATGACGGCACGCGCCGCGAGTTCCACGGCTTTGCTGTGGTGACAGTCACCAATCCGCCGTCGCCCATTGCCGCCGCCTACAACCGGCGAACCGTTCATTACTTTCATCAGGGCGGCGGACAAAGCCGCACCAATTTGGGTGAATATCTTGATCTGATCAATTTCGCCAAGGACGGCATGGAATATCGAATTGAGACTTACGGCAACGACAACAACCTTTACCACATCACGGTCAATCAGGTGAACCAAACCAGCTTGGGCAATGGCCGCTACTTCCCGTTCACGCAGTTGACCTTTGAGTGTGATTATCCGGGCGGCGGCACGCCCAAGGTAACGGCTACGCAGTTTACCTATGACACGACCGCGGGCAACCTGACCAACAAGATTGAATTTGGATTGGTGACAGGCTTCAATCCCACCAACACTGGTAGCTTTTCATTTTCGGATTACGATAGCACCGACACCCGCTATCGCAGCACCCATTACGCCACCATCAGCGGGAACAGTTACATCGTTGACCGCCCTGATGACGTCACCCTCATGGACGGGAACAACAACGTCGTGCGGGAAACGAAATACTCGTATAATTCATCCAGCGGCACCATCTCCACCAAACTGACAAGAATTGCTTCCGGCTACTATGCCACGAACAGTTATGGCAGTTACACTTCGTATGGATTGGTCGGCCTGACCACCGACCCGGTTGGCGTTCAGACGGAAATCATCTATGACTCGACATATAACACTTATCCGGCGACGGCCAGAATTCGGGCCACTCCCGGCTCGGATTCTGGCAACGATCTGATCACCACAATCAGCTATGACGCCCGTTCCGGGCTGCTCGTCAGCTCGACGGACCCGATGGGCGTGACCGTGACCAATTCTTACGATACACTTTTCCGCCCAACAGAGAGCGACAAGATTCCCGCAGGCGGCGGCTCATCCGTCTGGATTAAAAAATTTGGCTATCCGACCACCTTGAAAGCTATTGCTTCCGGCGTGGCGACCAATTACACCGACACGGTGATGAATGACGGTGTCGGCGGCTTTACTAACCGGATTTACATTGATGGCTTCGGGCGCCCAATTCAAACGCGCACCCAGGGAGAGAACGGAAATTATCGGGTGGTTTCCACTGCCTATGATGAACGTGGGAAAGCCTTCCTAACTACATGGCCAAGTTTCGGGACTTCCATCACTTTCAGCAAACCCACTAGCCAGACAGCGATTTGGATTGGCTACGAAGCCGCCGGACGTGTAGCCACGAACAGGTTAGTAACTGCTTCGTTCGACTCCAACGGCGCATTCAGCAGTAAAACCGACCTTGCCGGTGACACAGGGTCCGCGCTGGCACCCAAGACTTGGAGTTACGTCAACGGCACCGACCCGTGGTGGATTATTTACACCGATGAAGACGGTAAAGTTCGCCGTTATGGCTTGGACGCTTTTGGGCGCACCAACCAGATTCAGGAAGTGGACGGCGGCAATACCTACACCACGACCCTGAATTACAACTTGGCCGACAACCTGACCAACATCGTCAATGCCAATTCCGAAAATATCTATTATGCCTATGATAATGTGGGTGGCGTTGTCGCAACGGCCGATCCATATCTTGGTCAGTGGACTTATCAACGGGATTATGCAGAGCGACTTCGCGTGCAAACGGACGCTCGCGGGGATGTCCTCAAGCTGTCTTACGTCAATCCGTCCACCAGTCAGCAAGACCCGTTGGGCCGGGTGCAAACCAAGGAGATTTATGGCCTGAATTATTCCAACCAGACGCTCGTTCCAGTATTCACAAACACCTATGTATATGACAGCAGTGATGATGGCGGCTATACAGTTTATTCAGGACAACTCTACAAGATAACCGACAGCGAGGGATGGCAGAAGAATAGTTACGACACGCGCGGGCGGCTGGTCAAAACCACGCGTCACTTGAATATTATCAACTGGGATTACACCACCAGCTACACCTACAACGACGGCGACAAAGTTACGTCCATCTTGTATCCCAACAATGGCCCGACCATCACCAACACCTACTTCCACGGTGGGAGCATCAATCAGGTGTCCCGTGGCTCCTATAATTATTACGCTATCAACGCCGGAAGCTACGACGAGTTCGGATATGCGACCAATTTTTCGTATGGCAACGGCCTGACGACCACCCGTGCTTACTATTCCACCTCTAAACGTCTGCAAAGTATTTTGGCAGGTTCCATCTTTAGCCGCACTTTTACCTACACGCCTGGCGACGACATCGCTTCAATCAGCGGCACCGGCCTGACCAACACGATGAACGTGACGTATGACAATCTGCACCGCATCAAAACCTACTCTGGCCTGACGGGCAGTTACGGTTACGACGCGGTTGGTAACATAATCAACAACGTGGAAAGCGGCGTCTCGTTGACCTATGACTATGGCGTCCGGCGTCCGCAGGCCGTCAAGACTGTTGGTGGCAAAAAATATCTCTACGACCTGTGCGGCAACATGATTGTGCGTCGGAGCAACACTACCAATTCGCAATCACTGGTCTATGACGCTCAGAATCGGCTTGTGCGGTTGGCGCAAGCCGGGACGAATTTCACGCTGGTGAAGTTCGGCTATGCCGATGACGGCACACGGTTATGGAAATGGTTTAATCAGACACCGACCAATCTCCAGATTTGGATTGGGAACATCTACGAGGAAAAGGGCGGAAAGGTTTTGTTCCACGTTTATGCCGGAGGTCAACAGGTTTGCACGTTTGAAAGTGGCTCCCCACTGGCAGGCGGCAGCGATACAACCAAGGTGGGTTACTATTACCACCAAGATCAAATTACCTCATCAAGTGTGTTGAGTGATTCTTCTGGCAGCCAGACAGAAGTGAACGCGTGGTATCCGTTCGGGCGAGTGCAGACAGCCAGCCCACAGGCACAGTTCAAGGTCTCTCGCCAGTTCACAGGACAAATCAAGGACGACGAAACCGGGCTTTACTATTACAACGCACGCTATTATGACACAGATTTGGGTAGGTTTAGCCAGCCAGATTCAATCATTCCCGACCTAAGCAACCCACAAAGCTATAATCGTTATAGCTACTGCGTGAATAATCCACTTCGGTATAATGATCCCAACGGGCAGCGTCCATTGACAAAAGCCGAAAAAGCTGCCCTTAAAAGACTTGCTAGGCTACAGGCAATGGTAAGCGCGCAAAACAAGGAACTTGCAAAAGAAATTGGCGATTTCATCAAGGACTTTAGCGCAAGAGTCGCCGCCGTCCCAGATAATCAGAAAGACCCTCCGAATATAGCTATCGCCTCGTCTGCGATTGTCATTTGGAACAGTGATAATGATAAATATAATCGCGAGCGAGGAAAAGAACAGGACACTCCCGTGGAGGGGCTAACAACATTGAGCAAAGACGATAATACTACCTGCAATTATTTTGTCGCAGACACAATTTGGAATGCAACAGGTGAGTTTCTTGGAAAGAGAAGTTTGCGTGGGCATGTTTGGCCGCCAACAGCTAACGCTTATGCAACACCTGAAAAGGATAGTCGGCTACACATGTTTTCAAAAGTTTCAACTACGGATATGGGGGATATAATTTCATTTCCTGAACCCGGAGATCATGGACATGTTGGCGTAGCTTTAGGACACGGTATCTACGTTAGTGCCAGAACTGGCGATGTGCCAGGCACTACTGGTAATAGCCCGGTTCAGCCATTTTCTGGAGTTCAGGTTAAAGATGTGCCAGCAGATGAACCGCATGTTACAATTCGTCACAATTAAAGCTTATGAATGACAGAAAACACCTTGGTATGCGAAGCAAGATTTTACGTCAAATTGTCAGTTGCCTAATCGTTTTAGGCGTTCTGGCTATTGTTGTTTTTTTTGTATTTAAACCTCGTGTTTTTTGGTATCACTCGAAAGTTTTTTCCAACCAAAATATCTCTGGAGAAGTATTTGAGTCATCTGACGGGATTTTTATTGTAAGGCTTGATTCCGGCCCTCAACTTACGGTGCAACAAACCCCTCCAAGAGTTTTTCTGCTGACAGGTTCTAAAATGGCCGGAGTTCGCATAGGTCACTTTTTATTTCTTCCTGCATCTGCAATCGGTGGACTGGACTTAAGCAGGAGTGAAGGTTTTAATCGGCAAGTGCCCGTTGTAAAAGACGGGATGATTACGATTGACGACCCCGTGAGTCAAAATGGGATTATTTCCTTCCCAATAAAAAAATGATTTTGGGCAACCAGCAACCAACCACTACTATGAACAGGGCTGTCGCTCACAGTTTGGTATGAGAGCACCATGACAAAATGGAAATCCGTTCTTGCGTCCGGCGACGCTCCGGGCTGAAATAACCCAATGAAACTGCTGCCTCTCCTGTCACTCCTGGCACTTCCCGCCGTGGCGCAGGCCCAACTCACCTTTACCACCAACGCCGACAACACGCTCACCATCACGGGTTACACCGGTTCTGATGGCTCAGTGACGATTCCGGGCACTATTGAAGGATTATCCGTCACCAGTATTGGATATGATGCATTCGATTCGGCAACCAGCCTGACGAACATCACGATTGCCAACGGCGTCACAAGCATTGGGGACTGGGCGTTCGCTAGCTGTTCCGGCCTAACCATAATCAATATCCCCGGAAGCGTGACCAACATCGGGATGGGCGCGTTTTATTACTGCACCAGCCTGCCTGAAATCACGATTCCCGACGGCGTCATGAGCATCGGCGGCTGGGCGTTTAATTCCTGTTCCAGCCTGACCAGCATCACGATTGGCAGCGGCACCAGCATCATCGGTAACGAGGCATTTGTTGGGTGTTCCAGCTTGACAGCCTTCACGGTGTCAGATGGAAACCCCTTTTTTAGCTGTGATGACGGAGTTTTGTTCGACCGGAACCAAACATTGCTGGTCGCGTATCCACCTGGCAAAGCCGGCAGCTATGAGATTCCCAACAGCGTAGCCGCCGTCGAAGGCTACGCATTTGCTTTTTGTCCTTATCTGATTGAGGTGACGATCCCCGGCAGTATCACGAATCTTGAGGACTATGCATTTTATGGCTCCAGCCTGACCAGCCTCACGGTTTCCAACAGCAACATGAACATGGGGCAATGGGCATTCAGCTTCTGCAACAATCTCACGAATGTGGCCTTTGTGAATTGTCCAATCCGTATCGGAGCGTTTGCGTTTTGTTCTTGTCCATCCTTGGTCGAGGTAGCGCTAGGAAACAAATGTATCGAGATTGAATCTAATGCCTTTAACACATGCTCTAGCCTGACCAACATCATCATTCCCAGCAGTGTGACAAGCATTGGCGACTACGCCTTCAGTGGTTGCATCGCTCTGACCAATGCAATTATCCTTTCAGGAGTTTCCAATATCGGAAACAATGCATTTTCGCGCTGCTATAGATTGACCAGCGTCACGATCCCCGGCACCGTCACCAATATTGGAAACTTTGCCTTTGATCATTGCGCCAATTTGACGAGTATTACCTTGTCTAACGGCGTGAGCAATATTGGTAGTGAAGCGTTTGACTATTGTGGGCGGTTGGTCAATATCACAATCCCAGAAAGCGTTTCCAGCATTGGTGATTGGGCGTTCTTCAATTGCATCAAACTGCCCGCCATCATTCTTCCCAATAGCCTTACGAACCTCGGCGATGGAGCGTTTTACTTTTGCACCAGCTTGACCAACATCACGATTCCTGGAGGCGTCCCCAGCATCCATACCTATACATTCCAGTATTGCTACGACCTGACCAGCATAACTTTCGGCAATGGTGTCAGTAACATTGAATTCCAAGCTTTCCTTTTTTGCACCAGTCTTACAAACGTAACTCTCCCCGCGACCCTCACCAACATTGATCCCTTGGCGTTCGACCGCTGCCTTGGCCTGACGGGAATAGCCGTGAACATCAATAACCCAAACTATTCCAGCTTGAATGGCGTGCTGTTTGACAAAAACCAGACCACGCTGGTCATTTACCCGCCGGGCGGGGCTGCTTCCTATAACATACCAGATGGTGTCACCACCATCGGGAGCGAAGCCTTTATCCGCTGTTACACCATAACAAACATTGAAATTCCCGCCAGCGTCACCAGCATCCGGGATGGTGCGTTCTACCAGTGCGCCAGCTTGACTGGCGTCGTGCTCCCCGACGGCGTCACCAATATCGGCGACTATGCGTTCTATTCCTGCACCAGCTTGGCCTGCATTATCATTCCCAATGGCGTCACCGATATTGGGAGTTATGTATTCTCCGACTGTGCCAGTTTAACCAATGTTACGATCCCTGACAGCGTCACCAGCATCGGTGATGCGTTCGATGGCTGCACCAGCCTGACCAGCATTACGATTCCCAGCCATGTATCCAACCTCGGAAGTTTTGCGTTTAATTACTGCGCCAACCTCCAGCAAATCTACTTCAGCGGCAACGCTCCCGACTATGGTTATCCGTATGTGTTCTACGGGACTCCGAACGTGACCGTCTATTATCTGCCGAACGCCACAGGCTGGGACACGGAGTTTGTCGGACAGCCGACCGCGCTCTGGCTACCCCAAATGCAAACGACCGGGGACAGCTTCGGCGTGAAAACAAACCAATTCGGCCTTAACATAAACTGGGCCAGCGGGCAGACGGTGGTGGTGGAAGCCAGCACGAACCTTATCAATTGGCAGCCGTTGCAAACCAATACACTCACGACCGGCTCGGCCTATTTCAGCGATCCGCAGTGGACGAATTATCCCAGCCGTTTTTACCGTCTGCGTTCACCATAAGATTTGTCCGTAATGCGTAACAATCAATGCAATGTCCGCGTTTTTCCGGCACAACAAACATGCCGTTCCTCTGCTACGCGTTTTTGAATAAATTGTACGGGACATCGGTAGCACGGAGGCGGTAAGATAACTGTAACGCGGTTGATTTGCGAACATGCCGAAACGTCGCATAGAACGGTTTTATTACCGTAACGGTCGCATCCACGCGGAAATCAGGGAAGTGGGAGGGCAGTTGCATGGTCGTTATCGCACTTGGCATTTCAACGGCCAACTGGCCGAGGAATTGCACTACCGCCATGGCCGCTTGCACGGCACCAGCCGGCAATGGAATGAACACGGCCACTTGCTCGGTTCCTTCACGATGAATCATGGCACTGGCACACAGCGTTACTGGCACGAGAATGGCCGGCTGCTCATGGAGATGGATTCCATTGACGGCAAATTTCACGGGCGCACCCGGGTTTGGCATCGGGATGGCACGCTGGTTCAAGAGAACTACCTCATCGGGAACAGGAATGTGACCCGCGCTGCTTATCTGAAAGCCGCCCGGAAAAATCCTGACTGGCCGCAATATAAAGGACAGCCAGCGGGCAAAGTGGCGCGCGACACCATCGCGTTGAAACGCAAGCAGCACGAATTGTTCATTGAATCCATCCTGGAAAGCTCCCACGCCGAGGCCAGAAAATGGTTAATTGGCGGGAAACGCCCTGACCTTCGTTCACTGGCAAAATTCCGCACGGCGGGGGCGGCACTTCGTTTCGTGGAAACATTATATGCTGCCGGGGCCGGGACCGTCGTTGTCGCCCCGGTTTATGCAGGCAGGGGAAGAAAATTATTTGCCGACTGGCTGCTGGTCAAACTGCCGAGAATGCCATTCAAACGCAAAGCAGTGCGAAAGCTCTGTCAGAATTTATGTGACCGACGCGACGGCGCACTGCTGCCGGACAAGGATATGGGCGAAAGCCACCTGTTTTTAAGGCTCTGGTAAAAATCCTCGACCAGAGCAGTTGAAGCCGCCGGGATCAACGGGCGGGAACTGACACGGCAGCCTCGCTAATATCACTCCGGCCTGCCTTTCGTCACTTCCCGCCCGCTCGTCCCGAGCTGTATCAAGGGAACGCAGCCGCGCCCCGCTTCCGTCTGGCACGCAACTCGTGTCGTTCCGCGCGGGCTACACTTCGCCACGCGCTTCACTCCGCACTCGTTTTGTGCCAGACCGAAGCGATGTGAAAGCAGCAGGCGGTGAAAACTAGCAGCAGAATATCATCCGACCGCATCCTCCAAGGGTTGGCACTGGCGCGAATCGCCGTCTCGATGGTATGGCTCAACTGCGCCCGTCAAGGTAGTTCCGCCCTGTTGCCCTTCGGCTTCCACCTTGACAGTGCTCGTTGAGCCAAAGACGTTGGCGATTAGGAATTCGCGCCGGGATTTGTGGCCAGAATAATTTGAGCAGGGTCATTCGACCTTGATTCGGTCATTGGCTGAGTCAGCCGTCAGGCAGCCATCGGCGTGTCCCTTGAGCAGCAAGGCTTCGGCAATGGCGTCACCCACGAGCTTTTCCGTTGCGTCCCGCATCGGACGTGCGCCGAGTTTCGGATGAAAGCCCTTGCGAACAAGAAATGGCAGGACTGATTCGGCAACCTTGACGTGGTATCCCCGCTTGTCCAGGAAGGCGATTTCCTTGTCCAGAAACTTCTCGGCAATTTCCAGTTGGTGGTCGTAGCTCAAACGGTGAAATACGAGCTTCTCGGCAATGCGCGCGAAGATTTCGGGGCGGAGTGATTGTTGGGCGCGGGAAAGGACATGGCGTTCCAAGGTCGCTTCCGTCGAATGTTGCAGGCTCATCAACTCGGCAGAACCGAGGTTGGAGGTCATCACAATATAAAATCCGCTCAAATCGAGCGTTTCACCCGTGGCAATGGTGACGCGGGCAGCGTCCAGCATTTGCAGGAACACGTCCATGATACGCGAATGAGCCTTTTCCACCTCGTCAAATAACAATGTGCCCACCCGGGTCCGGCCGTAGGCCGCACCGAGGAACCCGCATTCGCCCACCCGTGCGCCGAGCAAGAGGCCGAGCGACTCCTGTGTTTGAAATTCGGACATGTCGAAGCGGATGAGCTTGTCCAGGCCGAAAAGGGCCGTGGTGAAGACCTGGGTGAGTTCGGTCTTGCCGACACCCGTGGGTCCAAGAAACAGGAAACTGCCGCGCGGCCTGCCGGTCTTGCTCAAACCAAGTTCGCCGCGCTGCAATACCGACACTACGCGCGGAATGATATGGCTCTGGCCGCGGATCTCCGCGCGCAGGGTCTGGTCAATGGTTCGGAGGCGTGCAGTCCTTTCAGGTTCAAGCGTCGTTGTCATCATGCTTTCACCCTGCCAGAAAGATTTTTTCATTTTGTGTAGAACCTACACAAAACGCTCCACCAAAGGTGATAGACCATCGCGCGTGATTGGCGGCGTATGCCGCCTGGAGAAAAATGATAAACAAAATAACGCGCGACATTATGAAACCAAGCATCAGATTCCTCATTCGTCTTCGCCCGCTCCTGACCGTAGCGGCGCTGTTCCTGCTCAACACCCTTTCGGCCCTCGCCCAGGGCACGGGGTTCAATTCCACCGACCTGAAGACCGGCCTCAGCAACAGTCTGGCCGTCATCATGATGTTTGGCTTCGTTCTTGGCATTTTCGCTGTCATCTACGGCGGCTTTGCCATCCGGCGTGGCGACGTTGACCAGGGCAAGATGTCCATCATCGGCGGAGCGATTATCGCGGCGGCTCCTGCAATCGTCTTCGCTTTCTACAAAATCTTCGGCCTGGATTCCAACAGCGCAGTCGGTGTGGGCAACTTTTGAAAAGGTGCTCCTGTACCCATTTTACTTCTGACTGACACATGAGCGCAAAAGCCGAGCTTCGTCTGACTGACACCAATGCCGCGTCCGATTCCAAAGGCCGCACCTGGGGATTGGAGGGGAGTCTCTTCTGGTGGTTGGTGGGCGGCATCGGCGCGGGCATCACGCTGTTCTTCGTTCTCCTGGTCATGTGCAACCTGTCACTGACCGTTTCCCTTGTTGTGGCGCTGGTGCCGCTGCTGCTTTGTCTGGCCTACATCTTCGGGCTGCGGCAGGGCAAACCACCCGGCTACGACCAGGATTGTTTTGAATATCTCCTGTCTGGTCGGGGTTTTGGTCCCGAAACCGGACACACCTGCATCCATCCGCTTTATGAGCCATAAAAAGAAATCACACACGTCCAAACCGTTTGGCGGTTCGGTGGAACTCATTCCGCCGCAACCCGCCTTCATCGAGTTCATTGACTCGCACCGGCTATGGGGATTCAGACGATTGATTCATTTCGTTCTGGAGGAAAACCCGGAGCGTCAGGGCAAATCAACCTTGCCACCCGACCAACTCGTTTTGTTCTACACGACGGCCATTGTGACCCTCAAAGGCTGGCGGTTGGAGTTGATGCTGGGACCACTGGTCAACGGACGAATTGCCCGCATCCATGCCGAGAAACATCTGGGCGCGCTGATCATCGAGGAACCGTGGGTCTCGGAAATTTGCGTCATTCCGTTCGACAACCCCGGTTTGCCCGAACGCAAACTGGAAATTCCCATCACCACCAAACGACGGCCATGAACGCGGGCGAACTCAGCATGTTGGAAAGCCGGCGCCAGGAGTTGCTTGGGCAGCTCAGAACCGCCGAGGCCAGCCTGCGCGGCGGCCTGCACGCGCGCGGCTTCGGCACCATCGCCCGTGAACACCTGGAACGGGCGCTGGCGCACATTCAGGAAGCCTACATCGCCATCAACGAATCCAAACCGGTGCGCACCGTGCCGCAACTGGTGGATGATTTGATCCGAATCCAACAGGTCTGCGATGAATTCCGACGACAGCCACCACCAGGCGTCACCGTGAAGCCTCATCGTCCCTGACTTTTTATGTTTGAACGTCCACCCAACGGTTTCTTTGTCCGCGACCTGATTATTTTCAATCATCTCCGGCGTGGCGGTTATGTCTCCAAAGGCTTCGCCTTTGAAGCGCCCGACCTCACCAACAGTCCGATTGCCGACCTAAACGAGTTTCAGGAACAGCTTTGCCTCCTGCTGGCTTCGCTCAACGAAAACCAGCGGTTGCAGGTGCAGTATTTCTGCGATTCGGATTACAAAACCGAACTGCTCCGGTTTCAACAGGAAACGGAACGGTTCGAGAACACCTGGACGAAACGGTCACGCAACGAACGGTTCGTCCGCTACTGGCAGGCGATGACCGAGCGCAAACTGCGGCGGCAACGAGTGGTGTTCTACATCTCCCGCGCGCTGGAGAACATGCCCAAGATGCTCAACACCAATAAGGCGTTGCGCGAGTATTACCTGACCCTGCTCGACCAGTTGGAAACCGAGTTCGCCCACGTTCAACATTTGCTCAAGGAAATCTTTGCCAGCGCCGGAACGCGCGTGCTGCCGATGAATGACGTTGACCATTTCAAACACTACAAACAGTTTTTGAATCCGTCACTCGCCGACCGGTTTGATTTTGATCCCGCTTGTGATTTCGTGCCCGAACTGTCCATCCAGGAAAATTGCTGGCACTCGGAAGGCAATGGCCAGAGTGATTTCGGGTTTTACCTGGACGGTCACTATCACTCCGTCATTGCGCTCACCCGCTGGCCGCGCAGCACCTATCCGGGCATCATCCAGCGGCTCACCAATCTGCGGCTGCTGGATTACACCATCACGGTCAACGTTGATCCGCTGCCCATCACCCAGGAAATCAACAAGGAGGAAAAGGAACACGACCGCGTGGCCGGTGACTACGCCAGCGAAAAGAAAATCTCGCTGCTCACTGTAATGGAAAAGAAGCAGAAGAAGATTCATGCGTTGATGCAAGGCCAGACCATCCCATTTAACGCGCTGTTTGTCATCCGCGTTTGGGACAAAAGCAAGGACGGTCTCAACGCCAAGGCCAGCGCCATCAAGAACGCCATCAACTCGATGAACTCGGCGCAGTATTTCGAGAGCAGCCTGCCCAGCACGTCCAAAAACATTTTCTTCCAGACCTGGCCGGGCTGGACGTGGGGCCGCTACGAACATCGCAAACTGTATTCCGAGCACCGTTACCTGGCCGACATGCTCCCTGTCACCAGCACGTTTACCGGCCATCTGGCTACTGCCGAAGCGATCTATGACGGCCCCGCCAACAACCTTATCGGCATCGAAACATTCTCCGGTTCCAAGGACAACAAATCGCCCCAGCACGCCGTGCTTTTGGGCATGTCAGGAGCGGGCAAGTCGGTGAGCGTCTGTGACCTGCTTTCGCAGACGGAAGGTTATTTCGCCTACACCGTCATCATTGAGGAAGGACTGTCCTACGGCATTTACACGCAGACGGTGGAGGAAGGTGCGCGGCCCATCATCATTCATCCCGACGGCGACATCACCATCAATTATCTCGACACCAAGGGGCTACCCCTCACCCCGGACCATCTTTCCGCCGCGACTGCGCTTGTCGCACGCATGATCGGCACGTCGAGTCAGGAGGACAAACAAATGCTGCGACAGGCGCAGATCGCAAAATACCTCAACCTGCTTTATGAGGATGCGTTTCAGGACTGGCAGAAGAAACGGCATGACCAGTTGCTCGACATTGCCCGGCACGCACTTGCCTTGCAGAAATTCCGGGTCGAGCGGATGCCGCCGGGCGCGACCACCCTCGAAACCTTTGCGGACTTCCGGGACTGGAAGGCCAGCCACCTCAATGAGGCAAACGAGTATCTCGCGGCGTTCAACGAGGCCGAGGTACTCCGGTTCCTGAAAGAACCCAAGACCAGCAAGGAAGTCCGCAATCTGGCCTTTGCCTACTTCAATGCCGAGGAGTTCCCGACCCACCGGATGTTGCAGGAGTTGATGATGCTCGACCCGATGGGCGCGGAGCGCGACCAAATCATGGAGATCGCGACGCTGTTGCTGCCGTGGTGCCGGGACGGTAATTACGGCTGTTTGTTCGACGGCACGAGCAACCTTTCGCTCACCGGCAAAATCGCCCATTTTGAATTGGGTTACATCCCCGAGTCAGCCAAGGAGTTGAAGGCGGCTGCCGGCTTCCTCATCACCAACCACGCGCGCAAACACATCATCACGCTGCCGCGCGCGGTGCGCAAACGCAACGTGTATGAGGAAGTCGCCCGTTTTCTCGACATCCCCGGTGGACAGGAAATCGTTCAGGAAAGCTACGCCCAGCTCCGCAAGTTCAATTGCTGGAACATTTCCATTGTGCAGCAATATGCGCGGTTCAAACAGTCCCGCATCCGCTCTGCCGTGTTCGGCAACTCGCGCCAGTTTTTTATCATGCGCCAGAACGACCGGGCGGACTTGGAGGACATGGCGCATGACATCGCACTGCCCGAAGTCACCAAGCACGCCATCATGAATTACCCGCTGCCCGACCATCAATCGGGACAGAAGTATTCGCCGTTCACTTATTTCCACACCGATTCGGGCCGCAACCTGTGCGGCACGGTTCACAATATTGCTTCGCCCGAAATGCTCTATTGCAGTTCGTCCAGCGGTGAGCATTTCGACAAACGCGCCAAGGAACTCCGTCAAAGCGAAAATATCGTCGAGGGCATCATCGCTCACGCCAGCCAGCCTGCTTAACCAAACACTGCTTATGAAAGACTCCATGTTCATTCGATTCATTCCCCTTGTCTGTGTCGTGTGTCTGTTCACGGGCTGCGCCGCCACCCGGACCCTCAGCGATGTGGGTTTGGGCGCGGGCGGTGCGGCCTTGGGCGGCGCGCTCACCAAAAATAATCCGGCGGCCATCGCGGGCGGCGCGGCGGGAGGCGTGCTCATCAGCGAAGGAGCCAACTATCTGGCTTCCAAGCAGGCGGACAAATCCTACCAGAACGGTTACGACAAGGGCCGCAGCGACGCCGTTAAACAACAATACTGGCTCTATGTTTCCATGCAGCAGGCCAAGGTAGGAGATGATGGCCGTGTCCGGCTCTACGAAGTTCATTTGCCCGAACAAATCATTGACGGCGTGATTTTCCAACCCACAACCCAATTGCTTCGCATCGAAGAATAAATCAACAACACCTAACGAAAGGAAAAATATGAAAAAACTCATTCTCACCACCCTCGTCGCCCTGCCGCTGGCGTTCTCCGCCCGCGCGCAGTGGATCGTTTATGACCCGACGATGAACATCGAACAGATATTAGACCAGGCCGAGAACATCGCCAAATACGTCCAGATGATTGATAATCAGGTGCAGCAAATCCAAACGCTCACCTCGCAACTGACCGAGTTCAAGCATTACGAGGACCTGTTCGGTGATCCGTCCAAAGTGATTCTCTCAATGGTGCCCACTCTCAATGCTGATTTGCAGAGCCTTGAGCCGGGTAAAAATCTGGAAAACCTGCTTTCAATCGCCGACGGTAATTACGCACTGACCTACAACGATTCGGGCATCTACGCCACGGTCGGCGTCAGTTTCCAGACGCCGGGCGGCCAGACCATCCAGCGGCCGGCTGACGTATACAAGCCGTTCGCGGCCATCAATCGCACGGCGGACAACTTCGTTGCCGTCGCTGACGACGCAGCGAAACGCCGCGCGACCATCAAGGACCAGATCGCGCAGACAACCGAGCAACTCAAAAACGCAACCACAGACGCCGAAGTGCAGAAGTTGCATGGGGTGCTCACCAGTCTGACCGCCGACCTTGCCAGCACCGATGATGAGGTGAACCAGGCCACGGCCTCGGCCCTCGTACAGGACATCCAGAACCGGAATGATCAGCAGAAACAGGTGCAGGCGCTGACCGAACAGCAAAATGCCGAATTCGCGGAGGCCGTCAGCAACTACACGGCGAAGTTCCAGTTGCTCAATGCCCCGGCTGTCTTTCCCACCCCATAACCTGCCCGTCATTCATCATGGCCACGTTCGAGAGCATCTTTCCCACGTTTCTCGCCAAATGTGCCGAACTCCACACGCTGCTCTTGAGCGTGGCCTTCGCCCTTTTCATCACCGGCATCATCGTAACGGCGGCCCACGGTTTGACCCACAAGGCCACGCTGCATTTGCTGGCGCGCATCCTGTTGCTCACGTCACTACTTGTATTCCTGCCCGCTTGGGGCAACGAACTTCAAACCTTGTTGCAAAACTCGATTCTTTCCGGTTTAGGCGTTGACCCGTCCAACGTCTATCAGCAATTCAACCAACTCCTGGTCATCAAACGCGACCCCGGCTCGTCGTCGTCCTGGTGGAACATAATCTCGCAGCTTCACAACTTCACCACCGACCTCATCATCACCGCCTTGCTCTGGCTCGTCGGCCAACTGGCTTCGCTGATGATGTTCTGGGGCTACATCTTCCAGAAAGTTATCTTGAATCTTGGCTACGCCCTTTCACCGCTCTTGATCGGCTTCATGGCGATACCGGCGTTGAAACACATCGGCAGTCGTTATCTCTTGAATTTGGTTGGTGTTCTGTTGTGGCCGTTGGGCTGGGCGGTCGCCGCCCTTATCACGCAGGGTATTCTCGATTTCATGACCGACCCCAGCTTTGAATACCTTGATCCCACTTCCACCCTGCCCGACCTGCAAAAGACCATCGGTGTTGCCGCCGTGGGTTTCTGGATCATTTTCAGCACCGTTGCCGCGCCCGTCATCATCCAGCACGTCATCACCCAGGGCATTCAGGCCGGCAGCCAGTTGCTCTCCGGTGGCGCCAGCAGTTTCATTCAGACGGCCGCCACGACCGCAGGCGCTGCCGCCGTCGCTTCATCCACCGGCGTGCCCGCCATCACCGCCGGTGCAGCGGGCATCGCGGCGTTGTTAAGCACCATGTCCACCGCCGCCAACATGGGCAGCGCCGGGGCCATCATCATCGCCGGTTCCGGCCTGCCGCCACGCTCCGCGCGTGGCCGGCCCGGTGACGACATCACTGGCAATAAGGCCGTCCGCGAACTCATCGCCAAATCCAAGCCCAATTACTACTGACCTATGGAAACATCCGATTTGAACACGACACCAACGAATCCGGCCGCAACCATGCCCACCCGGAAGGGCTTCGATTTTGCGCGGTTGCTGGTGCTGCGTGACCGGCTGCCGTGGTTCTGGTTTTTCTTCACCGTCGCGGTGCTGCTGCTTTCGGCCCTTGACCGTTATCACATCGTTTCACAATTCAAACAGCGCGAGCGCGTCGTCATCATTGACCCGGCGGGCACCTACTACGTCAGCCCGTTGCTTCAGTTTCAGGAAGCAAAACAATTGCACGTCCAACAGGCCGAGCTGGCAACACTCTCATTTCTCGAACGTAATCCCAGGGATTTTGACAATCCCGATCTACTCAAATTGATGTTTCTTAAAAATGCGTTCAACAAGGCGCAGGACGAACGCATTCAGGAGTCAGTTGAATTTCGTGCCAAGCAACTGCATCAGAAGGCCGAGATTGGCCGGATTGACATTCTGGCCACGCGCGAAAACGAGGTGCTGGCCGCCGTCACCGGCCAGATCATCCGCAGCGGCATCTTTCAGGACCGGGCGTTCACCGAGGCGTTTCCGTTCACGCTTCGCTTGCGTCTCATTCGCAATCCCAACATGGCCATGAACGGACGTTTCCCCACCGCTGTGGGCGACTTCAAATATGAAATCAATCGTTAGTTTACTGTTGCTCACCGTCGCTGTTGCCCTGGCCGATTCAACGGCCATCCAGCGGGTCATGCTCGACGACCGCGTGGTCGTTTCCGTGCCGGTCGCCACCAACCGCGTTACCACCATCAATTTTCCCGGTCCCATTGAGGCCATTGACGGCGCGGGTTTCACAGTGGACGGAAAAACACCAGGGCAATTTCAACTCGCCCACGCCAAAGGCTCTGGATTCCTTTCGGTCCGCGCCCTGTTACCGAAAGCCGCCAGTAATCTGAACATCCGCTGGAATAATCGCACCTACGTCTTCGCCTTGTTTGAGAGTGATGTGCCCGTGCTGGCGCTCAACCTGGAAGCGCCGCCAACACCACAGGAGGAAGGCGTTGGCCATGCGCCGGAAGTCAGTCCGCTAAAACTTCTGGCATTGGTGGACAAGGCCAAAGCATTCCCATTGCTCAAAGCACAGCAGCCTGAAGCCGTCGCCAACGTAGGTTTCACCACCTACGACGACAAGCCGCTGGTCAGCGACTACAACGATTACGAAATCCGGATTGAACAGGCGTTTCGGTTTAATGCCGAGGACACATTGGTCTTCCGCACCGCCATCACCAATAAAGCCAACGCGCCGTTGATTTATCAGCCCGACAGTTTTGCCCTTCGCGCTGGAAATCGTCTGTATCCCCAATCCCTCAGTGATGCCGATGGCATGGTCCCACCAAAAGGTCGGAGCATTGTCTATTTCGCCGTGACTGGCACACCCGACGGTGGACACAATAATCTGTCCCTGAAGAACGCCTTCACGGTGCTCGTGACGCGACTTTCACCGCCACCGCCCGTCGTTGTCGCCATCAACGCGCCGGGCGTGCATCCGATTCGTCCACCCAAAGGCCAGCCATGAAACCGCGCGACTTCCTGAATTTCTTCAAAACCAAAAGCGGCAAGCTGATCACCTTTGCCGCCGTGTTCGCTGTGGCGCTGATCATTTTCAGTGTCATGCGCAAACGCCACACGGCTCCTGAAGACACCATTTCTGTCACGCCGCTGGCCACCAAAAATGTCGGCGACAGGCCCCAAGTCGTGCAATCCGTCGTTCGGCCCATGCAGGCTTTTCATCCGCCACCGGCTAAATCCCAACCATCATCATCGGGTCTGGCCGCTTCCACGAATTCATCGCCGCAACCGTTGCCAGTTGTGCCGCCCAACCAATTGCCGCAACTGTCTCCCATCAGTTTGTTCGCCGACAGCACAGCAGGCGTTCCCCAACCCAAAAAGTTGAGCGCGGTTTATGCGCCGTTCGGTCGGCTGATTCCCTGTGAAACCGTCGTCACGGTGGATTCCTCCTCCCAGCAAACGCCCATCATCGGTCTCGTCACCGAGAACATTTATTTCGGCGGAAGGCTGGTCATACCCGCCGGCACGGAGGTTCATGGG